>Ga0302326_10018207_pt1 | contig 14571 bp, 13 predicted proteins | sample Palsa_T0_3_FD_202264 | JGI IMG/M metagenome (GOLD analysis project Ga0302326, IMG submission 202264) | Peat permafrost microbial communities from Stordalen Mire near Abisko, Sweden - Palsa_T0_3 | ecosystem: Environmental > Terrestrial > Soil > Palsa > Peat permafrost | place: Sweden: Abisko... | reverse complement strand
GTCGGCGCATCGCACACACGCGGGTTAAGGCGGGAGCATACTTCAGGCATGTCTACGGACAGCCATCGCGAGCGCGTTGCGGCAGCGATCAGGATCAGCTTGCGGCCCCTGGATGACGACCAGGTCGCCGCGCGCGTCGGCATCTCGCCGCGCCAGACAGTGAACCAGATCTGCCGGGCGCTCGAGCGCGCGGGGACGGTGCGGCGTCGGCAAGGCCCGGACGGCAAGATCGTCAATGAATGACTCGGGGACCGGGAACCCGGAAGCATCCCAGGGCCGACGAGCGCAGCCGTTTCCGGGATAGGAGCACCCGCCGACCCTGCCGCGGTTGCGGATGGAGCCGTGCCGGCAGGAGACTCCGCTGAGCAACGCGGTGCAGAACGGGTGATGCTTGACCTCCTCGGCTCGCGGCTTGGCTTTGAGCTGAACCCAGCCGCCATCACCGTCCCGTCCGGGGAACGCGTCCAGGTTGACGGCGCCGACGGGAGCCGGACCGTCCTGGTCGAGTGCTGGGCACACCAGGGGCCGCCGAAGAGCGCGCAAAAGCACAAGGTCCTCGCCGATGCCTTCAAGCTGGCCTGGATAGCAACCACCATCTACCCACGGCCGCAGCTCATCTTGTGCCTGAGCGACCCACTGGCCGCAGGGCCGTTCCTGCCCGGCGCCCGGTCCTGGGCATCTCGCGCACTCCAAGACCACCTCATCACCGTCAGCGTTGTCACCCTTCCCGATGAATTGCGCCAGCGCCTCGTCGACGCGCAGCGCCGCCAGTACCGCTGACCCCCGCAGGGTCCTGGCGAAACCGACGCCACCGGCCGGCGAAGTGCCCATGACGCCGATCCGGTGGAACCGCGCGTCGGCCGAGTCAACGCGACCGTCCAGCCAGTCAGCTCGCTCCATGCCATCTCCTTGCCTTCGCCGTCCCGGGAAGGTCGCCTTGCAGGGCGTCCCGATCGGCGCCCCTCCCGTCAGCGGGCTGCACCGCGGAGGCCGCGCTTGCGTCCTGTGCGTCGGCAGCGATCGTCATTGTCTTCTCCTGCTAGCTCGCGGCGGCGGTGAGCGGGGCGGTGGCTGGCCGCGGCGTCCGCGGAGCCCTTGCCAGCGCGAGCACAGACGTGACGTGCAGGGCGAACAGCAGTGGCACGGCGGCGGTCGGGATCAGCGCGACGGGGAGCTCGCTGATCATCGACCCGGACGGGGTGACGTTGACCAGTTGGAATCCGGTGAGGGTGCCTAGGGTCAGGGCCACTATCAGATCGGTCATGCCGAACGCGCTGTGCCACAAGGCGGCGCGGCGGCCCCCGCCGCTCGCGAGCCTGGCCGCGACCAGCGGCGCGGCGATGCCGGCGGCGATGTCGCCCACGCCCGCGGGCAGGGCGAACAGCGCGGGCAGATGGCCGAGGCCCATGAGGATCAGGAAGGCCGTCCCCTCGATCGCCCGGAACGAGTGCGGGAGCTCCAGGCGGCTCTCCACGCCCGGCGCCGCCAGGGCGCGCGCTACCACGGGTATCCGGCGCAGGACGAGCAGCGCGCCGAAGAAGCCGATCACCGCGACCGGCATCCACGGCACCCCGTGGCCGAGCCGCGCGTGGTACCAGCCGTGACCCGCGATCACCGCGCTGGCGGTGAACCAGCCCCCGAGGACGGCGGCAGCGCCGCCCGCGAGCAGTGTCGCCCGCGTCCGGCCCAGGCCGGCGCGCACGGCGCCGGCGTACAGCACGACGCAGGTGGCGGCCGGGATCGCGGTGATTCCCGCGATGATGATCGCCCACAGATAACCAGGTGGGTCGTACATGACATCCTCCTCTGATCGACTTTACTATCTCTAAAATAGTAGGTTGCAGATAGTATCTGTCAACTAGTATTATGGAGACGTGACAAGGAACGTTCGCACCTACGACCACTTCTGCCTGACCGCGCGCGCCTTGGAGCGCGTCGGCGACCGCTGGAGCCTGCTGGTCATCCGCGACCTGCTCACCGGCGCCAAAAGGTTCACCGACCTGATGGACCGCCTCGGCGGGATCACCCCCAAGACACTCAGCCAGCGCCTGCGCGAGCTCGAGGACACCGGGATTGTCGCCGCCGACCGCGCGCCGGGGCGGCGGGAGGTCTGGTACCGCCTGACACCGGCCGGAGCCGACCTCGGGCCGGTCGTCGACGCGCTCGGCGGGTGGGGGCTCCAGCACGCCTGGCGCCGGCCCCAGGCCGGCGAGCCGCTGCACGCCGAGCACCTGCTCCGCTCCGTTACCCAGGCCATCGACCTCGCCGCCGACGACCACGAACCAGCCCGCTGGCACTTCCGGCTCGACGGCGCGGACTACCTGGTCGAAAGCGACGGCCGCCAGTGGTCACTCACCGCTGGGCCCCCGCCCGCACGAGCCGACGTCACGATCACCGCGACTACCCAAGCCCTCACCGCCCTCATCTTCGCCGGGTCAGACGCCGACATCGACATCACCGGCGAAGCCGGGCCGGTCCACCGATTCCGGCAGCTGATCGGCACCATGGCCACCGTCGTGCAGCCCGTCTAAGCCGGAGCCGCGGGAGAGCCGTGATGAACTGCTCGGTCAACCGGGTCGGCTGCGGCGACATCGGCGGCATCGTGTTCGGGAACAACGGCGTCTTTACGGTCACCCGCCGCCGGTGGGTGCTCACGAACCTCGGCTGGGCGTTCCTCGCCGCCGCCGCGTGGCAGCTTCGAGATGCGTAACCCCGACCCCTTCCGCACGCCATGCACGGCGGTTTCGTCTGAGGCGGTCTGAATGGGGTGCGCTTTTTACAGGTCAGTGCCTTGCGGAAGTCTGGAGTCGTCGCGCTGGGTCTGCTGCGCTGGCCGCCGGCAGGACAACACGACTGCCAGCGGCCACGCGACTTCCGCCGTGCCTATGACCCGCTCGGCCAGGCCGGTCATTCCGCCTTTGGCGGTCAGCTCCATGAGGTACCAGGCGAATATGGCCAGGAGCGTCGCGACGGCGGCGGCGGATACCGCCGGGCGCAGTCCCCATGGCGCCGAGGGTCCCCGCCGCCATGCTCCGGTCGGCCAGGCGATCAGGGCGATGAAGGTGACGCCGGACCACAGCCCGTGCGCAGGCGAGCCCCCGACGTGCTCGGGGTTCGCGGCGACCAGCACGCTGGCGGCGCCGGCCACCGCCAGGATCAGCCGCCCGGGCATCGCCGCCGGCCGAAGCGCCAGCGCCGTGGCCATCGCGCAGGCGCCGGTCACCGCGAAAGCCGCCGTCATCACCCACGGGTCAGCGGCTTCCCGCTCGGTGAGGGTGCTGACGGTGCTGGCGAGCCAGTTGAAGGAAGGGGGCTGCAGAGCGGTGGCGAGCGTGCACCCGCCGACCAGGAACACGAGGGCGGCACCAGCGGAGACTACGCCCCACCAGGGCACGGGGCGCACTGGTGCCACAGCAGGGGAGAACCGAGCGACATCGCTACCTGGCGCTTGCCTGCCAGCGGCCTTCACGATTCCGATCCCATCGCGGTCCCTTGCTCAGGTCAACCACCGGTAAACACATTTCTCGGCCACGGGCCGCCGACCGGAAACGATGACCCTCGCCGCGCGTGAAAGGGATGGCGCTCCGTCGTTGGTTCGCGTTGTTTGCCGCTGCTGATAAGCCTCGGCCGGAAGAAGGGGTCACGGTTCCCTCAGGTCGGACCTCGGCCGCCGCGCTGGCCAGGTCCCAGCCGCGGGGATCGTCGCGGGCCGCTTCCCTGAACGCCTGCCAGGCTTCGGCCAGCGCGCCGGCAACGTCGGCGGACGCGATGGTCATGGCCACCGTGATCCGGACATGATCTCGTCCCCGCCGGGTCTCCGCGTCGACCCGCGGCTGTATCACGGCGCTGCCCGCCTGCGCCGCCAGGGACCGTTCGAAGCCGCCGCTAATCGGCCCCCAGGCCTGCCATCCGCCGCGACGGGTGATGCTCAGCCGCACCGCCCACCGCTTGCGGGAACGCGTGGTGGCCATGGGAATGGTGTTCCCTATCGCAGCCGATGTGCACGCTTCCCACCTGGGCCGTCGCCGGTGACGGGGTCGAGTTCCTAGTTTGTCTCGGGCGTGAAACGGGAGCCGGTGCGGCAGTATTGCGCGGATGGCGTCATCACCGAGCTGGCTCCAGCGCTACGGGGAAGGCCAGCGTGAGCCGCCACCTTGCGCTGCTCTTCGAGCTGGGAATCAGGGATCCAGTTGCCGTGGAAGCCGATCGGCACCCGGTACGGGATGTGGATCGTCGCGACCGGGCCGGCCGCGAGATCCTGCGCGTGCAGGATGACGACCTCGGAGGTCCTGGTGCGCATGTCGGTGACGTAGGTCATCAGCCAGCCGTCGTCCTCGGTGGAGTCTGGGGTGCGCGGCACGAACACGGCCTCCATGCCGAACCGGCCCGGACCATAGACGTACGACTCGCTGGCGGCGGCGTCGAAGTCCTGCTTGATCAGCGTGGACATGCCGTTGTCGCGACTGCTGAAGTAGCCGTAGCGGTACTTGCTGCCCACAAGCCGGTCATCCAGCCGCGGCATCTCCTGCGGCCGGTCGTCCAGCGTCCTGACCTCGGTCGTGCCGGCGGCCGGATCGATGACATACAGGTTCAGCTTGCCCGGCGTCTCTCCCGGGCCGGTCCGGTCGGTGACGAACAGGCGGTTGTTACTCGGGCCGATAAGCGCGACCCGGCCGTCCGGCAGGTCGTAGGCGCCGAGGATGTGGAAGACCGCCCACTGCTCCAGCTCGCACGAGACCACGTCCCCGGGAACGCCGTCCCGGGGCACCAGGACCCAGCGGGTCGGGTACTCGAAGCCCCACATGAACGGGAACGCGTAGCCCTGGCTGAGCAGTTCGTCAGAGTAGGCGACCGGACCGTCCAGAAAGATGGCGTAGCGCTCGGTGAGCGCCATGTCATGGACGACCGGGCGGCCGGCCACGGGGACGTCCACCGTCCTGCGGACCTTGCCGTCGGTGCCGAGTACCTGGTAGCTGACGTGCTCCCAGCCGTGGTAGTAGGTCATGCCGTGCAGTTCGCCGGTGCGCGGGTCCTGGTGCGGGTGCCCGGTCCAGGAGCCGTTCAGCGAGCCGCCGAAGTCGCACTTGGCGAGAGATTCCAGTTCGTAGGAAAGCTCGATCGGAAGCACCCCGGCCTCGGCGAACGCCCAGGTCTTGCCAGCGTGCGGGAAGATGTGCGTGTTGACCACGTTGGCGTCGACGTACCGGGCGCCGCCGCCGAGCTGCCGGGGGCCGGGCAGCGGAGGCAGACCGCGGCTCGCGGCTACCTGGTCGTCGCGCACAAAGCGATTGCGGTACCACTCGGCCTTGCCGTCGCGGATGCGGACCCCGTGAACCATCCCGTTCCCGGTGAACCAGTTGTAGGTCACCGGGTTCTCCGGGTCCACCGGATTCGGGCCGACGCGCAGCAGCCGGCCGTCCAGGTCCCCGGGGATCGTCCCCGTGACCTTCAGGTCATGGACCGTGACTTCCTGGTCGACCGGAGCGAACGGCCCCTCGAGCCAGCTGTTCCTGAACTCCGGCGCCTCACCGGAGCGATCGCGGTCCACATCGGTCTCAGTCATCAGCGCTCCTTGGGTTTCGAGCAGGCAAGCGGCGTCATCGTTGCCCTCCCAACAGAGCATCACGCTGAGCAGCCCGTCATGTCACTAGGCGCGGTGACCATAGATCCGTATTCGCTTGTGCGCTCTGTACGGTGCCGCCTGGAGGACACCGCGGAGTCCCCGACCTGGCTACTTTGCCGGAGGCGCCAGGTCACCGCCCTGAAGCAGGGTGATACCGTCCGCCGCCAGGCCGTGCATCGTCAGCACGAGCTGCTCGTAGAGCGCGTCGATCCGGCGCCCCTTGCGATGCAGGCCGAGGTTGTAGCCGAGTATCGACGCGTATTTCAGGCACCCGGCCGCCGCGAACCACCGTGCCTCGCCCTCAGGCACGCCGGACATCCGGGCCAGCTCGCTCAGGGACACATCGAGCCCGCCGGTCGGATTGGGCTCGGGATAACGGCGCCGCAACGATGCCACCGCAAGGCAGCCGAGATCGAGTCGCTGGTCGCTGACGGTGGCGATCTCCCAGTCCAGAACCGCGGCCACCGATCCGCTGCGGAACAGCATGTTGCCGTAGTGGAAATCGCCGTGCACCAGCCGCTCCGGACCAGGGTCGGGTAGATCAGCGATGAGAGCGCGGTGCAGCCGATCGCAGGGAACAGCGAGCCACTCGGGGCAATATCCCAGCAGGCTGCGCCAGCGGTCCAGCTCCATCGCCAGCGAGACCGGCGATTCGCCAAGCGCGAGGTCGCGCGGGTCGAGCTCACCGAGCCGCCGCAGGAAGCCGACCGCCAGTTCTGCTAGCGCGCGGTCACCGAGTTCACTGGCGGCCGCCTCCCAGCCGCTCCCGTCCACCCGTTGCATGGCAACCAGAGCCCGGCCGTCCGCCAGTCCGGAGCTGTCCGCGGCGATGATCTGCGGAACCGGCAGGCCGTGGCGGCCAAGCGCGGCCATCAGGCGGCCTTGCCGGCCGACGTCAGCCGGTCCGGCGATGCGCGCTCCCGGCGGCGACAACCGCACGACGTATTCGCCTGACCAGCCTGCGCCCTCCAGGTCGGCGAGGTAGGTGAACCCGGAGTGCCCGTCTCCGAAGGCGCTCAGCCCGTGGACGGTAACCGGGGCCGACCAGAGTTCGGCCAGAGCGCGCGCGATACTCGCGCTGAGACCGTTGCCGTCGCTCTCGGATCCGGTCATGTCACCGGGCCCGCGCTGCTCGGCTGATCGCTGCCCGCGATCATGGTCGGCCATCCCCGGCGCTGATCCGGGCTATCTCGACAACCGGGACGCGTGCCCCGCGCGACAGCCGGAGCAGGAATCGCGCTGCTTCGGCGACGTCGGCGGCGGGCAGGAAGCTCTCCCCGGCGTCTCGGCGGATGCCGGCTGTGAGCGGGGTCTCCACGTAGCCCGGGCACACCGCGGTGGCGCGGACCCCGCACGCTGACTCTTCCTCGTTGATGGCCGCGGCCAGCGAGGTCAGCGCGGCCTTAGTCGCGCTGTACGCGGCGTATCCCGGCAGCGGTCGTCGCGCGACGATCGAGGACACCAGGATGACGAGCGAGCCTCGCGGCGATGCGCCGGCCTGCCGCAGCGCCGGCAACGACGCCGCGACCAGGTCCGCGGCGGCGATGAGGTTGACCTCGATTTGCGCGCGCCACGCGTCCGGACGGCTTGCATCCAGGCGCAGCGGCCGCCCGCCGCCCGCGGCGAACACCACCGTGTCCAGGCTCGCGAACCTGGCCAGGTGCTCCTCGACGACCCCGGCCGCCGCCTGCGGCTCAGTCAGGTCGGCGGTGACGCAGTGCACCCGCGCCCGATCCGGGTCGAGCCGGCCGGCCAGCTGGTCCAGCGCGTCGGCCCGGCGTCCGGTGAGGGTCACTCCGAAGCCCTCCCGGACCAGCGCGTCCGCCAGCGCCGAGCCGATGCCGCCGGTCGCGCCGGCGATCAGAGCGGCCCGCGGACCGGGCTCCCCCTTCCGGCCGCGGCCCGGGCTGGCGGCCGTGGCGGCCATCGCTGCGCGCCTCACAGCGCCGCGCCCACCCTGGCGCCTTCGAGGGTGGCGTGGCCTATCCGCCGTGGCGCCAGGGCGTCGCCGATGAGGTGCACCGCGGCGACGCGGCCCCGGAGCTCCGCCGCGAGGCGGTCATCCGGGCGCTGCCCGCAGGCGAGCACGACCGTGACCCCGGCCAGCAGCGTCTCGCTGCCGGTGAAGGTCTGCGTGATGACGGCGGCGCCCTGCTCGACCCGGGTGAGTTTGTAGCCCGACCGGACGGTGACGCCCTTGGTGAGCAGGCGATGGAGCAACTCCAGCCGCGTGCCGTCTTCGGCGCCGGCCGCGAACTCCGTGTGCTCGCAGATGAGCTGGACCTCGCAGCCGTGGTCGCGCGCGTACTCGGCCATGGTGGCGGCGCCGATGTGCTTGTCGAGCCCGCCGACGACCAGCACGTCGCCCGACAGCGCGGGCGCGTTGGCCGTGAGCAAGTCGAGCGCCTGCACGACGTTGCCGTCGGCGATGCCGGGGACGTCGGGGACGACGGGAAGGCCGCCGGTCGCGAGCACGACGGCGTCGGGCCCGAAGGCCACCAGCTCATCCGCGGTAACCTCGCTGCCCAGCAGGAGTTCCACGCCATGGGCCCGCAGCTGGCGCTCGAAGTACACGGCATGGTCCCTGAGATTGCGCCGGTTGGGGTCGGCGGCCAGCAGGCGCACCGTTCCGCCCAGGTGCCGAGATCGGTCGCACAAGTAGACGTGATGACCGCGGCTGGCGGCAACCCTGGCCGCCTCCATCCCGGCCGGCCCGGCGCCGACGACGACGACGGTCTTGGGCACCGCGGCCGGCTGCGGCTCAAGTTCCTCCTCGCGGCCCGCCGCTGCGTTGACCGCGCAGGTGACGGGCGTGCGGTGGGGGCCGATGTAGTGGCACTCCGACATGCCAAGGCACATCCGCACCGAGTCCGCCTGGCCGCTGCGGACCTTCCGGGGCAGGTCGGGATCGGCGATGAGGGCACGCACCATCCCGACCATGTCGGCTGACCCGTCCGCGAGGATGCCCTCGGCGATGGCCGCGTCAGCGATGCGCCCGGTCACGATCACCGGAACGTTCACGGCGCGCCGCACGGCCGCGGCGGTCGGCACGTTGTAGCCAGGTTCGGTGTACCAGGGGTTGACGTAGGCGCGCTCGTACCCGTCGCCGAAGCCCGCGTAACTGCCGTTGCTGACGCTGATGTAAGCGACGTGCGGCGCCAGCAGCTTGCAGGTCTCGACAAGCTCGGTGGTCGTCAGGCCCCGGGTGCCCGTCCCGTCGGTGCCGACCCGGATGCCGATCGGGAAGTCGCCGCCTGCGAGCTGCCTCGCCTGACGGAGGATCTCCACCACGAACCGAACCCGGTTCTGTCTGCTTCCGCCCCACTGGTCGGTGCGCAGGTTGAAATACGGGGAGAGGAACTGGTGCACCAGGTAGCCGTGGGCGCCATGGATCTCCGCCGCGTCGAGGCCAGCCTCGCGAACCCGGCGGATGCCGTGCGCGAACGCGACGACGAGTTCCTCGATCTCCTCGCCCGTCAGCGGGTGCGGCGCGATGGCATCGTACGGATCCGCGACCGCGGACGGGGCGACGGGCGGCACGACGCGCTGGGCGTGCGCGGCCGCACCCAGGTGGTACACCTGCGCGAAGCAGCGTGCTCCCTCCGCGTGGACCACCTCGGCGCGCTTGCGCATGTACGGAATCGCGACGTTGTCGTAGTGCCGGATGCCCTCGGCCGTGACCGGCGAGATGCTGCGCTGGTCCCATTCCGGCGCGGCGCTCACGGGCCCGGGCCCGACGCTATAGGTGGCGACGCCGGCACTGCCGTGCAACCCCATCAGGCCCACGCCGCCGCGTGCTCGTTCGCGCAGGTAGCGAAGATCCCTGAGTTCGCTGAGGGCCGTGCCGTGGGTGGTGTTGACGATCCGGTTCCGCGTCTCGAACCCGCCGATGGTGATCGGCTCGAAGAGGCGGCGGAAGCCGGCGGCGACGTCGTGCTCGGTGCGTTGACTCATGGTCTTCCTGATTCTCGACAGAATGCGTGCAGGGCGGCCGCGGTGTCGCGCAACTCCGGGACGGAACGGGCGAAGTCGCGGATGTTGATCTGGACACCGGTCACGCCGGCCTCGGCCAGCCCGGCGGCGGGCAGCAGCGTGCCGGGCAGGTCCGCGGCCCCGGACGCGTCGCGCACGGTGGGCAGCGTGACGCGGATGCCAAGGCCGGCCGGATCCCGGCCGGCCTGCTCGCAGAGCCGGTTGAGGTCGGCTCGTGCCTGCCGGAGCTCGGCCACTGACGGCAGCCGGAGCGGCAGCCAGCCCGCGCCCAGGCGGGCGATCCTGCTCAGCGTCGCCGGGATCGCGCGGCCGCCGAACCAGACCGGGATGTCACCGCCCGGCGGCCGGGGCGAGCAGGCGACGTCCTCGAACGAAACCGTTCCGGAGCTGAACGAGGCCGGACAGTGGTGCCAGAGCGCCTTGCAGGCGCTGATGCAGTCATCAAGCCGCTGCGCCTTCGCCGCGGCCGGCACCCCGCAGGCCGTGAACTCCTCCTCCTGCCAGCCGGATCCGACGCCGAGATCGAGCCGGCCGGACGAAAGAGCCGCGACGCTCGCGGCCATCTTGGCCAGGACCGGCGCCGGCCGCAGCGGGGCGATCAGGACACCGGTGGCCAGCCGGATGCGGCTGGTGACGGCGGCCGCCGCGGCGAGCGTGATGAGCGGATCGGGGTAGGGCTCGTCGAGCGGGAACGGGAGCGGGCCGCCGAGCGCGTCGTGGCCGTGCCCGCCAGCGGACAGCAGGACATGGTCGGCGACGACCAGGTAGTCGACGGCGGACTCGTCGAGGACGCGGGCCACCTGCAGGAGGTGCTCGCCATCCGAGCCAAGCAGCTCGTTCGCGTGCGTCAGGAACACTCCGCTGAGCATGGCTACCGGTCCGCCGTGAGGATCATGCCCGATCCGTCCATCAGCGCGCCCGAGGTGACGATGCAGGTCTCGTGCCGGGGAGCCTGCCGGTCACCGCCGCGGCCCTGGACCTGCAGGGCGGCTTCGGCGACGGTGTTCATGCCGTGCAGGTAGCCCTCGCAGAGCAGCCCGCCGTGCGTGTTGACGGGTAGCCGGCCGTCCAGCCGAGTACCGCCGCCGCGCGCGAACCCACCGGATTCTCCCCGCCCGCACAGGCCGAGACCTTCCAGCGCCATCATCACCGTGCTGCTGAAGCAGTCGTAGATCTCCGCCATCTGAATATCGGCCGGGCCGAGGCCGGCCGCCCGGTACAAGCGCGGCGCGAGCAAGTGCGTGTAGTTCCGGGAGTAGTCGGCCCACAGCAGGTGATCGCCGATATCGAGCCCGGACCGCGGCCCGGCGCTATAGCCGGCCGCGGCGATGACCGCGGGCGGGTGCCGCAGTGCGCGCGCGCGGTCGAGGGATGTGACCAGGACCGCGCACGCACCGTCAACCTCGACGGTGCAATCGGCGGCACGGAAGGGTTCCACCACGTACGGCGCCTGGTAGTACTCCTCCTCGGTGATGAGGCGACGCCGGTACGCCCGCTCGTTGGCGGCCGCGTACTCGCGCTGCGCGAGCACGATGGCGGCGAGGTCTTCCTCGCCTTGCCCGGTCTCGTACAGGAACCGCTGGGCCCACATGCCGATGTACATCATGTAGGCGCCGTAGCCGATGGGGTACCGGTACTGGCCGCCGCCGCCGGCGAAGCTCATCGCGCCGACCCGGTTGCCTGACCGCCCCTTCATGGCCCGGAAGACCAGCACCGAGTCCGCCAGGCCGGCCGTGATCGCGGCGGAGGCAAGGCTGACCAGGTGACAGGGCGCCTGACCGCCGAGGTCGAGATCGAGCGACAGCCGCAGCTCGCCGATGCCGAGCGTGGTCGCCACGGCCTGGCACGGCACGGAGTCGTGCATGACCATGAAGCTGCCCAGGCCGTCCACCTCGGTAGCCGGCAGGCCGGCGTCGTCGAGCGCCGCCTGGCAGGCTTCTGCCGCGAGGTCCAGGACGGACCGGCCGGCCTGGGCGGAGAAGGGCGTGTAGCCGATTCCCGCGATCGCGGCCGTCATGAGCCGGCCCGGCTGGACTCGGCGGCCGCGAACCGGATCTCGGTCCAGTGCTCATGGTCCGCCGGCACGGCCACCACGGGGTCGCCGATGGTGCCCGCCCAGAATCCGGCGAAGCGGCCGACCATGCGGCAGCCCGCGGCCAGGTCGACCACGACAAACGTGCACGGGAGCTCGTCCGGCTTGATCCCGCTCATCTCCCGATGGACCGTGATCCAGGAGTAGACCTCGCCGGCCGGCTCGGCCAGCTCGGACGCGGCGTCCGGGCTGCCGCAGTTCGGGCAGCGCGGCATGGGCGGGAAACGCACCTGGCCGCAGGCCCGGCACCGTTGCAGCCGGAGCTCGTGGCGCCGGGTGCCGGCCCAGAAGTCAGCGCTGTCCTCATCGGTGACCGGCCCGGGCAGAGCGGATGCGGTCGTCATCGTCGGCTGGGCCGCGCCTGCAGGCCCGGGCCCGGTCATCGGCCCTCGAAGCGTGGCCGACGCTTCTCGCTGAAAGCACGCAGGCCTTCCTTGGCGTCCGATGAGGTGAGGCAGTAATAGGAGTTGCGTTCCAGTTCCAGCCGCAGCCCGGCGGCGACGCTCAGGCTGTCGGACCAGATGCTGGTCATCACGTACTTTGCGTTCGCCACCGCGAGCGGGCTCTTGGCGGCGATCTCCCCGGCGAGCGCGAGACCTTCGGCGGCCAGCTCCTCATCGGGGACGACCCGGCTGACCAGTCCCCATTTGGCCGCCTCCTCGGCCGCGAGCAGACGACCGCTGAACATGAGCTCGGCGGCGCGCTGGATGCCGATCAAGCGGGGGAGCAGGGTCAGCACGCCGCCGCCGCCCATCTGGCCGTAGTTGAGATGGCCGTCGCCGATGCGGGCAGAGGCGGCGGCCAGGGCAAGGTCGCAGTTGAGGAGCAACTCCAGGCCGCCCGCCGCGGTGACGCCGTTCACGAGCGCGATCGCCGGGACCCGCAGCGTGCGCAGCCGGCCGAAGGCATGGTGCAGCGCGGCGATGAAACGCGGAAACGCCACCGGGTCCTGCTGCAGCTCGATGTAGTGCTTGAGGTCACCGCCCGCGCTGAACGCCCGGCCCTGCCCGGTGACGAACAGCACCCGGACGTCCGGATCTTCCTCGACGCGGCTGACCGCTGCCTCGAACGATGAGATCATCTCCCAGCTCATGGCGTTCAGCTGCTGCGGCCGGTTCAAGGTGATGGTGGCCGCCAGGCCGCCGCCCGGGATCGGCTGGCTGGAATAGACCGTCGCTTCCCCGCCGTGCGGACTGCCCTGCGTCGGGATGGCCTGCTCGAGGTCGCTCATGACTGCGCGGCCTCAGCTTCGCGAGACCGACTCTGGTCCGTTCGTGCCAGCAGGTCTCTCACGATCACATGTTTCTGCACTTTGCCCGATGCCGTGGTGGGCAGCTCGCTCATCAGCTGCAGTTGTTCCGGCAGCTTGTAGGTGGCCAGGCCGGCCGCCTTCAGCTTGCTGATCATGGTGTCGAAGGTGAGCTGCTGGCCGGGGCGTACGACAACGCACGCGCAGGCGCGCTCGCCCAGCCGGTCATCGGGCAGGCCGACCACGGCGACGCGCTCGATTTCGGGAATTGTCATGAGCATGTCCTCGATCTCGCGCGGGGCGATGTTCAGGCCACCGCGGATGATGATCTCCTTCTTGCGGCCGACGATGGTGATGTAGCCGTCCTCGTCTACGCGGGCGATGTCGCCGGAGCGAACCCAGCCGTCGGGTAGGTAGGTCGCCTCGGTCCGGACCGGGTCGTTGTAGTAGCCGACGCTCGCGCTCGGGCCGCGCAGGTACATCTCGCCGGCGGCGGGCGGTTCCAGCCGCCGTCCCGCGTCGTCCCGGACCTGGATGTCGGTGTGGCTCAGCGCCGGGCCGTCCGTGCTCGTCCGCTTGGGCAGCGGCGAGTCCGGCCGGTTCCAGGTGCCGCACAGCATCTCGGTCGAGCCGTAGAGCCGCAGGACGACGATCCCGACCTCCGCGGCGCGCTGGACGAGTTCGGGCGGGACCGGCGCGCCGCCGCAGCCGAAATGCGTCATCTCCGGAAGCCGCGTGCCCGTGCGCTCGCACTCGGTGACCAGGTCCTGCAGGAACGCGGTGGCGGCGAGCGTGAAGCTGCACTGGTACCGGCGGATCATCGCGACGGCGTCAGCGGCGTCCCAGCGATCTTGCAGGACCAGCGTCCGGCCGTGGTAGAGCGCGGCCCGGACGCCGTAGTTGAGCCCGGTTGAGTGCCCGACCGGTGACGGCATCCAGACGACCTGACCCGGGCCGACGTTCAAGTCGCTGAACGCTGTCCGCGCGCCGAAGTTCGCCGTCTCCTCGGTGTGCATGATCGCCTTCGGCTGTGCCTCCGTTCCGGAGGTGAAGATCAGCTCGGACACGCTCCCGGCTGAGAGCCCGCCGGTTTCCCGGTCAGGTTCCTGATCGGGTGCCGCGCCGCCGCCGAGGATGTCAGCCAGGCGGACGTCCCCGCCTTCGGCCCCGTCGTCGGCGACGATGTGCACCGGACGGACCGAGGTGCTGGCCGCCAGTTCCCGCACCATCGGCACGTAGTCCCAGCCGCGGTAGCGCGCCGGGCTTATGAACGCCCGCGGGCGGGCGGTCGTGAAGACGTAGCTGAGCTCGTGCGCCCGGTAGTTGGGCAGCAGCGGGTTCAGCACCGCGCCGATCGACAGGACCGCGACGGCGGCGACGACCGCCTCGTACCGGTTGGGCAGCTGAACGGACACGACGTCGCCGCGCCCGATCCCGCGGGACGTCAGCCAGGCCGCCAGCATCCGGCTGTCGCGGTCCAGTTCGGCGTAGGTGTGCTCGGCCGGCTGCTCATCACGGCCAAGGCGGTCGGCCACGGCCACAGACTGTTCGGCGGTTCGAGCGGCGACGCGCACCCGTTCTGGCAGCGTCGCCGTTGTCCACAGTCCTGCCGCG
>Ga0302326_10018205_pt1 | contig 14571 bp, 17 predicted proteins | sample Palsa_T0_3_FD_202264 | JGI IMG/M metagenome (GOLD analysis project Ga0302326, IMG submission 202264) | Peat permafrost microbial communities from Stordalen Mire near Abisko, Sweden - Palsa_T0_3 | ecosystem: Environmental > Terrestrial > Soil > Palsa > Peat permafrost | place: Sweden: Abisko... | reverse complement strand
GGGAACTAGATCAAGGCTTCTCGCGGCTGCGATGGAACTTTTCGGCGCTTCGCAGCCCGTAATTATAGCGTAGCCTGGACGTTTTGGTGTGCGATATGATACTCGCCTGGACTCATATACGCGCAAATTTCTCGGCGACTATCTGCGCTACCGACGTTCGCCGCTTTCGAGCTGCCGTAACAATCTTCTTGTAAGTAGATGGATGTACCCCGAATTAATTGGTCCCTTCACTGCTAAACAGGCGGCGTACATTTGTGATGTCCGCTGTCTTCTTTTCGAAAGCCATCGTGAAGGGCAAGGTCGGCCTTAGTCTGTCCAGTACTGTTTGAGCCAATCAAGGACTCGAACAATGTAAGTAGGCTCTCTCTGACGCCGCACCATTTTGGCTTTCCCCTTATTGTGGACCCGCGAACTATTTGAAGCGCAGGCGCTCAATAAGCGGGGAAAAAAGCAGGGCAAAGAAACGGTGAACCTGGTTGATGGTTTAGCTAAAGTTGCCAGCGTAACGACGGACAAGCTTATTGTTGCCGTCTCTGACGAACGGGCTGTCAATATTTTCACTTAAGTCTGGTTCTTACCGGCCTGCCACCTTATTCACACTGACCCAACACCCAATTCTGGGATATCCTGCGTAACTCCGCGGATCGAAGTTACGACGATTTCTCCAGTCCGCAACCTGTTACGCGCCGAAGTAGCGACCAACAGTCCTCCGGCAGATGATTGCCACGCCAAGCCACGTGCTGATCAGGACGGATAAGAGCGAAGTCCCTTTGATAGAGATCGCGTGCCGGTCCGCTGAACAACTTCAAAATCTTGAATGGAATACCCAACGAGAGGGCTGTGCGCTCAACCTTTACCGCCGCAGAGTCCTCGCGAAACGCCAATAACGTGAAGCCCCAACCAAGACAGTCGAAAAGCGACAAACCTTTTTCAAGCCACACATGAGGCGCGCGGCCACCAGGCACACTGCTCACAGTATAGATCAAGGGATCGTCGCCCGGTGGAGTAGCCCCGTCGGATACGATAATTGGCGAACTGTCGTAACGCGCGCCGAGCTGTATGCCGAGAGACCCGAACTCACCGCCAAAGGTCGATAAAAACTCGCTGGCTTTTAAACGGGCGAAGGCTCCTGCATCGGTGTGATCTTCGATCTCCGGCGCGACGGGCACGGCACCAACATTACGCGCGAGTAGCTTGGCCGCCGCAGTATTACGCAGAGCAATGGGTCGGCGTTCCAATTCGTAGCTTTTGAGCAGATCGACGCCCCCCCAGCCCTGCACGAGAGCGGCGAGCTTCCATCCGAGATTGACTGCATCGTCCACGCCCGTGTTCATCCCAAAGCCGCCCGTTGGCGTGAAAAGGTGCACCGCATCCCCCGCCATGACGACCCGCCCGGAACCGAATTGTTCCGCAACCAAGGCCTGCCCGGCTATCCACGTCGAATGCTGCACGACTTCAAACGGGATATTTTGCCCAACGCTGGCAATGAAGGCGCGCGATATAGAGTCGTCATCGGGTTTGTCCTGATCATCACGCAGACGGGTGTTGAAAAGAAATTCGGATTTGCCGTCGATAGACAATGTGTTGCTTCGGATGTCCCGATTGACGGTCCAATACTGCCAGGCAATCTTGCGGATGATCCGCTCCCGAAGAGCCGAAGAACGGATATAAGTCGAAACCATCCGACCGCCCAAATAGGCCTGTGGCTCGGGCTGCTCTCCGTCGTATCGAATAGATAACGCTCGCCTCACAAGGCTTTGGCCGCCGTCGCAGCCGACGACATACGCGCCGCTTAGCGTCTCGCGCTCGCCGGTGTCAGCATCCTCGATCTCCGCCGTCACGCCGCTGCCGTGATCGTTGAGGCCGACGCATCGCCACCCGAAGCGGTTGACGACATTCTCCAAGGTGCAAATCCGATCGAATAGATAAGCTTCGACATGCATCTGGTTGCAGCGCAGAAGCGGCTCGGGGACTTGGTCGGTCAGCTCCGCCTCCGCTACCGAACGCATCTTTTCGCGTTCGGAGGGCATCGTAATCCGTTGCAGTTCCCAGCCATTTAGGCGGGTGACATAAACGACGTCGGTGGGATGGTCCGGCGGCAAGCCGAGCTTTCGAATATCGGCGGCCAGCCCGAGCCGCCGGTAATGCTCCATCGTGCGGGCGTTGTGCGTGCCGCCCTTTGGATGCCATTGGGGTCTAGGCAAGGTGTTGACGATCACGCTCTGAACGCCAAACCGGTCAAGCTGCATCGCCAGCATCATACCGACTGGCCCGCCGCCAATGATGATGACATGCCGCTGGAAACTGGGCGCCGCCGTTTTCTGCATTTCCACGGAATCACTCATCGCAACATCAATTCTGACGGCGCCCCGGAGGCTTTCGCGCCTACTTCGGAACGAACTCTTCAGTATAAAGCGTCGCCACATCGGGCTCGCTCTGCAACACTCCTAGATCCACCCATGATTTGGATAGAACCGCGAGCGCCCGGGGCGAGAATTTGCCGTCATCAGAAAACATCGGCATCAGTTCATCGTAAGTGCGCGCCGTTATGTCCGGCTCCTGACCGATTACGGGCGCCGCAATCTTGATGGTTTCCGCCTTGTGGGCACGCATGAAGACGATGGTCTCGAACCAACCTTTCAAGAACTTGCGCAGATCGTTTGGGCGCCCATCAATGTCTTTATTGGTGGCATAAATGACATTGATCATGAAATCTTTGATGTCGGTGAAGCGCACCAGGATGCGTCCTGAGCCGCTCTTTTCCAGATTAAAGGCGGTGCCGACATCCATGATGACACCGTCGATGTCGCCGCGCTTGAGTGCCGCGATCTGTCCCGGCATGGCGCCCAGGGGTTCGATGTCGATACCTTTGGGCCCCCAACCCTGACGGCGCGCCGTCTCGCTGACGAGCCACGCTGTCAGCGAACCGGCGGTGGAGACGCCGACTTTCTTGCCTTTGAGGTCGGCAATGGTCTTTGCCCCATCCGGCCGAACCACAATAGCGAGGAGTAGCGGCGGTCCGGCCAAGGCTGCGATCGCCTTGTCGGGTGAGCCCTTTGCGATAAATGCCATTGCCGGCCCGGAGCCAAGCGCAATGTCGATGCCGTCGGCGGTCATTGCCTGATGGAGTTTGGCATCGCCGGCAAATGCGGCCGGCTGAATTTCCAGCGCATACTTTTCAAAAATGCCGGTTTGCATACCGACATCGAGGGGCACAAAGGAAAATGCTTCCGGTACCGCCTTTCCGACTCGCAGGACGTCTCCGGCATTGGCTTGCGTGCAAAGGCCTAACATACCAGCAGCGACGAGCAACACTTGAGCGAAACGCAAAGTATTTAACTTCCTGACTATTTGAGTGCGCATGAGCGTGAACCCCTCCGTTAACACCTTCGTTGTGCCGACACACTTCGCGGCTTTCTAGTTTGTGCCGAACTATCGGTCCTTCGCCTGCGCGGCTCAAGTTGGGTATAGTATAAGTTCAGATCGCAAGACGCGGAAACAATGAGTAGGCGGTAAATTGGCCGCCGTTCTGCAGGTCGAAGCTGCTGAGTTGCTGAGGGCGCCGGTCAAACCCAAAAAGCGATGAAGAGAGGAGAGCGTGACCTATATTATCGGCGGCGCGAAAGGTGTCTGCGCCAGAGAAGACTTCTGATAGCTGCGATATCCGCCAATCGCGGTATGCCCGCCCGGGCGAAGGTCTGGTGGTGACGTGATGCAGTTTTAGGATCGATATCGACGTTCTTGGGGCCCTTAATATCAACCAGAGCCCAACCCAGTCGGTTGGCCCGGCCGAGGAGAGCTGCCGTCGGTTGCTCGTCTTCGGTGGAGCAATAAATCAGGCTGGTGCCTTCATTTATTTCATGCAGGTATTCACCAAGGCAGTTACGCCAGGACTTAGCCAAAGCCCTGATTTGATCTGGGTCATCGACCTGTCCTTTCCGAAAATTCGATCCGGCCTGGATTGGCACAGTAGGGCAGAATCATCGCATCATTTTGGGCGATGATTGCGGTGCTTCACACGCTCTGGATTTTCGTTGTTGACCTGTTTAAGTCGAGGAGCAGGCTCGAGGCCGAGAATCTATTTCTACGTCATCAACTCAACATCGCGTTGCGGCGAATGCCGTCGCGTGTTCGACTGAGCGGTAGTGACCGAGCTCTGATCGTTTTAATGACCAAGCTCTGGCCGAGCCTGCTCGGTTTGGCTCAGGTGGTGCAGCCGGAGACCATCCTGCGATGGCATCGTTCCAGCTTTAAGGCGTTTTGGCGCTGGAAATCCAGAAACAGGGCACGGCGGCCTAAGGTCGATCCTGAGCTTCGCAATCTCATAAGAAGGATGAGCGGGGAAAACCCGCTATGGGGAGCTCCCGAATTCACGGCGAACTGCTCATGCTGGGGTTCGAAGTAGCCCAGTCGACAGTGTCCAAATACATGACGCGAGGTCGAAATCCACCGTCGCAGTCCTGGAAGACATTTCTCCGCAATCATGCGGACGCGATTGCTGCGATCGACATGTGCGTCGTGCCGACGGTAACTTTTGAGTTGCTGTTTGCCTTCCTGGTTTTAGGGCACGGCCGGCGACAGCTGCTGTGGTTCGAGGTGACACGGCATCCGACAGCAGAGTGGTTGGCGCGACAGATCACCGAGGCTTTCCCGTGGGTCTCGGCGCCGACCTATCTGCTGCGTGACAACAATCGCGCCTACGGTCATGTCTTCCGGCGCCGGGTGATGGCGATGGGTATACGAGACAGGCCAATTTCCGGGCTTCGCCTTGGCAAAATGGCCATGTGGAACGTTTGATTGGCACCTTGCGTCGCGAATGCCTCGACCAAATGCTGATCCTTAGCGAAGCGCATCTACGCCGAATTCTGACCCTGTACGCCTCCTACTATAATGAATCGCGCACCCACTTATCGCTGCGCAAGGATACGCCGCGGGGTCGAGCGATCCAACGATATGGAAACATCGCCGCTACGCCCGTTCTATCGGGCTTACATCATCGATACGCGCGGATATGTTTCTCGGAAAGGACAGCGCTTTCGATGCCGGCTTCAGTGACGGCGGCGGCCATCATGACGGCGGCAGCAGCGGGCATCACTAGCGGCGCTGCGTCGTTCGCGGTGCAGCCTTGCCGGTCAGCATATAACTTGTGTTCGAAATGACGCTGTGGGTCATTTTCGACTGAGACGAGTCACCGCTCGCGTCTCCCATGTCCGCTTTTCCACCAGTAGCAACCAAAAAATTGCAACGTCGCGTTTGGTCGCTAAGGGCCATGAAGAGACTCACGCGTTGCACAAAGAAGAGCGAACGTTTGCGCCATTTGCAGCGAACCGCCCTACGGCACTTGGATGCCGGGAGCGGCCACCGTCCGCGCTGAGCTGCGGTTGACCAATCAGTCTGGGAGGCCCACCTTTCGCAAGCCCTCCGCCAAGCGATCGGCGTATGCCGGGTCGGAAAGGTTGAGAAATTTGAGCCAACCCGCAATCGTGAAATCAGGCTGTATTTGTATGACCTCTAACGCCGCGGCGCGGGCTTCCTCCTGCCGCCCGAGTTGAGCCGCTACGGCGGCGAGCAGTACCCGCGATGGTTCGTGACCGGGCAAGCGCGCAGATGCAGATCTAATTAGCTCGATTGCTTGCTCATACTTGCCCATGAAGTAATAGCCTTTGCCAAGCCAGTACGTGTAGTTGGGCGGATAGAAGGGATCGAGACGCATAATCCGCTTCATGTATTCGACTGCATCAGGCGCCCGACCTGCATGTGAGAGCAAGAGGCCAAACCGTCCATCAACGAAATTCGGATTGAGCTCGAAGGCACGTTCGAATTCTGCGATGCCTTGGCTGTTGTGACCCTGACGGCTCAGGATCCAACCAAGCGTCGCGTGAGCCTCAGAAAGCGCTCCGTCCAGGTCGATGGCTTGTTGCGCAAGTGATTGTGCTCGATCGAGAGCAGACTGCTGCTGAAATTCGCGGGAGCCGCGATCTTCCCAAGACAGGTAGTACGTGTTTGCCAGTCCCTGCATGGCGCGCGCATATCTGGGATCTGTCGCCAGAGCTTGCTCGTAGAGCGCTCTCGCCGCTTCAATTGCAGCCGGATCGCGCGGCATGTTCTTGATCAGGGCATTGGCACGCAAATTGTCTTCATACGCTGCCAAACTTTCCGGCGGCTTGGCTAAAGCGCGATCGAGCTCGGATTTGGTGATGTGACTGATCAGGGTCACCACGATATTTTGTGTGACATCATCCTGAACGGCGAAAACACCTGTGACTGCACGATCGTAATGCTCGGCCCACAATTGTTTGTCGGCGCTCGCGTCGACGAGCTCCGCGGTGATGCGCATCCGATCTGCATCTTTCCGCACGCTTCCTTGCAGAAGATAACGCACGCCCAGCTCACGAGCGATCCGGCGCGCGTCGACCGATTGGCCCTTGTACTTGAACGCTGAGTCGCGAGAAATAACGAACAGCTCGCCGAATTTTGACAAATTGGTCGTAAGATCCTCCGAGATCCCGTCGCTAAAGTAATCTTGCGTGGCATCGCCGCCGTATTTGACAAACGGCAGGACCGCGATTGACGGACGGTCGGGCAGAGTGAGAGCAGCGGGCAGATGTAGGAAAAACAAAATTGCCGCCATGGCGACAATCCCGGTTAACGCACCGGCCGCCGCGTGCCACGGCCGGAAGACCCATTTGGAGACGAAGGCTTCGGCGGTCGACTTGCCTTCGGAGCCGCCTGCCGGAACGGCCGGCTCCTCTGCCACAGAATAGGCGACCGCCAGTGCGCCAGGAATGCCCTGAGCAACAGGCGACGCGAACAGGTAACCGCGTCGCCGCACGGTCTTGATTATCTTCTGATTGGTGTCGCCAACCGCATGGCGCACGTCGCTGATGCACCGGGTCAACGACTCATCAGTCACGACCACGTCCAGCCAGACCGCCTGAATGATCTCGTTCTTGGTGACAAGCCGACCAGCGTTCTCGACGAGGTACAGCAACACATCGAAGCTCTTGGCGCGCAATTCCACGTCTTGGTCATCAGCCCGCAAGAGCCGGCGCATCCTGTCGAGCGTGAATCCTTCGAACTGGAATACCGTGTGGGTTATTTCGTCCATCCGGCTACCCGTCGGGGTTCATCCGAGGCCAACGATAAAGTTTCACATTATTTCAGCTGCTTTGCACCCTATTTCACGATCCGAGACGCGTCCTGTGGTCCAACGATGGCTTCGTAGCTTCCCGTTAGAGCCGCCAGAGGGACATGCCTCTTCGTAAGGCTAATAAGGAATACATTCGATGCTCAGGCTGCAGACTGCTGCCGTGCTGGCGTGCGTCATGCTGCGGCCGTCACACCGGGTGAACGCGCAGGAGACTGTCATGATCGGGCTTGTGATCCCGCTGACCGGACCATTCTCGTCCGCTGGCCGGTTGGAAGGCTGGCAGACTCCTGACTTGAAGTTGATCTTGGCTCGTTCCGGGCTGCCGTCGCCACCCGCGGTTTGGTCATGCATGTGAACCAAATAATTTTTCAAATAACTCAAAGGAAAACGCCATGAAGCGATCTATCGCAGTGGGAATGGTCACCGCCGCGGGTGCATTCGTCGTCGGGCTGGCGCTCATGCCCGGCGTCGCACGGGCAGCTGACGACAAGACCTTTGTGATGAAGATATCGCTTCCGACCCTGAACGATCCGACCCACCAATTCGCCAAGAACTACGCCGCCGCGATCGAGAAAGACTCCGGCGGCCGGATCAAGCCGGAGATTTATACCGCGAGCCAGCTCGGCTCGATCCCGCGGCAAATCGAAGGCACGCAGTTCGGCGCGATCCAGTGCGCCGTTCTTCCTCCCGAGTTCTTCGTCGGCGTCGACGACCGGTTCGAGGTGATGGCGGCTCCCGGCCTGGTCGATTCCATGGAGCACGGACAGCGTCTCGCCGCCGATCCCGCGGTCAGAAAGTTCATCCTCGCACTTGGCGCCGACAAGGGTTTGCGTGGTGTCGGCTTCATGATGACCAGCCCATCCTCGCTGATTGCAAGAACGCCAGTCCGCCACCTTGCCGATCTAAAAGGAAAAAAGATCAGGGTGCTCGCCTCGCAATTCCAGACCGTGCCGTTCGGGCAGCTCGGCGCAAATCCCGTGGCGCTGACGCTCGGTGACGTGCTGCCGGCGCTCCAGCAGGGCGCCATCGACGGCGCGATTTCGGCGCTGAAGAACTTCGTCGCAATGCACTTTTCCGACACATCGAAGTACGTGACCGAGATTGGCCAGCCCGCCATCTTCACTGTCATTGAGATCAGCAAGAAATGGTACGACACCTTGCCGCCCGATCTGCAACAGATTGTCGACAAGGACGGCGACGTGGAGTCGGTGGCAGTAGCCCCGCAGGCGCTTGAAATCACCGATGACGCACGCAGGGACTGGATGGCCAGCGGCGGCGAATTGATTAGTTTGCCGCCGGAGGAACAGCAGTCGATGCTTAAAACACTTGTCAGCGCAGGGAAAGAGGTTGCGAAGGCGAAGCCGGAGTTGAGCGCAGCCTATCAACTCATACTCGAAGCGGCGCAACGAACACGAAAAGATCTGAGCCGATGAACTCGGAACTCAGCCTCGAACAAGACCAAACCGTCAGCGGATGCCGCAACGTCCGCTATACAACCAAATTGTTTCGTCGCCGCGAAATGACGCAATGGGCCATGAACAGACATGCTCCCCTAGGTTACTGAGGCATCTGCGATTGAAGTCTAGGGTCCCACCAAGGTCCTGGCGATTCGGAAGCCGATCGCAGGAAGAAAAACTACAGCCGACGCTACGGCACTCCGCGAAGCCGCGCGCATAGCCGAATGCGAAGCGCAGGCTGGTCGCGAACCCCGAGACCGGTAATCAGGGCATCCACCGTCAGCTCCGTTGTTTGGAGGCTGACTAGTGTTTGGATGTCCAAATTCAGTGTGAGCTTTGCGAGAGACGAGGCTTAGTCGTGGCATATTGACCTACAGGGCCCACATCGGAAGTCAGCTGGCATTCGGGCACATTGCGCTCGTATGCTTCGGCCTCGCTCTTGATGCGATATTTTAAATCGAAGGCGTTCTCTTCCGTCGGCATCTGCTTGGTAACCGTATAAAGGCCTGCCTCTTTCTCACCGATCGGCATGTACTCAACTGCTTGCCCCACAAAAAACTTAAATGACATCAGGTTCCCTTCGTGTTGGCGGACTCTTATCCGGCAAGCGCCGAAGTGTCCAGCCGCCGCGTCCAAAACTGGCGCGTGCCTTACAGGAGCAATGTTGGGGTGAGGTGCGGCGATAAAAAGAAGCACTGTCGCGGCCAAGAGGCCGGACAGAAACTGAGAAAGAAAACTCATACGTACTTTATTGTAACAAGGGATTTCAGTACTCGACGGGTGGATAAGTCAGAGTGGGGAGGGCGCAACGCTATCCCGCCTTCGCTTACGGCGAGGCCAGACGTGGCAATAGAAACCTTAGCGCCTCACTACGCATTAGGCGCGAGAGCCGCGCGCTCTAGGAGCGTTGCCGAGATTTGTTGATGCTGTTGGTTTTCTCGGATAGGCGATGTGGTTTTTATTTGATGTGGAGCGCGAAGATATTGCGCAGTCGCGCCTGCTCCCGATGGCGGATTGGTTTGCCGCGCGATATTACACACCGCACTGCCTAAGCTCGTCGTCCCGCACGTATTCGTGATAAACTCTGGTTATTCGACGCCATACAACCAAAATAAACGGTGTGCATTGATTGATAGAAAACAATCTTCAAAAAAAGTGATCACGCGCAGCTGTTGGCCGCTGGCGGCGGTAGGACCTCAGAGACTTGCCTGAGTGCCATACAAGAGCACACAAGCGGTATTGTTCTCCAAAGCATAATCGAGGTTTCAGATCATGGCGAACCGTATCGTCTTTCACGGGGAATATTGGATATATCTCTTCGGTGCTGCCAGCATGGTATGGTTCGGGGGCGTTTTATATATGTCGCATTGAAGTTGCGGGGCGGGGGAGTGCTTTGCGTTCAACGAAGGTGTTACGTTAGCGGTCGACTATGAGTGGGGAAGAGTAACGGCATCAGGGTTCGATGCCGAATGGCGGAGACGTACTACGGCTTCGTTTACGAGAGCCCGGCGCGAAGGCGGACGCCCCAAATACTTCTGTCTGCAGCCCAATTGAATCGGGTCCAACGTGGCGCCGCCAGCCGGAAGGGGCACTGGGCAATCTTTTAGTTCACGGTTCCTTCACGCGCTTCTTTAATTCGGCAAACGTTCGGCCGGCGAACCGGCCAAGTTTGACCGCAGTGGAATCGAGCGGCGGCGTGGTCGGCACGGCCAGCTTCGAATGCGCTGAGTCGTCTCTCTTTTCATGCCCACAAGCGTCGTAATCGCACCTGGCTTCAGCAATGTGAATTCGAGTGTGTCGGCGATATATCCCTGAATGCGGCAGTTCGAGTCAACGCGTGGTCGTATGGGGAGACTACATCTTCGTGTTCGAATGTAAAAACCGGACCTTATCTGGAAACGATGCGACACAGACCAACTATTTTGATCTTGAGGTACACAGCCAAGCCAAGCAGGCAGCAAGGCTAAAGGATGCGCTGGTGAAGTATTCTGACATCGTTGAGAAGGAAGTCGAAGCCCAGCACGTCGGAAAGACAGTGGTTCCGTGTGTTCTGCATTCGCTCCCGTATTCGCGGCTCGATCCAATTGACGGCGTCTATTTTACAGATGCCTCAATGCTGACCCGTTTTCTGCAGCAGGGGTATTTCCGAGTGAAGGTTCCGCACAGGATCGGGAACGCCACGCCTTTGCACCGTACTGCTTTGAAGAAGTTCTGGAAGGGTGACAAGCCAACAGTCGATGACTTTATCGCCGCGTTGGCCAAGCCCTTCCCATTGAGCCTCTCGATGAAGCACCTCGAACTGACAGACCTCGATTTCGCCATTTCCCCGTCGGAAGAGGTCGTAATGACCGAGCTGACTCGCGTTCCGATGACCATCCGGTCCGTCTGTGAGGCCGTCGGGGCCGATCCCGACGTGGTGTTCCGGGAGATCGCGGAGATTTCCCAGCAAGCGCGAAAATTCCGGCGGAAGCTCGCTAAGATGGGCAACGCGGTGCCCAAGCCAGCAAAGAGACCGAAGTAGTGTACAGCCAGCGCGGCTCGCGACTACAATATAACGGATTTTGATTTCACGATTCGGAGGTTCGATGCCCCCGCCCCAACCAGCCAAAGAATTGAACTTACCGTCAGCGGTAAATGAGCGGTGCCGTGAAGGCACCTCTAGCGTCCTACTACTGGAAGACAAACGCTCCAAGTCGGAAGCGTAGAACTAAGTTACGCACGTCTTTGACGCGCTATGGCGTCGCCCCTGAACTGACCGCGGAGGAATTTTCGGCGATGCGCTAAGGGAGTTCCGCCAGTAGACGGCCGAAGCCCGGGATCGTTTCGCGAACCATCAGCTGCTTGTGGATTTTCCACGCGTTGCAAACCTGCGCATGCACGACCGGCACCTGCAGGTCCCTTTCGAGCAACTCAACGACCCGCGCGGTCTGCCAGCCGCCGCCGTGGATGTAGATTCCGTCCGCGCCCGGATTCTGCAGCCACACTTTCTTGGTGTGCGCGTAAACCGATTCGGTGGAAATCTGTCCGACGTCTTCGAACGGCACCTCGATCGGCTCAAAAGCCACACATTCGAGGCCGGTGTCCTTCATGTATTCCGAAACAATCCCGATCTGCAGCGAGGAATAGCTGACGCCGACGAACTTGCGGATCTTCATCGCCTTCATCGCCTCGACATGCAGTTGTGACTCGGTCCAGATCGGGATCTGGTGTCTCTTCTCCCAGCTCTTGATCAATTCACTCTCGCCCCTCACGCCCAACAGGCAAAACGGCGGCGTGCCCGAAAGCAGAATGAGGTCGACCTTCTGTTCCGCAAGGTCCGCGGTGTATTGCTCATATTGCGGGATCGCCTTGCTGAATTCCTCCCGAACGCCGGCCTTGAAATTGACCATGAACGGCAGAACGCCGATGCCCTCAGGCAGCATGCGGATTAGCTCTTCGATCGCGCCGGGGCGGCGAGTCGGCCGTACGAGTCCAACCACGCCACGCCACATCGTAAATGCCATTTCGATCTCCGGATTTCGTGATGCTCCATCATGGTCAGGCTTTTCGTCTCTGACAACAGCATACCGCGCATGTGGCATCCGGAAGGCCGGTGCGATTGTCAACGTGACGTCGGAACTGGCCGTCATCCCACTGAACGCAACGCCAACCTACAACGCCACCAAAGCGGCGATGCACTCCTCCAACATCGCGATGCGTGAAGCGCTGAAGGGCAAAGTCGAAGTCATCGAACTCGCACCGCCGACGGTACAGACCGGCTCACACCGGGCCGGGAAACGCGCCAAGGCTATCAGCAGCTCGCCGAGTTCACTGAGGAAGTCATGACCCTCTTCGCGCACAAGCCCACTCCGAAAGCGATTCTGGTCGAGCGTGTTAAGTTCATGCGCTTTGCCGAAGCGCAGGGACGCTTCGATGAGACGATGACACAAGTCAACGCATTCGCGGCTAAGGCGCGTGAGGGCTAAAGTTGAGCGTGGCGAAACGCGGGTGCTGACTTGCCAAGCTGGATTGCCGGGTCAAGCCCCGCAATGACGAACGTCGATTCAGCGCAGCGTCCGCTCGGGAAACAACGTTATTGCGATCCCTCTAACCCGGCGGCTTTGATCACGGGATAATACTTCTCCGATTCCGCCTTGATGTAGCGCGCAAACTCCTCGGGACTGCCACTCGCCTTGGCCTTGGTGCCGAGTTGCAGCATCGCCTCCTTGATGTCGGGCATCGCCAGCGCGGTCGCCACGCCGGCGTAAATCTTGTTCACGATGGCGGGTGGCGTGCCGGCCGGCGCGAGCAGGCCGCTCCAGCCGGTGATGACGACGTTCTTGTATCCCAGTTCGGACGGCGTCGGGACATCGGGAAACTGTTCGTCACGCTCCTGGCCGAAAGTGGCCAGCATCGTGAGCTTCCCCGCGGACACGAGATCGGTCAATCCCGACGTGGTGGAGAAGGCTAGCGGGATTTGCCCGCCCAACAAATCGGTCAGCATCGGTGTCTGGCCGCGGTACGGCACGTGGGTCATCTTGATGCCGGTGGCAAGCGACAGCAGCACGCCCATCTGATGGGTCTGGTTGCCGATTCCGAATGAGCCGTAGTTGACCCCGCCGGGATCGGCCTTGGCGCGCGACACGACGTCCGTCAACGATTTGAGTCCAGACGTGGGATTGGCCACCGCGCCGAGCGAATTGACGACGGTCTGGGTGATCGGCTCAAAGTCTCGCAGCGTGTCGTAAGGCAGCTCTTTGTAGACGAATTGATTGGTCGTCAGAGCGCTGATCGAGGCGTAGACCAGCGTGTAGCCGTCAGGAGCAGCTCGGGCGACGGTCTCCATGCCGAGGATGCCGTTGGCGCCCGTGTGATTCTCCACGACGCCCTGCTGGCCCCAAAGCTCTCCCATCTTTTGCGCAAGCAGACGCGCTACCAGGTCGGTGCCCGAGCCCGACGCCTGCAGCACGATGATACGGATCGGGTGGTTCGGGAAATCGCCCGCAGTCGGCGTCACGCTTTGCGCCAGGCTCTGCACCACGCCTGAACCCGCGAAGGCAAACGCTGCGCTCGCCAGCACGGCAATACGGATGATCTTCTTCATCATGCTTCTCCAACGTTCCCGGCTCGAATCATTCAGCATGGCGTTTGCCGTCAGGGCAAGTCGACCCGAGGGCGGAAATGGATTCTGCTCTATTCCGAGAGTTGCGCAACAAAACGCGAAGCGATGAGTCGCGAGTGGTACATCAAGCGAGACAAGGCATTTCGTAAGAAGTTGCGAGCGTCCATTTGAATTTGAGTACGCGAGTACGGGGCAGTTCCAGGGGTAAGGCCGAAGCACCAGGACGTAGGAGAACTCGCGTCAGTAAACCATCCCGCGCCTAGACTTATTTGCCTTTCGACATTTTTGTTGACCCACTGGGGACGGAGGTTTGTTGACCCGCTGGGTGGCGGCCGGTCCAAGCCCTTAAACCCTTATGCCGTAGGCGTCCGTCGCCAGGCCATTCACGGGTTCATGCCGATGCTAGCCTGTGTGGTGGCCAAATGAGCAACATCCGTAATCACGACCAAGATCATCATGCCGACCGCGGCCATGACGATTATCGACGCTAGGACAAGAAAGCCTGCGTAAAGCTTCGACAGCATCATGGCCGCTGTCTCATAAGTGTGGCCCCGGAGGGCAACCTTGACAGGAATTCTGGAGTCACCGGCCAGGTCCGGCAATATTGTTTCCAGGGCCGCGCCAGACCCGCCATTACACGAACACGCTAAATTGCCTTGGGTTCCTGGGTCCAATTACCGCCGTAACAGCTCCGGCAGCTTGGCGATGTTGGGCCGAAACCGAAGTGCCTCGGAGTCGTAGCCGCGTTCGAGTTCGTCAAGGCGCTACTCATCGGCGGAGAACCGAACCTCGGCGAGAACCGCAAGGTTACCCTCGACCTACGTTAATGCCGCCGGGCATCCAAATGTGCTGTCTTACTTGTC
>Ga0302326_10018204_pt1 | contig 14571 bp, 13 predicted proteins | sample Palsa_T0_3_FD_202264 | JGI IMG/M metagenome (GOLD analysis project Ga0302326, IMG submission 202264) | Peat permafrost microbial communities from Stordalen Mire near Abisko, Sweden - Palsa_T0_3 | ecosystem: Environmental > Terrestrial > Soil > Palsa > Peat permafrost | place: Sweden: Abisko... | reverse complement strand
TTTCCCACACCCATCCAACGCACCACCACGACATTCCCATTACCTGTCGCCCGGCAGATCGAGTCGGCGACCCAGCACCGATCATCGGCGGCTCGCTCACATCGACTGGGATCACCGGCGAGGGGCACCACGACTGAGGGCCACGATGACTGCTACCGGACAACGTCGCAGGCATCGCGGCCTGGCTTCACGTACGTGAACCTGCTCGACGACACCTGATGCCACCCAAGAGGGCAGATCCGGGGCTGCCCGCTAAGCGTGCGTATCCGCCATCCAGCCCCAGGCCGCGCGAATCGTCTGCCCTAGTCGCGGCAACGTGGCCGCAACAGCCGCAAGAGCGTTTAGGATGTCACAACCACCACAAACCGATCGGTGGTTTTTAGGGGTCGATCATGGCCTCCCTGCGGAGCAGGGCGGCGAGATCCCCGGGCTCCGGGCGGGCGCCGGCCAGGCCGTGCGCGGCGAACCAGTGACCTATGTTCTCCGCGTCACGGGTGATAAAGAAGGCGCCGCGTGGGTTCGCGATCACGTCGACCACCTGCGGTAGGTCGATCATGACCAGCCGCTCCTCGTGGACCAGCAGGTTGTACGCCGACAGGTCGCCGTGCGCCAGGCCGTCTCTGGCCAGCGCGACGAGCGCCTGCACCAGCTGGTCCCACAAGCTGGCGAGTTCGGCCGTACCGGGCCTGGTCTCGGCCAGCCGCGGCGCGGCAATCCCGCCCGGCGAGCCGATGAACTCGAGCAGGAGCTCGGTGTCGAGGATCTGCGCCGGGTACGGAACGGGCACCCTGGCCGCATAGAGCCGAGCCAGCGCGCTGAACTCGGCGGCCGCCCACTGGCCCGCGATGGCCTGCCGGCCGAACGTGCTCCGGCTCGCCATCGCCCGGTTGACCCTGGACTCCCTGGTCCGGCGCCCCTCGAGGTAACCGCTGTCGCGATGGAACATCCGGTGCTCGGCGGACCGGTATCGCTTAGCGGCCAGCAGGCAGGACCGGTCGGTCTGCGGGACGCCCCGCCGGAGCAGGAAGACGTCGGCTTCCTTGCCCGTCTTCAGGATGCCCAGCTCGGTGTCGACGGCGGCCAGTTCGGTAACTAGCCATTCCGGGTACGGCTTCGGGCCGCGTTCGGTCGGGACCGACTGGTCCCAGGTGGTCCAGCGGTCGCCTTCTGGCAGGCTGTCGGTCGCGTCGAAGCTCTCGATGGACGGCAGGGCCCGGCGCCGCCCGACGCGTTTGACGGTGGTCGGCTCGTCGTCATCGAAACGCTGCTTACCGCGGCGGTAGCGGGATCCTTCGTAGTCTGCGGAGGGAAAGTCGTGCACGGGTGATGCTCCTCGGCTGAGCGGTGAACAGGGCAGGCGGCAACGCGCCCGCGACGGGCATAGACATGCAGCGCCTCCCTCCACTCAGCCGGCAAATACCGGCACGAACCTGTAGCAGGTTGCCACGTGGTCCCGGTCCGCGCAACCGAATTTCGGTGCGGCTCGTCCCGGCAACTTCGCTTTCGACCCACCTCGGATCCTGCGACCAGACCACCACGAACCCTGCGACCAGAACACCACGAGCTCAGCGACCGGACCACCACGAACCCTGTGACCAGAACACCACGAGCTCAGCGTCAAGGATCTCTTCTGCCCGGCGGGAACAACAAGTAGAGACGGGCTACCCGGTAATCGCCTGACCAGTGTCAGGGTCGAAGAAGTACAGACGCGCCGGGTCCAGGGCGAAGGTGATCCGTCCGCCGGGCTGGACCGCGACGCGAGGATCCAGCCGGGCCGCGCCGTTGGGGGCGCTGCCGAGCAGGATGCCCGCCTCCGCGGATTCGTCCGCCACGACGGCACCGGCCGCGGCGCCAGCCGGCGTCGCGTCGATGGAGAAGTACACGTGCTGCTCGCTGCCGAGCACCTCGACGAACCGTACGTCCGCGACGAGGGCGGAGCCGCTCGCGGACACCGTCAGGTCCTCGGGACGGATGCCGACGAGGACCTTGCGTCCCTGGAAGGCAGCCACCCGGGCGGCCGCAGGCGCGGGCAGCTCAAGCCGCTGTGAGCCGAGCACCAGGGTCCCAGCCGCTTCCAGGCCCGCCTCGTACAGGTTCATCGCCGGGGAGCCGATGAACGTGGCCACGAAGACGTTGGCCGGGTGGTCATAGAGCGACCGCGGCGTGTCGTACTGCTGCAGTAGCCCGCCCTGCAGCACGGCCACCCGGTCACCCATCGTCATCGCCTCGGTCTGATCGTGGGTGACGTACATGGTGGCCGCGCCGACGGACTCGTGAATCCGCAGCACCTCCGAGCGCATCTGCACGCGGAGCTTGGCGTCCAGGTTGGACAAGGGCTCGTCCATCAGGAACACCGAGGGCTCGCGCACGATGGCCCGGCCCATCGCCACCCGCTGCCGTTGTCCGCCGGACAACTGCTGCGGCTCGCGGCCAAGCAGTTTGGTCAGGCCGAGGATCGACGCGGCGTCCCGGATGCGCCGGTCCCGCTCGGCCTTGGCGACCTTCTTGTTCTCCAGCGCGAAACCGATGTTCTGGTACACCGACAGGTGCGGGTAGAGCGCGTAGTTCTGGAACACCATGGCGACGTCGCGGTGCCTGGGGGACACGCCGTTGACGACGCGGTCGCCGAAGCTGACCGTGCCCGAGGTGATCAGCTCCAGGCCCGCGACCATCCGCAGCGCCGTGGTCTTGCCGCAGCCCGAAGGCCCGACCAGCACGACGAACTCGCCGTCCGCGACCTCCAGGTCGAGAGAATCGAGCGCCTTCACGCCGGTCGCGTAGACCTTGGTGAGCTCGCTGAGCGTAATGGCAGCCACGCCAGAGCCTCCTCAGTTCGCGATGCTGCCGAGCAGCATGCCGCCGCGCCAGTACCGCTGCAGGATCAGGAACAAGATGATGAGCGGGGCGATGGTGACCAGGCCGCCCATCACGATCAGCGGGTACAGGTTCTGGTCCCCGCTGGTGGTCGCGTGCTGCGACCACAGCCCCATCCCGACCGTCAGCGGGAACAGGTTGTTGTTGCTGAAGATGATCAGCGGCAGGAAATAGTTGTTCCACACCCCGACCACCGAGAGCAGCAGCACGGTCATCAGGCCGGGGACCATCAGCGGCAGCGCGATCTTGAAGAAGATCCTGGTTTCCCCGGCGCCGTCGATCCTGGCGGCATCGATCAGCTCGCGCGGGACGGACAGGCCGATGTACGTCCGCATCAGGTAGACCCCGACCGGGCTGACCAGGCTGGGCAGGATCATGCCCCAGATCGAGTTGATCAGGTGCGCCTTGGCGTACACCAGGTAGAGCGGCAGCGTGATCGCGCCGATCGGCACCAGCAGCGCGCCGATGACGATGTAGAAGAAGACCTTGGAGCCGCGGAACTGGAACCGCGCGAAACCATAGCCTGCGAAGGCCGCGAGCGCGGTGGCCCCGACGCCGCCGAGCACGGCGTAAAGGGCGGTGTTGCCGAACCAGTTGATGTACGTCCCGTCGTCGTCCACGTCCTCGAAGAGCATCCGGAAGTTGTGAAAGAACTCAAAAGGACGGGCGAACCAGAAGCCGAACGTGCCGAAGATATTCGCCTGGGTCTTCGTCGAGTTGATGATGATCCAGGCGATCGGAACCAGCGTAAAGATCGCGAAGAGTACACAGCAGATGGTCATCACCGAGACCGTGCCGCGTTTGAGGCCGTAGAGCTGCACCGGGATGACGCCGTCGCGTTCTTCCAGGCGCTCCCGCTTGCGCCGTTCCTTCCTGGACCCGGCCAGGTCGACCTCGGCCGCATCCGGCGGCGCCACGGTCGCGGTCATTTGAATTCTCCCTTGCGGCGGCGGAAGAGCAGCGAGGTCACCGAGATGGCGACGATCACCAGGCCGAGCACCACGGCCATGGCGGCGCCCAGGTTGTACTGGGCGTCGTTGATCGAGGTGTTGTAGATGTACAGCACCGGCGTCCAGTTGAGCGAGATCACGCCGGCCGAGTAGTTGTTGAGGATCAGCGGCTCGACGAACAGCTGGAGCGCGCCGATGGTGTTGAGGAAGATCAGCATCACGATGGCCGGGCGCACCATCGGCAGCTTCACCTTGAGGATGATCTTCCACAGTGGCGTGTCGTCGAGGATGGCGGCCTCGACGATGTCCCTCGGCACCGACTTGAGCGCGGTGTAGAGGATGAGGCTGTTGTAGCCGGTCCACTCCCAGATCGCGATCACGATGATCGAGGGGAGCATCAGGCTGCTGGACAGGAAGTTGGTGTTGTGGAAGCCGAGCGCGCTGGCCAGGTGCACGAAGGGCCCGTAGGACGGCTCGAACAGGAAGCCCCACATGAGGGCGGACACCACCACGGGCACCGCGAACGGGATGAAGAAGATCGTCCGGAAGAACCGGCCGAACCTGGCCACGCCGAGGTCGAAGGCGGTGGCGAAGAAGAACGCGATGATCAGCATGACGGGGATCTGGATCGCGCCGAAGATGATCACCCGGATCACGCCTGACCAGAACATGCCCGAGCCGAGGATCTGCGAGTAGTTGCTGAAGCCGCTGAACACGGTGCCGCCGATGAGGCGGCTGGTGAACAGGGACTCGTAGATCGCGTACCCAAGCGGCACGATCATGAAGAGGAGAAACGCGAGCAGGAAAGGCGACACGAAGGCCGATCCGCGCCGGTCGCGTCGCCGGGCGAAGGCCGAATGGCGCGGCTGCGACCGGCTCTCGCCTTGGGTCGGCCGCGTCGGCGCGCTTATTGCTGTACCGCTCACATCGGAGCTCCCTTCGTCGGCGGTGCCCGGTGCGCCACGTGACCGTGACGCACCGGGCGCGAGCCAGCGTGCGGTCGGTGCCGGTCAGGTCGAGACGTCGAAGCCCTGAGCCTTGGCGTAGTTGACCTCCGCGGTCTGGAAGGCCGCGAATGCCTGCTGCATGGTCTCCTTGCCGGACAGCACGCCGCCGAACGTGGTGTCAGCCTGGGTGAGCGCCTGGGTCATGAACGGCGGCCACGGCGTGGCCGGGATGTTCTTAGCGGCCGCGGAGAACACCTGGTTCGGCTGCGAGGTGCCGGAGATCGGGTAGGTCAGGGACGTGAACGAGCCGGAGTTGAGGGTGGGCAGGTAGGTCGGGAACAGCGACGAGGGCGGCGTCTTGACGATGTTCCAGGACGCGTCCGTGGAGGTCAGCCACTCGGAGAACTCCGCGGCCTGGGCGGGGTGCTTGCTCTGGGTGAAGACCGGGTAGGTCGAGCCGCCCCAGTCCGCGCCGACGTCGGCACCCGAGGTCCACTGCGGCAGCGGCGCGGCCCGCCACTGGCCCATCGACTGCTTGACGTCCGCCACGAAGTACGACGGGGCCCAGGCCGAGTCGATCGCGGCCGCGGTGACGCCCTTGTCCAGGTTGGTGTTCACCTCGGTGCCCGCGTCGTTGACCGTGCTGACCGCGCGGGAGTTGATGAGGTTCTGCCAGTAGGCGGCGAACTTCTCCTGGGCCGGCCCGGTCCAGTTGATGGTGACGTTGCTGCCGCCGGAGTACTGGAAGGGCCAGGCGCCGGCCTGCCCCATCACGTCCATCAGCCACTGCAGGTCGTTCGGGGACAGGTTCAGCAGGTAGGCGCCGGAGTTCTGCTTGTGCAGGCTGGCCGCGTCGGTGGCCACCTGGGCCCAGGTGGCCGGCGGGGTGATCTTGTACTTGGCCAGCGTCTGCTGGTCGTAATAGAACGCCATCGGGCCGAAGTCGCTCGGCATCGCGTACACGGCGCCGCCCTGGCTGACCTGGCTCCAGGCCCAGGGCGCGAAGTCGCTCTTGTAGTTGTTGGCCCCGTAGGGGACCAGGTTCTCCACGTACTTCTGGATGATGAAGGAGGGCAGCTCGTCGAACTCCATCTCAGCCACGTCGGGCGCGCCCGAGCCGGCCTTCATCGCGTTGTTCAGCAGCGTGTACTCGGCACCGCCCGCGCCCGGGTCCTCGAGCGTGACGCAGATCGACGGGTGGGTCTTGTTGAACTCGGTGACGGCCCGGCTGATCCCGGGCACCCAGGCCCAGAACATGACCGGCGTCGACGATGAGCTGCAGGATTTTCCTCCGGCCAGCACGGTCGCCGACGCGCTCGCGCTGGCGCTGGCGCCCGTGCTTGTACCGCTCGCCGCCGTGCTTGACGACCCGCTGCTGCTGCACGCGGCGAGCAGCGAGATGGCGGCCGCTCCGGCCACCCCGGCGGTAATTCTTCGCGTTTTCGACAACATTATGGCTAGACTCCTAAGTTCGGTGTTGCCGTGTTGTGTGCGGTTGCCGCGCCCCCCGGTCGTGCGGCGGTGGTCGCGATGGCCTCCTGGCTGCTACCTGCTGGTCATCGCGGCCTCAATGACGGTGAACGACCGGGGTGGCAGCCGGACGGCGACCACCCCGTCCTTAGTGTTTTCTGATCCCTCTTCCAGCTGTGCTGTCTCCACATCGGGCAGCGTTCGGGCGTCGCGGGTCCTGGCGGCGGTGACCGTCCGGATCCTGGCGGGTCCATCGAAGGTGTAATCCCGCAGCAGCACCTCGGCCGTTTCCGGTTCCTCGGGACTGCGGTTGACCAGCGTGATCGCCACGAGCCCGCTGTTAGCGGCGCTGTTAGCGCTCACACTGGAGGCACTCACGGTCGCGGCGGCATCGATGAGACTGAAGGGGCCCAGATCCGCCACCCGGAACGGCCACCGGCTCGCCCCCGCGGGAAACTCGGGGCTGACCGTGGGCCCGTCGACGTACACGTCCACCGCCACGTCGAGTGCGGCCTGCGCGTGCAGCAGCACCGGGTACCAGATGGGCTGCACGGCCGCGGTAGCGCCGCTGGTGACGATCGGCGCGATGGCGTTGACCATCTGCGCCAGGTTGGCCATCCGCACCCAGTCGCAGTTCCTGACGAAGATGTTCAGGTAGGTGCCGACGGCCAGCGCGTCGGCAAAGGTGTACCGCTCCTCGAGCGCGCCGGTCATGTTGCGGTACCAGACGTTCCACTCGTCGTAGGCGATCCGCGGCGGGGCGGCGATCTTCTGCCGGTAGGCCGCGCGCTGGATCAGGGCCTGACTGCACCTGATCGCGCGCTCGGCCTGGTGCGGCTGGAGCACGTTGGTCCAGTAGTCCTTGCTGCCGGTGTAGATGTGCAGCGAGTGGTAGTCGACCGTCGCCGCCATCCCGTCGATGACCACCTGGTCCCACTCGTTCCAGCCGTTCATCCCGCAGCTGACCAGCTTGGCCCGCGGGTCGAGCATCCGGATTGCCCGCGCCCACCTGGTCGCCTCGCGCACGTACTCCTCGGCGCTGAACGCGCCGATCTGCCAGTCGCCGTACATCTCGTTGCCCAGGCCCCAGTAGGTGACCTTGTACGGTTCGGCCCGGCCGTTCGACCGGCGCCGGTCCGCCCAGTAGGTGCCGCCGGCCGAATTGCAGTACTCGACCCAGGCCAGCGCCTCCTCCAGCGTCCCGGTGCCCATGTTCAGGCAGATGTAAGGTTCGGTGCCTAGGTCCTCGCAGTAGCCGAGGTACTCATCGGTGCCGAACCGGTTGGATTCCTCGCCGCCCCACGCCAACTCCGGCCGGCGCGGCCGGTCGTCCTTGGGGCCGATGCCGTCGGCCCAGTGGTAGTTGCTGACGAAGTTCCCGCCCGGCCAGCGCAGCACGCCCAGCTGGAGCTCGCGTAGCAGGCCGAGCACGTCCTTGCGGAAGCCGCGGTCGTCGCTGAGCGGCGAGCCCTCCTCGTAAAGGCCGCCGTAGATGCAACGGCCGAGATGCTCGACGAAGCCGCCGAACACCTTGCGATCGAGCCGCCCGACAGATCGGGAGGGGTCAATGGCGATGCGGGTCACTGGCGCTCCTTAGTCTGGTCAGTCCTGGCCTTCTCGGTGCTGGCCTTCTCTGTGCTGGCCTTATCTGGCCTGGCCCGGTCAGCGGGGCTCTTTCTGCTGGTTCTGGCGTTCGCGCGCTGGGCGCTCGGCGCGCCGCAGGAATCCCGGACGATCAGCTCTACCGGCAGCAGCGGTGTCCGCTCGGGTACCGGTTCGCCCGCGATGCTGCGCAGCAGCAGCTCGACCGCCTGGCGCCCGGTCTCCGCCAGCGGCACGCGCACGGTCGTCAGCGGCGGCGTCAGGAACTCGGCGAACGGGATATCGTCGCAGCTCACCACCGCGATGTCCTCGGGTACCCGGCGCCCGGCCTGCCATAGTGCGGACAGCACGCCGATCGCCATCACGTCGCTGTGCACGAAGATCGCGGTCAGGCCAGGCGAACGTTCGAGCAGCAGCCTGGTGGCGGTGGCCCCGCCCTGCGGCGTCCAGTCGGCCTCGGTGACGAGGTCCTCGCTCGGCTCAAGGCCCGCGGCCCGCAGTGCGTCCTCGTAGCCGTGCAGCCTGCTGCGGGTGACCCGGCGCCGGAACAGCCCGGTGACCGTCCCGATGTTGGTGTGCCCGAGCGCCAGGAGGTGGTCCGCGGCCAGCCGGCCGGTGTCCCTGTGATTGGAGCCCACCAGCGGGACGCCCCCTCCCGGCACCGCCTGTAGGCTGACCGAGGGCACATACCGCCTGAGCAGCTCGGCGACCTCGGTGTCTTCCTCGACCTCGGGGGCCGCGGCGATGATGCCGTCGACCCGGCGCTCGATCAGCGTCCGCACGATGTCGGCCCCGTCCGCGCCGCCGGCGGCCAGGTGCCCGACCAGGACGGAGTGCCCGTGCCTGCGTGCGGCCTGCTCGGCGGCCACGGAGGCCTGGGCGATGGCCACGTCGGTGGCGTCGCTGGCGACCAGGCCGATGGTGGCGGTGGCGCGCTGGACCAGGCTCCGGGCGATCGTGTTCGGGCGGTAGCCGAGTTCGCCGGCGGCGGCCAGGATCCGCTCCTGCGTCTCGGCGGACACGCGCACATCCCCGCCGTTGAGGACCTTGCCGGCCGTCTGGAAGCTGACGCCGGCGCGCGCCGCCACTTCCTTGATCGACACGTATCGCCGTCGGGCCATTGCATCCGTTCCGCATGGTCGTTCCGTCAGTTGGCTAAGACGAAATCCGCTCATATGACAATTTGAGCGAACGTTCGCCCTAGAACGCTAAATCCTCTAGCCGTGGACGGTCAAGGGGGTGGATCTAATATGTTTCGTCTCCGTTATCCAGCGGCGATCGGCTGAGCCAGCGTCAGCGACCGCCGCCGTCGTTCGCCCTCGGCTACCGGCTGTGACACTCTCGCGCTCCACCTGAGCGCTACCTGCGCGGCCGCGGACTTCCCGCATCACGCGCCTCGGCAGCCGCACAGAAACTCGATACCCTCATGACCATCACCAAGCACGGCGTGATCGGATGGGTACGCAACGCACCGGACGCCTGACGGGCCGTCGCCCCGTCATCCATCCCAGGGATTGGCAACGGCGTCCCGCGGACATGCCGCCGGGGATGGTCCGCAGGGTGTATCTAATAGGTTTTGTCCGCATAATTCCGGGGGCGATCGCGAGTCCGCCTCCAGGCCGGGTATCTGCGTGACGGCGAGGAGGTGGCCGGTTGCCTGACAGGCGTGTCGCCAGCGGGGTGGCCGTCATCGCGGTCGTGGCGGTGGCCGTCATCGCGGTGGTGGTGCTGCTGGCGCGCAAGCCGTCGCAGGCCGCGACGCCGCCGCCGAAAACCGGCGCCGCTTCCGGGCCCGCCGCGGCTGCGGCCGGTCAGGCGGCCGACTCGGGCCCGGCCACCTTCTCCGGTCCTGACGGGATGCGGGCCCGCTGGGTGATCCAGGAGAACGACAAGCCGGGCACCACCGCGTGGCAGATCCACGGCGCGCACGGCGGCATCAGCGGCTTCGCCAGCCAGGTCTACGCGCAGCCGGGTCAGAAGGTGACCCTGTACGTCAGCACCACCGGCCCGTCCTTCCGCGCCGAGGCCTTCCGGATGGGCTACTACCACGGCCAGGGCGCTCGCCTGATCTGGACGTCGGCCCAGCAGCCGGCCAAGGACCAGCCCGGCTGCCCGGTCACCAGCGGTACCAACATGGTGGCCTGCGACAACTGGTCCCCGTCGCTGACCTTCACCGTCACCCAGGCGTTCGTCCAGGGTGACTACCTGATCAAGCTGACCGGCCCAGGCAACCGGCAGAGCTACGTCCCGCTGACGATCTGGGACCCCGCCAGCACCGCCACCTACGTCATCAAGAACGACGTGTTCACCTGGCAGGCCTGGAACTATTACGGCGGCTACGACTACTACCAGGGCCTGGGCAGCTGCCCGGCGGACGTGTACCCGATCTGCAGCCGGGCCCGGGTGGTGTCCTACGACCGGCCCTACGCCGCGGAGAACGGCTCAGGCAACTTCCTCGGCCTGGAATACCCTCTGGTCAAATGGGCCGAACAACACGGCCTCGACGTCACCTACGCCACCGACCTGACCGTCCAGGAGCATCCCGGCTACCTGCTCAGGCACAAGGTCCTGCTCTCCCTGGGCCACGACGAGTGCTGGTCGCTCGGCGAGCGCCAGGCCGCCTTGGCCGCCTATAACGGGGGCGTCAATATCGTCTTCTTCGCCGCCAGCCCGGTCCTGCGGCACGTCAGGACCCAGGCGTCACGGCTCGGCCCGGACCGTGAGCTCGTCGACTACCGGGACTCGGCCGCCGATCCGCTCGACGGCCACGGCAACCCGCTCCAGGTCACCGGCAACGAATGGGCCAACCCGCCGTCCAGCTGGCCGGAGTACGACTTCGTCGGCGACACCTACGCCGGCTTCCTCGAGCCCAGCCTGCACGTGGGCTTCCGGGTCGCGGACGCCTCGGCCTGGGTCTTCGACGGCACCGGCCTGCACAACGGCGAGGTCATCCCCAGCCTCATCGCCTCGGACGTGGACAAGTTCGACCTGGGCTACGGCCAGCCCGCCGATGACCAGGTCTTCGGCCACTCGCCGATCCCGGCCAACCTGGGCCAGACCAGCATCGGCGCGTTCTACTCCGACATGACGTACTACACGAACGCGTCCACCGGCGCGGGGGTGCTCGACACCGGCACCAACAACTGGATCCCCGCCCTCGACGACCGCAGCGGCTGCCGCCCCGGCGGGGTCTGCGAGGCCGCCATGGTCCAGCGGATCACCGGCAACATCATGAAGCTGTTCGGCCAGGGCCCCGCCGCCCGCATCCAGCCCTCGGTCCCCAACTGGCGACAGGTCACCGGCCAGTAATCCTCCCCGGGAAGGTGCCCACCCGCCGCCCGCCCCCTTTCTTTGGCCGGAACGATCCTGGTACCAGCCCCAGGTCACCGCCACCGCACCCCACTGGCGGATCACCGGGGCCGTAAACGCCTCCGCCTCACCCGTTCGCGTGATTTCATGTGACCGGCGGAAATGTCCGGGACGCGGATCACGGGGGCTGACACTGAGCGCGGAAGATGATCGGCTACGGCCCGATCGCGAGCAGCGATACGAAGAGCGTGCCACCGACCGGCTGACCCTGTTTTCCGATGCCGTGGTCGCCATCGCGATCACGCTGCTCGCGATCGAGCTGCCGGTGCCCGATGGGAGCAACGTACATCAGCTCTGGTCGCAGGTCCGCCACGATGACGGCCACTACGCGGCCTTCCTGATCAGCTTCATGGCCATCGCCGCGGCGTGGAGTAGTCATCACGATCTATTCCGCTACGTCAAGCGGACCGACGCGCGGTTGCGGTCGCTCAACATGGCCTGGCTCTTCACGATCGTCGTCACCCCGTTCGCGACCAATCTGCTCACCGCCAGAGCACACCCGACCCCGACCCTCGATACCCACGCCCTGCGGTTCGGGTTTTACGCCCTGATACAGACGCTGGAGTCCGTGGCACAGTTCGCCATGCTGAAGCACATTGACTCGCGCGGGCAGGCGCCCGACGCGCCGCGGGCGGTCGTCAACGCCCTGGGCTGGCAGACCTGGATCCCGATGGCCGCCTTCGGCCTGTCCATCCCGTTCTTCTTCGCCACCCCCTACGCCTGGGTGTTCTGGTTCGCGGTCCCCGTAGTAGTCGGACGCCTCCGCCGACTGCGCTATCGAGGCCCCTCCCGCCTCGCGAACCACTGACCGCCGAGGACGCCATCGGCATCCGCGACGTCGGGTTGGTGTTCGTGGTCTGTAACCAGGGCCCACAAATGTCCCATTAGAAACTCCAGTCCCTTCCGTTCGGGGCTTCGCCTTCAATCCTCGAATACCTAGCCGGCACGATGGACCATTGTGCCGGCTGCTGCCGGCGACTGAAGGCATGCCGTACTCGGTAGTCAAGAACCCGACCTCGACCATGCCGGTGGTGGTCAATGCCCGGCGAGCGCGGCGCGGGTGGTGAGGCAGCGGCATGCGGCCCGTCCGGCCAGGAACAGCCGGGTCGCGCTAGCCACGGCCGCCGCGGCGGTGGGAGCGGCTGCGAGCGCGCCGGGTGCGACGGTGAGCTGGCTGGCCAGCAGCACGAACAGGGCCACGTCGGCGCCGGCCGCGCCGAAGCCGGCCACGGCCGCGGTGCCGGGAGCCAGGCGAGGACGGTCCGGCAGCCACCGGGTGGCGCGCCCGGTCGCGGCGATGGTGAACAGCGCCGTCCACACGGCGATCGCGATCGCGGCGGCCAGCGGGAAGACCATCAGCGACCCGGGTAGCGCGCCGACCCACTGCCACGGCGGGGCGTGCCGGCTGCCGATGTGGCTGGCGGTGGCGGCGGTCGCCCAGAGCAGGCCGACCAGCGGGCCGGTCACGAGCAGGGTGAGGGCGACGCGGCGGGCCTGGCCGAGCGCCAGGCCCGGCCCGAACGCGGCCGCGATCAGTCCCGGGTCACCGAATTCCTCGATGGCCGCCGCTGCAGCCGCTGCGGCCGCCGCGTGAGCCGTGTCCGCTGTGTCCGCCGCGGAAACCCCGGCGTCACGGTAGGCATCGACGGTGTCCAGGAGCCCGCCGCGCAGCTCGGCGAGGATGCTGGCCCGCTCCCGGGCCGGGCCAGGCAGCCGGGCGGCGACCTCGGCCAGATAGTCCTCCACCAGCTGGCGGCCAGGCGCTCCGGTCACGAGGTCACCGGCCGGGGCACGGGTTCGAGCATGGCGGTGACGGCGGCTGAGAACTGCCGCCAGCTGCCACGCTCGGCATCCAGCGTGTGGCGGCCCGCCGGGGTCAGCTCGTAGACGCGGCGCCGGCGTCCGCCCGCCTCGGACCAGGTCCCGGCGACCAGGCCGGCCCGTTCCAGGCGACGCAGGGCCGGGTAGATGGTGCCGGTCGGCAGGTCGAACTGGCCGTCGCTCCCGGCCCGCAGCGCCTCCATGATGGCGTACCCATGCCGCGGGCCTGGTTCCAGGACCGCGAGCAGCATGCCGTCCAGGTGACCCTTCAGCGCTTCCGGCCTCATAGGTAGCCATGCTACCCTTAGCCACAATAAGTAGTAACGCTACATGTTGCAAGGCTAGCTATACGGGAACACGACGATGACAAGACCATCTCACCAAGCGGCCGCCGGCCAGCAGGCCCAGCACCAGCACCAGCACTGGGGCCGCCTCGATACCGTGCTATTCGTCCTGGTGGCGACGGTCCTCACCTTGGTCGCCGTGCAGTTCGCGCTGGCGGGCTTCGGGGCCTTCACCATGAACAAGAACCCGGGCACCCCGACGGACCACGCGTACGGGGCACACATGGTGCTCGGAGTGATCATCGCGGCGCTGGCGGTGCTCATCCTCGCCGTGTCGCTAGCCGACCGGGCGGCCCGGGAGCACCGCCGGACGCTGCGGCTGGCAGCAACGCTCGCGGGGCTGGCCCTGATCGTCGAGCCGCTACTAGGCGAAGGCGGAACCCGGGTGCCCTTCCTCGGCGCCCTGCACGCTCTCAACGGCCTGGTCATCTGCGCCTTGGCCGGCTGGCTGCTGTCCGAGACGGGCCGGCGCCGGACAGCAGCCAGGGGGAGCCACCGATGACCTGGCTGAGCCTGGCGCTGCGCAACCTCGTCTTCACCGTGGTCGTGCCGGGAGCCGGGGGCGGGTACGTTCCCTGGCTGATCCTGCGGCGGCACGGCGCCTGGCCGGCCCCGGTGGCCTGGTACGCCACCGGGGTCATCGCCGTCGGCGTCCTGCTGTACCTGGCGTGCGTGTGGGTCTTCGCCACCCAAGGCCGGGGGACACCGGGGCTGTGGGACTCGCCGCGGCGGGTCGTCACGATCGGGCCGTACCGCTGGGTCAGGAACCCGATCTACCTGGCCGCCTTGCTGATCGTCTCCGGCCAGGCCTGGCTGTTCTTCTCGGTGGACCTGCTTATCTACGCCGGCGGGCTCGCGGTCGCCTTCCACCTGTTCGTCACCTGTTACGAGGAACCGAGGCTCCGCGCCCGGTTCGGCGAGCCGTACGACGCCTACCGACGCACGGTCCGCCGCTGGCTACCGCGGCCGCCGCGCCCCCGCTAGCTGGCGCGCGCCCGCCGCTCCCCAGCTAGCTGGCCGTCTTGCCCAGCAGGTACCGGACGGCCGCAAACCCTACACCTGGACGAACTCGATGCCGGTGACCTGGCAGAAGGCCTTCCAGTCGGCGGCGTGGTGACCCAGGTTCATCACCTCGTGGTGCGGTCCGCCGTTCGAGAGCCACCCGTTCAGGCACTTGCGCAGGCCGGAGGCCGG
>Ga0302326_10018202_pt1 | contig 14573 bp, 13 predicted proteins | sample Palsa_T0_3_FD_202264 | JGI IMG/M metagenome (GOLD analysis project Ga0302326, IMG submission 202264) | Peat permafrost microbial communities from Stordalen Mire near Abisko, Sweden - Palsa_T0_3 | ecosystem: Environmental > Terrestrial > Soil > Palsa > Peat permafrost | place: Sweden: Abisko... | reverse complement strand
CCTCACCGGCGTCAGCCCGGGAGAATTCGGCAACATCACCCCGAACTCGTCGAACCAGTACAACGGCCTCCTGGGCGGTAACCCCAACCTCAAGCCGGAAACTGCGGACACGTACTCGGTCGGCTTCCAGGTGCAGCCGCGCTATGTTCCGAACCTGTCCGTGTCGGTCGACTACTTCAACATCAAGATCAAGGACATCATCGGCCCGGTCGGTGGCGATACCATCCTCCTCGACTGTCTGGCGAGCGTCGGCAATCCTGCGCAGGCTTCGCAGTTCTGCCCGCTGGTCAAGCGCGGTCCGGGTGGTTCGCTGTTCCTGAGTGAAACCGGCTACGTCATCGACACGAACGTGAACCTGGGCGAAGAAGCCACCAAGGGCTTCGACGTCAAGGCCAGCTACCGCATAGCGATGTCGACACTCGGCTCACTGTTGTTCTCTCTGGAAGGCACGAAACTGCAGTCTCTGTCCACCACACCGCTCGTCGGCTTCGGCTCGTACGACTGCGTGGGTTACTTCGGTTCGACCTGCGGTGCCGCGGACCCGAAGTGGCGTCATGTGTTCAATGCGACCTGGTCGACCCCCTGGGATGGCCTGGACGTGAACGTGCGCTGGCGTTACATCGGATCGGATGAGTCCGAGCAGCTGAGCACGAACTCGTTCCTGGCCGGAACGCCGTACCTGCCGCTGTCGCACATCGCGGCGTTCAACTACTTCGATCTGACCGGCACGTTCAACGTGTACAAGAACATCCGACTGGAACTCGGTGTGAACAACCTCTTCGACAAGGCTCCGCCCTTGGTCGTAGGGGGCGATTGCTCCACGAGCAGCCCGGGCGGCGCCAACTGCAACGGCAATACCTTCCCTGGCGTGTATGACTCCATGGGACGTTATCTGTTCGCGCACATCACGGCGCAGTTCTAAGACGGAGTTCGTTGAGTTGAAAACGGCGGGCTGCAAGCCCGCCGTTTTTTTTCGCCATCACGAAACGTCCGCCGCCGCTGTCAGTGCAGCCGGCGCGCCCGATGCGTGCGTTTGCTGGGAGTCTCCAGCATGAAGGAGCCGAGCGCGGCGCGATGGATGGTCACCGTATCGCCAGCGGCCAGCACCGGATCTGAGTCAAACAGTTCCCACAGCTGGCCGCCCTCCAGAGCCACCGTCGTGTGACCGCTGGCGCTGCTGCCAATAGCTGTCACGACCCACTGGAACGACTGCGGCACCGCCGGGGCCGTTGGGTGCTCGGCAGAATAAAGTCCGAAGGACGTTTTGGGGGGCGCGGCCGCCGCAGCCGGCGCGGCGACGACCGGTGCTGCCGCGCTTGCCGCGGGCGCCACGGGGACGGCCGCGGTGCCCGCTTCACGACCGGCCAGCTTGTCGTAGCAGGCGAGCCGCGCCTGCGCGGCTTCGATTGCAGCGCAGGCGTTGAGGCCGCTTCGGGCAGTATCGCCCGCGGCGTGCGCCGCGAGCGGCGGCAGGAGCAGCGCGGCCGCCGCGACGGCCGGCGCAACCCTCACAACGGACCCTGCGCGGCGTTGCCGTAGTGGCTGGCGACCACCTCGCTGGCGGCGCGCACCAGATCGCGCTCCGCCTCACTCAGCAGCGGATTCCAGATGTCGAAGATGAGGATCGCGCGCGGTGCGTCGGAGGTATTCCAGGCCTCGTGCTCGATAGTGTCATCGAACGCCCAGGCATGCCCTGGAAGCCACTCACGCGTGTCGCTGCCGACGCGGAAGCCGCAGCCGGGCGGCACTACCAGCGGCAGATGCACGATCAGGCGCGTGTTGGCGACGCCGGTGTGCGGCGGAATGCGCGTGGCGGGCTCCAGGATGGAGAAATAGGCGGTCGGCGCGCGCCCGGCAATGTCACAGCGCGGCGCCTGCTGCAGCGCTGCCACGGTGCGCGGGCAGCGCGCCAGGTGCGCCGGCTGCGGCGCGCCCTGATTCCACAGGAAATACGCACTCCAGCGTCGCGACTTGTTGAGTTCACGCCACTGATTGAGCGGTACGCCGTCGGGGTAGTCGATGTAGGGCTCCAGTCCCTCCCGATCGGACACCATTACGCTCGTGAGCTCGGCGCGAATGTCGTCGGTCGCGGCTTCGACCGCATCGAGCCACGGGAAATCGCTGCGCTCGAAGAACTCCAGCGCGGGCATCTCCGGGAAATAAAGGAAGGTGGGCTGGGAATCGAAGCGCTGGCGCTTGCCGGTGAGCAGATCGATGCAGCGTTCGACCCGCCGGTAAGTGGCGGCGCCGTGCCGCGCGCGGATGGGCGCCGTGCGTGCCTCGATGGCTTGCGCCAGCGCGGCATCATCCCCGGCCACGACGGTGCGCGCGTGCTCGAGCGTGCCGGCCACGCTGGCCGGTGGCGTCGCCCCCGGTGCCAGCGTCGCGAGCGCATTACGGTAGACACGGGCCGCGTTGGGCGCATCGCCGCGCTGTTCGGTGAGCGTGCCCTTCTGCAGCAGCGACGGCAGATGGCGCGGGTCGAGCGCCAGAGCCCGCTCCACCGCCTCCAGCGCCTCGGGCAGGAGCTCGAGCTGCTGCAGGCTGGACGCCAGATTTGACCATAACGCCGGGTGGTTCGGATCGGCCTGGGTCGCGCGTTGCAACAGCTCGCGCGCCGCTCGCGCATCGCCCCGCTGCAGCATCGACAGGCCGAGTTCGTTGAGAACCGCAGGATGAGCCGGCGCCAGCTGCGCGGCGCGCGCCAGCAGCTGGTCAGCCTCGTTGCTGCGACCGGCGGCGCTGGCGGCCTTGGATGCCTGGATCATGCGCATGATGGCGGCAGGATCCGTGGCACCCGCATTGACGTTGCTCAAGCGTTTCTCCTATCGTGCCCGGTGGACACGCGCGGTAATTCTAGCGCGCGCCGTCCACCTCAGGAGAGTGGGTTGAGCCAGGCGGCCGAAGTCGATCTGAAGCTGCTGCGCGCCGCGTCGCTCCTGGACACCGACCCGGCCGCCGCTGCACGCGCCGCTGCGGAGATTCTGCGGGCCTGCCCCGGACATCACGCGGCGACGCTCCTCTTGGGCAACGCGCAGCGGCGCACTGGCGCGGCCGCGGCGGCCACCAGCGCATTCAGCGCGCTCGCGGCCGCCCAACCGGACTCGGCCGTGGTGCAGCTGGAACTGGCGCGCGCCCTGCACGGTCAGGGACTCGCGGACCAGGCTCTCGCAAGCTACCAGCGCGCCCTCGAGCTGCAACCGGATCTGGCGGAAGCGTGGCGCGAACTGTCGGCATTGCAGGCCGAGCGCGGCAGCGACGCCGCCTGCGATGCGGCCTTCGCACGCTACAGCGCCCTGGTCGCAGAGGACGCGCATCTGCACGAAGCGGCGGCGGCACTTGCCCAGCACCGCCTGAGCGCGGCCGAAGCGCTGCTGCAGAATGCGCTGACGCGTCAGCCGCACGACTGGGCGGCGCTGCGCATGCTGGCCCACGTGGCGCGCGCTCGTGAGGAATATCGCGAAGCAGAACAGCTGCTGCGCAGGTCCCTGCAGCTGGCGCCCGGCTATAGCCGCGCGCGCCTCGACCTGGCGGCCCTGCTCAACGAGCAGCAGAAGGCCGAACCGATGTTGCCGTTGCTGGCGCGACTGCTGGTACTCGAGCCCGCCAGTCTGCCGTACCGGACACTGCTGGCAGCTGCGCGTACCCATTTGGGCGAGATCGACGAGGCCGCGCGGATATTGGGCGCGCTGCTGCGCGAGCATCCCGAGAACGAACACGTGTGGTTGTACTACGGGCACACCATGCGCGCCGCCGGACGCGTGCATGAGGCGATCGATGCGTACCGGCGCAGCACCGAACTCAACAGGCAGTTTGGTGAAGCCTGGTACTGCCTCGCCAACCTCAAGACCTTTCGCTTCGCGGAAGCCGAGGTCGCTGCCATGCGGGCGCAGCTGGCACTTGCAGACCTCGAGGACAGCAGCCGCATGCACCTCGAATTCGCGCTCGGCAAGGCGCAGGAGGACGCGGCCCAATACGCCGACGCCTTCGCTCACTACGAGCGCGGCAACGCCCTGCGTCGTGCCGCAGCGCGCTATGACCCTGAGTCATCCAGCCGGCTGGTGCGCCGCTCGTGCGGGTTGTATACGCAAGAGTTCTTCGCTGCCCGTGCCGGCTGGGGATGCACCAGTGAGGAGCCGATCTTCATTGTCGGGCTGCCGCGCGCCGGCTCGACGCTGCTTGAGCAGATCCTCGCCAGTCACTCGCAGGTAGAAGGCACGCGCGAGCTGCCGGATGTGACGGGCTTTGCGCTGGAACTCGGCATGCGCGATTCGGATATCGCGACCTATCCGCAGTCGGTCGCCGACCTGACGCGCGCCGAGGTCGACGCACTGGGCGAGCGCTACTTGATGCAGACTCGCGCGCAGCGTCTGCTCGGACGGCCGCACTTCATCGACAAGGCGCCTCTCAACTTCCTCAACGTCGGGCTGATGCATCTCATCCTGCCGCGCGCCCGCATCATCGATGCGCGCCGCGCACCACTGGCCTGTTGCTTCGCCAACTTCAAGCAGCACTACGAGACCGGGGTGTTGTTCAGCTACAGTCTTGAAAATCTCGGCCGCTTCTACCGCGACTACGTCAGCCTCATGGCGCACTTCGACACGGTGCTGCCCGGGCGCATCCATCGTGTGCAATACGAGAATCTGGTAGCGGATCTCGAGGGCGAAGTGCGCCGCCTGCTCAGCTATTGCGGTCTGCCGTTCGAGGAGTCGTGCCTGAACTTCTTCCAGACGCGCCGTGCGGTCTACACCGTGAGCTCGGAGCAGGTGCGCCAGCCCATCTACTCGCAGGGCCTGGACCAGTGGCGCCACTTCGAGCCGTGGCTCGGACCTCTCAAGCAGGCCCTCGGCGATCTGGCGGACTCTGCAGCGAACGACACAGCCAGCGGCCGCCGTTAGGTCAGCCTTTAGTGCGCGACGGCGTCGAGCTCGGCGATGCTGGCCGTCTGCGGCCGCGTGCTGCTCAGGCGCGCACTCACGGCCTCCGCCGCGGCGAAGACCCGCAGCAGATTGCCGCCAGCGACCTTGCCGAGCTCCGCGTCGCTCCAGCCACGGCGCGCGAGTTCCTGCAGCAGGGCCGGGAATTTGTCGACCCCTTCAAGACCTGTGGGCGCCTCCGGTATGCCGTCGAAATCGGAGCCGAGCCCGACATGGTCGACGCCTGCCACCTTCGCGATATGCTCAATGTGGTCGGCGACGTCCGTCAGCGACACGGCAGGCTTGGGATGGGCCTGGTCCCAGGCGGCGAGCGCAGCGCTGATGCGCTCCGGCTGACCGATGTACAGGCCGCCAAACGGCGGGCTGCTGTCGCGCGCCTGTTCAGCGGCGCGCTCCGCATCCCAGCGACGGCGCGCCTCGGAGACGTAGTCGGGGAGGAAGTTGACCATTACCACGCCGCCGTTGCGCGCCACCTGCTGCAGCACGTCGTCGGAAACGTCGCGCGGGTGATCCACCAGGGCGCGCGCCGAGGAATGCGAAAAGATGACGGGCGCCTGCGTCACCGCGAGCGCTGCGCGCATGGTGTCCTGCGACACGTGCGACAGGTCGACGAGCATGCCGAGACGGTTCATCTCCTGTACCACCGCGACGCCGAAGCGCGTGAGACCGTGGTGCGCGGGGCTGTCGGTGGCCGAGTCCGCCCAGTCCGTATTGAACGAATGGGTGAGGGTCATGTAGCGCGCACCGGCCGCGTAGTAGGCGCGTAGCACGGCAAGTGAGTTGTTGATCTGGTGGCCGCCCTCCACGCCGATCAGCGAGGCGATGAGGTGCGCGCGATGCAGCCGCACGATGTCGGCGGCGCTGTAGGCCATGCCGAGATCCTGCGGATAGCGTGCGCACATCGCTTTCACGAGATCGATCTGCTCGAGTGTCGTCTGCACCGCCAGCGCTCCCTTGATGTCCGGCGGGATGAACACCGACCAGAACTGCGCGCCGACCTGCCCCTGGCGCAGCCGTGGGATGTCGGTCATGAGCGCTGCCCCACCGGCCGGCACCGGCAGGGCCGCGGTCGAGGCGCCGAGATCGAACTTGGACAGATCCCCGCCGAAGCGGCTGCGGATCTCCCACGGCAGGTCATTATGGCCATCGATGAGCGGTGTCTGCGCCAACACACGTCTGACACGCTGCGCAAGGTCAGCGTTGTCAGGCGCGGCAGCGAGGCTCAGGGCGGGCAGCAGCAGCAGCGCACGCGCCGTGCACCGCCAGCTCATGGCGCAGCGCTGCCGCCGCACGCGCGCGTCCAGTCCTGCGGTTTGGCGCCCGGGTTGTGCCAGCCACAGCGCCCCTTGATCAGTGCCTCGGCCTGTGTGGGGCCCCAGCTGCCCTTGAGGTATTCGAAGGGCGGCGCGCTGTTCTTGAGAATGGGATCGACGATCGCCCAGGCGGCTTCCACCTCGTCCTCGCGCGCGAAATGCGCTGTGTCGCCGATGAGCGCGGCGCTGATCAGCACTTCGTAGGCATCCATGTCATCGGCCTGGTTCTCGGCGACATACAGTTCCACGTTACGCCCGGTCATGACCGAGCCGGGCTTCTTCACGTGCGCGCCGAGCGCGATGGCGACGTCCGGGCCGACGCGGAAGCGCAGATGGTTGGGCTGCTCCGGCGCCTGCTCGCCGAATACGTTGGCCGGCGGCGGCCGCAGCTCCACCACCACTTCGGTGGCCGTCACCGGCAGACACTTGCCGGCGCGCAAGTAGAAGGGCACGCCGCTCCAGCGCCACGAATCGATCTGCAGCGACAGGGCGGCGTAGGTTTCCACCTGCGAATCGGCGGCCACGCCCGGCTCCTGGCGGTAACCGTTGAACTGGCCGCGCACCAGCTGCGCCGGCTGCAGCGGCCGCACCGCTTTCAGCAGCTTGACCTTCTCATCGCGCAGCGACTCGCCCTCGGCATTCACCGGCGGCTCCATGGTGAGCAGCGCCACGATCTGCAGCAGATGATTCTGAATGACGTCGCGGATCGCGCCGGTCTCCTCGTAGAATTTCCCGCGCCCGGCGAGGCCGAGTGTCTCGGCCATCGTGACCTGCACGCTGGCAACGAAGTTGCGGTTCCACACAGGCTCCAGGAAGGAGTTCGCGAAGCGGAAGAACAGCAGGTTCTGCACAGCTTCCTTGCCCAGATAGTGATCGATGCGGAAGATGCTCGATTCGGGGAAATGCTTGTGCAGCGTCTGGTTGAGTGCCCGCGCGGAAGCCAGGTCATGGCCGAAGGGCTTCTCGATGACGACGCGCGCACCGCGCGCGTTCTCGGTGGCCGTCAGGTGTTCGATCACGATCGCGAACATGCTCGGCGGTATCGCCAGATAGTGCAGCGGCCGCTGCGCGCTGCCGAGCGCCTTGCGCAGCGCTTCGAAAGTGCTGCGGTTGTTGTAGTCGCCGTCGACGTAGCGCAGGAGCCCCGCGAGCTTCTGGATCACCGCCTCGTCGGCGTCCGGCACGAATGCCTTGAGGCTGTCGCGCACGCGCTTGACGAGCCAGGCGACATCGCACCCCTGGCGAGCGACGCCAATGATGGGCACGGTGAGAAGCCCGCGGCGCACGAGGTGGTATAGCGCCGGGTAGATCTTGCGGTAGCACAGGTCCCCGGTTGCCCCGAACAGCACGATGCCATCACTGTCGCGACGTTCCATGTGATGCTCTCCGTCAGCCCTTCTCGACGTGCCCGCCGAAACCTAAACGCATCGCCGACAGCAGTTTATTGGCAAGCTCCGCGCGCCCGCGCGACTCGAAGCGCCCATAGAGTGCGGCGGTCAGCACCTGCGCGGGCACGCCCACCTCGATGGCTGCTTCCACCGTCCAGCGCCCCTCGCCCGAGTCGGCGACATGTCCCTCGAAGCCGGCAAGCTTGCCGTCTTTGGCCAGCGCTGCGGCGGTCAGATCGAGCAGGCGCGAGGCGATGATGCTGCCGTGCCGCCAGACTTCGGCGATGGCGGCGAGATCGAGCTGGTACTGAAAGAAGCGCGGGTCCGACAGCGGTGCGGTCTCGGCATCGGCAACGGCACCGGCCTGCGTGCGGCCGGCATCCGCATGTGCCAGGAGGTTCAGGCCTTCCGCGTAGGCGGCCATGATCCCGTACTCGATGCCGTTGTGGACCATCTTCACGAAGTGACCGGAGCCGACATCGCCGCAGTGCAAGTAACCGAGCGCCGCCGCCGCGCTGCTGGCCGCGTTGCCGGCGCTGCCGGCAGGCATCTTGCCGCCCGGCGCGAGAGTTGCCAGCGCCGGCTCGACCAGTGCCACCGCCGCGCGTTCCCCGCCGATCATCAGGCAATAGCCCTGCTCAAAGCCCAGTACGCCGCCGCTGGTGCCGACGTCCATGTAGTGAATGCCGGCGCTCTTCAGCTCGCCGCCGCGGCGGATGTCATCGCGATAGTTCGAGTTGCCGCCGTCGATGAGCACGACGCCAGCTGGGAGGTGGGGCCGCAGCTGCGCGATGACCGAATCGACCAATGCTGCCGGCACCATGATCCACACGGCGCGCGGTGGCTTCAGCGCGCGCAGCAGTTCCTCGGGCGAGGCCGCCGCCTCGGCACCGTAGCCGACGACGCTCTTGACCGCGTCCGCCGAGCGGTCGTAAGCGACGCAGTGATGCCCGCCCTGCTGCAGGCGTCGCACCATGTTGGCGCCCATGCGCCCGAGCCCAATCATCCCTATGCGCATATGTCTCTCCTAGTTCGGAACGCGGCGGATCTGCGCGCCAAGCTGTGCCAGCTTTTCCTCGATCGCCTCATAGCCGCGGTCGATGTGATAGATGCGCTCGACTTCGGTGCGCCCTTCAGCCACCAGCCCCGCGAGCACCAGGCTTGCCGAGGCGCGCAGATCGGTCGCCATGACGGGCGCCGCCGTGAGTTTCTCCACGCCGTGAATGATGGCGGTGTTGCCCTCGAGGCGGATCTCCGCGCCCAAGCGCCGCATCTCCAGCATATGCATGAAGCGGTTTTCGAAAATCGTCTCGGTGATGGTGCCGACGCCGCTCGCCACCGTATTGAGGGCCGCGAACTGCGCCTGCATGTCGGTCGGAAAGCCCGGATAAGGGGCGGTGCGCACGTCGACCGACTTGAGGCTGCGACCGCGCATGTCCACCTCGATCCAGCCCTCGCCTACCCCGATCTTGGCGCCGGCCTCGACCAGTTTCGCCAGCACCGCATCGAGATGCTCCGGCCGCGTGCTCTTGATACGCACGTGGCCACCGCTGATGGCGCCGGCGACCAGGTAGGTGCCGCTCTCGATGCGGTCCGGCAGAACCTCGTAGTGTGTGCCGCGCAGCCGCGCAACGCCGTTGATGACGATCTTGTCCGTGCCCGCGCCCTGGATCTTGGCGCCCATCTGCACCAGGAAGTTGGCCAGATCCACCACCTCCGGTTCACGCGCAGCGTTCTCGATGATCGTCTCGCCGTCTGCCAGCGTCGCCGCCATCATCAGGTTCTCGGTCCCGGTGACGGTCACGGTGTCGAGCACCAGGTGAGCCCCTCTCAGACGCGAGGCGCGCGCGCGAATATAACCCCCCTCGATGGTGATGTCCGCGCCCATGGCCTGGAGTCCCGCGACGTGAATATTCACCGGCCGCGCTCCGATCGCACAGCCGCCGGGAAGCGATACGTCAGCGCGTCCGTAGCGCGCCACCAGCGGCCCCAGCACCAAAATGGAAGCACGCATGGTCTTGACCAGTTCGTAGGGCGCGAAGCACTCGCGCACAGTGGAACCGTCCACCTCGATGCGCATGCGCTCATCGATGGTCACGGTCGCCCCCATGCGTCCGAGCAGCTCCACCGTTGTGGTGACGTCCTTGAGGTGCGGCACGTTAGCGACCACCACCGGGTCGTCCGCCAGCAGGGCTGCGGCCAGGATTGGCAGCGTGGCATTTTTCGCGCCCGAGATGCGTACCTCGCCCTCGAGCGGCACGCCACCCTGGATCTGCAGTTTATCCATGGCTAGGCGTTCCCTGCTTCTTCGGGCGTCAGCGCCTCGATCGACAGGGCATGGATCTCGCGGCCCATGAGCGCGCCGAGCGTGCGATACACGAGTTGATGCCGCGCGAGACTGCGCTTGCCGGCAAACTCAGACGCCACGACGCGCGCCGCAAAATGCGTGTTGTCCTGCGACTGCACGAGCACCTGCGCGCCAGGCAGCCCGGCGCGAATGAGGCTCGCGACTTCTTCAGGGTTCATGGGCGTGATATTACATGGGCCGCCCGCGCGCGCGCCTATAATGACCACCATGGATTTGCCCCCGGCCGCTCCGGCCGCCCCCGCGCCGGTTAGCGACGAACAGCTGCTCGCCTCCGGACGGCGCGCCTTAGGAATCGAAGCCCGAGCGGTTGAGTCGCTGACGCCCAGGCTCGGCCCCGCGTTCGCTCGAGCCTGCCGCATCTGTCTGGCGTGCCGCGGCCGTGTGGTGGTCACGGGCATGGGCAAGTCGGGGCACGTGGCCGGCAAGATTGCCGCGACGCTCGCCAGTACCGGTACGCCGGCATTCTTCCTGCACCCGGCCGAGGCCGGCCACGGCGATCTCGGCATGATCACGCGCAGCGATGCGGTGCTGGCGCTGTCCAATTCCGGGGAAACCCCCGAGCTGGTGCTGCTGCTGCCGCACCTCAAGCGTCTTGCCGTGCCGCTGATCGTCATGAGTGGCAGGAGCGATGCCACGCTGGCGCGCGCGGCCGACGTGACGCTCGACGTCGCGGTCGCCGAGGAAGCCTGTCCGCTCAATCTCGCGCCCACCGCGAGCACCACCGCTACGCTTGCCATGGGCGATGCGCTGGCGGTGGCCGTGCTCGAGGCGCGCGGCTTCACGCGCACGGACTTCGCGCTCTCCCATCCGGGCGGCGCGCTCGGCCGGCGTCTGCTGCTGCATGTCGAGGACCTGATGCGCAGCGGCGACGCCGTGCCGCGCAGCGCGCCTGAAGCACCGCTCAGTGCCGGGCTCCTGGAGATGTCGCGCAAGGGGCTCGGCATGACAGTCGTGGTCGACGAGGCCCAGCGCATCCTCGGGGTGTTCACCGACGGCGACCTGCGGCGCGCGCTCGATCGGCAGATCGACGTTCACAGCACGCCGATGCGCGCGGTCATGACGGCGCACGGCAAGAGCATAGGGCCACGCGCGCTGGCCGCCGAAGCGATACACCTGATGGAACTTCATCGCATTACTGCCTTGCCGGTCGCCGATGCCGACGGCCGGCTGGTGGGCGCACTCAATGTGCACGATCTGCTGCGCGCCGGCGTGGTATGAGGCTCAAAGCAGTGGCGCAGAAAGTCGTGACACCAAAGATTCGCCTGCTGATCCTGGACGTCGACGGGGTGCTCACCGACGGCCGCCTGTACTTCGGAGCGCGCGGCGAGGCCCTCAAGGTGTTCGATGTGCGCGACGGTTACGGCATCGTGCAACTGCAGCGCGCCGGTGTCACGGTAGCCGTGATATCCGGGCGACGCTCGCCGATGGTCGTGGTCCGCTGCCGCGAGCTCGGCCTGCGGCATGTGCAGCAGGGAGTGCCTGACAAGCTGGGCGTATTCGCCCGCCTGTGCTCGCGCCTGAAGCTCACGCCGGCCTCCTGTGCCTGCGTGGGCGACGACCTGCCGGACCTGCCACTGATGCGCGCCGCGACGCTGTCGTTTGCGGTCGCCGACGCACATCGCGAAGTGCGCCGCGCCGCGGATATCGTCACGCGCGCGGCGGGCGGCCGCGGCGCGGTGCGCGAGGTCTGCGATTACCTGCTGGCGCTGCGCTCGCGTCAGGTGCGCCGCCGATGATCTACCGCATCGTGGCGCTGCTGGCGCTGCTGGCGCTGATCGTGGGCGTCGTCGTGCTCACCGGACCACAGCGTGAATCCACCGCGCCGTCGACCGGAGCCGGACCGCCGCACGATCCGGGCTATTCGGCACTGCAGGCACGGCTGGTGCAGACCGGCGCCGACGGCCTGCCGCTCTACACACTCGACGCTGCGCATATTCAGCAGCAGCCCGATCAGGGGATCGTCGATCTCGAGCAGGTGAAACTCGGCTTCCGTGACAGCAGCGGCAACGAGTGGACGGCGCGGGCACTGCGCGGCGAAGTGGCGCAGGACTCAGGCGTGGTGCAGCTCGACGGCGATGTGCACGTCGACGGGCGGCTGCCGGGGAACGATGCTCCGGCACAGATGATCTCCGAACATCTCGCCTACGACACCAGTACGCAGATCGTCTCGACGCACGAGCCGGTCACGCTGGTCCTGTCCGGTCGACAGCTCAATGCCACGGGCATGACTGCCAACTTGAAGGACCGTCACGTGCAGTTAGAATCGGCCGTTCATGGCTCATTTCTGCCGTAAGTTACTGCCGCTGCTCGGCTGCGCTTATGTGTGCAGCGCCACCGCAGCGCCGCCCAGCGCGGCGGCGAGCAGCAAGGCACTGCTGCCCGGCGTCGGCACGCAGCCGATCACGCTCGATGCGGCGTCCACCGAGGTGGACCTGACCAATCGCACCACGCTCTTCAGCAACATCACCATCACCCAGGGAACACTCAAGCTGCAGGCCGATCACGCCCGCGCCACCGACCCGGGTGACTTCTCCAACACGCGCTGGACGTTCGAGGGGCACGTGCGCATGGACGCCGAGCAGCAGGGCAGTCTGCGCTCCGACGAAGCCGTCGTGGAGTTCAAGGCCAATCACATCGCGCGCGCCACGGTCACCGGTAAGCCCGCGGAGTTCGAGCAGAAACGCAGCGACTCGCAGGCGGTCGCGCACGGTCACGCCGACGAGATCGTCTACGACGTGAACAATGGCACCGTGCGTCTGTCGAACGATGCATGGCTTTCGGACGGACAGAACGAGATCTCGGGACCGCTGCTCGTTTACAACATCCGCGCCCAGCGCATTCAGGCAGCGACCTCGCCGGGCAGCGATCAGCGCGTGCACATCGTTATCCAGCCGCAGTCGGTGCCGAAGCCCGCGCAGAATCCCCAGCCATGACGGCGCTCAAAGCCACCGGCCTGGCCAAGAGCTACAAGTCCCGCCAGGTGGTGCGCGACCTGTCACTGGAACTCGCCAGCGGCGAGGTCGTGGGACTGCTCGGCCCGAATGGCGCGGGCAAGACCACCGCCTTCTACATGATCGTGGGACTGGTGCCGTGCGATGCCGGTCGCATCTACCTGGGCGACACCGACCTCACGCTGCTGCCGATGCATCGCCGCGCGCAGCTCGGGCTCGGCTATCTGCCGCAGGAGGCCTCCGTCTTCCGCAAACTGTCCGTGCAGGACAACGTCATGGCCATCCTCGAGACGCGCGACATGGAGCGCGCGGCACGCGAGCAGCGTCTCGAGCAGCTGCTCGAGGAATTGCGCATCGGCCACGTGCGCAAGACGATGGGGCAGGCGCTCTCCGGCGGCGAACGGCGCCGCGTTGAGATCGCGCGGGCGCTCGCCGCCGAGCCGCGGTTCATGCTGCTCGATGAGCCCTTTGCCGGCGTCGATCCGCTCTCGGTGCTCGACATCCAGCGCATCATCCGCGAGCTCACGCACCGCGGCATCGGCGTGCTGATCACTGACCATAATGTGCGCGAGACTCTGGGCGTTTGTGCCCGCGCTTACATCGTCAATCAGGGCACGGTAATCGCCTCCGGGAGTGCGGAAGAAGTCCTTGCCAACCCCCAAGTCCGTGAGGTGTACTTGGGTCAGTCATTCCGGCTCTGAGTGCCGGCAAGCGGAAAGATAATCTCCATTTTTTTCAATTAGTTACAAGATAAATCTGGAAGCGTTGCCCGCAGCTTTCCGCCACCTACCATGCTGAAACCTTCTCTGCAGCTGAAGCTGGGTCAGCAACTGACCATGACCCCGCAGCTGCAGCAGGCGATCCGGCTCCTGCAGCTGCCGGCGCTGGAGCTGCAAGCCCACATCCGCGAGCTGCTCGAAACCAACGTGATGCTCGAGCCCATGGAAGAGGCCGAGATGACCGGCACATTCGAGGCCGTGGTCACTGCTGCCGAGCAGCCCAAGCCCGCCGAGCGCACTCAGGAGAGCAACGTCGAGGTCCTCGACGAGGGCTGGGGCGAGCACAGCGTCGGTCCTACCGACAACACCTGGAACGGCGACGACGACGAGCGGCAGCAGGACTACGCGGATGCGGCCGGTCAGTCGCTGCAGGATTACCTGCTGTGGCAACTGGAATTGGCGAGTCTCGCCCCGCGCGAGCTGGCGGTGGCGCGCGGCATCGTCGATGCGATCAGCGACGACGGCTACCTCACCGAATCCCTGGACGAGATCGCGCAGACGCTGCTGCCGGAACTGGAGTGCCCGAGCGAGGAAGTCACAGCGGTGCTCGCCATCGTGCAGGCGCTCGACCCGCCGGGGGTTGGCGCGCGCTCGGTCGGTGAGTGCATCGAGCTGCAGCTGCGCCAGCTGGATCCGGCCACACCGGGCCACACGCTGGCGTTGGAGATTGCCCGCCACCACCTGGCACTGGTCGCGGAGCGCGAGCTGTCGCTGCTGCGGCGCGAGCTGCACGCCACCGAGGACGAGATCACCGCAGCGCTGGCGCTGGTGCGTTCCTGCCACCCGCGACCGGGCTCCACGGTGAGTGCCGGCAGCGCCCAGTACGTGGTGCCGGAC
>Ga0302326_10018201_pt1 | contig 14575 bp, 12 predicted proteins | sample Palsa_T0_3_FD_202264 | JGI IMG/M metagenome (GOLD analysis project Ga0302326, IMG submission 202264) | Peat permafrost microbial communities from Stordalen Mire near Abisko, Sweden - Palsa_T0_3 | ecosystem: Environmental > Terrestrial > Soil > Palsa > Peat permafrost | place: Sweden: Abisko... | reverse complement strand
GGCATGGTCCACGACGCTGACCGGTACACCGCGGTCGGAAGCGAGGGAGAGTCCCGCGGCATCCGGGCGATTGCTGATGACGCTCACGACATGCCCCGCGATGGTACCGGCACGTTCGGCATCGAGGATTGCCGCCATGTTCGAGCCGCGGCCGGAGATGAGGATTACCAGTCGCTTCATTGTCCGCGACCTGTCTCTTCCCGGCTCATGTAACCACCGTGGAAGCCACCCCCGGTCGGCCACCTTCGACGCGGCCGATCGCGAACGCCGTTTCGCCTCGTTCCTCTAAGCCCGCGATGGTCGCCTCAACATCTTCGCTAGCGACCATCAAGACCAGCCCGATCCCGCAGTTGAAAACGCGGTGCATCTCCGCCGGTGCGATGTTGCCGATGCGCTGCAGCCAGTCAAAAATCGGTGGCGAAGGCCAACGTGCCGTGTCGATGCGCGCGACGAGCCCTGGCGGAAGCATGCGGTGGGTATTTTCGCTCAGCCCACCGCCGGTGATGTGCGCCATGCCCTTGACTTCGATCTCGCCGAGCAGCGAGAGCACCGGTTTGACGTAGATGCGCGTTGGCTCAAGCAATACTTGACCGAGCGTGTGCGAGCCCGTTACGCCCGGCACCGCGCGCGCAAGGTCGACGCCGCTCTTGTCGAGTATCCGGCGGATGAGCGAGAAGCCATTGGCGTGCGGCCCGCTCGATGCGAGTCCGATCAGTACGTCGCCGGCCACGATGCCGCGGCCGTCGATCACGCCGGTTTTTTCGACCACACCAACGGCGAACCCCGCCAAATCATATTCGCCGGCAACAAATGCCTGAGGATGTTCGGCGGTCTCCCCGCCAATCAGAGCGCAGCCGGCCTGTTCACAGCCCACAGCGATACCCTTGATCACGTCGCTTGCGACGGCGACGTCGAGGTGTTCGCAGACGTAATAGTCGAGAAAGAACAGCGGCTCGGCACCCTGCACCAGAATGTCGTTGACGCTCATGGCGACCAGATCGATACCAATCGTGCCGTGTCGGCCGAGCGCGAATGCGAGCTTGACCTTGGTGCCCACCCCGTCCGTGCCCGAGACGAGCACCGGTTGCCGATAGCGCTTTGGCAGCTCGACGAGCGCGCCAAAACCACCGATACCGGCGATGACCTCGGGCCGCAGTGTGCGCTTGGCGAACGGCTTGATCGCCTCGACGAGCGCGTCCCCCGCGTCCATATCAACGCCGGCCTCGCGGTAGGTCAGTGTCTGGCTGGGGGCAGTGGGGGGCATTAGATTGAGTCGCAGCAGAGGGCAGGGTAAAGTGCAACGCCTTGCCCGAATCTTACCGAAAATGACTGCTTCCGGCCCGGATCTCGACGCCGCGCCCGAGTCGGCGCCGGCCGGCGCGCGGCCGCGAGGGCCAGCGCCGCTGCGGCCGGTGCATTATGTTTGGATCGCGGGCGCCGCGCTCGCATTCGCCGCGCTCGTGCATTGGCTCGGACCGATTCTGACTCCGTTTCTGATCGGCGCCATCCTTGCCTATTTCGGCAACCCGTTCGTGAATTGGGCAGAGCGGCGTCGCATCCCGCGTGCGCTGGGCACGTTGCTCGTGATTACGATTATCCTGCTGCTGCTGCTGGGATTGCTGCTGGTGCTCATACCACTGGTCGAAAGCGAGGCTGGGCAGGTTACCCGGCGCCTGCCCGGACTGGCTACCGACGCCTACGGCAGCCTCGCGCCTTGGTTACACGATCGCTTCGGAATCGAGCTTCAGCTCGACCTCGCGTCGCTCAAGCAGCTCGTCGAGGAGAATCTGGCCAGCGCGCAGACGCTCACCCTCAAGCTGCTCTCTGGCGTCAAGGCCGGCGGCACGATGCTGCTCGCGATCGTCATCAACCTTGCGCTCATTCCGGTGGTCATGTTCTATCTGTTGCGCGACTGGAACCGGATCGTGGCACGCATCGACGATCTGCTGCCGCGGCGCTGGCGGCGGCGCGTCCGTACCATTGCCGGTGAGATCGATCGCGTGCTGGCGGAGTTTTTGCGTGGCCAGCTCTCCGTCATGGGCGTGCTCGCATTGTATTACTCCGTGGCGCTCACCTTCGCCGGTTTGCAGTTCGCGCTACCGATTGGCATTCTGACTGGGCTACTGGTATTCATTCCCTACGTCGGCTTTGGACTGGGATTGATTCTCGGGGTGCTTGCGGCGCTGTTGCAATGGTCCGGCTGGCCTGGATTTGTCGCCGTGCTCGGGGTCTACGGAGTCGGCCAGCTGCTCGAAAACTACGTGCTCGTGCCGTTTTTGGTCGGCGATCGCATCGGGCTGCATCCGCTGGCCGTCATCTTCGCCCTCCTGGCCTTCGGGCAGTTGTTCGGTTTTGCCGGTGTCCTGCTGGCGCTGCCGGTGAGTGCGGCTTTGCTCGTTGGCTTGCGCCACTTGCGCCGGGCATATTTCACTTCGGATTTGTATCGCTGACTTGGAACAACTGGTCTTCGAGCTCGCGGCGCCCGAGCCGCCGCGAATGGCCAACTTTCTGCCGGGCCGCAACGTTGAGCTGATCACTGCGTTGACGCGCTTTGCCAGGGCGCCTGGCGGCGAAACCGGCTTTTTGCTTTGGGGCGCACCCGGTGCCGGCAAGACCCATTTGCTCTGCGCCGCGGCGGCGCTCGCGTCCGAGACCGGCATCGATGCGCGCTTCTACGCCGAGCCGGGAGCGGTCGAGGCAGAAGACGTTACGGCCCCCGTCGCGTTCGTTGCCATCGACTGCGTCGACGCAGCAGATGCTGCGGCGGCGGCGCGCATCTTCACGCTTTACAACGCGCTCAAGCAGCGCGGCGGCCGCCTGGCCGCGGCAAGCCGCGTGCCGCTTGCGACGCTACCGCTGCGCGAGGATTTGCGCACGCGCCTGGGCTGGGGCCTGGTGTACGAAGTGTTGGCGCTTGCTGACGAGGAGAAGGCCGCTGCACTCATGACGTACGCGGAACACCGCGGCTTTCGTCTCTCCGCCGAGGTCATCGACTATCTGCTGCGGCACGGTCGACGCGACATGCCTACCTTGCTCGGAGCCCTCTCCGCGCTGGATCGGCTGTCGCTTGCGGCCAAGCGGCCAGTGACCGTGCCCCTACTCAAACTGTGGCTCCGACATCAACGCGCCCCTGGCGCGCCAAGCCCTGCGCTGGGAGACCAGTAACGCATATGCGTATGTCAACCGATTGATTGTATTATATAAATGTATTTTCAAACCTGCCACGGTGACTTCCCCACAGAGGCGGGTGTGAAGACTAACTTGCAGTAGCCGTCGTGGATGTGAAATATTTGTCAACCGCGTGGCGCGAGGGGGCGTTAATGCGCCTGACACGCGGATTTGTGTCATTTTGTAACCTACTTCACTAGAGGACTGAAATATGACCAAGTTGATGTCGGCGCTGCTTGCAGGCGCCTTTGCCGTATCGCTGACCGCTGCGGCCCAAACCCCGGCGCCGGCCACGGCTCCGGCGGCTGCTCCGTCGGCTACTCCGGCTGCCAAGGCGCCGGCCACGACCGACGCCACCACCAAGGACGCGACGAAGCCGGCGTCGAAGTCGACGCACAAGTCGAAGACCAAGACGACCAAGACCAAATCGTCGAAGTCCAAGCCCGCCGCCAAGAGCAGCACGAGCGGCATGAGCACGGACAGCAAGAGTACGGACAGCAAGAGCCAGTAAAGCACGTCGTTGCGCCGGCGCAACAGTTCGGCAGGAGCATCCCCTCCGGGCTGTTGCGTCAGCGCGCAGAATTCAATATGATCAAAGACGTTTTTACGATTTTTGCCTAGCGCACCGTTGGCACGCGTAAGTGGTCGATCAAAAAACGATATTTTTCTCTGAGGGTAAACTGATGAACAAATTAATTGCTTTATTGATCGCCGGCACGTTCGCGCTTGGTTCGGTCGCCGCGATGGCACAGACACCTGCTATTGCACCGGGTGGCATGGGTGGCGGGGATAAGACGCCGCCGGAACCGGTTGACGCGGCGAAGCTTAAGGCCCAGCGTGAAGCAGCGAAGGCCGCTTACGCCAACATGACGCCGGAAGAAAAGGCCGCCTACAAGAAGCAAAAAGCAGCGCAACGGCAGAAGGATCTGCAGCTGCAAGGGAACCAGGCGACGCCAAATCCGCCTACGACGGCTGCCCAAACGAACGCGCTCAAGGCCCAAAAGGGCACGCCGAAGGAACTCACCACCCCGGCGCAACGCCAAAACGCGTTGAAGGATGCAGAGAAGGCGCCGGGAGCGGGCGGCGGCGGCAACTAAGCACTTTAAGCGTCGATCTCAAGGAAGGGCAGGGCGCTAGCGCCCTGCCCTTTTTACTTTTGTGCCGGCTCCACGCCGCGCGCACCGAAAAAGCCATTCCAACGGCCATCCGATCATGAGTATGAAACACCGCGTGGTTCTCGGCCTCTCCGGCGGCGTCGACTCGTCAGTCGCCGCGTGGCTCCTCAAGCGCGAAGGACACGACGTCGTCGGCGTGTTCATGAAGAACTGGGAAGACGATGATACCGACGCCTACTGCGCGTCGCGCGAAGACCTCGTCGACGCGGCGGCCGTCGCCGACGTGATCGGCATCGAGATCGAGGCGGTTAACTTCGCTCGCGAATACCGCGAGCAGGTGTTCTCCCATTTCCTGCGCGAGTACGAGTGCGGTCGCACGCCAAACCCGGATGTGCTCTGCAACAGTGAGATCAAGTTCAATGCTTTCCTCGACCACGCGGTGGCATTAGGCGCCGAACGCATCGCGACCGGGCACTACGCGCAGCGCAGGCTGACCGATGGCGGGGTCGAGCTCCTGCAGGCGGTCGACGGCGCAAAGGACCAAACCTATTTCTTGCACCGACTCAATCAACATCAGCTCATTCCGACGCTGTTTCCGGTCGGGCACCTGAAGAAGAGCACCGTCCGAGCGATCGCCCGGGAGCAGAAGCTACCGACATTCGCGAAGAAGGACTCGACGGGCATCTGCTTCATCGGCGAGCGGCCGTTTCGCGACTTCCTTGCGCGCTACCTGCCGCGCACACCCGGTCCGATCGAGAACCCGGAGGGGCGTGTTCTGGGTGAGCATCAGGGACTCGCCTACTACACGCTCGGGCAGCGCCAAGGCCTGGGCATTGGCGGCACGCGCGGCGCGGGCCTAGCCGCGTGGTTCGTCGTCGGCAAGGAGGCAGCACGCAACGCGCTCATCGTCGTGCAGGGTCACGACGATCCGCGCCTCTATGCGCACACGCTCGAACTCGACGCAATGCACTGGATTGGCGATAGGCCACCGGCCCCCACAGCGCCTTTGGCCGCCAAGACCCGCTATCGCATGGTCAACGCGCCCTGTCGACTGGATGCCCTCGACAACGGCCGCTGGCGCGCGACATTCGCCGCACCACAGTGGGCGCCGACACCGGGCCAGTATCTGGTCGTCTATGACGATGACCGGTGCCTCGGCGGCGCGGTGATTCAGGGGCGCAACGCGATCGCACACGCGCAGGCACAAGAGGCGGGCACCGCGCTGGCCGCCGGGTGAAACGCCGACGGCCTTGTCGTGGGGTCTGTCTAGAACGGAATATCGTCGTCCAGATCGTCCACATTCTTTTTCGCAGCCGGCGTCGCGGCGCTCTTGCCGGCCGGACGCGCTTCGGCACCCGATGCACGCTCCGACGGTTCTGCGGCCACGGATCCGCCGCCACCCTCGCGACTGCCAAGCATCTGCATGCGGTCGGCAATGATCTCCGTCGTGTAGCGGTCCTGGCCCTCCTTATCCTGCCATTTGCGCGTCTGCAGCCGGCCCTCGACATAGATTTGCCGGCCCTTCTTTAAGTACTCGCCGGCGATTTCCGCCTGCCTACCGTAGAAGACGATGTTGTGCCACTCGGTGCGCTCCTGCTTTTCACCGGCCTTGTCTTTCCAGGTGTCAGTCGTCGCCAGGCGGATGTTGGTCACCGCATCACCGCCGGTGGTGTAGCGGGTCTCCGGGTCCCGGCCGAGGTTGCCGACCAGAATCACCTTGTTCACGGATGCCATGCAGATTCTCCTATCGAAGCGGTCGCTCGCTCCTCGCTTCAATGGTAGCCGAGTCCCTCGGCTCTGTGCCGACGACCGCCACGATTCGGTGCAGGAAGTGTTTAGAAAGAGCGAGCGAAAAAGAGTATATTAGCAGGTTGGCCTGGCCCCAGAGGCACCCCAAGCAAGGTATGGAATACATCCGCATCCGCGGCGCGCGCACGCATAACCTCAAGAACATCAATCTCGATCTGCCGCGTCACCGGCTGATCGTTATCACCGGGCTCTCGGGCTCGGGCAAGAGCTCGCTGGCCTTCGATACACTCTATGCCGAAGGACAGCGACGCTACGTTGAGTCGCTTTCCGCGTATGCCCGGCAATTCCTGCAGTTGATGGAAAAGCCCGACGTCGACCTGATCGAAGGATTGTCGCCGGCTATCTCCATCGAGCAGAAGGCCACCTCGCACAACCCGCGCTCGACCGTCGGGACAGTCACTGAAATCCACGACTATCTGCGCCTTCTCTACGCGCGCGTCGGCGAGCCGTTTTGCCCCAATCACCCGGAGCAGAAGCTCGCAGCGATGACCATCTCGCAGATGGTCGACGCGGTGCTGACGTTGCCCGCGGAAACGAAGCTGATGATCCTCGCCCCGGCGGTTGTCAATCGCAAGGGCGAACAGCTCGAATTGCTCGTCGAGCTGCGGGCCAAGGGATTCGTGCGCGTGCGCGTCGACGGCAAGGTGTACGAGATCGACGCGGTGCCCAAGCTGACCAAGAACAGCAAGCACACGGTCGAGGTTGTCGTCGATAGGCTGCGCGTGCGACCCGAGCTCAAGCAGAGGCTGGCCGAATCGTTCGAAACGGCGTTGCGCAACGGCGACGGCCGGGCGATTGCGGTTGACATGGACTCGGGCGAGGAGCACCTGTACTCGGCCAAGTTTGCCTGCTCGATCTGCAGCTACTCGTTGCAAGAGCTCGAGCCCCGACTGTTCTCTTTCAACAACCCGATGGGCGCCTGCCCGCGCTGTGACGGGCTTGGCTCGATTAGCTTCTTCGACCCGCGACGCGTGGTCGGCTTCCCCCACCTTTCGCTCGCCTCGGGCGCTGTCAGGGGCTGGGACCGCCGCAACCAGTTCTACTTCCAGATGCTGCAGAGCCTGGCGAAGCATTACGGATTCGATCTGGAGCGGCCGTTCGATCGGCTGCCCGAGCGCGTTCAGCAGATGATCCTGTACGGCAGCGAAAAGGAGAAGATCGCATTCCAGTATCTTTCCGACCGCGGCAAACCGACGGTGCGCGAGCATGCCTTCGAGGGCATTATCCCCAACCTCGAGCGGCGCTACCGCGAGACCGACTCGATCATGGTGCGCGAGGAGCTCGCCAAGTACCTCAATTCCAAGCCGTGCCCCGAATGCGACGGGACGCGGCTGCGGCGCGAAGCGCGCCATGTGAAGGTGGGCGGGCGCGCGATCTACGAGGTGAGCAACTGGCCGCTCAAGGAGACCGGAGAGTTCTTTCGCGGCCTCAAGCTCGAAGGACAGCGCCAGGCGATCGCTGACAAGATCGTCAAGGAAATCGTCAACCGGCTGCAGTTCCTCAACAACGTCGGTCTCGAATACCTGTCGCTCGACCGGTCGGCAGAGACGCTCTCCGGCGGCGAAGCGCAGCGGATTCGCCTCGCTTCGCAAATCGGCTCGGGTCTAACCGGCGTCATGTACGTGCTCGACGAGCCGTCCATCGGCTTGCACCAGCGCGACAACGACCGCCTGTTGACGACGCTAAAGCATCTGCGCGACCTCGGCAACAGCGTAATCGTCGTCGAACACGACACCGATGCGATTCTGTCCGCGGACCACGTCGTCGATATGGGGCCCGGCGCAGGAGAGCACGGCGGGCAGATCGTCGCGCAGGGCACGCCGGAGGATATCCGGCGCGCGCCGCATTCGCTCACCGGCCAGTACCTCGCCGGACATCGGCAGATCCCGATTCCGGCTCATCGCCATAAGCTCGACCCGGCACGTTGTCTGACGCTTACCGGCGCCTCCGGCAACAATCTCAAGCACATCACGATGAAGCTGCCGGTGGGCCTATTCGTCTGCGTGACCGGCGTGTCGGGGTCGGGCAAGTCGACGCTGATCAACGACACGCTCTACCACGCGATCGCGCGCCACCTGTACGGTAGCAGCGCCGAGCCGGCGCCATACGAAGAGCTCAACGGACTGGAGTTCTTCGACAAGGTGATCAGCGTCGACCAGAGTCCGATTGGGCGCACGCCACGGTCCAATCCGGCAACCTATACCGGTCTGTTTACGCCGATTCGGGAACTGTTTGCACAGGTGAAGGAAGCACGCGAGCGCGGTTACGGTCCGGGACGCTTTTCCTTCAACGTCAAGGGGGGCCGCTGCGAAGCCTGCCAGGGCGACGGGCTCATCAAGGTCGAGATGCACTTCCTGCCCGACGTCTATGTGCCCTGCGATGTCTGTCATGGCCAGCGCTACAACCGCGAGACGCTCGAGATCCAGTACAAGGGAAAGAACATCCATGACGTGCTGTCGATGACCGTCGAACAGTCGTACGCGTTCTTCGAGCCCGTGCCGGCCGTTGCGCGCAAGTTGCAGACGCTGCTCGATGTGGGACTAGGCTATATCACCCTGGGGCAATCGGCGACGACTCTTTCCGGCGGCGAAGCGCAACGCGTCAAGCTGGCGCTGGAGCTGTCCAAGCGCGACACCGGACGCACGCTCTACATCCTCGACGAACCGACGACCGGACTACACTTCCACGACATCGAAATGTTGCTCTCCGTACTGCATCGACTGCGCGATCATGGCAACACCGTGGTCGTCATCGAGCACAATCTCGACGTGGTCAAGACCGCCGACTGGATAATCGATCTCGGCCCGGAGGGCGGCGCGGGTGGCGGCCACGTCATCGCCGAGGGGACGCCGGCACAGGTTGCGGCCGTTGCCGCGAGCTACACCGGGCGTTACCTCAAACCGGTGCTGGAGCGACAGGCCGTGCGCAAGTCCGCGCGTCCGCCGTCTGAGCCGGAGCGCAACGGTCGCGGCAAGAAGGCGGCGGACCTGCTGGGCTAAGCTGCCCGATCCCGTCTAGGTGACGCGCTTGATCGCCGGTGGGTTCCAGTTGCGGTCGAGCAGTTCCTGCTTGGGCCAATAAACGCGCAGGATCACGTTGAAGTTTTCCTTCGGCGCCGGCAGCCAGTTCGATTCCTTGTCCTTGCCCGGTTCCTCGCTCTGCAGGTAAAGATCCAGCGAGCCGTCGGCATTGAGCTTGAGCTTGTCGCGGTCGCCGACCGCGTGCCGGTCGAGCGGATTGGTTACATAGGCCCGCTTGTCGTTGTACATGGCAAGCGACCAGAAGGCTTCCGTCGGCGGTGTCTTACCCTTGTCGAAATGCAGGACGTACTTGTTGGCGCCACTGAGCGGATGGCCTCCTGCATCGAGGCGCGTCGTCGACAGGATCGCATCCTCAGGCGCGTTCGACCCCAGTCCCAGCCAGGCGATCACCGCGCGCAGGCCGTAATTGGTACCGTAACGGCCCAAGTCCCAGTGAATTATCCACCCGTTGCGGAGCTCGCCCAGGCTTCCCTTGGCTGCCAGTACGATTGCGTCGATGGCTGCCTTCGACCCTTCCTCGACACCTTTGGCGGATTCCGGATCGAGCTTGGCCACGGCGAACGGCTGGCCGGCAACGATGCCCATCTTCTGGATCTTCTCGACCACGCCCGAGTCCTCCTTGGCCGGTGGATTAGCGGGCAGGAGCTCGGCGAAGCGGGTGAAGAAAGTCTGTGCGTCCATCTTCGCGACTTGCTCGGCGGGCGGAGTCTTGGTGTCGACGTCGCCATGCATCGCCACATGCGCCGGCTTTGAGCCGGACTTGTGCCATTGCGACAGCGGGGTCAGCTTGTATTGGTCGACCAGCTTTGCCACGGCGGCCTCGTCGGCCTTGCCGTCGACCTCCGTACGGCCGAGCAGCCAGACCATCGCCGTGGGTGCCTTGATTTCCTCGACGTCCTTGGGCAGCTCGCCCTTCCATTTCGGCCCTACGATCACGAAGTCATCTTTCTTGGTACCCGTCGTGCGCTTGCCCGGCGACTGGAAGACATTCGTCCAAGCGTCCATCATTGGCATGACGTAGTAGCGGCCATGCGTGTCCGGCACCGAAAGCACGACCGGCTCAGTCAAATCAAGCCACGCTTCCGAATAGACCATATCGGGGTTTGGGTTCACGGCGTCGGCCGCGTCGGTCGACGCGCGCCGGTTCTGAAACATGTTGACCGGAACCTTCGCCGTCTGTACCTGCTTGGTCACGTCCATCACCACCAGAGGGTACGCGTAGACGTAAACCTCGGTCGCGAGCCGCTTCATGTTTTCATTTGCCGCAGGGGCTGCGACCGCTGGGGCCTTCGGCGCCGGGGGTGGCTCGGATTTGCCGCAGGCGGCAAGCAACAACGCTGAGGCCAGCGCAGCAACAACGACCCTTCGATGCAGATGAACCATTGGCGATCCCCCACCAGTCCGACGCCAGATTAGTCTATCACCATCGGTCGACGCAACGCGGGCGAAAAAAGCGCGGCCGGGGCCGCGCTTCCTTGTTGCCGATGTACTGCAGCTTACTGAATCGTGATTTGCTTCGAATTCGCCTTGGCGAACTTGGGCAGCGTCAATTGCAGCACGCCGTCGCTGTGCTTTGCCTGCGCGGCGTTTGCATCCACCGCTTCCGGCAGACGGATCGCCCGGCTGGCCTTGCCGAGATTGCGCTCACGCCACAGCATCTTGCCATTCGCTTCGATCTCTTCGCGATACTCGACTGCGATCGTGACGTCGCGGTCGTCGACGTTGATTTCGATCTTGTCTTTGGCAACGCCCGGTACCGCCGCCTTGACGACATACGCTTCAGGCGTTTCGACGACGTCGAGATCAATCGTGCCGCCGTTTACGCCCGCGCTGGCATTGGCCGGCGCGAAGAAAGCGCCTACTGCCCGATCGAGCGGGCTCTGGTAACGCAACAATCCATTCATCGTAGCTCTCCTATTGAAATCATGGGGCGGCAGTCGGACGCCGCCTACGCCCGAAAGATGGCGCCTGCCCGGTGGAATTCAAGGGGAGCTGTCGATTAGGGGCCCGTGCGCCGCCCGCGGCGGGTCGGTTTCCGCCTCATCCGCGGGCGCGGCTTTGCTGATCGCCGCGAGTATGCCTTGCAAAAGGGCGGTCGGCGGCGGTGGGCAACCGGGTATCGCGACATCGACCGGGATCAGGTTCGCGACGCGGCCGCAGCTCGCGTAGCTCTCGCCGAAGATGCCGCCGGAGCACGCGCAATCGCCCACCGCAACGACGAGCTTCGGTTCCGGCGTCGCCTCGTAGGTACGCTTGAGTGCGATCGCCATGTGCTTCGAGACCGGCCCGGTCACAAGGAGCATGTCCGCATGCCGTGGACTGGCGACGAACTTGATGCCGAGACCCTCGAGGTTGTAATAGGGGTTGCCCAGGGCGTGGATTTCCAGCTCGCAGCCGTTGCAGGAGCCGGCATCGACGTGGCGGATCGCTAAGGCACGGCCGATCAGACGCAGAATCCGCTCCTGCAGGCGGGCGACCTGCACCGTCTCTTCCGCAGGCGAAGGTGCCGGCTCGGTTTTGATCCCCGTCTTCGCGATCTGGCGCAGGATGGTCAGCATGGTGTCGGCGCGGCTAGAGGTCGTGGCCGCTGTAGGAAAGGTTGAACGATTTGTTGATAAGCGGAAAATCGGGAACGATGTTGCCGATCACCGCATGCTCCAGCACAGGCCAGTTTTGCCATGACGGGTCGTGCGGATGGCAGCGACGGATCGCACCATCGGCGCCACCCTCCAGGCCGATGATCACGGGACCGCGCCAGCCCTCGACAATGCCCAGGGCGAAACCCGCCGGCGTCCGGTCGGGCAGCGGCGTGGCGACCCCGCCGGCAGGTAACGCCGTGAGCAGACTCTCGCACAGGCGCAAAGACTCCAGTGTTTCGTCAAAGCGCACCGCGACCCGCGCCCAGACATCCCCGGCCACATGCGTCACCCGGCGTACGCCCAGCGCATCGTAAGGTGGTGTCGGAAAGTCGCAGCGCAAGTCGTCCGCGAGCCCGCTGGCGCGGGCGGCGAAACCGGTCAGCCCGAGTTGGACGGCCAGCTCGCGCGTAACTTGACCGCAGTTGCGAAACCGGTCCTGCAAGCCGGCATGTTCATCGTAGATGTCGTGCAGCACACGCAGCTCCCGCGCAACGCGTGCGCACTGTGCCTGGATCGCTTCGCCCGCAACCACCTCCAAATCGCGCGCGACCCCACCGGGAACGACAAAATCCATCAGCAGTCGATGGCCGAAGGCTTGGGCGTTGAGACGCAGCACGTCCTCCTTGAGGCGCGAGAATTGCGCCAGGCCAAACGCAAAACCCGCATCGTTTCCGAGAGCGCCCAGGTCGCCGAGATGGTTCGCGATGCGTTCACGCTCGAGGCAGAGCGCGCGCAGTGCGATTGCGCGTGCCGGAGCGCCCACGCCGGCGATCGCCTCGACGGCCTGCGCGTACGCCCAGGCGTAGGCGACCGTGCTGTCGCCCGACACACGGCCGGCAAGCCGATGTCCCGCAGCGAGTGAGTACGCCTCGAACCGCTTCTCGATGCCCTTGTGGGTGTAGGCCAGTCGTTCCTCCAGGCGGAGGACCTTCTCGCCAACGACCTGAAACCGGAAATGGCCCGGCTCGATGACTCCGGCATGCACCGGGCCCACCGGAATTTCATGCACGCCATCGCCGGCGACCCGCACAAACGGGTAATCCTCCACGCCGGGGTCCCAACGCGTTGAGCTCTCGAAATCGCGGCGCAGCGGAAAACGATCGATGGGCCAAGCGGCCTGCCACAGCCAGGGACGTTGATCCTCGGCATCGCACTCGACACCGACGAGATCAAATACTGCACGCTGCATCCGGTTCGCCGCGGGGAAGATCGGCGCCAGATCGGGATAGCGCGCCCCTTCGTCGGCCAGAGTGTGCTCGAGCAGCATCAATCCATCGGCATCCTTGAGCAGCACCCGCAAAGAGAAGCCGCGCTCGCGATCGCGTTCGTCGCTTGCCCACAAGGCGACGAGCTGTCCGCCCTGTTCCCAGGCAAGCCGGCAAGCGGCGAGGAGCTGCGCCGCGCTCACCGGAGCGCGCTGCGCCCGGATGCCGCTGGCCAGCGTTGCCGTGGCAATGCCAAGAGCGGATACGTTCACGCGCGCATCATCCGATGAGGCGCGCGGCCTGGCGATACCAGTCGGCGAGGAAGGGCGGAATCCAGATCCCGAGCATCAGCACCAACCCGAGGTGCACGAACACCGGTGTCATGGTCGGACGGTGCGGCAGCCCCGCCGTCTTTGCCTCGCCAAATACCATTGGCTGTACCTTGGAAAACACCGCGGCGAAGGCGACGCCGAGCGCGAGCAGCAGGAACGGGGTCGCCCAGGGGTACTCGCGCACGGCAGAGGTCAGAATGAGGAATTCGCTGGCAAATACCCCGAACGGCGGCATGCCGAGAATCGCGAGGGAGCCCAGCGCAAGGCCCCAACCGATCAAGGGACTCAGCGTGACGAGCCCCCGGATGCCGTCGATGAGTTGCGTGCCGGTTTTCTGTGCCGCATGGCCCACGGCAAAGAAAATCGCTGATTTGGTCAGGGAGTGCACGGTCATGTGCAGCAGCCCGGCAAAATTCGCGATGGGGCCGCCCATGCCGAAGGCGAAGGTAATGATTCCCATATGCTCGATTGAGGAATAGGCGAACAAGCGCTTGACGTCCTTCTGTCGCGACAGCAGGAAGGCCGCCACAACGACCGATACGAGGCCGAAGCCCATCAGCAGCTCTCGCGCGAACGAGGTCTGCAGCGAGCCCTCGACCAAGACCTTGCAGCGAATGACCGCATACAGGGCGACGTTGAGCAGAAGCCCGGACAGCACCGCGGACACCGGCGTCGGTCCTTCCGCATGGGCGTCCGGAAGCCAGTTGTGCAACGGCACCAAACCCACCTTGGTCCCGTAACCGACCAAAAGGAAGACGAAGGCGAGCGACAGCACGGTGGGTTCGAGTTCCGACTTCACGCCGTCGAGCTCCGTCCAGAGCAGCGCTCCGCCGCCGGCGCCGAGGACCTTCTCGGCGGCGAAATAGAGCAGGATCGTGCCGAAAAGCGCCTGGGCAATACCAACGCCGCAGAGAATGAAATATTTCCATGCCGCCTCGAGGCTCGCCGGCGTGCGGTAGAGGGACACCAGCAGTACCGTGGCCAGCGTAGCGGCTTCCAGGGCGACCCAGAGGATGCCCATGTTGTTGCTCAGCAGGACGAGCAGCATCGTGAAAATGAACACCTGGTACATGCAGTGGTAGAGCTTGAGTCGCCCCGGCGTCAACCGGCCATGGGCGCTCTCGATCTGCATGTACGGCCGCGAAAATAGCGCCGTAGTGAAGCCTACGAACGCGGTCAGCGCGATGAGGAAGACATTGAACGAGTCGACGAAGAAGAGCTTGTTCACCACGAGCAGTGAACCGTCGCGGACAACCTTGAAGCCCA
>Ga0302326_10018199_pt1 | contig 14575 bp, 13 predicted proteins | sample Palsa_T0_3_FD_202264 | JGI IMG/M metagenome (GOLD analysis project Ga0302326, IMG submission 202264) | Peat permafrost microbial communities from Stordalen Mire near Abisko, Sweden - Palsa_T0_3 | ecosystem: Environmental > Terrestrial > Soil > Palsa > Peat permafrost | place: Sweden: Abisko... | reverse complement strand
AGAATTGCAGCCCGGAACTCGATCTGTCAGATCAAAACACCGTGAATTCGACTACGCCCGCTTCCAGCGCCACACTTTCGTACTTCTATCACGTGGGTCGCGGTCGTCTCAACCTTCAGGCAGAAGTAAATGGCACAGGTCACAGGGCCGCAGTGCCTATACCTGGAGGTACGAATAATTTGAACGGAAGAGGTGGCGGCCATGTGGACATGTGGCTCCGGTGGGTTGATACGTTGACTCTTCACTCTGCAACCACAAAGCCCGCGCCTCAGGTGAAAGGCGTCGTGATCGACCCCGCTCAGGTCGTGGAAATCCGTCTGAAGTTGCTGAATAACGGGCATAACCAATGCAGCGGCGGAGGAGGTACGTACAACTACTACAAAACCTCCGTGGCATTCGTGGCAGAAACCAGCGTAAAGCAAGTCATGGGCGGACACCTAAACTTTGATGTAGACAGCGACTGCAAGGACCAGCTGAATGAGGGCACAATTCAAGTTCTTCTCGGGTCGGGCCAATTTCGTGTCGAGCTGGCTTCCAGTATCGTTGTGAACGGTTATGCGCAGCACGGAGAGGGAGCCGCGGAAACTGTCGATGTTAAGGTCAAGCTCGGCGAGTACCAGGTGTGCTATCAGGTGGTGAAGGGACCTGCCGACTTGAAGATTACTTCAGCGAGCGGCACCGACTATACCTGTTCGAAACAATAATCCGGCAATGCTTTAACCAACTAAATTCATACCGCATCACAGCCCTTCAATTGCAAAGAAAATTGCTGGACAGCTTCCAGCGCTGGGCGGTAGGTTATTCGTTATCAAGTCGAAGAGGTTACCCCATGCCCAATTTGCGTTTGTTGCGTTTGGTCCATCCTCTGATTTTGGCTTTTCTGCTCTGTGCCTCCATCGGGCACCTACAGGCGCAGTACTTTGATCCTTCGCTCGCAGGAGTTTGCCTTACGCCCCCAAGCTACGGTGCTGCGTTTGGCTACTATATCAAAACAAATGCAACCCCTGGCTTTGACGGTCACCACCTGGCTAACAAGCATTGCTTCAGCGAGGAACGCGATCTGTCAGACCAGAACACTATGAATTCGACTGCACAGGCTTCCAGCGCCACATCTACGTTCTCTTATCACGTGGGTAGCGGCCGTCTCAACATTCAGGCAGAAGTGAATGTCTCAGGTCATAGGGTCACAGTTCCTGTATCTGGAGGAGTTTCGAATTTAAATGGACAAGCTGGCGGCAATATAACCATATGGCTCAAGTGGGTTGATACGTTCACCCTTCACTCCGCAACCACAAAGCCCGCGCCGGTGAAAGGCGCAGTCATCGATCCCGCTCAAGTCGTGGAAGTTCGTCTGAAGCTCTTGAATAACGGGCATAACCAATGCAGCGGCGGAGGAGGTGAGGGCGGCGTCTACAAAACCGGCGTGCTACTGCAGGCAGAAACCAGCGATAAACAGGTCATGGGCGGACACGTTGACTTTGATGTGGACAGCGACTGCCAGGATCAGCAGAATCAGGGCACAATTCAGGTTCTTCTCGGGCTTGGCCAATTTCGTATCGACCTGGCTGCCTCTGCCCTTGTGAGCGGTATAGCCAAGCAAGACGATGGATACCCGAAAACTGCCGACGTCAAGGTAAAGCTAGGCGAGTATCAAGTGTGCTATCAGGTTGTGAAGGGACCTGCCGACTTGAAGATTACTTCAGCCAGCGGCACCGACTATGCCTGTTCGAACAAATAATCCGGCAATGCTTTGACTAACTAAATCCATGCCGCGCCCGGCACCAATGTCGCCCGGCAATCGAGAGATGCGGCGGAACATTACACTTGTGTGGTGATGCTCCCTGGGCGCCAACCGACCGCGGCGGTACAATCAGGCACATCAACGCTGTCGCAGGGATGACGAGCCGCTTGATCGCCACCACTGCAACCGCCTGCTGAAACAGCCCAAGATAGAGGATCTTCCGTGATCGGAGAGACCATCTCGCACTACCGCATCGTTGAGAGGTTGGGCGGTGGTGGGATGGGCGTTGTCTATAAGGCCAAGGACCTTTCGCTTTTTCGCTCTGTCGCGCTTAAATTTCTACCTGACGATATTGCCCAGGACCCGCAGGCGCTGGAACGCTTTCGCCGCGAGGCTCGCGCAGCGTCCGCTCTCAACCACCCCGGTATCTGCACGATCTACGAGATCGGCGATCAGGACGGCAGGCGTTTCATTGCCATGGAATACCTGAACGGCGTAACGCTGAAGCATCGCATCGCAGCCAAACCGATGGACATAGAAGCGGTGCTCTCACTGGCAATCGAGATTGCCGATGCGCTCGATGCAGCCCACAGCGAGGGTGTCGTGCATCGTGACATCAAGCCCTCGAATATCTTCGTCACATTGCGGGAACATGCGAAAGTTCTGGACTTCGGGCTGGCGAAATTCGCCCCGGCAGCCAGCATTTCCGGCACGGAGACCACGGCTGCTAAAGTTGGTCCACAACTCACAAATGCGGGCGCGGTTCTGGGTACGTGCAGTTACATGTCTCCCGAGCAGGTGAGGGGAAAGAAACTGGATTGCCGCACCGACCTTTTTTCCTTTGGAGTGGTTCTCTACGAGATGGTGACTGGGCTCTTACCATTTCGCGGTGAAAGCGCCGGCTTGGTTTTCGAGGCCATTTTGAATCGGACCCCGGTTGCGCCGGTGCGTCTCAATCCCGATCTGCCGGCCGAGTTCGAGCGGATCATTGCGAAGTGTCTGGAGAAAGACCGCGATCTACGTTATCAGCAGGCTTCTGAGGTCCACGCCGACCTGCAGCGGCTCAAGCGCGACTTGGATTCGGACAGCCGAGTTCCAATCCACTTGGAGAATGCACCTGCCGCTGCCCCCCAGACCAACAACTCGCAGGAGACAACAAATTCCGCCGACATGGGGACAAGGCGCCGCGGATGGGGCTTGGCCGGAGCCATGATTGCAGGCCTCCTCATTTTGTGTGGCGCGGGCATCAGCTTCTATATCTTCCTTCGCCGGCCCGCTGCCATGCCTTTCCAGAACTTCACGATCACTCAAATCACAGGCAGTGGAAACTACATTGCAACTGCGATCTCGCCGGATGGCAAATATCTCCTCAGTTCCATCGACGAAAAAGGGATGCAGAGCCTGTGGCTGCGCAACATTCCCACGAACAGCGACACACAAGTGATTGCGCCGGCAGACGCCTCTTACCAAAGCCTCACCTTCTCATCCGACGGCAATTACATTTACTTCCTCAGGGCGGTGACAGGTACAGGCAAACACTTCGATCTGCTGCGCGCGCCTGTGTTGGGCGGCGCGCCGCAGGTGGCGGTTCGGGACGACGATTCCGGAGCGGCCTTCTCCCCCGACGGTATGCGCATGGCATTTACACGTTCGAACCAGTTGGAAAATGAAAAATTCTCGCTTATCACCAGCAATCTGGATGGCACTGACGAAAAGGCAATCGCATCCAGTCCAAAGACTTACTACTCCGATCTCGTCGCCTGGTCACCCGACGGCACTCAGATCGCGCTTGCAGTCCTGGGCCCAACCCAGGGGCATTCCCTGATTCAGCTTCAAGATTTGGCATCTTCGAAGTCGCGAACGCTGGCCCGTTTCGATAACCTGCCGCTCGATAAGCTGGTCTGGCTTCCGGACCGCCGCGGGCTGATGGCGCTCTACGAGAATGGCATCGGCTTCATTGCACGCAGCCAGATTGGCTTCATCTCCACCCCGGATGGGCGTTTCCATAACATCACGAACGATACCAATAGCTATGCGACGCTTACGCTCTCCGGCGATGGCAGGACATTATCGACAGTGCAACGGAAAGAGACGCAGACTCTCTATCTCATGCCCGCCGGGGGCTTTTCAGGCAACCCTCCCGGTCCGGCGGCGGCACAGAGCAAGAACGCCGCCATGTTCGGCTGGGCGAGCAGCGGCGACCTTTACTTCGGGGATGGCGGCAGCCTGCTGCGCATGTCCGTTGACGGCAGCAACAAGACAACGCTGCTCAGCGACCCCGTGTCACAGGTCATTCATCCGAGAAGCTGTCCCGGCGGGCGCTATATCCTCCTGGTCTGGTCGAACCACTCCGGGAATAACAAGACCAACGTCTGGCGCGTGGATGAGGACGGCTCGAACCCGAAGCAGTTGACCTTCGGAGCAACGGATGTCGCCGAAACCTGCTCCCCTGACGGTCAGTGGGCCTACTACGCGAGCCTCGATACACTACAAATGCTCCGCGTTCGCATCGATGGCGGAACTCCCGAAAAAGTGCCGGGCTCCAGCGGACTTGTCAACCTCCCGGCACTGGGGCTTTCGCCCGATGGCAAGTTCCTCGTATTTTTCCAGGCCCGAAAGGATTCAACCACGACTCCCGGCAGGCTTGTTTTAGTTCCGCTCGATGCGGGCCCCAAACCCCAGGTCCGATTCCTGGTTCCCGATCCGCGCTATGCGGGTTCTTCCCAATTCATGCCGGATGGCAAAGCCCTCTTGTACGTCATTCACGACAAAGGCACTGATAACCTCTGGCTGCAGCCGCTGGATGGATCCCACGGTCGCCAGCTTACAAACTTCAACGGAGACGAAATCCAGAACTTCTTGCATTCTCCTGACGGGAAGTCGCTGGGCGTCATGCGAACTCATACCGAATCAGACATCGTGCTGCTTCGCGATACCGGATCGACGGCGCAATGACACGGACTTGAGCTTCCGCGATAACAATTTAGGACTGCTCTCCGTAGTTTGCGGGCCAATTGAGGGAATCCCGGTTAAGAAAGCTCCCAATCAGGCTTGGTGACGAATAACCGGCAATACTGAAATTACGCTTTAGTAAACATTCTTCAGAGGTGTTAACGAAAATCGTTATTTCCGTATTGCCGACAATACGCCCATAACCGTTCTCTTTGATGCGCAGGTGACCACCAAATGGTCCCGTCTGAGGGAAGGTGATTTACTACTCGAAGGAAAGCAAAAGTGAAAATCACAAATCTCTCAGCCGAGCCGATTGGAAAACTTCACTCATGGATTCCGCATGATCTTCAAGCGGAACAGGTCGTTTTCCTTCCCGACGCTTGTCCAGGCAAATCACCGTTGCCGACGGGTACCGCCGTGCTAACCAGCCAATCGGATTGGCGTCGGTTTGCAATTTCCGATTGTGGATGCGGCATGCGTCTTTTGCGATCCACTATTTCGGTTTCCGACCTGGATCTGAGTCGGTGGAATAGGGTCGCCGATCATATTCGAGCGAACAAAGGCGGTTTAGGCGACCTCGGAGGTGGCAACCACTTCCTTGATGCAATCGCGCCGTACAACGACGATGGCCCTGTATGCTTCCTCATTCACACCGGTTCCAGAAATGAATCCGGACACGTCGATTCCCTAGTGAATAGCGCGTCTGAATTTGACGAAACGTTCGACCGAGTCGTCCAATGGGCTGCTAACAATCGCTCCGTGATCCACGAGCGGATTGAGGAAGTCTTCGGTGAGACGCAGCTTGTTCTTGATCTTCCCCACAATACCTTCGAACAACTTTCCGACGGAAGCGTAATCATTCGCAAAGGTTCGGTGAAACTTCTCCCTGGCGAACTTTCCGTCCTGCCCTCCCACATGTCCGGAGATGTGGTCTTGATTCGCGCCAAAGAGAAGACCGGGGAAATCCTTAATTCGATGAGTCACGGCACCGGAAGAAAGATGTCGCGCAGTCAATGCAAGCCCTATTCCGATGCTTTCGACTACGAGCGGCTTCGAAATGCTGTTCTGATCCCTGATGGAGTTGAGAACTCTTCGCTGCGCACGGATGGGCCTTTCGCATACCGGGACCTGGACGAATGCCTGGAACTCATCAGTGACTACATCGACATCGAAGCGAGATTCGCGGTAATCGGATATATGGGCCATCTTGGGTAATTGCAGCAGATGGTTCCTGGAATTTGGCCTGATTGCGAAGTTCGAGCGAATAACCGGCAATACGGAAGTTTCGGGGACCGACCGGCTTCAGGACGTGGATGATGGGTTTTTTTTCCGTCCGTCTCATCGAAACGTCGCCGGGGGAATTCCACGGGCCGCACAAAGGACAGGGGTCGCCGTGAAGGTCCGCGAGAATGACTAGAGACTGCTGCCGACTTTATTGAACTCGTTGGAAATCTTGTTGCTGAGACTGCCCATCGCCGCGATTGCCCCTAGGGCGATCAGGGCCGCGATGAGGGCGTATTCGATCAAAGGGGGAGAGTAGTTCTATACAACTTTGGCTTTGGAACTTTCCGACGCGAAGAAACGTCCATCACAGCTTTTCAGCCACCCCCGGTGCCGGGGCCATGTCGCTAGATGACGTTCGACGCCATCGTGCCATTAGCCTAGGCTGGTCCGATACTGTCGTCATTCCTGTGCCCCGCCGACTCTGGAAGAGCAGCGGGGCTTCTTTCCCTCCGTCTTCATCGAACGTCCTCTTTGCAGGCCGGACACTGTCCGCGATGCCATCCCACGCGGAGCAATTCGGCGGGTGGGATGCGGTACCCGCACAGAGGCAAGGGAGGACCGAATTTAAGATGATGTGAGTATGGAGAAGGCGCTGGTGTGTCCCAAATGCTTTTGGTCAGATGGGCTGCGTCCGTCGCATTTGCGGACGTACGACGGTTTGCTGCACTTGATCGGGCTACACCCATATCGGTGCCACAAATGCTCGAAGCGGTTTTATTCGTGGAAGCGTTTGCCACCTTCCGCTGATTAGACAACGGCAAAAGATTTGGGGGGACCCCACGCTGGGCGAGGCCCCCTATTTAGGCCCGCCCACGAAACGTTCGATACGCCATGGGCGCAAGCGAGACGTGGGTACTTGGTGGGATGCGGTCATATGTCTTTGGCTGACCGTCTGCCCCGAAGAATGTCCTCGTCCAGTACTTCGGCGGGTGGAATCCTGCACGCACACAGAGGGCAGGGCGTGGTCAGGTCGAAGGAGTGGGGATGATCTCGGAATAAGTTGGTCGGGCTCGGGATGGGTGACGCTTGTCACATTCTCGAACCGGCAACAAGGGGACACTCTACTCACTACCCGGAGCCGTCCATGTCTATAAACCTGTTTGGAGCGCTTGACGCCATAGCTATCGCCACACCTGTAGCGAAGGGATCGTTCGTCTTCTCATCCGGCGATGCGGCCGCCGCCGTGTATGTAATATGTAATTCGTTCAGGGAAAATTGCTCTGATATGGGCGGACTCGCACGGAGCCTTCGGAGCGGGCAAAATCCTCGGACTGCCAGCAGCCTTCAACGAGGAATACAGCGCGACTGCGCGGGCAGTGGTGGATTCGGAGTTGGGATTCATCCCTGCAAGCAGAGTGATGGATATGCTCGAACGCAATCCCACGCATATGCACGCGGCACTGAAGCTGTTGGCGCTGGAAGTGGCGAGAATGCGGGATATGATCGCCAACGCGCCCGACGACAACAGATTGCATTTGGTAGAGAAATCGAGTGCCTAGCTAGGCGGCTTTCTTTGCGGCTTTGAGCTTCGCCCATCGCGCCTTCTGCGTGGCTGCGATCTTCGCCCGGCCCGCCGCGCTCATGGTGCGCTTTTTCTTTGCTGGCGCTACTTTCAATTTCTTGGATCGGGAATGGCTTTGTTTGCCCATTTTGCCAGCAGCCCATCGTGCTTTGGTTGCGGCTCCGATCCGCTTACGGGCGTCTGCGCTCATGATATGTTTCTTCGCCTGCCTCTTACGCATTGGGAACGGTCCATCCTTTCCAGCCAAAAGGGTGCGGACCTGTTGGAGAGTGGCAATTTCGGAATCAATCGCGGAGAGAAGTTCGGCTGTGTTCATGGGATAAGTGTACCTCCATTAACAAATATCTAAGACTTCTCAGGCTCGGATAGCAGCGCATCGAGTGTTTGAATGATGTGTTCGTAATTTTGCAGTTCATTGAAACAAATCCTGAAACTCATCAAAGACACCTGTCCTGTGGTCCCATCAACCCATACATCTTGCTGGAGGTTCTCAACAGCGGTGTTCGTTTGCTCGTCCGCATCTGCCGGAGGTTCGTAGCGTCCTCGTTTACGTGTTGCCCCTAAACCTGATGCAGCTTTCTCAAGAGCGGCAAAACCCTCTTGGAGCCGTCCACGCTCTGCGGAGAAAAACGACTTTCGGCATCGGTGCTTCGACATAATGAAATAGCGTACCGATCCCGTGAGTTCATGCCACAAAATGTCCCTCTTGAGACGTTTTATCCGCTTCTCAGCAGCTTCAGACCACATCATCTTCCTTATGTCAGCCTCAAGCACCTGACCATTGACTACGAAATAGCCATCTCCGTAGCCATCTCGATAGCCATCGATGTGCTCGTCTAATAGCCGCTCGAAAACCTGATCGCCTTTGACCTCATATTCGTATGTCGAAGTCATAGTCGGTGATCCAACGAAGCACTTTTCCTCCTCATAAGTTTTTGTTATTGGTCTCACTGTGCAATTGTGCCATCCGGCTTGATATGGATTAGGGTAGCGAAGAGTGACCTCTTCCGGCTCCGCCATAGCCTTCATCGTGCTGTTCCGTTCGTCCTCAATTGCTCGGATGAAATGGCTGAGCGCTGCAGTGATCGCCAGTACTGCTGTCGGGATCACAAGGACGAAGCCTATCACCCTGTAACCCGCGAGGTAGCACCAGCGCGACCACGCCACATATCCAGACCCAGCGCCATGCGAGAGGTGCAGTCTTCTTCGTGCTCATTGCTTACGTTGCGTACAGCGTACCACTAGGACGTTGATACCGGCCTTTTCTCCTGCATCTGATCGAACGGCTGTTTACAAGATGGGCATTGAACGATATCGAAGGCGAGTCGGAGGATTTCAGCGGGAGGGATTTTGTATCCGCAGAGCGGACATGGGAGGGCCAGATCGAAGGATCGATGCGGCGGGATCGGCGCATAGGGGATCGGCAAATTGTATGAGGGAGCGCCCAGTGGAATGCAGTATTGCTCACTCAGAGGCGTAGAAGGCAAGAATTGTCCGATGAACTCGAATCATGTTGTACCCGCGCTCGTAGTCAACGAAGCCCGATTGCCGGAACCTCTTCATGAAATGGGAAACGCGCGACCGTGTAGTTCCCATGACCCAAAACCCAAAAACTAAGCCGTTTTGAAGTTGAGAGATGGCGGCCCGTATGGTTCTCTTCAGGAGAGAGGAGAGCCAGGAGATGGCGAAGCGGGGACACAGCGAAGGGGCGATTCTGCGGGTGCTGCGGGAAGCAGAGTCGGGCGAAACAGTGGTCGAGATCTGCCGGAAGCACGGGATCAGCCAGCAGACGTTTTACCTGTGGAAGAAGAAGTATGCAGGGCTCGGTCTGAGCGAGCTGCGCGAGCTTCGTCAGCTGCGCGAGGAGAACGGGAAGCTGAAGCAGCTGGTGGCGGACCTGTCGCTGGACCGGCACATCCTGCAGGAGATTGTCGCAAAAAAGCTGTGAGGCCTCGGGCGCGTCGCGAGCTGGCGGAGTGGGTACAGCAAGCCCACCAACTCAGTGAGCGGCGTGCTGCGGGGCTGATTCCGGTGCAGCGGGCGACGCTGCGTTACCAGCACCACCGCGATCCGCAGGAAGCGCTGCGGGTGCGACTACGAGAACTGGCCGGCAGTCGGGTGCGCTATGGGTACCGCCGGCTAACGGTGATGCTGAGGCGCGAGGGCTGGGAAGTGAACGCGAAGCGCATCTACCGGCTCTATACCGAGGAGGGTCTGATCGTGCGCACGCAGAAGCGAAGGGAGCGGGCTCAGCGGCAGCGCGTCCCTTCAGGACAGGCCACCCGTCCGAACCAGAAGTGGAGCATGGATTTCGTCGCTCAGCGGCTGGCCGACGGCCGCTGGATCCGCGTGCTGACGGTGGTCGACCAGTTCACCCGCGAGTGTCTGCTGCTCCATGCCGATACGGCACTCAGCGGAGAGAAGGTGGCTCTGGCGCTGGACGCAGTAGTTGCCTCTCGCGGATCGCCGCAGTCGATCACCGTCGACAACGGGACCGAGTTCGCCAGCCGGGCCATGGACCTCTGGGCTTACCGGAACGAAGTGCATCTGGATTTCATCCGTCCGGGACGGCCGGTGGAGAACGGGTATATCGAGAGCTTCAACGGACGACTGCGCGACGAGTGCCTGAACGTGGAGGTCTTCTTCACGCTGGCCGACGCTCGCCGCAAGCTGGCCCTCTGGCACCACGATTACAACCATCACCGTCCGCATTCCGCGCTGGCCGATCGGACTCCGGCTGAATTTGCCGCCATCAGCAGCGGTGGAAATGACGGCGATAAAGCTGCCTTGGAAAACGCTTCGCGTTTCCCACATTCCCACCGCACGACGACGACCGAAACTATGAACCGGAAAGAAACTTACTCAGGCCTGTTGCTGGAGACTGTCACTTGAGTTACATTAGCTCGAAACATGCCGGTAATTCCGGCACCAACCGAACCACGCAGGCCGAAATCTCTAACCTCCTGCGGCTCAGTTTTCCGGGGCGGGTCACAGGCCGAAATCTCTAACCTCCTGCGGCTCAGTTTATCCCCAGCCCCCTCTTGCGTGTTACCACAGGTTTGCTTCAATACAAGTATCTCCGAAAGGGGATAGCCGGTGAACGTGACCAAAGAACCTTTTAGCGGTTGCGTTCACGGAGAAATCTGTGCCCGCGCACCGGCTAAAGGGTTTTTGTTTTAAAACATCCTGCGGGTTGGGTGAGCGAAGCAAACAGCCCCCCGTGGTCGCAGTTTGAATGTTGCACTTGGTAACCCCGAAGCACCCCGACGATGCCAGAAACCAAGCGTGCTCCTACCTCCTCCCCGGCGTAGCAAATTCGTTCTTCGAATGATGGATTGATGAGCAATCATCGGTGTGGCGCATCCCCACCAGAAACCAAATGCGTGATGCCGACGTCCACAAGATGCTTGAGTGGACGGCGGAATTAAACAAGAAGCACGGAGCAAGGGTCTAATCCATCACTCAGAGAGCGAACCGAGACGAACCCAATGTACGGACTCATACCGTTGCGGAGAGCGGGGGAGTGAAGCGGCCGGAGAATTTCGTTCTTTGAAAGCTGTGCGCGGTAAAGAATACGTACACCCAGAACATTCGTCTTCGAGCGTTGCTCGCAGGCCAAAAGCGAGGCGGTGTTCAAGGCCACATGCATTAAACGGCCGATGGCGAAACTCGTATCCCCCACAGCTTTCAGAGCGCGAATGAAAAACCGATCACGCCGCTAAAAAAAGAAGGGATCACCCTGCTCTTAACCCCTCGCACGCCCTCAAATGCCATAAACCGAGAAGCCCGTTCTGCAAATCCATCGCAACGCAATAAAATGTGAGTGAGGCCCCAATATGCCAAAGTTCGAAGTCAGCTATTCATTCGATTGTCCCAAATGCAAAGCAGCGAACAACGGATTCAGTGAAGCGGATGCAACCAACAAGATCGCCGCAGTTGAGAGCGTCCGCGCTAAGGTGTTGTGCGAAAAATGTGGTGCTGGTATCGAACCAAACCAGCCCATGCCGACTCGAATCAAGCAGCTCGACTGAGATGAGACCAATTTTATTCAAAGCTTCTTTTAGGGCTGAGATCCCCATTCTCAAGGATGCGTTTCTCGATTAACACGCGCTCACTTAATACCTCTCGAAGAATCTGTAGCAAAACTATGGTGTGTTCCTGTGCCTTCATCTCCCGCAGGTGAAGTTCCCGCATTTCGTCTATTTCGTGATATTCCACAAGAAACAGGATGCGCCTAATCCGCACAATCACGAGCGCCATGCAGCGCCGATCACCAGATACGCATCAGCTCCACGTCGCCTTGAGTGCCTCCTCGACGATATGCGGCCAAGCTCAACCAGATTGCAGCTCAATCTCGCCAATCGAGGCGAGGCTCTTACCTTTATTCGCTTCAAGAACCTGTTTGAGTCCTTCACACGTCGCTTCGCCGGCTTCAAGGTCGTACACACTAAGGTTTCCATTGAAACATAATGGTGCAAAACAGCGGCGGCGGTGGCCACGACGTACATACGGCCAGACCGCCCGCACGTACACGGGATGTACACTCCTGCTGTCAATCTGGCACTTCTCGCCCATTTGTGTGTTTCTGGAATCAGTAAGTTACTGATTATAAAGCCACCGCGAAGGTTCTTAGAATACCAAGTTCAGCTATAAAACCTGCCAAATATCTTTTGTGATTTTGGCGGGGATGTGCTTTGGAATCAGGGGCTATTACTTTGGGTGGCAAATATCCCTTGACGTAAGGTAAGGAATATGGGACACTAATCTTGTCATGAACGTCCCACAGTCAATTCCGGCAGCAAGGCGCTTTACAATCAACGACTTCAACGATCTTTTCCCTGACGATGAAGCCTGTCTCGATTGGCTCATGGAGAAACGCTATCCCGCGTCCCGTGCGCTCTGCTCATTCTGCCAGGTTGTGCGTCTGCATCACCGGATCATGAGCAAGAAAGCCTATGCCTGCGACCACTGCGGTACGTACATCTCCCCGATGGCCGGAACGATCTTTGAGAAATCCAGCACGTCTCTGCGGCTGTGGTTTTATGCGATTTACCTGATGTCCGCGACCCGCTGCGGAATCTCAGCGAAACAGATTCAGCGGGAGACTGGCGTCACGTATAAAACCGCGTGGCGCATCTTTAAGCAGGTCCGAACCCTGATGTCGGAAGACATCAGATTGGAGGGACCTACAGTAGAGATGGACGAAACTTATGTGGGAGGGAAGCGCCGTGGCAAGCAAGGCCGTCCCACTGGCGGCAAAGGTGGCAAGGCCATCGTTGTGGGAGTCGTGGAGCGTGCCGCGAAGGGTCGCGTGATTGCGATGGTTGCCGACGATGTGACGCGGAAGACGCTGCACGGAATCGCAGAGGAAAAAATCCTGCCGAAGTCCACTGTGTACACAGACGACTTCAACGCTTATCACGGGCTGGCAGCGAAGGGATACAACCACCGCCGCATCAACCATAGCGCCGGTATCTACGTGATGGGCGACATCCACACGCAAACGATCGACGGATTCTGGAGCCTAGTAAAGCGCGGGATCGGTGGCGTGTATCACGCCGTCAGCCACAAGTATCTTCAGAGCTATCTGAATGAGTATGCGTTTCGCTACAACCGCAGAGCGGCTAATGAGCCGATGTTTGTTTCTCTGCTGGATCAGACTGTGGCGAAAGCGGAATAGCTCGCTTCACGGCGTCTTCAAACATTTCAGCCGAAACAGGCTGCATCAACTCCTGAATCTCTTCTGAGGGAATCAGGAGTTTTCTTTTACCGTTTCGTTTTTCTTTTTTGGTGAGTTTTGGTGATCGCTTCATGCAGAGCGCCTGCTAGGATTATGGTACACCCCCTACCAATAACGATTTCGCGTTGCTGAAACCACCGTAAAAGCAAGCGCAATCAAACATAACGTTAGAAGAGCGATGGCCATGATGATCCAGCATTTGGCTACCTCAGCTTCATCGCTGCCAACTGATGCCTCCACTCTAGACGCCTCCATATCGGCCTTGAAAAGTTGCATCTCCGCGCTTGAAAGCTCAATAAAGACTTTCGAGGGAGTGTCGGGATTTTGGGAACATGTGGCGTGGTCCTGCGCATTCGCAGTCGGCGTAGGCATAGTGGGAGAAGTCGTAGTTATCGTCCACGACTTCCTTGAAGATCGGATGGCGTGGAGACGCGGCATCGTGCGCCCTCCAGACCATCCAACGGTCTGGATATTCTTGTTTGACATCGCCGCTACTTTGCTTGTCCTGGCAGGCGTGTTCGGTGAAGCTGGAGCGAGTATGAAATTGGCATCCATCAACAGCCAATTACGGTCTAAGACCCTCGAACTCAGAGGCAAAAGCGACCAATTGCTCTCGTTAGTGACACAAGAGGCTGGATCTGCGGCCTCATCTGCAGAAAGAGCCAATGCGGCTGCGGACGCGGTTGACAAGAAAGTCCAAGGAGTATCCGAAAGAGCAGATCGAATCAATGCCCTGTTGGGAATGATGGAGTTCCAATTGTCCGCCCGTGTCATACGGGACCCTGACGGTCTGACAAAGGAATTTGGCCAGTTTAAAGGGCATTCAGTAATCCTCAGGTCGTATATCGGAGACGTTGAAGGGTGGAACCTGTGTACGCAGCTTTGGTATATCGCGCACAATGCTGGCATGCTTCCTACGCTTGACGAATGTGGCAAGGCGGGACTAACGCCCCAATTGATCATCCCCCTCACTGTCTTCGGACCGGACCTGAACGAGAGTGTCAAGATCGGCGGACTGATCGCCAAATATGGGGCCGGGGCTGCTTCTGGATATCCAGCTCCCTCACTAATCATCTTCGTGGGCTCAAAAGGGCCTGTTGTTCTCGGGCCAACAGCCCAAACGCGAGACGTTGAAAAGAGGGCTGCCGCGATGAAAAGCAGCCGCAAACCAGCAGCCCATCCATAGCCCACCCTGTCACGGCAAGATAAGTATACCTTACCTGAAGGGATACTTGCCCTTTGGGTTTCGAGGGTGGGTGTTGACAAATTTTCCACATGGGAAGGGTGCGCGTACTTTAGCTGGCGAGAGGACGACATTTCATTGAGCTTCGGAAAG
>Ga0302326_10018198_pt1 | contig 14576 bp, 10 predicted proteins | sample Palsa_T0_3_FD_202264 | JGI IMG/M metagenome (GOLD analysis project Ga0302326, IMG submission 202264) | Peat permafrost microbial communities from Stordalen Mire near Abisko, Sweden - Palsa_T0_3 | ecosystem: Environmental > Terrestrial > Soil > Palsa > Peat permafrost | place: Sweden: Abisko... | reverse complement strand
TGAAATTGATTCAGGCCCCGCCCTATTCTCGCATTCTACCATTGTTGCGAATAATTTCGGCGGCGCTTGGGCATGTCGGCCTTGGCCCTATCCCTCGCTTCCCGATATCAATCATGTAGTGAGTGGGTGTATTCATCATGGATTTTTCGCCGCCTTTTCCTATCGGCCGTCCGGCTGTTCCGGTGAAAGCTTTCAGGCCTGTTAGCTTTTATTACGCTCGCTCCGTCGATGACCGACGGCTAGCCGTGCAGTTGTCCGGCGACTACCGCAGGGAACCGGTGTTCTATCTCCACGGCACGCCCGGAAGCAGGGTCGGGCCACGGCCGACGAATCGCGAGCTAACAGACCGCAACGTGTGGTTGATCAGCTTCGACAGGCCCGGGTACGGGCGCTCGGACCGGCTGGAATCACGCACGGTGGCTGATGTCGCGACCGACGTGGAGGCGATAGCGGACGGGCTCGGGCTTGAGCGATTCGCCGTGCTCGGGCGCTCAGGCGGCGGGCCGCACGCGCTGGCATGCGCTGCGCTGCTCCCCGAACGGGTGACCCGGGCGGCCGCCCTGGTCAGCCTGGCGCCCTGGCAGGCCCAGGGGCTCGACTGGTTCGCCGGGATGGCCGACTCCAACGTGGACGCGTACACGGTCGCCGCGTCCGATCATGAAGCGCTAATTACCCGGCTCGTGCAGGCTGCCGCGAGGATATTGGCCGACCCGGCGAGCCACATCGCCGTCCTGACCCCGGAAATGCCAGAGGCAGACCGGAGAATCGTGGCCGACAAAGATGTCCGTACCCTACTTGTGCAGAATTTCTTCGAGGGCCTGCGCATCTCCGCCGAGGGCTGGATCGACGACGTCCTGGCGTTCTGCTCTCCCTGGGGATTCGACGTGTCCGACATTAGAGTGCCGGTCTACCTCTGGCACGGCGCGCGGGACGTCTTCTCACCAGTCGCGCACTCCCAGTGGCTCGCGGACCGGATCCCGGGTGCGATCACGGAACTTCCGCCGGATCGCGCCCACTTCGGTGCGCTTGAAATGGTCCCCAGCGTGCTCTCCTGGCTGTCGGGCCAGACCTCAGAAGTACGGCCTGCCCGGCGGTCGTTAATCGCGCTGTAGCAGTTGCCGCACGGCATGCCCGGTGCACTCCGGTCCGCCGCCTGGTCCCTGAGCGGAGACGAGAGCGTACCGCTTCGGCCGCTTGCGCGACGCGACCCCGCACGATACGGAGGTAACAGCCTTGACTGCGGGGGTTGGACCAGGTGTCATCGACATATGGGGATCTATGCGGAGATATTGCGCACACTCGGGGTGTCTTGTAACACGGCCTGCCTGTGCGATCGCAGCACGCGGAGCATGACGCGTGCTGAAGGCACTGACCGGCGGGACGGCGTACCTTCGAAGTGACCATTTTCATTCGCGCGGCCGACGGCCGCCAACTTGCTGTGCACATTTCGGGGAATCCCTCCGGGCATCCGGTGATCTACCTGCACGGGACACCGGGGAGTCGGGTGGCACCGCTTCCGCGCGGTCGGGTGCTTTACGGGCTCGGCGTCCGGCTGATCAGCTTTGACCGGCCCGGCTATGGCGGCTCCGACCGGATGGAGTCCAGGCTGGTGTCAGATGTGGCCGCTGACGTACTGGCGATCGCAAACGATCTGAAGATCGAGCGGTTCGGGGTGATCGGGCGGTCCGGCGGCGGGCCGCACGCGCTCGCCTGCGCGGCGATGCTGCCGGACCGGGTTACCCGGGCCGGCGTACTGGTTTCGATCGCACCGCTTGAGGCCGAGGGGCTTGACTGGTTCGCCGGAATGGCGGAGTCCAATGTCCGCGAGTTCACCACCGCCGCGGCCGCACCGGAATCGCTGATCGAAGAGCTGGCCGAGACCGCCGCCAAGATCAAGGCCAACCCGATGAGCCACGTCACCACGCTCGGGCCCGAACTGCCGGAGGCCGATCGGCGGGTGGTATCCGACACCGGGATCCGGGCACTGCTGGCGAAGAACTTCGCCGAGGCGCTGCGAGACTCGGCAGCGGGTTGGATCGATGACGCGCTGGCCTTCTGCTCGCCGTGGGGGTTCAACCTGTCCGATATCCGAGTGCCGGTGCTGCTCTGGCACGGGGAGGACGACGTGTTCTCCCCGGCGGCGCACGCCCGCTGGATGGCAGGGCAGATCCCGAACGCGGAACTATGGGTACGGCCGGACACGGCTCACTTCGGCGCGCTCGAAGTGGTGCCCGACGTCCTGTCGTGGCTGATCCGTCCCCGCTGAGTCGCTTACGTCGGCTGGACCTCCAGGTCACGGCTCTGCAGGCGCCATTCTCTGAGCGCTACGATGCTAGGGTGCTCCTCGATGAGGACCTCGCGCATCGCGACCATGACGAGCTGCTGTAGCCGGATGGCGTCCTCGGTCTTGCCGCTCGTGCGGAGCGTGACCGCGAGGTTCGCCTGGCAGAGCAGCGTGTCCGGATGGCGCGGTCCCAGTGCCTTGGCCAGCCGCTCCAGCGCCTCCCTGAACTGGATTTCTGCCTCCCTGAGCCGCGTCAGGTCGTGCAGGCAGTTCGCCCGATTGACTGCGCAGGTCAATGTGGACTGATGATCGTCGCCGAGCGCCGTCCGCAGCGAGGCCAGCGTGCGGTCGGCAAGCTCAAGCGCCGTCCGCACCGAGCCGGTGCCGCGCAGGTAGGTGGAGATGTTATTGCGCGCCGCGAGCGTGAACGGGTGGTCCGCACCGAGAGATTCCTCGTAGGCCTGGAGGACCACTTTCGCGGTCTCGTAGGCGCCGCCCTGGTCGTTCAGCGCCGACTGATCGCAGGCAAGGTTGAGCTGGCAGGCAAGTGCGTCCGGCTGGCTCGTTCCGTAGGCGGTCGCATAGCGCTCGCTGGTCTGGCGGGTGAGCTCATAGGCCTCATTGACCCGGCCCATCTTCCGCAGTGACACGGCCAGGCTCTTGGCCGTGCGCAGAGTATCGACGAAGTCCTCGCCGAGGATGGCGTGGTAACGCTCGTGGGTGGAGCTGAGGATCTCGATGGAATCGGTGTACTCGCCAAGTTCCCGCATGTCACGTCCGAGCATGGCCGCGGAATGCAGCGAATAGGGATGATCGGTTCCCAGCACGCGCTGCCGGTCGGCCAGCGTCTCCGCGTCGATGGCCCGCGCGCGGGAGAAGTTGCCGACCAGTCGGAGATCCACAGCTAGGTTGTTCGCCGCGGACAGGGTCGTCGGCTCGTCCGAGCCCACCGCGTACCTCAGCTTGCTGTAGGTCTCCTCGTCCATGGCCAGGGCCTCATAGAACTTGCCGAGGGCGCGCAGGTCGCCCGCTAGGCTGCCCGCGGTCTGCAGCGTGAGCGGGTGCGACTCGCCCAGCGCGTACTGCTGCTTGTCGAGAATCTGCTTGTCGAGGTCGTAGGCCTCCTGAGCACGTCCGGCCGACCGCAGCACGTTCGCGATTTGGAAGTGGAGGGAGAGCGACTGCCGATGATCGGAGCCGATCTTCCGCTGCCACTGCCGGTCGATCTCCCAGCCCGTCTCGAGCGCCTCCTCGAACTCGCCGCGTTTCCACAGGTACCGGACCCGGTCGATGAGCAGTCGACGGGTGTCTTCGTAGTCGCAATTGATGGCCTCCGAGCCGCTTAGATGCGGCCAGATGAGGTCATACCGAGGCCAGTTTTCCGGGTTGTCGGTACCCCCCTGCCGCGGCCGGGCGCTCACCAGGATGCGATGGACCTCGTGCATGGCCTCCTCGTGCTCCTGCTCCGTCGCCATCTGAGCCCGGATCACGGCCTGGACCAGCCGGTGCACCTCGATCGTGTTGCTGCCCCGGTCGATCTTGACCAGCGAGAACCGCGTCAGGTCCCTTATCAGAACCGCAAGGACAGAACGTTCCTGCAGCCGATCGTCGTAGGGAAGCAGGGACTCAAGCATCTGATCGCTGTAGAGCAGTGACAGCGAGATGGGATCCGGAGAGAAGTAGGCGCATAGCTCGAGCACCCTGGCCGCTCCAGGCGACCGCTCTCGTAGTCGGTCAAAGGACAGCCGGAAGGTCGCCGCGACCGTGGTCGGGTAGTCATCGGGCCGGCTGAGCTCAAGGGCCGCGACCAGCTCATTATCGAGTCGTTCGACGTACTCGACGGCGGACATCCCCGTCTCCGCGAGCCAAGCGCTCGCCTGCTCGATGGCCAGCGGCAGGTCCCCGAGCTTCTCGGCCACCTGCGTCGCCTCCGCCGCCGACAGGCCGGAGACCCGCCTGCGCAGCAGGCCGACGGACTCCTCGCGGGAGAAGACGTCGATCTCCAGCGGCTCGGCCACGACCGACCAGGCCGGATTGCGGGTCGTCACGATCACGTGGCCGGTATTGCCGCCGGGGAAGAACTCCTTGACCTCACTCGGGTTGTCGGCGTTGTCGAAGATCAACAGCCAGCGGTCGTAGGGATGACCTTGGCGCAACGCCTCACGGACCGCCTGCGCGGTCTCGGGGATGGAGTCCCGGCTGCGGATGCCGAGGCTCTGCGCCATGGGCGCCAGCGTCCCGTTGATGAGCTCGTCCTGCTCGGCCGGGATCCACCAGACGACGTCGTAGTCGGCCATGTACCGGTGGGCGTACTCCAGAGCCACCTGGGTCTTGCCAACGCCGCCGAGGCCGTGCAACGCCATCGGGGCGACGACCGCCATGCTGGTGCCGGCCAGGCGATCGTGCAACTGCTCGAGGACCTCGACCCGGCCGGTGAATACCGCGTTCCGCGTTGGCACCTGCCAGATGGGCGGATTGTTGCGCGGGTACCGCGACTGGCGGGCAGGGCCGCTCGCCTGCTGCGCGGTCAGCTTCGGTGGATAGCCAAGCGCCTTGAGCAGTTCGTCAATCGCCTGCCCCTCGTCGCGCCGCGTCATGTCCACCGTCAGCCGGTCGAACGGCGGTCCCGCGTGGACGTCGGCGACCTGGACCGAGATGAGCCGTCGGGTGCCGCCGGCCGGGTCGCCGGCCATGATCGCCTCCGCTACCTCCGTCGCATCAGGCGAATCCAGGTAGGCGGCGGACACGATGGCAATGGTGCGGCCAGTCATCGTCGCCGCTCGCCGCACGGCATCGTCGGCGTTATCGCTTGCGGTCGCCGCTGAAGACGGCCGCACCACGTGAATACCCCGCTGGGAGAGCAGGGCGTCGATCCAGTCCGCCCACATCCGGTCCTGCGGGACGTAGCTCAGGTAAATGTCGCCCGGCGGGGGCTGGCGCGGGCGGATGAAGGCCGCCCGGTACGTTAGCCGGGTTTCCTCGCTCATCTCCCCGAGCGCACGGGCCTTCCCCTCGGTGATCGCGGCGGCGAGCCGCTCGTAGGCGCCGAGCAGCGTGAGCGGAGATCGGGGGGCGTCTCCGAACGCCGCGAGGGTCTCCTCGAAGTTGTAGTACGGCTTGTACGGAATCGTCACCGAGGCCCAGTAGTCGTTCCTCTCGTACTCCCCCATGGCCTTCGGGAACGGATCGAACTTAGTCCTGGCCAGGTCCAGGCCGGCGTCTGCCTTGTCTTTTTCTGCCTCGTCAACCCGCATCGGGACGGGCAGCACGCGGATATTACGGTAGTGATATCGCTGGTCCACGCTTTTGGCGACGGCGGCCGCTCCCTCGATGGACTGATAATTGAGGGTGAAGCAGTCCACCAGGATATCGGGCAGGTGCACGGTGCAGATATCCGCGACATCAGACAGGCCGGTCCGGCTGTCGATAAGCGTGTAGTCGTAATTCGCCTTCATGTCCTCGCGGAGCGCGTCGATAAACTGGCCGCCGCCGAGTCGATCATAGAAGTTATCCCAGTCGATCGACGTGAGTGATGACGAATAGTCCCGGTTCTGGCGGCCTGCTGAGACGTAGTCCAAGGTTCCCTTATCGGGGAAACCTTTCCAGTCCAGCGACACCGCGTGCGGCAGAATCTTGGCGTACTGGCGATGCCAGTCGACGGCCCGGTTGTCCTCATGCACGGTCGCGGCCCAGGCATAGTCATTGATCAGCTCGATCACTCCGGGGGTGGCCGCGACCAGCTTGGAATCTACGAACGGGTGGAAGTAACGGTGCAGTCCCGGGGAATCGAGGTCCCAGTCGATTACCAGCACCTTGAGTCCGGTGCTGGCCAGGATCCAGCCGACGTTGGCCAGAGCCATCGTCCGGCCGGTGCCGCCTTTGTAGGAGTAGAAGGTAACGATCTTGCCGTTGACGATGCTTTCGTCAGCCATCTGCGGGCTCCGGGGGTGGTGGAGAGGTGGCCTGGGTCGTGCTGCCGGGGGGATGTCCCTGGGCGTATTTGAGGTACTGTCGCGCGGCGTGCCGCATGGCGTCCTTCAGCGCCGGAGTAATGTCGCTGAGCGACGGGACGCCCTGCCACGCAAGCTGTGAGGTCGCCCGGCCCCTGGCATTGAGCCTGGACGGCATCGCCTCGGCCAGGGCGCGGCGAAGCTCCCCCTCTGCGGCCGCCATCTCCGCGTCTTTGCGATTCCAGACGACGACGACCTGTACCCAGGGCTTATCCAGCTCGTCAAGACGGGCCAGTATCTGCCGGCTGTGCGATTGCAGGACGGCCCACGGGTCAATGAGCAGCACGGCCGCGGCGCCAGGAGCCGGACCGGTGTCCCGCATCAGGTCCTCGGCCTGCTCGTAGAGGTCGCAGAGCTCGGGCCGGAACTCGTCGCGGCGGGCGAGCACGACGGCGTGCTCCGCCAGCGGCTCCACCGAATCGGGAGTGTAAGGGTTCCAGTCCAGCGGCGACTGCCCGTAGTGGTCGCCGCTCCGCCCGGGCGGCAGGTCACCGCGGTGCGGCGCGGCGATGATGATGCGCAGCCGCTTGTCGCCGGGCATATCCGGCGCCGACTTGAACGCGCTCGCCAGCGCGCCGTAATCCATGGCCGGGCCGGGGTCGGGCGCGCGCTCCGCGATCCGCAGGATCCGCTCGGCCAGGTTATAGATTACCCATTCGTATTCTTCGCTGAATCGAGTCAGCTTCATAATTCCGTAGAAGCCGTACTCAGCGTAGATGGGACCGAGCTCGCCCGGGTTGAAATGTATATCGCGGGCCGCCTCGGGCAAAGCCTCATGCTGCACAGGACGCCACAGCGCGGGAAGAATCGCCTCGACATGGCCAGACGCGTGCGCGTGTCCGTTCCGCGCCCGGTCGCGGAAGGCGGCCCACTCCTTACCGCAGTGCTCGCTCTGGAAGTATCGCCGCGAGTACATCGGCACGAATACGCGGCAGGTGGCGAGGTTTCGTGACAGATGCCAGGGCCACTCGTTTCCCTGCTGTAGCTCCCGATCCATGAATCCCACACTGCTCGCCAGCCGGCCGGTCTCGTCTGAGATGTGGTCGCAGAGATCCTTGAACAGCCGCCCGATCAACTGATCAGGGTCATCGGGATCGAGCCCGTCATGCCGATGGGAATGCGCGTAGCTCAGGAAGAAGAACGGCCCGTCACCTGTGTCTCCCCCAGATGCGTGCACGCAACTGCCTTCCAGTCGAGCGGCATCGTCGCCGACATTGGGTAGAGATTCAAATATAAAAGAAAGAACCCAATGTTGGAAGAAACAGCAGGCGGCTTACTCTGCGCTACCAGGTCTGCGGCCGGGTGGCGACCGGCGTGTACGTACGGTTGTCGGCCAGCCATCGGCCGGCCAGGTCGACGACGCTGCGCATCGGGAACAACCGGGAGCGCGCGTGACCTATGGTCCCGGTGAGCATCGTGCCTCGATCTTCAAGCTCGCCTTCCACGTGATTCCCGATAGCCTCGAAATCACTATCGTCAAGAACCACATCGCGGTATTCAAGCCAGCGGGGATGGCCCCACTTCTTCACCACACAGGAGTAGACCCGCCTCGGCGGACGCTCGCAGTAGCGGTATTCGGCCAGATGGAAGGCGCTGCAGGCGCGGTAGCCGACACCGACCATGAGGATCAGCGCGTCGCGGTCGTACAGCTTCGCCAGCGGCGAGTCCTCGCCAAGATGGCACTTGACCCGGTGGCCGGCCATCAGCGCCCTCGCCTCGCGGCCGAGGGCGGCGAACGATGACTGCGGGTGGGCGCTGCGCTCGGCTCCGGGCCATGTCCGCAGCGCTTCGGCGATAGCCCCGACCGAGGTCGGCGTGTGCTTGCGGTCGAACGCGGGCATCTGGGCGCAGTGGCGATCGACCGCTTCCTGGCTCAGGCCGTCGGTTATCTGCAGGAAGGCGCGGGAGGTGGTCGAGTTCTCCGGTGTGCCTGCGCCGGTGACCAGTGTGCCGTTCGGCCCGAGGACCTCGAGCAGTGCGCCGATCACGGTCTCGGCGCCGAACTTCACGTGGCCGATCTGGCTGAGCGACGCGTGCACGAGCACCGGCCGTCCGGCGGGCAGGCCGAGGTTGCGCAGATCGGCCGCGAGTCGCCGACGGGTCACCGTCCTTCGGTTTGGACCGGGCGGAGCCGGTGGCCGCTGACGCGTCGCCGTCTCGGGGCGAGAGCCGCGGTCGGGCATCCGACGGTCGCGCACGGGGGCATAGGTCATGGCTCGCGCTGCTCTCGACGCCGCCGCCAGGCGGCTAGCGCCTCGTCGGCCTCACGGCGGGCGGCCGTTCGGGCGGCCCGCGTGACCGGTTCATCGAGCCACCGCGCGACGGTGGCGCGCATGCCGTCGACGAAGCGGACGCCGAGCGTCGTGAGCGCACCCGAGCCCGCCAGGGTCTCGATGGCCTCGGCGGTGTCCATCCGCCAGCGGGCGAACTGCTTCTCGGCCGTGCGCGCCTGCCCGCCTGGCAGCTCATGACGCCGCACGCGCCAGAAATCGGTCACGGCGATATGGGCGTACGCTCCTTGCAGCAGCGCTTCGATTGGTCGCGGGTCTGGCCGCCACGGCGCGTAGTACAGCCGTTTGTCATCGCGCTCGCAGAGCTCGAACATGTCAAGCACCCCGCCCAGCTTGACGTGCTGGAACTCGTGCAGGATGAGCAGCGCGAGAGTGTCACTTGCGGCCGGGAGGGCCGCCGCGACCGCGCCGAACGCGCTCCTGGAGGCGGCGCTGATGTCCCGGCCGGGCTCGCCGCCGGCCAGGGGCATCACGGTCGACAACCCGACCGTGAGGCCGGGCAGGTAGCGGGGGAAGGAGCTCTCGATGAGCGGCCACGCCTCCGCGAACTGCCGTTGCCAGCGATCCACGTCATCGGCGGGCAGCCGGCCCGCGGCCCGCCACTGGTGGGTGCCTCGGTAGGGGTCGGTGTCTTCGAGCGCGAGCGCGAGCGCACCCGAGCGCAGCTGTCGCACCGCCTGCCAGTCGGGATCGGTTTCCTGGTCGGCCAGCCGCACGCGCCACTTGCGGTCGCTGGTGCGGGCGTCGAAGCCGCCCTCGGCGACCGCGACGGTGACCTCGGCCAGCTCGCCGACCCGCAGCCGACCCAACGTCGGCAGGCAGGCGTAGCCGTCGAGGACTGGCACCGCGATCTCAAAGGGCAGCCCGCTCCTGACGGCCGCGCTCGCCGCGATCGCGGCCAGGTGCGGCGCCTCCTTAGGCAGCAGGGCATAGAAGTCGCCGCGGATGTCGCCCACGCAGCGATCGGCCCAGGTGCTCGTGTACGGGTGCGCAAGCACAAGCCGGCAGGCGTCGGCGTTCTCTCGCTCCACCTGGTCGAGCAGATCCCAGCCGGCCATGAACTCCGGGTCGAAGCCGCCATCGGCCCGCCGCCGGAGCAGTTCGAGCCTGGTGCGCAGGCTGGTCTGCTGCCCGCCGACCAGCTCCCTGACGGCGGCCGCATCGCCGAACCCGGCCGCCAGCGAGTCGAACTGGGCGCCGGTCAGCGTGTGCGGCGAGCGGGCCGAGCGCGGCGACGCGGCGGCGGGGGCGGCGGGGGCGGCGGGCCGCAGGTCGGCCCGGATATGGGTGATGATCTGCTTGAGGTCGGCGCAGTACACGGACGCGTTGTCGAACCCGGTCTCCGACCGGTACCGGTGCGCGAACAGGCCGCCGCCGCAGCTGGTGACTACGGGGCACCGGCGGCAGGTGTCGCTGAGACCGGCCAGGCCCTGCTGCCTGGCCCGGATGGCCGGCTGAGCGGCGGCCTTGTCGAGCGAATCGGCGAACACGTCAAGCCCGGTCGCCGGGGCGCCGTCGAAGGCGACCTTGATCGAATCGGCCTGTTCGAGCGTGCCGTCAGTCTCGATGACGAGCAGTTCGCTGGCTTCGAGCCCGAGCGACTCGGCTCGGCTGGCGCCGCCCCGGGTGGTCTCGATGATCGAGTCGAAGATGCGAGCCCGCGCCCGGCTGCGGTCAGCCTTCCAATCGGCGAAGACCGCCGCCAGCCAGTCGGCGTACGGGGTCTGGCCGGCGACCTGTCCGCTCGGGGGGGTATCCCAGGTCGCGTGCGGGAGGAGAAAGTCGACCGCCGGGGGATCAAGGTCGGCCAGCGTTCGGTAGACGGCGTGCGGGTCGCTGCGGATGTCGATCGTGCACAGCAGTCCGGCGTAGCACTCCCGATAGCGGTCCTGGCGGAGCAGGTTGATGGCGCGGACCGCCCGATCGAAGCTGCTGCGCTTATCGGCGAAGTTCCGGTGCAGGTCGTTGGCCTTCCGGTCGCCGTCGAGGGAGACGCCGACCTTGATCCGCTGAGCGAGGAAGAGCTCGCAGAATTCTTCGTCCAGCTGCACCCCGTTGGTGTGGAGCCGCAGGTCCAGCTCACAGGTCGGCTCGATCGCCGCGCGCAGCGCCGCCGCGATGTCGGCCAGCCTCGGCGCACCCGCGAGCAGGGGCTCACCGCCGTGCAGGACAACCTCCACGGCGGTCAGCCGATGCTGGCGAGCATGCTCGGCGATCCGCGCGCCGACCTGGTCAACCACGGCCGGCGAGATCACCTTCGGGCGCGTCTTCCAGCTCTGGTCGGCATGCTCATAGACGTAGCAGTGGTCGCAGGCCAGATCACACCGGCTGTGCACCTTGAGGATGAACTGCCGGAAAGGCCGGATGCCCCCGGGCATGGAGAGGAACCAGTCTAAATGGAGGAATTGAAGGCCGAGACCGGGGTGCCCGAATTACCACCGGCCGTCCGGATAATCCGCTCATATTCGTCATCGTCTATGGGGAGCCCCGCAGACAGCGCCGCGCCATGGAAGTCGAACAGCTTGGAGGCGATGACTTCGGCATCATTCGCCACATCTGCGGTCATGCTCAATTCGGGCTCCTCGGCTAATGTTGACGACGACCGCCAACACGCAATGTGATCATGCGGGCCTTCTCGTTACTGTCGGTTAACGAGATACGGCTTGGTGTACCCCTTCGGGCGAGACTTAGCGCCCTCTTGGGCGAAACTTTATCCCGCGCATAAGCATGAATCCAAATTAGTCGGCCGCGTGAGGTTTCAAGACCAATCACGCAGGACCCAAGCCGGAAGTTAGCGCGCGGCCTCGACGCCGCGGGCGCTGAGAATGGCGCTGTTACTTTCGCTGAGCGTCGCGTAGGCGGCGTTTTCTTCAGCCGCGTATTCGATCGGCCCGGTCTGGTCGCCGCTCTTGTCGACCTCCGCCCGCCAGACCACGGTGGCGTTGCCCTCGAGCACCGGGTGCCAGGCCCCGTCGCGGACCTCGATGGACGCCGCCGCCACGCCGCCCGCGTTGCGCACGACCACCCGCTCGGCCGGGTCGAGGCCGGTCAGCTTCGAGTACGCGGCCCTCGAGGCGACCACGCCGGAGCCGCACGACGGGGTGAGGCCGGCGCCGCGCTCGAACGTGCGGACGAAGACCTCGGCGTCGTCGAGGGACTGCAGGAACGAGACGTTGGCGCCCTCGGGGAAGACCTCGTCGGCGCGCTTGCCGAGCTCGATCAGGTCCGGCTCGCTGTACGCGTCGACGACCGAGATCACGTGCGGGTTCGGCACCCGGACGGAGGTGAACCCGGCAAAGGGAGCGGGCAGCACGGCGTCGTCGAAGGACAGCGGCGGCAGCTCGAGCACGACCTGCCGGACGCCCTCCGGGGTCGACGGAGCGCGGTGCACGGTGTAGTCACGGCCGCCACTGGCGACGACCTCGGTGTCGGTGCCGCGGAGGTCGAGCATCAGCCGTCCGAGGCCGCGCATGCCGTTGCCGCAGAACTCGGCCGAGGAGCCGTCGGGATTGAAGAACCACGCCTGCGCGTTCGTCCGGGTCGCGTCGTAGAGGTAGATCCCATCGCTGCCGCCGGTCCAGGAGTCCCGGTCGCATACCGTGCGCACGAACGCGCGCAGCTCGGCGTCCGACGCCCAGTCGGCGGCCATCGCCTCTAGCGCGAAGATCTCGTTCAACGACCCATGGGTCTTAATCAGCCTCATCAGCTAACGAGCCTACCCGTAGCTGACCTGCCACGTGTGGGCCTGTCAGCTACGCCATCGACCCGAAACGCACCATGTCACCTACGCCATCGACATCGCCAATTGGTGTCGCTGGCGTAGGTGACAGGAACGTGGGCCGGTGGGCGGCGTCGGTGACGGGTGCACGGGCGCTGAGGGAGACGCCACGGTCCGTTCGATATACGGAGCCTTGGACTTTGACCTTGGCTACATGCCGAAGGCGGGGTAGGTGGAGAAGCGGGCGCCGGCCGCGTAGTTGCGGACCGCGACGCGGGCGCGGTCGATCATGTTGGCCGGCAGCTCGGTCAGCGGGTACCAGCCGAAGTCGCTGTAGCTTCCGCTGCCCGCCAGCCGCGCGGCCGCGTCGATGTCGCTCGGGCGCTCCCAGCCGTCCGCGGTCAGGAAGAACGCCATCCGGCCGTGACCGGATACGTCGTGCATGACGTGGGCGAGCGACACCCGGCCCGCGTCGAGCTCGATCCCCACCTGGGTCCCCGCGACCCGGACGGCGGCCTCCACCAGCGTCTCGCGCTCGGCCAGGCGGTCGGAGGGCGGCTCGTAAGCCCCGTCGCCGTAGCCGGTGTTCGCGCGCCTGCCAAGCAGCAGGTCCCCATCGCTGAGCAACAGCAGATGCACATCGACGATGAGCTGGAAATGGCGGTTGTTCCTGGCCGTGTCGGCGGCCATCGGATGCATCAGAGTTCTGGTCATGACTTGATGTCCTGCCAAGCTTGCCATCGTGTTTCCCCGGTCCCCGCGGTGTCGCGCGCCATGCCGGCGCGCCACTTCCCCGGGACAGGAAACGTACTCCACGCTGGCTGTGGATCACCATGTGCGTAACCGGTGGGTAAGTGCCTCTGGCCTGTGGAACACGGGCCCTTTTCGCGGGTGCCGGCTGTGGACATCGCGAACCGGTTAGCCCGTGCATGCACGGAGTATGCGCTGTGGACAGTTCGACGGCGGCTGTGGACGATCGTCGTCTGTAAATTCTTTAGTCAGACCTGGCTCTCGGTGCGCTCACTGATCTTCTTGGTCTCCTCATAGATCCTGAAGATCACCATGAACGCCTCCAGCACCACCCGCCACACGCCGAGCGTCAGCAGCACGTAGATCGGCACGACGATGATCAGCATGAACAGGCCGCCGGCCAGCCCGCCGGTGCGGAAGCCGACGATCAGCAGGATCAGCGCGACCAGCGCGGTCCAGAGCGAGAACAGCACGTAGAGGACCTTGATGATCTTCGGGGTGACGAAGCTCTTGAAGGAGAAGTCGAACAGCGACCCGAAGAACCCCCGCTCGCCGTCGGCCTTCGGCTGCGCCTGGTGGGCGGCCGGCGTGCCCGGTAGCTGCCACTGACCGTGGTCCTGGCCCGCGAACGTCTGCTCCTGACCGGGGAATCCCGGCTGCTCCTGCGCCCGGTATCCCTCCGGGGCCGGGTAGCCCGGCTGGCCTTGGTCCTGGGCCGGGGCGGCGTAGGCCGGCGGCGGGTACCCCTGGGCCGACTGCTGCGGGTAGCCGTAGGCGTCCTGCGGGGCGCCGCCCTGCGGGGTGAAGGAGGGCGGCTGCGCCTGCTGCTGTGGCGGTGGCGGCGGCGGCCAGGCCGCGCGGGCCTGGGTCTGGTCCTGTCCGGCGGGCTGCCAGGAGGGTTCGGGGGGCTGTCCAGCCATTGCGTGCTCCCGGGGGGTTAGGCCACTAGCGTGGCGATAGACGGGCATCGCGCTTTGTCCACGTTATCCTGCCAGACACTTGTTCGCGTCCGGCGAGCCTCGCGGCTTGCCGGGGGTGGCGGCTCGCCGGGGACGAAGACCCAGTAGCGCATAATGTCCGGCATGAGCGATCTTCCCGGCGGCGCCGGCGATGACGTCGAGGTCGGCGGTGACGGCGCGCGCGGCCGGACGTTCCTGGTGACCGGGGGCAATACCGGGATCGGGCTTTCCACCGCGGCCGAGCTCGCCCGCCGCGGCGGACGGGTCTACATCGGCTGCCGCTCGGCGGCGGCGGGCTCGGCCGCGGTGGACGCGATCAAGGCGACCACGGGCTCGCGGCACGTGTGGCTGCTCCCGCTCGACCTGGCGTCACTGGCGTCGGTCAGGGCCTGCGCGGCCGCGTTCCTCGCCCTCGACGAGCCGCTGCACGTGCTCGTCAACAACGCCGGGCTCGGCGGGCAGCGGGGCCTGACCGCCGACGGCTTCGAGCTGCACTTCGGCGTGAACCACCTCGGGCACTACGCGCTGACCCTGCTGCTGCTCGACCGGCTGACCGCCAGCGGC
>Ga0302326_10018197_pt1 | contig 14576 bp, 12 predicted proteins | sample Palsa_T0_3_FD_202264 | JGI IMG/M metagenome (GOLD analysis project Ga0302326, IMG submission 202264) | Peat permafrost microbial communities from Stordalen Mire near Abisko, Sweden - Palsa_T0_3 | ecosystem: Environmental > Terrestrial > Soil > Palsa > Peat permafrost | place: Sweden: Abisko... | reverse complement strand
CGTACAGGCTGGCCGACGATATATTGAGCGGGGAGCTGGGCAAATGCGCGTGCAGATAAGCGACGCTCCCGGACGTCTTGGGTAACTCATTGCTCTGTTGTCCGCGCAATCCCGCTCGAGACTCCCTCAAACGTGCCTGTGCGGCACGGATATCGGGACTGTCCACCAGCGCCGCTTCGATCAAGCGGTCGAGCTGTGGATCATTGAGCGATTTCCACCACGCCGCTGCAGCCGGCGTAGCCGCTGTTACATCCTTGGGTGCACGGTTGAACGAGTTCGCACGAGCAGCGACGGGTGCCACCGTCGGCGTGCCGTGGTAGTTCGGTCCCAGCGTACAGCCGGCGATGGCGGCGGTGCCGGCGATCGTGAGCATGCTCAAACGCAATTTCCCGCAGATAAACGGCATCAAACCACCCTCAATGGCCGGCCTGGGCGGGCGCGGCCCCGACCTTTGGCTTGCGCAGAAACAGCGCAATGGGAATGCACAGCAGTAACGCCACTCCGAGCACGTAGAAAGTTTCCGAATACGTGATGACCGCAGCCTGTTGTTGCATCACTCCACCCAGCTGCATGAGCGACTGCATGCCCGCGTACGCCTTGTCGCCGGTCCGCGCGAGAAATCCTGCCGAGGTGGCCGCGATATGGTCCTGTCCGATCAGCGAATTTGCGGTGAGCGAATCGCGAATGACGGCATCGTGGAATGCGTTGCGTCGGTCGATGTACACGCCGAGCAGTGCCAGGCCGACCGAACCGCCCATATTGCGGGCCATGTTGTAAAGACCCGCCGCATCGCCGGCCTCCTCTCTGGAAACGGCGGACATGGATGCCTGATTCAGCGGCATCATCGCGAGCATCTGCCCCACGCCGCGCAGCAGTTGCGACGCATAGAAATCGTGGCCGACACTTTGTGCGGTCAACGCGATATCGAGCAGGCAGCTTGCCGCGAAGCACAGCAGGCCCGCTATGACCATCACCCGTGCATCGACCCTGGTCAACAGACGAGGCAGGATGGGCATCATCAGGAAGGCAGGCAGCCCAGACACCAGCATGATGGCGCCGGACTGTTCCGCGTTATAGCCGGCAATGTTGCTCAGGAATTGTGGCAGCAGGTACGACACGCAGTAGAGTCCGGCGCCGACAATGAAGACGATGAAAATGACGCTGGCATAACTCCTGTTGCCGAGCAGGCGCAGCCGGACGACCGGCCGCTTCGCGATGAACTGGGCGACGATCAACACGCCGATGCCCACTACCGACAGAATGCTCAGCCACACGATCATGGGCGAGTCGAACCAGTTCTCCCGCTGGCCTTCCTCCAATACGACGGTCAGCGAGCTCAGGCCCGCAGATAGCCCGACGATTCCGAGCCAGTCGGCGTTCACGAATTGATGCCAATCGGGGACGCTCTTCGGCAAACCCGCATACAACAGCGCCACCAGGGCTACCCCAACGGGTACGTTGACGAAGAAACACCAACTCCAATCGATATGCTCCGCCAACCAGCCGCCCAGTACCGGGCCGAGAAGCGGGCCGGTGAGCACGATGAGGCCGAACAGCGTCATGCCGATCGGCATCTGGTGGGGCGGCAGCCGGGTTCTGACGATGGTTTGCGCGGTCGGGATCATCGCCCCGCCGGTGAATCCCTGGCCGATCCGGCCGATGATCATCTGCGGCAGACTGTGTGAAAAGCCACACATGACCGAGAATATCGTGAACAGAATAGTGTTGCTCAATAGGAATGACCGCAGCCCCAAGACTCGGGTCAGCCATGCCGCCAGCGGGATCATCACGATTTCCGACATGAGATAGCCGGTCGAGATCCAGGTGCCTTCGGTGCCGGTGGCGCCGATCTCGCCCTGAATCTGCGGTAAGGCGGAATTGGTGATCGAGATATCGAGAGTCGCCATCAGCGCGCCGAGCGCACCGGCGACCACCGCGATCCAGTCAGCCAGCACGGCATTGTGCAGGCCCCCGGCGGATGCAGACGCCGTCGTCTGCTCAGCCATTGGCATTCTCGCGCTGCAGGCGTTTCGCGGAGTCTCGGCCGCCGCGCGTGTCGACATGGACGGTCACGGACAGGCCGGGCACCAATACCTGGCGGGTCTCCAGCCCGGCATCGATGTGGATCCGCACCGGCATTCGCTGCACGATCTTGGTGAAATTGCCGGTGGCATTCTGAGGCGGCAACATGGCGAATTGCGAGCCGGTGCCCGGCGAGAAACTAATCACCGTACCATGCAGGTCGATGCCCGGCAGAGCGTCAACGTGGATCGTCGCCGGTTGCCCGGGGCGCATCAGGCCGATCTGCGTTTCCTTGAAATTCGCCTCGAGATAAACATCCTGTACCGGCACGATGGTCATGAGCCTCGTGCCCGGCTGCGCATACTGCCCCACCCGCACGGTACGATCGCCGACACGGCCGTCCAGAGTGCTGCGTATCACCGTATCCTGCGTGTCGAGCTGTGCCTGGCGAAAACTGGCCTCGGCCGCCTGGAGCTGAGCGCGTGCCTGATCGACCTGCGCCTGGGTGGCTGCCGGTTGCCGCTCGGCGGCCTGCACCGCCGCGACATCCGCTGCGACCGTCGCGGCAGCTTGGGCACGCTCGTTTTGCAGGTCGGCCAGTTTCTCCTTGGTTTCTGCGCCCGTTGCCACCAATGGCTCGTAGCGCTTTACTTCTTCGATGGCATGGCTTTCGGCCGAGCGGGCGCCCTGCAACTGCGCTCGTGCTTGCGCGATACTGGCCTGTTGCTGCAGTAGTTCGGCTGCGCCGCGCTCGATATCCGCCCTGCGCGCGGCGATGGTCGCGTTGGCCTGTTCCAGCACCGCCTGGTATTGACGCCTATCCAGTCGTACCAGAGGCTCTCCCGCCTTCACCGACTGGTTATCCGCTACATAGACCTCGGCAACGTAACCCGACACCTTCGGTGCGATGGTCACGCTGTCCGCCTGCAGGTAGGCGTCATCCGTGCTTTCGATGAAACGTCCGACCGTCCACCATCGCAGGCCCCAAACGGCGCCGATGATCAGCAAGATTGCCCCACCCGTCAGCAGCAGGGTACGCCGGCGCATACCCGGCTTGGCCGCGGACGCGCCCACCTGCTCCACCCGTTCACCCGCGACGGCAGTATCCATGAGTATTCCACATTTATTCCAAGTGATATAAATATGCCATCTGGCTAAAGTATGTCAACTGGTATATTTTCAATTGTGACGATTCAACACTTGGGAAGGTCGATGGCACATGCGGCAAAGCACCGGCACGCGATCGAAGGCGGATATGCCAGAGGAGAGGAGACGCGTGCGCGAATCGTTGCTGCGGCGCTGAAAATGTTCGGTGAGCAGGGCTTCGACGGCGCTTCGACGCGCGATATCGCCGCCGATGCCGGCGTCAATGCGCCCGCGCTGCAGTATTATTTTGACACCAAGGAAGGGGTGTATCTCGCCTGCGTCGAGCACATTGGAAAGCGCATATGGGAGTACCTGTCCGAAGTAACTGCGGACGCGGAGCGTGCGCTCGCGGCGAATGCCGACGATGCTGAGTTGATCAGGGCGTTCTGCGCGATTCAGGAACAGCACGCCGAATTCATGTTCACATCGAAAGAGACCAAGAACTGGGGCCTGTTCATGGCTCGCCTGCAATCCGGCGAGGGCCCTCAGGCAGGTTTCGAGTTCATCTACAAAAATGTGAGTTACCGCTTATCGAACGTGATGTCCACGATTGTCGGCCGACTGCTCGGCCGCCCGGCCGATGACGAGGAGACAGTCGTCCGCACGACGACCCTGAGCGGCCAGCTGCACGTTTTTCACATGGCGCGCCGGAGCGTGCTCGCCAAACTGAATTGGGACAGAATCGATGAGCCCCGCCTCGCTCTGCTGAAGGGAATCATTCGCGAACATACCAGCGTGCTGCTGCGCGCGATGGTCAAGGCACGTGACTCCGGGCGCGCGGCCCGTAGCGAACCACGCGGCAAACGGAGCGCTTCTAAAGCGAAAAGAGCAACGAGAGCCGCAGCGTCGTACTGAGGTCAACGACCCGGCCACCAATTCCAGCGCCCCGCGAGCCGGATGAGCGCGGGCCCGACCGCCATGCGGATCACGGTCGAATCCAGAAATACGGCGACGCCCAGCGCGAAGCCCAGAATCTTGATGAGCACGAAGTCGCCGAAGACGAACGCGCCGAAGATCATGACCATGATGGACGCGGCGAAAGTGATGACGCGGCCCGTGCTGGCGAGGCCCTCGGCCAGCGCAGCGCCATCGGCGAGCCCGGCTCGGCGGCCGTCGGCGATTCGCGCGACGAGGAACACTTCGTAATCCATGCTCAAGCCGAAGACGATGCAAAACACGACGATGGGCAATATCGGAAAGCCGCCATGCATGGGGCTCGGGAGCCCCACGAGGCGCGCCCCGAGCCCGTGCTGAAAGACGATGGCCACGGCGCCGTAGGCGGCAGCCACCGAGAGCAGATTCAGCGCCACCGCTTTGATGGGAATCAGCACGCTGCGAAACGCGAGCGACAAGACCAGCAGCGTCGCGCAAATGATGCTCACGATGACGGGTCCCAGCGCGCTCTTGATGGCATCTTCGTAATCGGCGTTGAAGCCTGGCAGGCCGCCCACGTCGACGTGCGCGCCCGCAATCCCCGTGAGGGTGTCGAGATTTGCGGCGCGGATCTCCCGTACCAGACGCACCGCATCGGGCGCCGCCAGGTCCTTGTGCGGCAGCAAGGCGAGCAGCACCGCACGGCCATCTGCGCTCACGAGACTGCGCCGGTCCGAGTCCGAAAGACGCTTCAGGAACTCGGGGCCGCCGAGTGGTGCCGGGTTCAGCGTGGTGACCGCCCAGACGTGCTGGATTCTTGGATCGCGCGCGAAGTATCTCGCGAGCCGCGCTTCGGCACGCCACCCTGCTTCATCTTGAATGGTGGTTCCCTGCGGGAGATAGAGAATCACCTGAATGATCTCGCCGAAGCTGCCCCGGGCTGCGGTGTCTATTTCATGCAGCACCCGCACCGATTGAGCGGTATCGGGTAGCCACCGGCCACGCGGCAGATCGATGCGCAGATGCGTTGCCTGAGCCGCCAGAAGCAGAAGCGGTATGCCTGCGACCGCCAGTACGCCCAAGGGGTGACGCATGACCCAGTATGCCCAGCGCCGCCAGTGGCGACGGGTCGCAGGCGTGCGCGCGAGCCCGACCGAACCGGTGTCGATCCACGGACCGATCCAGGTAAGCAGGATCGGCAGGAGCGTGCTCGCGACCAGCACCGCGACCATGGTCACGACCAGCCCCCCCATACCGATGGATCTGATCTCGCTCACCCGCACCATGAGCATCGCGGCGAATCCGATGGCGACCGCCGTGCCTGACACCAAGACTGTGCGTCCGCCGTGCCTGGCCGCTTGAATCACCGCTTCCGGCCGCGACAATCCCTCCTCGATGCCATCCCGGTAGCGACTCACGATCAGGAGCGCATAGTCGATGCTCAGCCCAAGCCCCACCATGCTGACGATGCTGACGACGATCAGGGATGCCGGCCAAACCCGGTTCACCGCCGCCACCACTCCGAGCGCCACCACCACCGTCAGAGCGCCGCACAGGACGGGCAAAATGGCGGAAATCAGACTGCGGAATGCGATCAACAAAAGCACCAGCGTCAGAGGAAGGACCCGCCATTCGGCGGCGCGAGTCTCGTCGGCGCTGATGCGGCGTAGGTCCGCATTGACGGCCGCCTCGCCCGTCCAGCCAAAGGAAATACCCGGGTATTTCCCCTCGAGACGGGCGTGCAGCGCCTCGGTCGACTGGCCGAGCCGGGTCATCAAGGCATCCTCGGCGCCTTTTGGGGCGTTCAGCCCGACGATCAGTATCGGGCTGCCGTCGTCGCCGAGGAACAAGGAATCTCCACGGTCCAGATAGGACAAGACGCCGCGCACGCCGGCGGTGCTGCGGATTTGGTCGCTGACCTGTCTCAGCAATGCCTTACCCTCGGCGGTTCGAGGGTCCGGCGCCGCCGCAATCCTCAAGAGCGCGATCTTCGCAATCGGCGACTCGAATTGCTGTTGCAGCGTCGCCTCCACGCGCAAGGACTCGCTGCCCTTCAGCCGGACCCCGGCGTCGAGTTCCTGGTTGACCCGAGCGGCAAACGGCAGCGCGGCGAGCGCCACCAAGACCCAGACCGCGAGGATTAGCCAGCGCCAGCGCGGGAAGAATTGTGGTTGATTCACCCGCTCATGATATCAAGCCGGAGATGGTTAACCCCGGCCGCGAGGTGGATACTTTTCGATACCCATGCAGACGGCATCGGGGATGAGGCAGGAGGCGTTGTCCCACCTGGATGAGGGGATCGCCGCGCCCTCCTCCGGCTGACCGGCGCGGAGTGCCGATAATCTGAAGCAGGCGATGTCGAGGATTGGACCATACACGTGAACTAATCCGCCAACTCAACCGTGTCGCTACTCGTCGCTCGTGCCATGGCCGGCGCTTTCGCACGATGCACGCTGACCGACTTGGTCTCGAACGCCGCAAGAACGGTCTCGTCAATGTCGTGTTCGACCACGAGGTGATCTATCTGATCGATGCCGGCGACATGGTGGGCGGCGGCACTTGAAAATTTATCCGTGGTAACGACGACAGCCGTCTCTCCGCTGCTCTCGATCATTGCACGCTTGATCAGCGCCTCTTCGCTGTCCACGCTCCAGACGCCCGTGGCGGAATCTATCGCGCATGCTCCCGGAAAACACAAATCGGCACGAACACGGCGGATCTCGGCTGCCGCCTGAATGCCGACCGCCGAGCCGGCGCGCTTATCGATGCGACCGCCGATCATCAGAATCTCGAAGCCCTGCCGATCGATGAGCCGCTGAGCAATATCCGGCGCCGTGGTGACAATGGTCAGGCGCATTCGATCCGGAAGAGCATCTGCGATGGCGCCATTGGCGGAACCCGAATCGATCAGGATGGTCTGTCCCGAACGGACGAGGTTCACCGCCTTGCGCGCGAGACTCAGTTTGGCCTCCACCTGCAGCCCCTGCCGCAGATTGACCGCCGGCAGATCCGGGCCTACCAGGAGCGCCCCTCCGTAGACACGGCGGCAAAGCCCGCGGGCGGCCAGCTCGCGCAAATCGCGACGAATCGAATCCTCCGAAATCGCAAAGGCGGTGGCCAGCTCTGCCGCAACGACGCGTCCGTGACTATTCAAGCGCCGCAATATCTCGCGCTGCCGCTCCTCGGGTAAGGCGTCCGAGGACCCGGAACTCATGCGTCGGCCTTGACCGGCCGCGCGGGCAAGAGGCCTAGACTTGCGAAGTCCCGCCGCAACTGAAGGGCGTTACAAAAATGGATGGCGTGAAAGCCCAGCAGGCCTGCCGCCTGCACATTCTTCAGCGTGTCGTCTATAAAAACGCTGCGACTTGCTTCGATACCGAATCGCGACAACAGCAACCTGAAGATTGACGGGTCAGGCTTCGCTAGGCCCTCCTTTCCCGAAACCACGATGTCTTCGAACCACCGGAGAAATGGGTACCGTGGGAGCGCGTAAGGAAATGTGAATTGCGACCAGTTCGTGAGGGCAAGCAAGCGCAATCCCGTGCCCCTCAATTCATCCAATATGGCAACCGAGTCGCTGAGCGCCTCACCCAGCATCTCTTCCCAGCGCTCTCTATAAGCTCTGATCAGAGCCGCGTGCTCAGGATGCGACGCGATCGCCTCAGCGGTCGCTTCGTCCCAGGGACGGCCGGCGTCCTGCCGTGCGTTCCAATCCGGACTGACCACCTCGGCCAGGAACCGCTCCATGCCTTCGACGTCTTCGCCGAACAGCCTGCGATACAGATGGCGTGGATTCCAGTCGAGCAGCACCCCGCCAAGATCGAATACAACGGCGGTAATACGGGTATCCGGTGCAGGCCTGGATCCAGATCCAGATCCAGACCCTGACTCAGATCCAGATCCAGATCCAGACCGAGAATCAATCACGTCCTTTAATTTCATGGCCCGCCCCACCCAAACACGCATCACCATGCACAATCACTACTAATCATGCACAAACATGCAGTGCCATACAACCGAGCTTGTCGTGAAGACATCCCCACGAGGCGCGTCATGCCTCCGGAGGCAACACCGCGTAGGCGAGTTGGACGACGCCGTGATCGAGCACGTCCGCTGATTTGAACTGCAACCTCACGACCCCTGCCAGGCCGTTGCGATAATCCACGATCCCTTGAATTTGCTCTGCTCCATCGAGTGCCGGAGCGACCAACACTCGCAACTCGTCGACGACCTGGGCGGCTAGAAAAGCGCCGTTCGTTTTGGCGCCGCCTTCGACGACGAGGTGTGTAATACCAAACTGCCGGGCAAGAACATCCAGCAAGCTCGGGATGTCAAGCTCTGCGCCTGCAGAGACAATGTACGACACGCCATCGGCCGCCAGTTCGGCCAGATGGCTATCGGGGGTATCTCGACCCAAGAGAACGATGAGGTGATCGCCGCTCAGTTTCCCGCTCTGAAAGTGCAGCTTGCCGGAAGGGTCTAGCGCAACGGCGAACGTGGCAACATCTGTCTTGGCAATGTGTATCGGTCGTTCAACCTTCCACGGTCCCGACGGCGCGTGGGGGCCGCTCTTACTCATCTCCGCCATGGTGACACGCCCCACCAGCCAGGCATTGGCCTGAAGGGAGGCGTGGACTTTCTCATACTGCCCGGACCAGTCGCGTCGCGTGCCATCGGGACTCGCGGTGAAACGACTGGGATGTAGCCGGCCATCGATTGAAGTCACCATCAGTATCGAGACATGAGGTTTCATTCACACTCTCCGGGTTTGAGGGCATGCAGAACATACTCCCTTGCCGCTTCGACTAGTACCGCGGCACGGTGGTGTGGAGACGCGGACCCGTCCGGGTCTACTGATTTGGCGAACTCGCAGGGGGCGACTGCGGCTGAGGCTGCGGCGTTTGATTGCGTGCGCAACCCGCTGCAGTCATCAAGACGGCGGCGCCGGCGAGGTAAACTGGCTTTAAGTTCATGGCGTCTCCTACTGAGGATAAGGTACCCTTAAGAGACTCTCTTTGAGGGGGTGCGAGTAAGCCCTCAGAACGCCTCATTGAATGCGGGACAATGCCGACAAGCCAGATGCCCAGCCCGTCGGAAATCACTGACAGAGCGTGTAGCGAAACCACGCCTAAGGTGGCCCGGCGCTTTCCGACATCATATCAATCATGATGCGGGTATTACGTGATCGTTGGTTGGGGCTGGACGGCGCCCGCCTGGACGACCAGGTTCCCGCAGCGGAACGGCACTTCGTGCAATGTCGCAGTTGCGGCCTCACGCAAATTCAGCCGCCCGTCGAGTGTTGCGAGATAGTGACTTGCAGCCGCTGCAAGACACAACTGGAACATAGCGCCGGCAAGAGTCTCGATGCGACGTTGGCCTGTTCGGCGAGCATTTTGCTCCTTCTCATTCCGACGTGGGCTGCGCCTTTCTTGACGACCTCAGCGCTCGGCGACACTCTCACGAGCTATTTGCCCATGAGCGTGTCAGTGGTCTGGCGCGACGGCGCACCGTTACTGGCCATCGCCGTCAGTTTGTTCGTGCTGGTATTTCCCGTGATTCGTTTCGGCGCACTGACCGCGGTGCTGTTGGCGCTCCGGCTTGGACGCCGGCCGCCGTGGCTGTCGTCCGTATTCCGTCTCTGCAATGTGCTTCAGACCTGGGCGATGCTCGACGTATTTCTTTTGGGCTTGATCGTGGCGTATTTCCGTCTACGCTCATCCCTTATCGTGTCGCTCGAGCCTGGCGCCATCTGCTTCATTCTTGCGGGTATGCTGTCCCTGGTGGCCCGGGCTACGCTGGACAAAGCTCGGGTCTGGCGCTTGATCAGTCCCGACCGCCGCTCGATTCGCGGCCCAAGCATGGTGTGCCTGAGCTGCGATCTGGTCTTGCCACAAACGAATGGTCCGCAAACCTGCACGCGCTGTGGCGCCACCGTTACGCCGCGCAAAAAGCATGCGTATTCGCGCTCAATGGCGTTGCTATTGACCGCCGCATTGCTCTATTTGCCTGCCAACATCTATCCGATCGCGACGATTCCGATCGATCTTAGACCCACGTCCTATACCGTGCTCGGCGGAGTGATAGATCTCGTTAAATCGCACCTGCTCGGCTTGGCCGCGCTGGTATTCACCGCGAGCTTCACCATTCCTCTGCTCAAGATGTTGGGATTGGCCTGGTGCGCCTCTTCGGCAATGTGCGGCTCGTGCCGCTTCCTGATCGGCAAAACACGCGTCTACCGCGTCATCGAGGAGATCGGGCGCTGGTCCATGGTGGATCCGTTGACCATAGCCTGCTTCGTACCAGTGCTGCAATTCAACGCGCTGCTCGAGGGACATGCGGAGCCTGCGGCGACTCCGTTCGCGGCCGTGGTCATTTTGACGACTTTTGCGGTCCAATTTTTCGATCCACGCAAGATGTGGGACGTCGCCGGGCAGAATCCATGAATAGCCCGGCTGACCCAGAATCCGGCACCCCCCCACAAACCGCGAGCCGCCGCACCGTCTGGCCCAATGTGGTGTGGCTCATCCCAATCCTTGCGATGCTCATCGTCGGCTACCTGGGCGTCAAAGCGGTGCTCAATCGCGGTGAAGTGGTAACCGTCACTTTCAGCAAGGCGGCCGGTGCAAAACCGGGCGAGACCCAGGTGCTCTATCAGGGCATCCAAGCCGGCCGGCTGCTCAAGATCGTGCCCAATGCCGACGGCCGGCGGCTGGACTTTCAACTGCGCCTGGTGCCCGCGGCGAAGAATGGACTGAACACCAATGCGCGATTCTGGCTCATCGGCGCCAATCCCAATTTATCCGATTTGAGTTCCCTCAAAGCGGTGGTCTCCGGAATCGCCATTGGATACGCGCCCGGCGACGGCGGCGAGCCCGCCGACCACTTCGAGGGACTGAATGATGCGCCGCCGATACTGCCGGGCGACAAAGGCACGCGCTATACGCTGCATGCTCGCACCCTCAACTCCATTCATGAGGGCAGCATAGTGCTCTTCCGCGGGCAACCCATCGGCAAAGCCATCGAGGTTAAATTCGACGGCAACGAGGGCTTTCGTTTGAGCGTTTTCATTTATCAGCCTTACGACGCGCTGATCCGACCAGGCGCGCGCTTCTGGAAGATCACTCCCATGCACCTGTCCTTCACGGGCGGAGGTATCTCCGCCAATATCGCACCGCTGAGCACCCTGCTCGCCGGCGGCATCGACCTTGAGGTTGATGGTGCTGCTTCCGATGCACGGCAAAGCCCGCCGGACACGGAATTCACGCTATATTCCTCACACAACGCGGCACGACAGGGATTGTCCGGCCCGATGGTGAGATATGAATTCGCCTTCGATGCTGCCGCCGGCGTGCTCGATGAGACCTCCGCGGTGACGCTTCTCGGATTTCAGATCGGCGAAGTCGAGTCTACCCGGTTGACCTACGACGATCACACGGGCGCCCCCTACGCGATCGTCACTGCGGTGCTCTATCCACAGCAAATGCATCTGGTGCCCGATTCGAGCGCGCATGCACGGCCTGCCGATTGGCGTGCAACCACCGACGCGGCGCTCGAGCGCCTGATACGCGCCGGGTTTCGTGCGCGTCTGCAGCAAAGCCCGCCGGTCCTCGGGGATGAGTCCATTGAGCTGGTGCGCGTGCACGGCGCACCGGTCGCACGACTCTCAACTGATGGGGACAGCCCGCGTTTTCCCAGTGCGCCGGGTTCGAACAGCCTTGATGAGGTGACGACAAAGGCGGACGAGTTCCTCAGTAAGCTCAACGGTATCCCGTTCGAAGACATCGGCGCGAACTTGAGCCAGATCACCGGCAATCTCAATAAGCTCCTATCGTCCGCGGAATTGAAGGACAGCATGGCGCATCTGCGCTCGACGTTGGCATCGCTCGATGAGATGCTCCGCGATGCGAAGCCGCAAATCGGCCCGTTGCTCAGCAAGCTCAACGACGTCGCGGCGGAGCTTTCCGGTACGGCGGCATCCATGCATCAGATATTGGAAAAGGGGGGAGGCAGCGAGGACGCAAGCTTGCCCGATGCCATTCGGCAGATCACCGAGGCAGCACGCTCGATCAAAACGCTCACCGATTACCTCGACCGGCATCCCGAAGCGCTGATCCGGGGCAAGAGGCCCGATAAATGACGAACTCCAGGTCACCAAGCGCAGTGGCGTGCATCGCGGCAGTGGTGGGTATTGCGGCACTGGCGCTCTGTGCCTGCCACAGCGCCCCGACACGCATCTATGACATCAATCCCGCGCCGCCCCTTACGCGCATGGATAATTATCAATCTCCTCCGATTCGCATCGACACGGTTGATGTGCCTCCCGGGTGGGATCGCATCGAGATCCTGACCCCCAAGGCCGGAGGCGAATTAAAAATAGACGATTTCGATCGCTGGTCCGCTCCGCTCGCGCAAGTGATCCGGCAGGTGTTGTCTGCCGACCTTGCTGCGCGATTGCCGTCGGGCGCCGTGATTTATCCTCACCTTCCGAAGCCAGGCAGCGCTCTCGGAGTCAATGTTGATATCTTGGATTTCGTCATTGGCTCAGCGCAGAGTTCGATGTCGGCGAGTTGGGTCATCACACCCGCCGCGGGGCCTCAGGCGGCCCGACGCAACGTTGCGACGCTGAATAACCCCGTGGCGGCCACGGACGCGGCAGCGGTTGCCCGCGCGTGGAGCGAACTGATCGGCCAATTGGCCGATCGCATCGCCGCCGATGCAGCCTCATTCAAGGTTCCCTAGGGCTCGTGCAGGAGGTTTACGATGAAAAGCTTGCTTCAACGTGCATCCGCCGCGCTGGCGTTCGCGCTTCTCTGTGCCGGCATGGCGCATGCGGATAGCTATACCGACGCGATCAATACCTTCAAGGAGGCCGGCAAGAGCGCCACCTTCTTCCACAAATCGTACGGCTACGCCGTGTTTCCGACCATCGGGGGCGCCGGTTTTTTGGTCGGCGCCGCCCACGGCAAGGGCCGGGTCTATGTGCACGGCGTGCTCACCGGCGATACCACCATGAATCTGCTCAGCGCGGGATTCCAAGCGGGAGCGAAAGCCTACAGTGAGATCATTTTCTTCGAGGATAAGCGCGCGCTCGACGCGTTCGAGTCCGGCGACTTCGAATTTGGCGCCGATGCGAGCGCGGTTGCAGTCACGGCGGGAGCGGAAGCAGGCGCCGGCACCGCGGGCACCAGCACGGAAGCCAGCGCGGATTCATCGAATGCCAACACGGGAGGCAGCTACCACAACGGCATGGCCGTATTCACCATCGCCAAGGGAGGGCTGATGTACGCCGCCACGATTTCCGGCCAGAAATTTACCTTCACGCCCCGCGGCGGGAGCTGAACTCCTAGCGCGGGACCGTTCCGGCGGAATTGACGGCGGCCGTAGATGCAGCCAGCCATTCCCAGGCGGGCGCGACGTCAATCGTCGTGCTCTCCATCTCGATACGGTCCCGTTGATTTAGGGTAAGAATCAGTGGCCGCCGTCTTCCGGGCAGTGCGGCGGCGCGTACCGCGCCTCTGACTTCGCGTTCCTGATTGCGGGCATTGAGGTCCGCACAGACCTGGATGGCTTCGTTTTCAGTCACGAAATCACATTCCCACTGATGGATTTCTCCCGCGTAGCTTATCGCCTTCTTTTGCCTGCGAAGAGCAAGGAAAACCGCGTTTTCGAGGCGATGTCCGAGGTCTGCGGTCGCTTGAGGCGAATTCGCGCGGCGCAGCCCGTTGTCAATCGCGTAGTATTTGTTTGGCGTGACGACGCGCTTTTTGAATGAGGGGCTGAACTTCGGGACGGCGAATAGCAGGTACGCGTCTTCCACGTACTGTAGAAAGCGGGATGTCTGTGCGACCGTGGGAATGGACAACGACTTGGTCAGTGACTGCATCGAGAAGGGCAGACCGGTGTTAGCCAGCAAAAAGAGCACGAGATTCATCAGATGCCGGATCTCACGGAGCCGATAACGACTGGCGATGTCACGCTGCACAATGTCGCGAAGCAGCTCTTGCAGGAGCTGCGAATTGCGCTCCCGCAGAAAGGCAGGAAAGCCGCCATCGTCGAGATAAGCCACGAGCGTCTGTTCACCCGGAGACTGGTTCGTATAGGCCAAGTATTCGGTATAGCTGAACGGAAATACTTCAAACGAGAGATGGCGACCGGTCAACTTCGGTCCCAATTCTCGTCCTAGGAGCGAGGCATTTGAGCCCGTCAAACACACCGGGCGGCCACGATCGAGCAGCGTGCGTACCAGTCGTTGCCATCCTTCGACTTCCTGTACTTCGTCGAGGAAAACCCGCGCGTTTTCGGGAGCAAGCTCTTCGATCAAAGACAGCAATGTCGGAAAGTCGCGAGGCGAAAGGTCGTACAGGCGCGTATCTTCGAGATTGCAATAGAATAACTTCTCGTGGCCGCGCATCAATTGGCTCTGCAGCACACTTTTCCCTGCACGCCTGACGCCGGTCAACACGAGGGCCTGGCTCGAGCGGGCAGGCATGGCTTGAATCAGCTCACGGTCCAACACGGGACCCGGGACGGCCGGG
>Ga0302326_10018193_pt1 | contig 14577 bp, 13 predicted proteins | sample Palsa_T0_3_FD_202264 | JGI IMG/M metagenome (GOLD analysis project Ga0302326, IMG submission 202264) | Peat permafrost microbial communities from Stordalen Mire near Abisko, Sweden - Palsa_T0_3 | ecosystem: Environmental > Terrestrial > Soil > Palsa > Peat permafrost | place: Sweden: Abisko... | reverse complement strand
GCCGCCCGAAACGTGGCCCCTGCACCGGGGCCGGCGATTTTGCCGGACGAAGCAATTCGACTGTGCATTTGACGGCGATCAGCGCCAAAACCGAAAAGCAGATCAGGTCGCCGAACTCCAGCGGATTGGTAACCCGGAAACTGTAAACCGGGTCGTACAAAAAATAGGCTGTGCACGGGATCGCTGTAATCGCGAACATGGTCGCCTGCGCGCTGCCGAACATAATCGCGACCAAGGCGATTGGCAGCAAATAGAAAAACACCGGATGATGCGGGCCGACACCGGCGAGCTTGAAGAACAGTAGTATCGCCGTGACCGCGGCGCCAACGATAAGGGTCACGGCGAAGGGAGCGGCACCCTTCACAAATCGCATTGGATATTCCCCCCAGACGGCCATTCGGCTCATCGTTGGCGGGAACATAGCAAATCCCCAAGGTATGGAACAGTCGAAAGGGGTAAGACGACACCTATTCGACGACGATCTTAACTTCGCTACCCGGCTTTAGTTTGACGCCGGGCTCAAGCCCATTCAGCACGCGGAAGCGTTCCAATGCGCGGTCAGCAACTGCCATGCGGCCCGCCAGTTTCTCGATCGTATCCGTCGGCCCCGCGGTTACCACTATAAGATGCAAGGGCTTTGCTTGCTCGATTTCCGCCAGACTCATCCGCCGGAAAGTGCCGACCGACTCGCGAAATTCGCGGTCGGTGTCGGGGGTGCGGTGTTTGGCAGCAAAGATGAAGCGATAAACGTCGCTGCCGAAGCGCACAGCATAGAGACGGAAGTCCCACTGGTCGCCCTTGGCCGCAGCAGTCGCGCCGGGAAAGCCATTGACGACGACATCATCCACCGTGGCTGGATCGATGTTCTCGATCCAGCCTGACGTGAGATATGCAGCGAGCGTCTGCTCGGCGGGAACTCGCACGACGTCGAGGCGAAGCGCCTGCCCGCCGCCCTTCTTGACGCCGAGCACCGCCTGCGCAGTGTTGTCGAGTGTAAAGCCATCGGGCGCGGTAAATGTGAAGCCGAGCTTTGGATGCAGGAAGCGGCGGCCGCGAACAAAACCTTCGCTCGGATCCTCGCCGAATACGATGCCATCAATATCGCCGAGATAAGTCGCGCGGGCATCGGCCTGCTGCTGCGGGGAATCGGCGGCGGGCGCACGATATTGCCGCGCATTGGACAGTGCATTGGTAATGCGTTCGGGCGTCGCTGGATGCGACGACAGGAAGTCCGGCGCGGCCGGATTGATGGCGCCGGTCTGCTCCGCCCTGAGTTCGGAATTATGTTCCATCGAGCTGAGGAAACGCACCGAGCCATAAGGGTCGTACCCGGCGCGCGCCGCGATGCCGATGCCGAGCGCGTCAGCTTCCAATTCCTGTGCGCGGGAGAAGCTCGCCAATTTGAGCTTGGATTTTGCCAGTGCCAGTGCGCCGACTTCGGGATCGCTGACCACGTCGGCGATAGCGCGGTTGGCGATATCGGCGTTACGGGCTTCCTCCTCGCGCTGCTCGGCGTGGCGGGCGATGACGTGGCCCATCTCGTGCGCCAGTACCGACGCCAATTCGGATTCGTCGTTGGCGAGCGCGATCAGGCCGCGCGTCACGTAGATCTGTCCGGTCGGCAGCGCGAAGGCGTTGATCGATTGCGAGTTTAGCATCGTGACCTTGTAGTGCTGGTCCGGCTTCTCCGATGCCGCGACCAGGCGATCGACAGTTTGCTCGAGCATCGTTTGCAACTTCGGGTCGTTATAGACGCCGCCGTAGGATGCAAGGATGCGCTGATGCTCCCGCAGCACTGCCGGGGGCAGTTCGGAGTCCACCGTTTTGGCGGGTCCCGGCGTAGCGGCTTGCGGTCCAACCGGCGGAGGCGAGGCGGTGCACGCAGCCAGCACAAGCGCCGCGATAGCGGCGCCCGCGTGCAGTAACCGATAGGTCCTTAAACGTCCCCGTTTCACCGTCCCGTCACCGTGTCACTTCAACTCGGCCATCTCGATCTGCTCCGGGTGGTCCACCGCGATTGCGGGGCTGCCCGCTGTCCCTCGCGCTTCGACCCAGCCCCGGACCATGACGCGCCGCCCGGTAAGCCCTTTCAGGTCGAGCCCGGACGAGGCGAAATTGCGCTCGTTTCGTTTCAAGATCGTAACGGCAAACCCCTCGGACCACCGCTGTCCGAAATTCACGTAGATCGTGGCGCCGCTTTCACGCACAGAAACCACCCGGCCCTCGACCAGGGCGAAGCGGCCGCGCTGCGCCAGCACATCCGCGGGAGTTTCAGCGTTCAGCACGTGATAATACGAATTGGCCCATAGACCAAGTTGGCCAAGGCGGGCGGTTTTTTCCCGCGCCAGCAGTTCCGCCGCGCAGGCGCGGTTGCCGATCTGATCGCCGACCCGTGCAAATCCGGCGGCGATCAATTCGCCCTGGGCAAAAATCTCTTTGCCGTCGCGCACGGCGTAGGCATAGGCCACAATCCGCCCATAACGATCGGTTGCCAGTTCGGCTTTGCGCAGGATTACGGTATCGCCGCCGATGAGCGCATCAAGGGTGGCCTTAGCGTCCGATCTGCCGGGCGCGGCGGGGGCAGCCGGCGGCGGAATCTCGACAGCAGAAAGCCGTACTTCACGGCTGTTATCGAGCACGAAGTCACGACCATCGATGACACGGCTCACTGTGCCGCGCGCGATCTCAGCGCCTCCACAGGGCGGAACAGGCGACGGCTGCGCGGCCGCTGAAACGCAGCCCCACAGTGCCGCCACAGCTGCGGCTAATAACTCTTCCCGCCATCCCACCATCGCCGGCAAGCGAAAGGCCGGAATGCGGCGGCACTGCGGCGTAGTGGCAGTCTCGGCGCTGTGATTTATACTACCTCGCGGCCGCTTCACGACGGCCCACGGTCCCGTAGCTCAGCCGGATAGAGCAGCGGTTTCCTAAACCGAAGGTCGGAAGTTCGAGTCTTCCCGGGACCGCCATCGTTATTCACTGCATCGGCGCGGCCCTGTAACGCCTATGCAACAGCGATGAACTTTTCGGTGGTAAGAAGAAGTTTTGGCGCCGTGCACGCCGGCATCTTTGCGAAATATTAAGGGTAATAATCTTCAAATGTCCCCTTCTGGGGGACAAATCATGAAGCGTATCGTTCGTCGCGTTTTTGCTCTTTCGGCTCTGCTTACCGCGGTATCGTCAAACGTTGGCCATGCCGCAGATCTGCATGGAATGGTCTACAAGGCGCCGCCACCACCGCCTGCGCAGATCCTCACATGGACCGGTTGTTACGTCGGCGCCAATGTTGGCGGGGCGGTGAGCCAGACCAGCACCAATCAAATAGGACTTGCCGACGGCACGGTTATATCGCCGCCGGATGACTTCGGCAGCCAGAACGCCAGCAGCGTCATCGGCGGCGGACAGATCGGCTGCGATTATCAGTTTGATGGCCCGTGGGTCATCGGCCTGCGCGGCCAGTTCGACTACGGAAATCTCTCAGGCCGGGACACGCTGCCTGCGTTCTCGACGTTCTATATGAGCGACAAGCTTCACGACATCGGCACAGTGACCGGCCGGCTCGGCTACGCCGCGGCGCCCGGCTGGCTACTTTACGCGCAGGGCGGCGGCGCGTGGACCCACGACAATCTGCAAATCTATGGCAGCGGACCGCCTCCTTTTCTATCCGAGAGCGGCACGGCCAATCGCTCCGGTTACGATGTTGGCGCCGGCATCGAATACATGTTCTGCCCGAACTGGTCGGTATTCCTCGAATACAACTATATGGGCTTCGGCACGAAGAACGTTTCTCTGGTGAACGGTCCAGCAGTCGTCGGTACGCCGGGCGTGATTGCCGTCAAGCAGGACGTGCAAACCGCGATGGTCGGTGTCAATTGGCACCTGAACTGGACCGGGCCTCTCACCGCCAGATTCTGATCGCCCAACCTCACGTACCGGTCTCACGCAAGCGAGGGCCCCGGATTTCTCCGGGGCTTTTGTTCTTGTGCCTGGCGGCTCTTGTCCGGGCGTAGTCGGGGGACTTCTTAAAGCGAAATGCACCGGCTAAAGTCCCCCGGATCTTTCCCGCAACCAGCAACGCGTACCGCAAAATGGCCCCTGAAAAGCTCGATGAAGCCGCACTGTTGAAAGCAGCGTCGGAACGAAACGAATTCCTCAACCTGCACGAAATCGTCCATCGCGCCCGAGCGAATCTCAATCAGAACGCCTGGGACTACATTGTCGGTGCTGTCGAAACTGAAACCACGCTGCGGCGCAACCGTATGGCGCTTGATTCGGTCGCGTTCCGGCCGCGCGTGTTGCGCGACGTCAGCAAGGTCGATGTCTCAACTGAAATCCTTGGCCGCAAGCTGCGGCTGCCGATCGTGCTTTGTCCGGTCGGGTCACTGGAGAGCTTTCATCCTGAAGGCGCCGAGCCGGTCGTTAAGGCCGCGGGTGAATTCGGCTGCGCCCACATGTTGAGTTCGGTCTGCGATCCGGGCCTCGAAGAGGTGGCGAAAGCAGCGCCTGACGCGCTGCGCATGTTCCAACTTTATGTGCGTGGCGACGCGGCCTGGGTCGACGATCATGTCGCCCGCGCCATCGATAGCAAGTACAGCGTGTTTTGCCTGACCGTCGATACCGCTCACTACAGCCGCCGCGAGCGCGACATCGCCAAGCGTCACATCACCGGCGGTCGCCGCCGTGCCTCAGGCCGCGAGTATCAGGCCGCGCTCGACTGGAAGACCGTTGATCGCATCAAGTCGAAATACAAGATCCCACTCGCGATCAAAGGTGTAGCCACAGCGGAGGACGCCAAGCTCTGTATCGAACACGGCGTCGATTTTGTTTACGTCTCCAATCATGGCGGCCGGCAGCTCGATCATGGCCGCGGCTCAGCCGATGTCTTGCCGGAAGTGGTTGAGGCGGTCGCGGGCCGCGCCAAGGTGATCGTCGATGGCGGCTTCTATCGCGGCAGCGATGTCGTCAAGGCGATCGCGATGGGTGCAAGCCTGGTCGGGCTGGGTCGTATGCAGTGTTACGGTCTCGCCGCCGGCGGCCAGCCGGGAATTGTACGCATGCTCGAACTGATGGAAGACGAGATCATCCGCACCATGGGATTGCTCGGTGCGGTCAGTTTTGGCAAGCTCGATCCGACCATGCTGCATTCAGCGGCGCCGGCCAATCCGGCACAGGTCTTCAGCGCCTTTCCGCATCTTCACATTGAACCGTATCACTATTGATGCGGCGCGCCACACCGGCGCGAGCGCGCTTTCACTTCGTGCTGCGCAGTCTCCAGGTCGCGGTTGCATGCGCGACCAGGGCATCGCCCTGGAATGCTTCCGACTTCAGTGAAGAGATCGAGCGCCCGCGGCGCAGAAATGAGGCTTCGCAGCGTACCGGGCCGGCCTTGGTCGGCGCCAGGAACTGAACGGTCATCGTCAGCGTCGCGCCGGCGCCGTCAACGTGCTGAAGCAGATGCCCCATCGAGACGTCCATGGCGGTGGCCAAGATGCCGCCGTGCAATGTCCCTTGCGGATTGAATAGCGCGCGCGTGGCTTCGAACTCGACGATGCAGCGCTTATCTTTAAAGCTGACTTCAAATCCGAGCAGACGGGATAGGAAAAACGAACCGAATTCCTGCCGCGACTCGCCAAGTGCACGCTCGATCATGGCTTGCGCCGTGGCGCGGTCGACGGTGGCCGTTTCATTCATTGCTTGCGAACCCTAAAATTTAAAGGCTGAAGTCGGCAGCTCTTTATCGCGATGGAGCAACCGGTTCGAGGCCGGCGTTCAGCCAGGCCGGCCGGGTGGCCGGGTCGGTGAGCCGTTTGATGTAAGCGGAAGCTGGCTCCGGCACCGTGCTTTTAACCGGGATAGCCGCGGTGAAGAGAATGTAGCTCTGCAATTCTGACGGCAATGGGCCAACCAGGGTAACACCTTTCACCGGCATGATCTCGCTAATGTTGAATATGCCGACCTCGGCTTTGCCCTCGGCAACCAAAGCGACACCGCCGCCAATCGCTGATTTCGCCATCAGCTTCGGCCGCACGACATCGGTCAAGCCGAGTTTTTCGATCATGCGCGCGACGGCGAGCCCGGTCGAGCCGCCGCCGGTTTCGGCCGGATCGGGATAAGCGATCGAGTGCGCATTGCGCAGCAACTGGCGGATGGCGGCGACATCGGCAATGTTGGGTGCAGGTGCACCGGCGCGCACCACGATGCCGGCACCGACGCGTGCGACGTTGACCGCACCGTCGTTGCGTAACAAACCGCTATTCGTCAGTATGGTAACGACTGGCTTCGGCAAAATCACAACATCGATCGTGTCGCCCGCGGCGAGGTCTGCCTGGATGACGGCCGGTTGGGCAACTGTAAAGTCGAAATGGTCGTCGCTCCCTTTGGCGAAGTCGGTGGCGATAACTTTGGCGGCCACCGCGGGAGCGCCTGACGAATAGACATGGATTTCCGTTGCATGGGCTGCAGCCGTAGCCACCATGAATAGCAGCCCCGCAAGTACGCGGAGACGCGTCGTCACCTGCATCTGTTCCCCAACCGTCGACGAGTATGCCTCCAGCTTAATACGACTGTCGCATCTGGCATGCTAGTCGCACATTGCACGCCGCCGTGGACTGTTATCAACTGCCACGACCTCAACCGGCGAGAGCTTCATGAATCTTCAACTGAGCATCGGCATCACCAATAATCCGCGCACCTGGCCCATTCTCAACGGGTCGGTGAAGCCCGAGGGCATCGATCTCATTCCGACGGTGCTGCATCCGTCAGAACTATTCTGGCGGCAGTTGCATTTTTCCGAATTCGCTGTTTCGGAAATGTCATGTTCGTCGTTCCTGATCGTGACCGGGCAGGGCGATCAGCGTTTTCTCGGATTGCCGATCTTCACCACGCGCCGATTCTTCCACGCCAGCATTCTGGTCAGTCGAAAGTCCGGCATCGAAAAGCCAGCCGACCTGAAGGGCAAGCGCGTCGGCGTGCCTGAGTACCAGCAGACCGCGGCGTTATGGACCCGCGGTGTGCTGGAGCATGAATTCGGCGTGAGCCCGAAAGATATGGAATTCTGGATGGAACGCACGCCGGAGAAAAGTCACGGCGGCGCTACCGGCTTCAAGCCGCCGCCCGGTGTGACTGTCCATCAGGTGCCCGGAGACAAAAGCCTTGGCGCCATGATGCTGGCGGGCGAGCTCGATGCCACCATCCATTATCTGTCAAATCGCAATCTGGTGGACCGCAGCCGGACCGACCTGCACAGCCATCCGGATTTCAAAACCCTGTTTCCTGATCCGACCGCGGAGGGCATCCGGTTCTATCGCAAGACCGGGCTTTTTCCGATCAATCATCAGGCAGTAATCCAGCGTGAAGTCTACGAGAAAAATCCGTGGGTCGCGCAGAACCTGCTCAAGGCATTCATCAAGGCGAACGAGATCGCCGACGCAGAGCGATTAGCCCATGTCGAGTATCACTTGGCTGCCGGATTGCTGTCGGGCGACGCCAAGACACCGTTGCTGCACCATGGCGTCAAAGCCAACCGCAAAGTGATGGAAACCATCGCACAATATTCGCTGGAGCAGGGACTGACATCGCGGCTGATCAAGATCGACGAGCTTTATGCGCCGAACATGATGGAGTCGTAATCGATACCGTCACCCTTCGGCGGGCACCTCAGGAAAAAATTACTCCGCAGCTTGTTTCTTCACGTTGGCGTCAATGGTAGCGCCCGACACAGCGAGCGCTTCGATTTCCTTTTCGGAGAAGCCTGCCTCGCGCAAGACCTCGAAACTGTGCTCGCCGAGGCGCGGCTGCAATCGCGTCGATCCTGCCGGCGTTTCGCTAAAGCGCACCGGCAGATCGGTGTAAAGAATTTCACCTTCGCTCGGATGCGTAGCGCGCTTGAAAAAGCCGGAGGCCCTGAGCTGGGCGTCGTTCATCACGTCATCGAGACTGGACATCCGCGCTGACGGAATTTCCAGTTCCCGCAATAGCTTGAGCCATTCATTGGTGGTCCGGTCGGCGATGCACGAGCCGGCCAGCTCGTAGAGCGCGACAATGTTCTTGGCGCGGGAAGCGATGCTGTCGAAGCGCGGGTCCGCATGGATCTCCGGCTTGCCGATTGCGGTCCAGAACTTGCGCCAGTGGTTCTGTGTGTAGGCCATCATGCAGAGATAGCCGTCTTTGGTCTTGTACGGACGGCGCCAGCTTGCCAGCACGCGCGTATAGCCGAGCGCTCCCATCGGTGGCACGAAGTTGTGGCCGAACAGATGCTCGCCGAGCACGAACGACACCATTTGCTCGAACATTGGAATTTCGACGAACTGGCCGCGGCCGGTGCGTTCGCGGGCGAATAGCGCCGTGGATATGGCCCCGGCAATCGCAATGGCGCAGGTCTTGTCGGCGATAATCATCGGCGCATAAAGCGGCTCGCCTGCGACTTCCGACATCAGTGCGGCGATGCCGGACTGGCCCTGGATCACATCGTCATAGGCAGGCTGGCCGCTATAGGGTCCGCCGTCGCGGTAGCCGTGCAGCGCGGCATAGACGACGCTTGGATTTTTTGCGCAAACGGTCTTGTGGTCGAATCCGAGCTTGCCAATCGCCTGTGGACGCATCGAATGCACGAACACGTCGGCATTCGCGATCAGCCGCCACAGCGCTTCTTTCGCGGCATCGTTCTTGAGGTCGAGCACCAGCGAGCGCTTGCTGCGATTAAGTCCCATGAACAACGCCGCCATGTTGGGCGAGCGCGAGGGTCCGGTATGACGTGGCGCGTCGCCTTCTGGCGACTCGATCTTGATAACGTCCGCCCCCATGTCGCCGAGCATCTGCGTTGCCAGCGGTCCGGCAACGACAGATGTGAGATCAAGAACACGAATGCCTGCAAGCGGTCCGGCCATTTGACAAATACCTCGGCTTGAAATGATCGCGGGCACGACAGTTAAGCAAATGCCGGCATCACTTCCTTTGCGAACAGCCGCATCGATTTCTGCGCCTCGGCAAAATCGAGCGTGCCGAAATTGATCTGCAGCGAGGCGTGCTCGATCTTGCCGACACTATCCTCGAGCCGGTGGATAATGGCCTTGATCTCATCCGGTGTGCCGACCAGCGCGCCGCGGGATTCGATCTGGTTTTCCAGCGTGAAATTCTTCATCCGGGCGATCGACTCGTCGTAGCCCTTGTAATCCTTTGACGACGTGCCCTTCGTCCATTCGCCTGCGGATTCGAACAGCGCGGCGAAATAATCTTCGAACTGCTTGCGCGGGATTTCTCGAGCAAGCTTCGGGTCCTCGTGGCAGAACATGTGGAAGGCGATCACGACTTCACCGTCGCCTGGATGCCCAGCCTCGCGCCATGCCTTCCGGTAGATCGGGATCAGGTCTTTCAGCGGCCCGATCGGGATCGACATCAATCCATGACCGTGACGCCCGGCGAACTCGAAGGAATCCGCGGTGCGAGTCGACGCAATGAAGAATTTCGGACGCGGCTTTTGTGTCGGCCGGGGCAGGGAGGTGACATTGTCGAACGAATGAAACTCGCCGTGATGACTGACGTTCTCCTGCGTCAGCAGCAGCTCCACTTGTTCGAGTCCTTCGCGAAAACGCGCCACGGATTCGTCGGGCGAAATACGGAAGCGCCGGAATTCGTGCGGCAGGAAGGCGCGGGCAAAGCCGACGTCGAGGCGGCCGCCGGATATGGCATCGAGCATCGCAATCTCGCCGGCAAGCTTCAGCGGATTATTGAAGGCCGGCACCACCGCGCCGGTGACCAGCCGCATTTTTTTGGTGCGCGCCGCGACCGCCGACAGGAACGTGATTGGGTTCGGGCTATAGCCGCCGTAACGCTCGAAATAATGCTCAACCGAGCGAGCGTGGCTGTAATCGAGCGTTTCAGCTTCCCCGGCGATGGTAAGGCATTCCGCAAAATAATCGGCAGCGCTTTTGTCGGCCGGATGAAAATTGGGAAAGAACTGGACGCCGAATTTCATTCGCTCAACTCCGGACCGTTTCGTGCGGGCGCGGCTTGCGCCCGATATAACGTGTCAGCTCCGCCAGGTTTTTTCGCAGCGTTGCTTCATCTACGACGTGCGGATCGAAATCCGGCGCATCGAACTCGATCATCTCCTCGTAGTTCGCGCTGTTCGGATCGGCAATGCTGCGCAGATAAGTCTCGTAGCCGACCGGGCCGCCGATATCCGCCGGTGGACAGCGTCCTTCGGCGCTGACGAGGTGCGGATAACGGACATCGGACTGCGCCGGCGCGCGCGCCAGCAGGGTGACGGTGTGTTCCCAGTCCTCGCCAAGGACGTAGTCGTATTTAAAGGTGGTGCCGGCCGCCAGGATATCGGCGAGCGTGCTTTGTTCGGCGGGGATACGATCGATCCCGGCATCACGGTCGGTCTGGCCCCACGCGCTGTCGCCGATGCGAAATTCGAATGGATGGCCGTTTTGCCAGCCGATGGCGATCTGCAATACGAAATGCAGATCGTCGAGGCGAATGTCGACAGGCACTTCAACGACGCGAACGACGCGCGGCGACACGTCATCGATCTCGACACTCAACCGCGCGATGTCCCCCATGGCCGGTGCGAGCGCTACTCGGCGGCCTGCTGGAATTTCAGCATTTCGTCCGACCGATCGAGGTCGACGACCTTTCCGTCCTTGATCACCCAGGCAAGATTCTTTTTGTCCTGCAAGATCGCGATATCGGCGATCGGGTCTTTGTCCCACACCGTGACATCGGCCAATTGGCCCGGTGCAACCTGGCCGACCTGGCCGTCGAGGCCCACGGCCACGGCATTGTCGCGGGTCGCCGCGACGATCGCTTCCATCGGCGTGTAGCCGCCGTGCTTGACGAAGATCTCGATCTCCTTGGCGTGCAACTCGCCATGGCGGGTGAACGAGTTGTTGCCGGTGTCGGTGCCGACGAGGAGCCGGATGCCAAGCTTGCGCGCCTTGTGCATCAACTCGCCGAGCAAATCGTAGTGCCGCTGCATGCGGTTGAAATCGAGCTGCACCTGCTCGGCGCCGACTTTTTGCTGTTTGCCGAGCTCGCAGACGACGGCGAGGAATGTTGCGGTCGGCAGGATCGGCATGCCGGCCTTGGCGACGGCGTCGAGATCGCGATCGGTCGCGAGATCGGCGTGAACAATCCAGTCAACGCCGGCTTCCGCGGCCGAGCGCGTGGATCCTGCACCGCGGGAATGGATCGCCACTTTCAGGTTACGGCGATGGGCTTCGCCGACCACGGCGACGATTTCTTCTTTCGCCAGCATCTGCGATTCACCGGAGCGGCTGTCCGCCATCTTGATGAAGTTGACGCTGTGCTTGCCTTGGCGGCGCACCTCGGTCACCATCTCGTCGGCGGTGTTGCACAGCTTGCCGATCGAATGATCGGGCGTGCCTTCCCATGACGGTTCGTCATCCTCGATGCAGCCATAAGTCACGATCATGCGGCCCGCGACGAACATGCGCGGGCCTTCCATCAGGCCGAGCCGGATAGCGTCACGCACGCCGACATCGGTGAACCAGGTGCCGCCCGGCACCGAGATGCTGGTGACGCCGGAGCGCAGCACCTTCTGCGCGTTGCGGGCTGATTTCAGCGTGGAGAACTCGGGCCGCGTGGTACCCTTGCCTTTGCCCTCGCCTTTGATCAGCGGATAGCCGTAGGACATATGGCAGTGCGCATCGATCAGGCCGGGCATCACCCATTTGCCGGCGGCATCCACCACATCGACGTTCTTGCGGTCTTCGATGTGAATATCGCCCGGAAGCGCGCCGACGCTTTTGATCCGGTTGCCCTCAATGACGATGGCATCGCTCCGCGCCGATGGCTTGCCGGAACCGTCGATCAAGGTGCCATTACGGATCACCAGGGTCTTTTTGGCGGCGCTCATGGGCTTCTCCCGCGGAATTACTGTTTGCCTAAGCTTATACCGCAGCCGGTCCGAAAAAGACGAGACTCAATAGAGCCCGGTTAATCCATAAGCGGCGACAATTTCACCGACCTGGTCGCTGCGGGCGATATGAGCATGCACCACGTCGCCGATGTCACGGTGGAGTTCGGCGGCTGTTCGCTCGGCTTTTGGCTTGAGCTGGGCGCTGAGATAAGCGCCTTCCTCGCGGTTGACCTCGACCACCGCCTTGCCGAACGGAAGCTGCATGCATTCGTAGCGTTGCAGCCCTGCGGTGATGTCATTGCCGGTGTCGCGGAGACTGTCGGCGAGGCAGGCTGCATCGAGCGCCGCTTTGGTGGTGCCGGCGCCGGCGTGGGGGCGGGCGACAAATGCGGCATCGCCGGCCAACACGACGCGGCCGAAGACAATTTGCGGCGAAGCGAGATCGTAGATTGGTTGAAAGAACGGTGCCGAGCGCGCAAAGACGTCAGCTATCTGAGGGGCGATCGTTGCGCGGGCCTCGACCTTGATGCGCGCGATCACGTCGGGCCGGATCAGCGGCGGTGGAATCCCGTTGGCGTGATGCCGGCCATTAGCGTCGGTGCAAAAATCGGCCAGCGTGTCGCGATCGACCGGCCGATACCAGACGATATTGTAGGCGCGGCGGCCGACCGCGGTGCTGTTGTCGCGCCCAGGTACCGCATAGCTGATGAGCTGTTCGCCTTCCGGCAGGCAGAACGCATAAAGATCGACCAGTTCGCGCCAAATCGCCGGCGGCACATCGGCCTCGTCAATCGACGCGCGCCAGGCGACATAACCGGCATAGCTTGGTTGCACGCTCGGGAGGAATTGGGCGCGCACGGTGGAGCGGACACCATCGGCACCGATCAGGAGATCGCCGCGCTCGCTGCTGCCATCGGCAAAGATCGCCGTCACGCTGTCTGTGTCCTGCTCGACGCGCGTCAGCCTTTTGCCGAGCCGATAGCTTTGCCCTGGCAGCGCATCGAGCAATGCGCGGTAAAGCCGCGACCAGCCGCTCAACGTGCGCGCGGTCGGCCGTTCAATCGTGATCTCGCCGCTGCGATCGAGACAAACCGCGCGCGACGGTGCGATGCCCATCGTTTCGTCGAAGTCGACACCGGCACGTTTCAGGATGGCGATGAGCTGCGGATGCGTGCCGAGCCCAACGCCCCGGCTCGCTAGCTCGTCGTCATTCCGCTCGAAGACGGTAGCGTCCCATCCCGCTCCGCGCAGCAAATGCGCCATGATTAGCCCGCCGAGCGAGCCGCCGATCACCAAAGCGCGGCGCATTCTCTGCTGTTAGGCCAGAGCCCACGACATTTGGTCGTGCCCCGGCTTGTAGTCCATGTTGGTCGCGGCCGGGTTGCGGTTGATCAGGGGCCGCCCATACATCGGATTGGTCTGGCTGCGCGTTTCGTGCTCGACCGTGAACAGCACTTCCTTGGTGTCGAGGTCGATCACGTCCTTGAAGCGGTACTGGTAGTCATTGTCCTCGATGGTGATTAAGCCGAGGTCGAGCAGCTTCCGATACGGCCCGGAAAAATTGGTGAGATAGATCTGCACGTGATGGCGGTCGTAGACCGCTTCCGGCGCATCGGTCTCGCGGAAATAGAAATACTGGTTCTCGCCGACCTGAACTTTTGCTTCCGGCCCGGCGCCGTTCTTCTTGACCTCGGACGGTGCGTCCAAAATCTCGCGATAGAAACGTGCGATCCGTTCCGTGGTGCCGGGCCGGACATCGAAACGGACGTAAGGCATGCCGAGCTGAACGCGACCGAAGCGCGCGACGTCGGGCTCGTGGACCGTGATGCGATTGCCCCACGGACAGACGGTTTCGACACCATCATTGCTTTCGCGGAACTGGAATTTGGTGCCCTCAAGGGCCTTTTTCACCTTGGTCAGCCGTTCCAGCAGCGCCTTGCGGTCCGGCATCACCAGGCCGGTGGTGCCGCGCAGCACGTCCGGCTTGCCCATCGGCAGATGAAATTGGCTCATGCCGACATTGACCCACATATTGCCGGCGCTGGTATTGAGGAATGGATCGCGTGTGTAGCCGAGGCCGGTAATATAAAAGTGCGTCCCCTTGTGCTGGTCATCGATGCAAACATTGACGTGGCCGATGCCGACGGCATTGCCGATATCCTGGGCTGCGCGATCGTATTTCTTTTCCATTTTGTCATTCATGGGCGGGGGTTCCTTCCTCGAACCGATATTAGGCGTGAGCCGGGATTTGCTCAACGGCTCATATCGGTGTGCGTCAACGGCTCCGTGCGAGCGCCAGCCAGGCGCCGCCGCAGATCAGGCAAAGCCCGCTTGCTCGCGACAACAGCTGGATGCGGCGTTGCGACAGCAAGATACCGGTTTGGCCGGTCAGGATTGCGTAGGTGCTGTCGAATACGAGAGCGATCGCCATGGCGGTCAGACCGAGCAACAGCACCTGTGAGCCATAGTCGCCGGCCGGATCGATGAATTGCGGGAACAAGGCGCCGAACAACAGCAGCGCTTTCGGGTTGCTCATCGCAACCAGGAAACCTTGTGCAAAAAATCCGACACGCGGCTTTGGCGCGTTCTGCGTCGTCCCCAAAGAACCGGAAGACCTCAGCAGCTTGATTCCAAGCCAGATCAGATAAGCAGCGCCGGCGAGCCGCAGATAGTCGAACCACACGCCCATCGCA
>Ga0302326_10018192_pt1 | contig 14578 bp, 18 predicted proteins | sample Palsa_T0_3_FD_202264 | JGI IMG/M metagenome (GOLD analysis project Ga0302326, IMG submission 202264) | Peat permafrost microbial communities from Stordalen Mire near Abisko, Sweden - Palsa_T0_3 | ecosystem: Environmental > Terrestrial > Soil > Palsa > Peat permafrost | place: Sweden: Abisko... | reverse complement strand
CTGGTGGGACCGAATCAAGATCGTCAGCCCATCAAACCTGACCTACCAGATGCTCAAAGAACGCGCTGGGAAGGGTGACAAACCCGTGCTTGAAGGTTGGGCTCTGGACAGCTACATCTACAAGCTGGAGTAAGTCAGTACTTCGGGACGCTCGGGTCCACCTTGTCGCTCCAGGCCAGAATTCCGCCCTTCATATTGCGGACCTTCTTGAACCCTGCCTGCTTCAGGAACTCCACCGCCTTGGCGCTGCGCATCCCGCTCTTGCAATGCGCGACGATTTCGTCGGCCGAGTCCAGCTCGTTCACCCGCTTAGGCAGGTCGCCCAGCGGAATCAGCTTGGCTTGCGGAATATTGCAGATCTGATACTCGTGCGGCTCGCGCACGTCGATTAAGACGAAGTGATCTCCGCGGTCGATCTTAGACTTCACTTCGACGGGATCGATGTCGCCGTCAATGCTCGCCTGCATCGTTGTCTCCTGATGTTGATTCGGAACGCCACAAAATTCCTGGTAATCGATCAGTTTCGTAATGGTCGGATGATCGCCGCATACCGGGCACTCGGGATTACGGCGCAGCTTCAACTCGCGGAACTTCATCGCTAGAGCGTCGTACAGCACCAGCCGGCCGATCAATGGCTCCCCGATGCCTAGGATCAGCTTCACCGTTTCGGTGGCTTGGATCAGTCCAACGGTGCCGGGCAGAATGCCGAGCACACCGCCTTCAGCGCAGCTTGGAACCAAACCGGGAGGTGGCGGCTCCGGATACAAGCATCGATAGCAAGGCCCGCCGGGATAGGCGAATATCGTGGCTTGTCCCTCGAAGCGGAAGATGGACCCATACACGTTGGGCTTGCCCAGCAGCACGCAGGCGTCGTTCACCAGATAGCGCGTGGGGAAATTATCCGTGCCATCCACCACGATGTCGTAATCCTTCAGAATATCGAGCGCGTTCTCGCTGGTCAGCGCAGTCTCGTGGCGGTCGATCTCGACGTAAGGATTGATGTCGAGCATAGTCTCGGCCGCCGAATCCAGTTTCTTCTTGCCGACATCCTTGGTGCCGTGGATTACCTGGCGCTGCAAGTTGGTGAAATCGACCACATCAAAGTCCACCAACCCGATGCGTCCGATTCCCGCCGCGGCCAGATACATCCCGAGCGGCGCTCCTAAACCGCCTGTTCCGATCAACGCCACCTTAGCGCTTTTTAGCTTCAACTGCCCTTCCATACCAACTTCAGGCATGATCAAGTGGCGGCTGTAGCGCAGGATCTCGTCTTTTGAAAGCGTCACCGCAGGCGCCGGCGGCGATGCAATGCCGGCAGATCCACCCGCAATGCTCGGCACGATCGAGACGGTGTCGCCATCGTTCAACGGCGTCGCTTCCTTGTTCAGGTAGCGGATGTCTTCGTCGTTCACGTACACGTTCACGAAGCTTCGCAGCTTACCTTCGTCGTTGTATAAGTGCCGGCGCAAATCGGCGTATTGGCCGGTGAGCGACTTTAATACTTCACCCACGGTGGATCCTGGCAGCTGCACCGAATCTTTCTTGTCGGCGAATTGGCGAAGCGGAGTGGGAATCAAAATCTTAGCCATAAGTCAGTTCTTCCTTGGGAGCTTCGGTTTGGTCGAAATCCGGGCGGTAGCTATTGGCGTGATCGAAACGCCCGTTCTTTATCGATAGTACGACGTATGAGAACCAGGGGCAGGAATGCTCGAGATCGCGTTTGGAAAAGTAGGCGTCGCAATTCGGGTGCGAATGAAACACTCCCAATACATCAAGTCCACGCTCGCGCGATTCGCGATCCACGCGGTGCAGGTCTTTGGGGTCGATCACGAAAAAATCTTCCTGGGGGCCGCTATAGCTATTGGGCAGCGGAACAGCCTCCTGAACGACGCCCTCGGCGCCAATCATCAAGCCACAGCCTTCTTTAGGGAACGTGCTTTCGACGTGGGAAACCATTTTCTCCCAGGCTGGCTTCTCGATCTTAATCATTCCAAAAGGACTCGCTCAGATATTTGTAGGCGCCATCGCAGAGCACGGTCACGATCACACCGCGCTTGCCCGCTTCCGCCAGTCTGCCTGCTACTTTCGAGGCAGCCACTAAGTTCGCCCCTGATGAGATGCCCACCAGCAGTGCTTCTTCGCGCGCCAGTTTGCGGCACATGGCATAGGCGTCTTCGGTTTCGATCCAGATATTGTCGTCCGCTAACTTCGGATCGTAGATCCCAGGCACGATAGCTGTCGGCATGTGCTTCAATCCTTCCAGCCCGTGGAATCCAGACGATGGCTGAACGGAAATGCATTGAATGCCTGGAATCTCTTCACGCAACCGCCGGGTGTTACCCATGAAGGTCCCACTGGTGCCCATGCTAGCGACAAAGTGGGTGATGCGCCCGTCAGTCTGGGCCAGGATTTCCGGCGCCGTCCCGTTGTAATGCGCTTTCCAATTGGCCGGATTATTGTATTGATCGGGATAGAAATACCGCTCCGGGTCCGCCTCATAAATTTCGCGGCACAGCCGAATCGCCCCGTCCGATCCTTCGCCCGGATCGCTAAACACCATCTCGGCGCCGTAAGCCTGTAGCACATGCTTCCGCTCCATGGAGGCGTTCTTAGGCAGGCACAGCTTCACCTTGTAGCCCAGGTAAGCGCCGATCATCGCGTAGGCGATTCCGGTATTTCCGCTGGTAGCGTCCAAGAGGATCTTCTCATGCGTCAACTTGCCAGTACGTTCGCCGTCCAGGATCATGTTGAGCCCGGCGCGATCCTTCACCGATCCGCCTGGATTGAAAAACTCGGCCTTGCCGAAAATTTCGACACCAGGAAACGGCCGGGCGATCCGTTCCAGAGGAATGAGCGGCGTATTTCCAATCAGTTGGAGCAGGTTCGTCGCGACCAGGCGCGAGACGGGCGGAGTGGTGGTGGCGACTGAAGTTGGCATCTAACTGATCCTATTGATTTTATCACCTATTTGTCGCTAGACAAAGGCGCACAAACTGAGTTTTTAGATGCGGATGGCCCGGTTTGGTTGCGGCTACCGATTGCGTTATCATGCATCCGTGAATCCTAAAACCGAATACGTTAATCTCTCGGCCAGCGATGGAACTTCGCTGCGCGCCTATGTCGCCCATCCCGAGGGTAAGCCGCGGGCCGGACTGCTCGTGTTCCAAGAAGCCTTTGGCGTGAACTCGCACATTCGCGACGTCACCGAACGATTTGCGCGCGAGGGCTACCTTTCGATTTCGCCCGACCTGTTTCATCGCAGCGCGCCCGGTTTTGAAGCCGGCTACACCAATTTCGCTGAAGTGATGCCGCACATGCAGGCGCTTACCGACGCGGGCCTCGCGGCCGACATCCAGGCAGCATATCAATGGCTGAAGAACGGCGAAGCGAAGGATTTGCCGATAGGATCTACCGGTTATTGTCTCGGCGGCCGGACGTCGATCCAGGCGGCGCTTACCGTTCCGCTGCAAGGTTCGGTTTCCTATTACGGCGGTGGGATTGCCCCCGGCGGTATGTTCCCGAGTCTAAGCGATCGCTTGAAGGAACTGAAAACTCCGACGCTCTTTTTCTGGGGTGGCCTGGACGCCCACATCGGGATGGATGCTGTGCAAGCGGTGACCAAAGCGCTGGATGAAGCCAAAAAGGATTACGTGAACGTGGTGTTTTCAAAAGCCGATCACGGCTTCTTTTGCGACGCTCGCGCCAGCTACAATCCGGTTGCGGCAAAGCAAGCCTGGGCGATGACGCTGGAGTTCTTCAACACGCACCTGGCGAGCGCGGCCAAGAAAGCCGACGCCTAGCGCGTCCCGGCAGGCCGATCAGAGCTGGCGGACGCCGCTCCAGCACAACTGGATGCCGAGCGTGATTAGCCAGACCGAAAGCACGATTCGAAACGCCCGCTGCGGCGTAATGGCCGCGAGGTAGGTTCCAGCGAAAGCGCCGAACACTCCTCCAATCACGAGCTTCGTCAGGATCGCCAGGTCGTAGTTTCCCGCGCTGATTTGAACGCCTCCGCCGATCAGCGATAGACATAGGCCGAAGAACAGGTCCGTCCCCACCACACGCGCGGCTGAGAGCGGAGTTAGCCACAGCAGCGCCAGCGATCCGATGGCACCCGCGCCGGCCGACGAAAAACCGACCTCGGCACCGATCGGCAGTGCGATCGCCGGTAGCCAGCGGGACCAATCTCGCGATCCATCGCGGGCCGGATGCAGCCACAAGCGGTAGAGATTCGCGGCCGCCATAATCACCACGGTCGACCCCAGAGCGGCATACAGGATACCTTGCGACCCCTTGGTATTCAGTCTGGCCAAAATAAACGATCCCGCGAGCACCCCTGGAATACCACCCGCGAGCAAATAGCCCAAAACCCGGTAATCCACCTGTTTTCGATAAATCTGCATCGGGACCACCAGGATCTTCACAGCGACACTGAACGCCAGGGCCGTTCCCACTGCGTGCGCAGCCGGCACATGCATGAACAGAATGAGAACGGGCGCCGTGATCACCCCCGCGCCGACGCCGGTGACGCCGATGGCAACCGCGATGATGAAGCCGAGAACTATTTCCACTGTTTACTCGCTTTGGATATGGATGCCGCACTCCAGCTTGTGACCGCTCCAGCGGCCCGAACGCGGATTGTCCGGATCGACCGGGGGCGTCGTGCAAGGCGCGCAGCCGATGCTGGTGTAGCCCTGCTCGTACAACGGAAGCACCGGGATCCCACGCCGCTTCAAGTAGGCCCACACGTCGGCGTTGGTCCAATCGGCCAGCGGGCTCACTTTGAGCAGCTGATGGCCGGTGGGCAATTTGAAATGATCCACTGCGGCGAGATTGGCGCGTGTCGGCGATTGCTCGCGCCGCAAGGCCGTAAACCAGACACCATAGTCGCCCAGACCCCGGAATAACGGCTCAACCTTGCGAATGGCGCAGCAGCGGTCCGGCGCCGTCTGGTTCAGAATGCCGAACTGCGATTCCTGCTCGGCCACCGGCATCTTCGCTTCCAGGTTTACGAGATTCAAGTGCATCCGATCCGTCATTTGATCGCGATAGGCGTAGGTTTCCGGAAAATGATAGCCGGTTTCGAGGAACAGCACTGGAATATCGGGCTGCTGCGCGGTCACCAGATCGACCAGCGCCATGCATTCAGTTTGAAAACTGCAGGTCACGCACGCACCGCCATTTTCGGCGAAGATGCCCCGAATTAGCGCGGTTGCGCCATCGATCTTTTGGTCAAGCGTCACGATACGTCCCTCCGCTTCCTCACGGTCGCGGTTCCGTCAGATTCCTTCACCGCCGGTCAGCGATTCCTTGCGCAACAGGATCTCGCTCTCCTCAAGAGTCGCGACCACGAAGATGGCGGCTTCGGCGTCATCGGCGGGCAAGCTCCAATCCGGCGCCTTATCCGAGACCAGCAAGACCAATACTCCTGCCTGCTCGAGCGCTGCCAGCGTCTCGGCCGATGCCCGCTCCACTACAGCCACCAAACATCCGCGATCGAAGAGTCTTCGTTCCACCAGCCAGGCCACGCTCCTGCGGTCGCCCAACGACACGATTTCACCGCCATGCCGATAACGCACGATGCGCTCGACCGGCGTCACGCGTTCGTGCTTAAGATCCAGCGCGGCGGCCCTCAAACGGTCGCGTTCGACAATAACCGGCGCCAGAATCATGCCCGCTCCGACGGTGGCGTTGGTTTCCGGGTCGATCAGGATTAAGCTGCCCGTGGCGCGATTCTGCTGGTACGCGTCGAAGTAAATCGGACGGCTGGTTTCGATGCGCAGCACGCCAATCGCGTTCATCTCCAAATGGTCCGCGGCTTCGTGCTGCAAGGTCTTGATATTCACTCGATGCCGCACCGCCTTCACTTCGGCGGGAATCGTTTGCGCGGTGTGCTTGATCAAGTAGCGGCGGCCGAGATCCAGCGGCTGTTCACTCAGCCATACCACGTTTGCGTCAAACTGCCGCGCTACTTCGGGCGTCTTCTGAGCAGAGGCGAGCATGTCCCCTCGGCTGATGTCGAGTTCGTCTTCAAGCGTAAGCGTTACCGACATCGGAGCAATTGCTTCTTCCAGTTGACCGTCGAAGGTCTCGATGCTTTTGACGCGTGAACGCCGGCCGGCGGGCAAAGCCAGGATGCTGTCGCCCGGACGAATCGCACCGGAAACAATCTGACCGGCGTACCCCCGGAAATCTTGATTCGGGCGGATCACGCGCTGCACCGGAAATCGGAAGGCGGTGGTGCGCGCGCGGTGATGCACGGGAACAGTTTCCAGGAATTCCAGCAGGCTCGGGCCGCTAAACCAAGCCATGTTCCGGCTGGGCAGCACCACGTTATCGCCCTCCAGCGCGCTCATTGGCAGAAAGTAAACATGCGGAGCCGCCTGTTGGGCGATCAACTGCGTCAGAAATCCGCGAAACTCGGTCTCGATGGCGCGAAACACGGACTCGGCATAACCAACCGCATCCATTTTATTTACGGCGATCACGAAGTTCGGAATCCCGAGCAGCGACGTGATGTAGGCATGCCGCCGCGATTGCGGAAGCACGCCATTGCGCGCGTCGATTAAGATCACAGCCAGATCGGCCGTGGATGCGCCAGTGGCCATATTGCGCGTGTACTGTTCGTGCCCAGGCGTATCGGCAATGATGAACTTCCGCCGGGCGGTGGCGAAATAGCGGTAAGCCACGTCAATCGTGATGCCCTGTTCACGCTCGGCGCGCAGGCCGTCGGTGAGCAGCGAAAAATCGATGGGTCCGGCCGACTTATTTACGGTCGCCTTGGTGACCGCCTTCAATTGATCCTCGTAGACGCTTTGGGAATCGTATAGCAGGCGGCCGATCAGCGTGGATTTGCCGTCGTCTACGCTTCCGGCGGTGGTGAACCGCAGCAAATCCTTGGCCTGCTCCTGGGCAAGAAAATCTTCGATTTCGAAAACGGGAGCGCGATCCGCCAGAGCGGCCATCAAAAATAGCCTTCCCTTTTCTTGATCTCCATCGATCCTTCCTGATCATGATCGATGACGCGGTTTTCCCTCTCCGACCTGCGAAACGACACCAGTTCCTCAATGATCTTCGGCAGCGTATCGGCTTCTGACCGGATCGCTCCAGTACACGGACTGCAGCCCAGCGATCGCATGCGGCAGCGCACCAGGATCGGCTTTTCGCCAGGCAGCATCGGGATAAATGGCTGCTCGAGCGGGATCAACGAATCGCCGCGTTGCAACATCTCACGCTCTTTGGCGAAGTACAGCGGCACGATCGGGATTTTTTCCGCGTGGATGTATTGCCAGACGTCCATTTCGGTCCAGTTCGACAGCGGAAACACTCGCAGGCTTTCGCCGGGATGAACGCGGCTATTGAACAGATTCCACAGCTCCGGCCGCTGGTTCTTGGGATCCCACTGGCCCTTGTCGTCGCGAAACGAAAAGATGCGCTCTTTCGCCCGGGACTTTTCTTCATCGCGCCGCGCCCCGCCGATTGCGGCGTCGAATCCGCCCTGCCGAAGACCATCCAGAAGAGCCTTCGTCTTCAACAAACCGCAGCAGCGCTGTGTTCCCAGCCGAAATGGATTTGCGCCGTCGTCGATGGCCTCGCGATTGGTATAGACAATCAACTTAACGCCGATTTCGGCGGTGTAGCGATCCCGAAACTCGATCATCTCGCGAAACTTGTAGGTGGTATCGATATGCAGCAGCGGGAACGGGATTGGAGCCGGGTAAAACGCCTTTTGCGCCAGGCGCAGCAGCACCGAAGAGTCCTTGCCGATGGAATACAGCATCACGGGCCGCTGGAACTCGGACGCGACCTCGCGCATAATGTGGATGCTCTCGGCTTCCAAAACACGGAGATGGCCGAGTTGGGACATCATGAGCAGTGTATCAAACCAATCCACCCATTGTCTATGGAGATGCGGATGTTAGCTGGAAAGTCCTTCATTTTTAATATCTTCCAAAAGCTCTGGGCCGGAGTTACGCGGGTATCCAAAGTCCCAAAACGGGTCGGCCGCGGAGCTCTCCCAAATCCGTTTCTTACGATCGATCAGTAGGGCCTCAAAACGCTGATCGAGTTCGGTGACTTCTTTTTCGATGCCCAACATTGACATGATCCCACGCAAATCGAGGTCGTTTCGGTAGTCTTCCAACCCGAATTTGTAGCCATGCTCTACCTCACCGACGAACTTGCGCCAGCGCTCGATCAATCCAGCGCGGCCAGCTCGAACAATGTGTTCGGGATAACCGTTTTCGCGGAGATAGGCGGACATCTCTTCGTCAGTCATGCTGACGTCGCGCTTGCCGCTGGAAATAACGTTCGCCGGCGTTAGGGATGAAGAAAGTTCGGATGATGCCGTTGCGATTGTAGGCCCCGAAGTATCCACGACTGCGGTCGAATCTGCTGAACTGGCCATCGGGACGGCGCGCTTCAAGAATCGGACCGCCAACGGGCGAGTCTCTTAGGTCTTGCGCCAGGCGCAGATATTCAGCTTTGCTGATGGAACCAAATTCGGCGCCGTGCTTTTGATAGTGTTCGTCGAGTTTTTCCTTGCTGCGAAAGCCAGGCCCGGAAGCGAACAACAGGACGCCGAAGAGCAAGAGGCAGATGATTTTGGCTACGCGACGGGTCACCAGACCATTAGATCATTTCGCGGCAGCTATTTTGCCGCTACTACTTCGACTGATTCAGGCTGTACCAGTTGTTGGAATTGTCCTTCATCACGCACTCGATGCCATAGAAGCGGTCGGCGGGCGGCGAAAGGAACTCGACGCCTTTGGCCTTTAGATCTTCATACGTTGCACGGCAGTCGTCGGTCTGGAACACACCGCCGCCTAAGCGGCCCTTTTCCATTAGACCCTTCAAAATGGCCGCGGCCTCAGGTTGGATGTTCGGACCATCCACTTGCATCAAAATGATTTGGAAATCTGGCTGGCCTTTGGGGCTGACGGTCAGCCAGCGGAATCCATTGTCCATGGACTGATCCATGCGGACCTCAAACCCGAGCTTATTTACGTAGAAATCACGCGCCGCGTCCTGATCCAGAACATAGACCGTGGCGTGAGAAAGTCGTTGAATCATTGCGTTCTCCTTCGGTCCTCAGCATAAGCGAAGCCTGCGGGAGAATGCTTCTCGGATCTTGCGATTCGGCCGCTTGATCGCGCGCGTGGTTCAGCCAGATTCGATTCCCGGTTCAGGAACCGAGGAAGAAATGCTGGAAGCAGACCGGCATGTAATACAGCGGCCAATTCCGGCCAGACGTGCCGAATATGCGCCGCGATTCGCGCCGGAAAGCCGCCGGTGAAAGACCCGTGAGCGAGTGGAAGCGGGTGCTGAAAGAACCTAAGCTTTCATAACCGGCGTCCAGGCAAACGTCGGTCACGCTATGGTTGCCGGCCAGCAGCAGCTTCTTGGCGTGATCGATCCGCAGCCTTGCAACAAACTCATGCGGCGTTTCGTTGAAGGCTCCGGCGAACAAGCGATGGAAGTAGAACGGGGATAATTCGGCAAGTGCGGCCGCCTCGGCCAGTGAGATCCGCTCGTTGAAGTTCGCGGCAAGATAGTCGCGCGCGCGGAGCAGCCCGGGGCGCGATTTCACGGAACCAGCCACTTGCGCTGGATAGGCAAACCAAACCGCTGCAGCCCCGCTTCAAGATCTTGCTCCGACAGGCGCGAGGCATCGTATTCCACCAAGAGCCGGTCTAGCGACGGGGCCAGTTGTACGCGCATGATGCCGTACCAGCTGTGGACGTTCGAAACGGCGGCGGAGTCGTGATCCGTCAGGGGCCGAGTCAGGTTGTATTCGAGCTGGATCTTCGTCATCGCTTGAGCTTCCATTCTATCTGGCGGATCATTCCGAGCCAAATTTCGGCGTCGTGGCCCGCGAGATTCATGCGGCGTATTAATCTGCGGATTTTTGCGTCCTCGCCCGGCGAGTGCATGTAACCGGTCGCTTCCAGCACATCCGTCAACCGTCGCGTTAGCCGGTCCAACTCCTCGGCAGTGGCGGGCTTGCGTTTATCCAGTTTAGGGGCCGCGGCCTTACGCACCAGTTCATAAAGACAGACCGCGACCGCCTGGCCAAGATTCATGGAGCCCTCGGTGCCGATGCGCACCAGCCAATGGCAATAGCTGATGTCGTCATTGGACAAGCCGAATTTTTCGGAACCGAATAATAGCGCGACAGGCGCGGACGCAAGGGTCCGCCGAATCAGACGCGCGCCGGACTCAAGCGATCGCAGCGGGTGCTGAAGCTCACGGTGGCCGAGCGAAGTGGTCCCGACCACGAGCCTGGAATCGGCGATCGCTTCAGCCAGCGTCGGGAACTCTTCGGCGTCGCGCAGAATCTTGTGCGCATGTACCGCTGAGCGGGCCTCCTGAAACGCGACCTCGTAGGGATTCACCAGACGCAGACGCCGGAACCCGAAATTACTCATGGCTCGAGCCGCGGCGCCTATGTTGAGCGGATTTCGCGGGGCAACCAAAATCACCCGCAGGTTGTCCTGAAGCTCGGCGGATTCGCCGCTACTGCTCGAGGTACGTGTAGCCGTTGAGCCCCTCTTCGTAGAATTTAAGCAGGCGGCCGGATTCCTCGTAACCGATGCGGCCTTCGCGCAGCGCAGTCTCCACATCGCGCCGGAACTCTTCCAGCAGCACTTTGGAATTGAACTGCACGTAGTCCAGCACTTCGCGCACTGTGTCGCCGCGGATGACGGCGTCCAGGATCACACCACCGCTTTCGCCCAGGCTGACATGCACGGCGTTAGTGTCGCCGAATAGGTTGTGCAAGTCGCCCAGGATTTCCTGATAAGCGCCCACCAGAAACGCGCCCATCAGGTATGGTTCACCATTGAAAGGATGCAAAGGCAGTGTCCGCTTCACATCGCGACGGTCGATGAATTGATCGATCTTGCCGTCGGAATCGCAGGAGATGTCGCCTAGTACGCCGCTGCGCGTAGGCATCTCGTTCAGCCGATGAATCGGCATGATGGGAAAAAGCTGCTTCACAGCCCAACTATCGGGCATGCTTTGGAACAGCGAGAAGTTACAGAAATAGGTATCCGAGAGCATACCGTCCAGAGCCTCAAGCTCTTCGGGGAAATACTCGAGCTCTTTGGCCATGCGAAGCAAACGTTTGCAAATGGCCCAATACAATGTCTCGGCCTGGCTGCGTTGCGCAAGCGGAAGGTAGCCCAGGCTGAACAGGTTCAGCGCGGCATCCAGCGCCTGCTGAGCGTCGTGAAAACCTTCCAGCAGATTCTTGGAACTGAGCGATCGATAGGTCTCCTGCAAATCGATAAGCGGCTGCTCGGCGTCTTCCGGAACCGGCGAAAACGTGTCGTCGCCGAATCCGCTCACGCCCAGGACGTTAAAGACCAGCACGCTGTGATACGCGGCGATGGCGCGTCCGCTCTCCGAAATGATGGTCGGGTGCGGCACCTCGGCTTCATCGCAGACATTTTGTATGTGATACACGATGTCGTTGGCGTATTCCTGCAGGGTGTAATTCACGCTGGATTCGAAATCGGTTTGCGAACCGTCGTAATCGATGCCCAGGCCGCCGCCGACGTCCAGGTATTTCAACCCCGCTCCCGCGCGCTTCAGCTCCACGTAAATTCGCGCGCCTTCCAGCACCGCAGCCTTGATTTGCCGGATATTCGTGATCTGGCTGCCCAGGTGGAAGTGCAACAGCTCGATGCAATCCTCCATGCCGACGGCCTTCATTTGGTCCAGCGCCTTCAGCGCTTCGCTGACGGTGAGGCCGAACTTGGAGCGATATCCGCCGGACGATTTCCAGCGCCCAGAGCCTTTGCTCGCCAACTTCAGCCGCAGGCCAATAGTCGGCCGAACGCCCACGCGCTGCGAGTGTTTCACAATGAGATCCAGCTCGGTGTATTTTTCAACCACCGGAATGATCTGCCGGCCGATTTTCTGGGCCAGCATCACCATCTCAATGTATTCGTCGTCCTTGAAGCCGTTACAGATGATGGGTGTCTCGTTATCGGCCACCGCCAGTACCGCGAGCAGCTCCGGTTTGGAGCCCGCCTCCAGCCCGAAATGATAGGGACGGCCGAACTTAAAGACCTCTTCCACCACCTGGCGCTGCTGATTCACTTTGATGGGATAGACGCAGCGGTAATCGCCTTTGTAGTTGTGCTCGGCGATGGCGCTCTGGAACGCCTGGTACATTTCGCCCAACCGGTGCTGGAGGATTTCGCCGAAACGAATCAGGATCGGCAGCCCTATGCCGCGCAACTCCAGTTTTTCGATCAGCTCGCGCAGATCGATGGCGCGCGCCTGCTCCTTGCTGGGATGCACCCACAGATGCCCGTTTGCGCCGACGGAAAAATACCCCTTGCCCCACCGGGCGACATCGTATAATTCGCTGGCGTCCGTAACGGTCCACCGTTCGGTGGGCTCGAAAACGGCGGCTTCAGTCAATTTCAATTCGAACTTACCTCCGGCCACAAGGCGCTAGACTTCAGTGTCCTAGGAATTGCCGCCTAGAGCAAGTAAATTCTTGAGCGGGCACGAGTTTGAACGTTTGGTTACGAAGTGGCGCCCCCGCTGCCGTTTCCGTGGCTCGCCGTTTCCGCGCGATCCATGCGATCGTCCGTTAACAGGCGGCGCTGCTATTCGCGAGTTGATTCGGGACAGATTCTACCTTGACCAAACCGCTCTTCGGGATTGATTTCGCCGTTCACGTAAGACCAATGTTCGCCCGCTCCTGTTCCAACCACCGATTGCAGCCGCAAGCAGCTATTTCGGAAGCGCCGGAAGCTGCGGAACCTGCGCATTAGTCGCCAGCACGGGCGTGCGCGCGACGTTTAACACCATTGCCAGCATCATGTAATAGCCGTTGAGCGCGGTCATGCTCACCACGCCCTGCTCTCCGAACTTCTTCACGGCTCGATCATACGTCGCATCGCTCACGCTCTTGTTCCGGTTCAGCTCGGTGATGAAATCGTAAACGACCTCCTCGTCCTCGGGAAGTCCAGAAGGCCGCCGTCCTTCGCCGATAGCGTTGATTGTCTCCTGCTTCAGGCCGGCTTTGAGAGCGCGCGAATAATGCGCGGTCCACTCGAACTGCTGGGTCCAATCCCGGGCTGCGAGCATGATGACAAGCTCCGTCAGTTTCGTCCCTAGAACGCTGTCCGTGCGAAAATACGTGGCCATCGCGTAGGCCTGCGTCGCCAGTTTCGGATCGCGCAACAATGCCACAAAAGGCCCGCCCAATCCAAAGGAGCCGGTTGACATGTCCGCGGCAGCCTTGCTTTGGGCGTCCGTCATTTTGTCCGCTTGGATCATCGGCAGGCGTTCCTGCGCCGCTGCAACGTTCAGGAAAATCAGCGACGCCCCAAAAGTCGGCACCAGTTTGTAGAACATAGTTGAGCCTTTCATACCCTAAAAGTATCGGAGCGCCATCTCACAATCGCCTTCTTAATGTCCTTCGGCGCCATACTCGACGTCCAGGCCTTCTCCGCTAAAGAGGCCAGCTCCTCATCCGACGCGAACCGCAGCGCGACCAACTGGGGTTCGGTCAGCTCCTCAATGCGCGGATTTAGCTCCGCGGACAACAGTGCGCGCAGTCGCAGCCTTTCCTCCAGACGAATCAGCCGGTCTTGTACACGAGCCGCATACATTCGCGTTATGAGCGTTGCCAACGGGAACAGAATTCCGATCAACAGCAAAATCCACGCGTCTAAGCGATCGTAGTGCCGGACGACATTGACGATACTAAGGATCAGCGCCACCAGCGCTCCCGGAATCAGAAAGAAATGAAACGGCGGATGAAACCGCACGTGATTCGCGTACGACTGCGGAAGTTTCTCGGCCATGGTCCCTCCTTAAGGGGAGAAGCGCTTGAATTTATTGCTCCAACTATGTTAGGGTAGCGTCTTTGGGACAGCATTTTTGGGGCGTGCTGTAGCTATCGGAAGGCGCGTTTTCTCGCGGTCTGCAAGTTCCCTTCTAAAGACATCATGGAATCGACGTTACACGACCTGGGTCAACTACTGCTAAAGGCGATACCCACCATTTTCCTTTTGTTGGTTGTCCACTTCTATTTGAAGGGGATGTTCTTCGGGCCCATGGCCGACGTGCTGGCCAAGCGCCGGGCAGCCACAGAAGGATTGCGAGAAACGGCCGAGAAAACGCGCGCCCGGGCCGCGGAACAGCTTGCATCGCTGGAAGCCCAATTGCGCGAAGCGCGCGAAAAGATTTATCAGCAGCAGGAAGAGGCGCGGCGCGGTTGGATTACTGAACAAACCGGCCAAGTGGACCAGGCCCGCGCTCAAGCCCACGAACTGATTCATCAAGGAAAAAAACGGTTGGACGCGGAAGCCGCCGCGGCTAAAAGCCAGCTCACCACCGCCACCGATGGATTGGCAAATGAAATCGTACGGACGCTGCTTGAAAGGACCGCCGCCTGATGGTAGCCCAAGTGATTCGCCGCGCGATCCTGGCAACAGTTTTAGGTCTGGCTCTGGCGTCCCTCGCTCTGCCTCAGGAATCGCCGGGACAGAAACAGGAAGCCGAGCAGGGCGATCCGTGGATTTGGTGGAAATGGGCGAATTTTATTATTCTC
>Ga0302326_10018191_pt1 | contig 14578 bp, 11 predicted proteins | sample Palsa_T0_3_FD_202264 | JGI IMG/M metagenome (GOLD analysis project Ga0302326, IMG submission 202264) | Peat permafrost microbial communities from Stordalen Mire near Abisko, Sweden - Palsa_T0_3 | ecosystem: Environmental > Terrestrial > Soil > Palsa > Peat permafrost | place: Sweden: Abisko... | reverse complement strand
GTCTATGCATTGCCGACCCCTGCCATCGTCGATAAATTTGCTTGATATCCGACAAAGAATCTACGACTGGCGGAGTGTGCTTGGAGTTTTTTTCGATACAAGCGGCGGGCTAGGAACGGGACCGGATCGCGACGCGTAGGTGGTGGGGCTACGAAGGAAAGGATAAACGACTGCGGGAGCGACGGCGCGCGGCAACAAGCCGCTTGCTTTGAATGCATCTGACGACCTATTGTAATTACTGGCGCTTTTCGGTCCCGAACGGCTTGGGACCTTTACTCATGCTGGATCTTATTGTTAACGCGGATGATTTCGGACTGACGCGCGGCGTCAATGCGGGGATCATTCGCGCGTATCGCGAAGGTATCCTTACCAGCGCCACGCTAATGGCCAACGGGCCGGCGTTCGATGATGCGGTGGAACTCGCGCGTGCCAATCCGGGGCTCGGCGTGGGCGTGCACTTGGCACTGCTGGGTGGGCGCGCGGTGGCGCCGCGGCAGGAGGTTACTTCGCTGGCGGACCGCGACAATCAGCTTCCCGATACGCTGTTCGTCCTGCTGACCCGGCTTTCGAGCGGGTGGATTCCTACACGCCAGATCGAGCGGGAATTCCGCGCGCAAATCAACCGCGTGCTCGACGCTGGGATCGTGCCCACTCATCTCGATACGCACAAGCATACGCACACCCATCCGCGAGTGATGGAGGCGATGGGGCGGATCGCCAACGAGTTCAAGATTCGGTGCGTGCGCAAGCCGTTCGAAGATTTTCGGATTTCGATGTCCAACCGGCGGGCCAACGGCAAAGGAAATACTCGGCAGGTGATGTCGGCGGTCGCCGCGGGCACTACCGCGCCGCTGTTTCGCTTGCTGGTGAAAGCTTACGGCCTGCTCACGCCCGATCATTTCTTCGGGCTTACGGTCACCGGGCGGCTGCGCAGCAAGGGGCTGCTGGAAATTATGGCCAGGCTTCCGCAGGGAACTAGCGAGCTGATGTGCCACCCAGGAGTTTGCGACGATGAGCTGCGGCAGCTTCCGACGCACCTGCAAAGCGAGCGCGAAGACGAGTTGACTGCGCTCACCGATCCGAACGTCCGGCGCGCCGCCGAGGCTCGCGGGATTCGGCTGATCGGGTACCAGGAGATCGTTCGCAACCATGCCGCCTGAAATTATTCCTACGCCGCCGAAATACTCGATCGTGGTGCCGCTGCACGACGAAGCCGCCAGCATCCGGGAGCTGCACGAGCGTCTGAGCCGGGTGATGACCGGGCACTACGAGCCGGTGGAATTCGTCTATATCGACGATCACAGCTCGGACGGAACGGCGGGGATTCTTGCCGAGTTGGCGGCGATCGATCCGCGCATTCTGGTTCTGCGGCTGAAGCGCAATTACGGGCAGACCACTGCGCTGGCGGCCGGATTCGATGCGGCTTCCGGCGAGATCATCATTTCCATGGATGGCGATTTGCAGCACGATCCGTCGGATATTCCGCTGATGCTAGAAACCATGGAGGCGCAGGACTGCGATATCGTCAGCGGCTGGCGGCAGAAGCGCGTGGACAATTACTTGCTGCGGCGGCTGCCTTCGCGGATTGCCAACTGGATGATGAGCAAGCTTTCCGGGGTGGACATTCACGACTTCGGGACTACGTTCAAGGTGTACCGGCGGGAGACGATCAAGGACATTCGGTTGTACGGGGAGTTGCATCGATTTATTCCGGCGCTCGCGGCGTGGAACGGGGCGACGGTGGTGGAGGTGCCGATCCATAACATCGTTCGTCCGGAAGGGAAGTCGCACTACGGGCTCTCGCGGACGGTACGGGTGTTTTTTGACATCATTACGATACGATTTTTGCTGCGGTATATGTCGCGGCCGCTGCATTTTTTTGGGCCGCCGGGTTTCTTGGGGTTGGCCGGCGGGGCGGCGATTCTTTTCTTTTTGTTCGTGGAGAAAGTCTTTATGGGGATGGATATTATTTTGGAGCATGGGCCGCTGCTGGTGTTGGCTACTATGCTGTTTCTGTTTGGGGTTCAGGTGCTGGCGGTGGGGTTGCTGGGGGAGCTGTTGATGCGGACACACTTTGATGCTAACCGGCGGCCTACTTATCGAGTGGAGCGGATTACTCGGAATTCTCGCGTTAGCCACGCTTCTGCTTCGCGGTGAGGCCCCCTGGGGGAGTGGTTGGTGCGGAGGGTGGGCCTGTCTAACTTTAAATTCTTTTCGATCATGTGGTTGAGTTCGTTGGTTGGAACTTGCACGGTTCGAACGCCCACCCTTCCCAAAAGCCGGGAAGAGTACCCGGAAAGAATAGAACTGTGGAAGCGTAAGTCAAGAACCCCACACGTAAACCCGACGTCTGGGGCACCCACCTTCAACGTCCAATTCAAGAACTCGCGGTTTTCTAATTCAAGACGCTTACGAGGGCTGTCCGGGTGTCAAATTCTGCGCGCTTGGAGGGGCCGCGCCGCCAGGAGTGGCTGCGGCACAACGGCACCTCAGAGGAGAAGCTTGTGTAGATTCTCATTCGTACACAAGCTATCATCCGTGCTGTCTTTTTTGGGGGGACGGTGGCTATGGTTGGTGCGGTGCCTAGTCCGGTGGCTAAGTTTTTTGAGGGTACGATCACGCAGCGCGAGGATGTGGCGGCTGATCTGTGGAAGATACGGGTTGATCCTGGCGGGGATTTTCAGTTTGTGGCGGGGCAGTACGCTACGATCGGGGTCAGCAACGGGGAAAAGATTGTTGAGCGGCCTTACTCGATTGCTTCGTCTCCTTACGAAAGGGAACTTGAATTTTATTTCGAGTTGGTTCCGCAGGGGGCGCTCACGCCGCTGCTGCATCGGCTGGGCGTGGGCAGCAAGGTGTTTCTTCGGAAGTTTGCGAAGGGGCGGTTCACGCTTGACCTGCAGAGCGGGCACAAGAATCATTTGCTGATCTCCACGGTCACCGGCGTGGCGCCGTTTGTGAGCTTTGTGCGCACGCTGGATATCGACGCCAAGCAGAATAAATTTCCCGGGGATATCCGGCTCTACGCCATTAATGGCGCTAGCCGCTCTTGGGAGTTGGGCTATCAAGCGGAGCTGGAGCGGGCTGCGGCGTTGGAGTGTCCTTGGCTTAGCTACGTGCCGACGGTGAGCCGGCCGTGGGAAGATCTGCCGTGGCAGGGCGAACGAGGGCGGGTGGAAGACGTCTTGCGGAAATTTACCGATGAGTGGGGAATTAAGGGCGAGGAAACTACTGCGTATCTGTGCGGGCATCCGATGATGGTGGAACACTGCAACGGAATTCTGACGCGGAGCGGGTTTAGCCGGAAAGATATTCGCGAGGAGGTCTATTGGATACCCGACAAGGCGGAATGAAATCGCCGCGGGCGCTGTGGCCGAGTTCCGATCTCGCGCGACGATCGGTTTCGGGCGCTCTTTCCGATGCGCGCCCAGTAGAGTTGGGCGGGCGAGATATTTAGGCGGGCGTCCGGTTAACGTTCCTCTTGTGCGAGAGGATGTCGGGGCTCCGGACGCCCGCGACGGTAGCCAAGTTGGCTCCCGAGCTTTGTGGTTATCGCTACTGCGCGATTGGTTGGTCGCTCTTACTGGCCAGTTCCTCGAGGGTGCTGCCAATTGCGCGGAGCGGGGTAGAGACGTGCACGGTTTCGCGCGGATCATCCACGTCGACGACCACCGCGCCGCCGCTCTTTGACACCCGAACGTGCTGCTCGCCCTGAACGACTTCGACGAACGTCATGTCCTGCTCGTCCTTCAGTTCGTCTACCGCGGCTTGGATGGCCGGCATCCACGGGCGCAACTGCTCCGACGCTTGTTGCAAGTGCCGTTGCGGAATGCAAAACAGCGCGGCCGGCGCCAGGACGCCCGGCACTACCAAGGAGAGATGCGTACCGTTGGGCGCCTTTTCATGGACGCGGACGTGCACCAGCCCTTCGCTTAGCGCGACGCTTCCGGCGGTGACTGTGACGCAGAGCATTCCCACACCTAGTTTGGCTAAGATCACGTTCGCCTCCTTCTCGGCGCGGGGCAACCGGCCGGCACTTCCGGTTGGTCATTCGGGTGGTTAATTTGGATCGTTCTTTCCATCGACCCAGACGCGGACGGTCTGATCGGAATCCTGAACGTCGACTAAGAAATTCTCACCGCCGTTTTCGAGGGCGCGGAGGACGGCATTCAAATCGATTTCGTTGTCTACGGTGTTTTTTAGGACAGCGTCGACGATCGAAAGCGGCACGGTGACGTCTACTTGCTGCGATTTCTTTTCTTTGCCGGCGTCTTTGGAGCGGACGTGGATCACCAGGTTGTCGCCGGACTTCGCCACGCGGACGTCCTGGTCGGCCTGCTGGACGGTAACGAACTCATTGTCTGGGGAGCTGCGGACCGCCTCCAGGATTGCGTGTACATCTATATCTCCGGTGTGGAGGTTTCCCAGCTTTACCTTTCCGCCGTGCATGTCGCCGTGGTTGATCGCTGGGAGGACTTTTTCCGCTAGAGACAGCGGGACGTTTACGCAGGCCTTTTCGCCGGCGGTGGCGCCGTCGACGCGGACGTGCAAATACCGGTCTGGCGCGTTTGCTGCGCGTGCCCGGCCCATACCGGCTACTAGCAATACTGCCGCTACGATCGCGGCCATGGCTAACGCTACTGCGGTTCGCTGATTGATCTTCATCTTCTATCTCCCCGGCCCGAAGTATGCGGCCTCGCTGTTTAAATGTACGCAGGGCTGCTTGAGAATGTTCCGGGGGCTGAGGTTAAATTGGAGAGTTGGAGTCCGGGGGGCGCACAACGAGAATGGTTGTGCCATTGACGGGAGGCGGGATGGCAATCCTAAGGACGCCGGCGGGGTCTTTCCGCTGCGAGTGTCGGTGCGGCGGCACACAAACAAGGCCAAGTTAAAAACGTAGAGAACCCAGGTGTGAAATCGACACCTGGGGCACCCACTTCGCTTCGCTCAGCACCCCACCGCGAGAGAATTTACGACGGATCAAAGCGGGCGCGCGGGAGATGGTGCTAGCGCTTGAAATATAGGCCGGCCAGTGGTGGCAGCTTTAGATTTAGAGAGTAGGGTCTGCCGTCCCAGGGGATCGGCTCGGCATGAACTCCGCCGGTGTTGCCAACGTCGGTGCCCTCGTAATAGGCGGAATCGCTGTTCATGATTTCGCGATAGAAGCCGGCTTCGGGAACGCCCACGCGATAATTTTCGCGAATCACTGGGGTGAGATTGCAGGCGACCACTACAAAGTCCGCGGGGTCTTTGGCTCGACGTAGGAAAGTGACCACACTCATATCGCCGTCGTCGGCGTTGATCCACTCGAAGCCCTGCCAATCGAATTCCACCTGGTAGAGGGCGGGTTCGCGGGCATACGTTTTGTTCAAATCGCTCATCAGGCGGAACAGGCCGCGATGGGTGGGAAAGTCCATCAGCGCCCAATCCAGTTCGGTGTATTCCTGCCACTCGCGCCACTGGGCTAGCTCGGCGCCCATGAACAAGAGCTTTTTGCCGGGGTGGGCGAAGAAATAGGTGTACAGCAGGCGGAGGTTGGCGAATTTCTGCCAGTTGTCACCAGGCATCTTGGAGAGCAGGGATCGCTTTCCATGTACCACTTCATCGTGGGAGAGGGGCAGGACGAAATTTTCGGTGAAGGCATAGATCATCGAAAAGGTGAGCTGGTTGTGATGGAACTTGCGATAGATCGGGTCGGTCTGAAAATATTTCAGGGTGTCGTTCATCCAGCCCATGTTCCACTTGAGGTCAAAGCCCAGGCCGCCAACGTAGGTGGGGCGGGATACGGCGGGATAGGAGGTAGACTCCTCGGCGATGGTCATGATGCCGGGGTAGCGGGCGTGGACCACTTCGTTGAGCCGCTTGAGAAAGGCGATGGCTTCCAGATTTTCGCGGCCGCCAAACTGGTTGGGCACCCACTCGCCGGACTTGCGTGAATAGTCGAGGTACAGCATCGAGGCCACCGCATCGACGCGCAGGCCGTCGAGGTGATACTTATCCATCCAGAAGAGCGCGTTGGAAATCAGATAATTTTGGACCTCACTGCGGCCGTAGTTGAAAACCAGGGTGCCCCAGTCCGGCTGCGATCCTTTCCGCGGATCGGCGTGCTCGTACAAATGCGAGCCGTCAAAAAACGCCAGGCCGTGGGCATCGCGCGGAAAGTGCGCGGGCGTCCAATCCAACAAAACGGCCAGGCCCTCCTGGTGGCAGCGATCGACGAACCCCATGAAATCGGTGGGGCTCCCGTAGCGGCTGGTGACCGAGAAATATCCCACGGTCTGATAGCCCCACGAACCATCGAAGGGATGCTCCATGATCGGCATCAACTCGATATGGGTGAAGCCCATTTCCTTGGCGTAGGGGATCAGTTGGTCGGCCAGCTCGCCATAGGTGAGCCACGATTTTCCATTTTTCGAGGACCTGCGCCACGAGCCTAGGTGAACTTCATAAATCGACATCGGCTCGCTGAAATGATCGCGCTTGGGCCGCTCTTCCATCCATGCCGCGTCCTTCCAGGCGTAACGATCGATATCGAAGACCATCGATCCGTTGGCGGGGCGTACTTCCGCGGCCACGCCGTAGGGGTCTGACTTCAATCCCAGGTAATGATTGATCTGCGAGAGGATTTCGAATTTGTAAATCTGCCCTTGGCCGAGGCCCGGGAGAAATATTTCCCACACGCCGGTGGCTCCGCGGTTGCGCATGGGGTTCACGCGTCCATCCCAGCGATTGAAATCTCCCACGACGCTTACGCGCTGGGCGTTCGGCGCCCACACTCCAAAATGAACGCCTGGGACGCCGGAAACTTCGCGAATGTGCGCGCCGAGTTTTTCGTACTTCAGGTAGTGCGTTCCTTCGCCCATCAAGTACAAATCGAAATCGGTGAGCAGGGCGGGGAAGGCGTAGGCGTCAGAGGCTTCCACCGTGCGGCCATCCCTCTCGATGGTCCGTAGCCGGTAGGTGACCGCGGGGACCGGCTCGGCCAGTCCGCCGGCGGGCAGCGGCACAACCGCTTCGAATAGGCCGTCGTCATGAATCCGCGTCGCGGGTATCTCCCGGGAGTTAGGGCCCCAAATCACGGTGACGGTCTCGGCGTTGGGCTGGAAGGCGCGAATGGCGATCGAAGCCGCACCGTTCGCGGTGACCGGGTGCGGGCCTAGAACTTGAAATGGATCGGCGTGCTCGGCGTGAACGAGGCGTTCGATTTCCGCCGAGGAAATCGTTGCTGGTCGCGCCGGTGCGCTCGCAGGTATCCCGGTTGGTTTACTAGCCACATCTTCCCCCGTGGTTCCCAAGTGTCCTGCTAATCATACTCCAGAGTTCCGGCTGTAATGAAAATCCTGTGCTAACATCCACCGGGCGCTCAGACGGGAGGTGCCGGATGGCGGTTGTTTTCCTGGCGTTAACGGTGATCGTCGCGTTGCTGGTGACGTTTTCCGGGATCGCAAAGATCCGACGCGATCCGCGAGTGGTGAAGGTGATCAACGAGACGTGCGGGGTACCGTTGACGTATTTTCCGGTGCTGGCTGCTCTTGAGTTTGCCGGGGCGCTCGGGCTGGTGGCGGGCGTCTGGTGGCCGGTGGTTGGGGTGGCGGCGGGCATCGGCCTGGTGCTCTACTTCGTTGGGGCGGCGGTTTCGCATCTGCGGGTTGGAGACGTGAAAGGCGTTGGGGCTGCGGTGTTTATGTTGGTGCTTTCGGGGGCAGTGCTTGCGTTTCGTGTTCTGACCATGCGAGCGTGAGATTCAGTTGCGTGACGCTGGGTGGATACGTTCAGGAAAGCCATTGCCGCTGATGGCAGCGTGCGGATTCTTGAGTGGAGAGGCTTTTGGTTTTGGGGCTTCCACCGCCAGGAGTGGCTGTGCCACAACCTTTGAGAGGAGTTTCATAGAGATGAGGAAAGCTATTTTAGGGATCGGATTGTTGGTCACGGCGTTTCTGGTTTCGGCGGCTGGCCTGCGGGGCGCCAGTCCTGGCCCGCGGGCAGGGGCAGGGCAGGCGGAAAAGGCGGTGAAGACGCCGTCTACGGTAATCCTAGAGAATTGGAATGACGTCAACGACAAACTGGTCGCGATGGCTGAGGATTGGCCGGAGGAAAAGTATGTTTACCGGCCCAACGACGAGGTGCGTACCTTCGAGCAAGTGTTGCTACACATCGCCGGAAGTAACTATGAGCTAATCAATCGGATCTCCGGCAAGAAACTCGGTGATGCGGATAACGACCCATCTACGGAAACCTACAAGACCAAGGCCCAAGTGGTGGCCTACCTCAAGAAATCCGAGACCGACGGAGCCGCCGCCATCCAGGCTGGCGGGGACGCCGGGGCTTTGAAGAATCTGAATATGTGGGTCGGCTACATCGAGCATAGCGGAGAACACTACGGGCAACTGGTGGTGTACTACCGGAATAACAAGGTGGTCCCGCCCGACTCGCGGAAGAAGTGAACGAAGAATACCTACGGATGTTCCACGATGGTACGAACGTACCATTGTGACCACCCTACCCTGCCTTTAACCTCTTATTTTTGAGGGGGCGCTGGGCCTCGGGCTGCAGGTTTGTCCTTAGTGCCGACGGGTGGCGCAGCGAGCTTCATGCCTGGGAAGATTTCACTCGAACAACTCGAAGCTATCGCGGCCAGCGTGAATAGCGCTGCCAAACCGGCTGATACCGTTGATCCCGCGGACCCCGCGGCCGAGTATCCGTCCATCGCGGTGGCCCCTTCCACTGCCGATGACCTGCTTGGCGCTGATTTTTCGATGTACGCGCGGGCGGAAGCGGAACACTCCGCTTACATCAATGCGCTGACCGTTAACAACCCCATCGCCATCGTGGTGCTCGAATCGAATTTGCGGATTCAGATGGTGAATCCGGCGTTTGAGCAGCTATTCCAATACGAGCAAAGCGAGATTCTCGGCGAGGATCTTGACACCCTGATCGTTCCGGAATCGGAGCGGGCGGCAGCTCGCGAACTGAGCGAACTCATTCGGTCCGGCAAGACGGTGCAGGCCACGCTACAGCGGAAGCGCAAAGACGGCGAGTTGCTTGAGGTGAAGGTGATTGCGGTACCGCTGCTGGTATCCGGGGATTTGATTGGCGCGTTTTCGATGTACGAGGACATTACCGAGCGGCGGCGCGCGGAGCGCCGGCTGCAGGCTGCGGAAGCGAAGTACCGCGCGCTGGTGGAGCAACTGCCGGCGATCACGTATTCGGCGGAATCCGGGGTGAATGGGCAGTGGTCATACGTAAGCCCGCAAATTCATTCGATCCTGGGATACACCGCGGAAGAGTGGACGGCCGATCCGGGATTGTGGCATCGGCGGCTGCATCCTAGCGACGTGGAACAGGTAATGGCGCAGGAGCGCCACAGCGCGGCTACCGGCGCGCCGCTGGATTCCGAGTACCGGATGCTGGCTCGCGACGGGCGCGTGGTGTGGTTCCGGGACATCGCCGGCGTGGCTCCTGCGGCTGGCTCGACGCACGCGCGTATGCAAGGGGTGATGCTCGACGTCACGTCCCGCAAACATGCGGAGATCGCGCAACACGAAGCGGAAGAGCGCCTGCGCAGCATATTCGAAAATTGCGTGGAAGGCATTTTCCAAACCACGCCGGATGGCCGCTACCTGAGCTTGAATCCCGCACTGGCGCGGATGACCGGTTACGCTTCACCGGCGGAAAAGCAGGCCGCGGTGCAGGATATCGCGGGCCAGGAATTTGTGGATCCTTCGCGGCGCGTGGAGCAGCAGCGGATGCTGGAAACCCACGGACGCATCGAGAATTTCGAATATCAGGTGTATCGCCGGGACGGGGCGAAAATCTGGCTGTGCGATAACGCCCGGGTGGTGCGCGACGCCGGCGGGAAAACTCTCTATTACGAAGGCACCACCGAGGACATCACCCATCGCAAGCGCGCCGAGACCGAGCGCCAGGTGACTTCGGAGATCATCCACGGGATCAACACCACCGACGATCTGGATAGCCTGCTGGCACTGATCCACCGTTCGCTCAAGAAAGTGATTCGCGCGGAAAACTGTTTTGTGGCGCTGTACGATCCGGCCACCGGCCAATTCGGATTTCCATTTTTCGCCGATGAATTTGACTCCGCGCCGCCGCCGCAGAATCTGGGGCGGACCTGCACGTCATACGTCTTCCGCACCGGCCGGGCGATGCTGATCCCGCAGAAGACGTTCGATCTGCTCGCGGCACATGGCGAAGTGGAGCTGGTTGGCACGCAGTCGCCTTCGTGGCTTGGCGTTCCTCTGCGCACACCCGCGGCTACGATCGGGGTGATGGTGGTGCAGCACTACACCGAGGAAAACGCCTACACGCAGCGCGACCTGGAATTTCTAAATTCGGTGGGAGGGCAGATCGCTCTGGCGATCGAGCGCCGCCGTTCTGAAAAAGCATTGCGAGACAGCGAGGCGCGCTTGCGGGTGCTGGTGGAGCAATTGCCGGCGGTCCTGTGGACCGTGGACACCAACATGTGCTTCACGTCCTGCCTTGGCGCGGGACTGGCTCGCGTGGGGATGAAGCCCAACGAAGCCGTCGGGCAGACGTTGCTGCAATTTTTCGAGACGATCGACGAAGGTTTTACTCCCATCGCCGCGCATCGCCGGGCGCTTTTCGGCGAGCCGGTGACCTTTCCGATCGAATGGCGCAGCGGGTCGTACGCTTGCCATGTGGAACCGTTGCGCGGGGCCGACGGGCAAATTTTGGGCGCGATCTGCATGGCGCTGGACGTTACCGATCGCAAGAAACTGGAAGAGCAGCTTCGCCAGGCGGCGAAGATGGAAGCGGTTGGACGGCTGGCCGGGGGAATCGCGCACGATTTCAACAACCTGTTGATGGTGATTCAGGGTTATGCCGAGCTGATGCTCGAACGCATGGGCGAAAATAATCCGATGCGGCGGAACGCGCAGCAGATTCAGGAGGCATCGCAGCGCGCCACCGCGCTGACGCGACAACTGCTGGCATTCAGCCGCAAGCAGATGCTGGCGCCGAGCGTGCTGAATATTCAGAACGTGGTTACCGACATGGAGAAAATCCTGCGCCGGCTGATCGGCGAGGACATCGAATTTATCAGCGTGGCTCCGCCAAATCTGTGGCGCGTTAAGGCCGACCGCAGCCAGGTGGAACAGGTGATCCTGAATCTGGCGGTGAATTCTCGCGACGCTATGCCGCGGGGAGGCAAACTGACCATCGAGACGGCGAACTACGAATTCGATTCCGGCTACAATCGTTCGCCGGCGATCTTGGCGCCCGGGAAATACGTGATGCTGGCGGTTTCGGACACCGGATGCGGCATGGACCCGGAAACGCAGGCACACATCTTCGAGCCGTTTTTCACCACTAAGGAAAAGGGACGCGGCACCGGGCTGGGTCTGGCGACGGTGTACGGAATCGTCAAGCAGAGCGGCGGATACGTGTGGGTGTACAGCGAGCAGGATCGCGGGACAACTTTCAAGGTTTTCCTTCCGAGCGTGCAGGACGCGGAGGAAGTGGTGGCAGCCGAGGTAGCCGAGAATAACCCCGGGGGGTCGGAAACGATATTGTTGGTGGAGGACGAGCAAGGGGTGAGGGAACTGGCGCGGGAATATTTGCAGCTGGGCGGCTACAACGTTTTGGAGGCGGAGAGCGGGCCCGCGGCGCTGGAGATTGCCGAGAAATATGCCGGGACGATTCATCTGATGCTGGCGGACGTGGTTATGCCGGCGATGAGCGGTCCGGAACTTGCGAACATCATCGCTACGATTCGTCCGGAAACTAAAGTGATCTATATGTCGGGGTACACGGAACAAGCGATCGTGCACCACGGCATTTTGCATCCCGATACCATTCTGTTGCCCAAGCCGTTTACGTGGCAGACGTTGGCTTGCAAGCTGCGCGAAACGCTGGGTCCCCGGCCCAAACTGCAGTAGCAGGCTGCGCCGCAGGCGCGGCGCAGAGATTTGCGCTCGCAAGAAAATCTACGCCCCTAAACCCAACGGTACGCCATTCGCTTCTCGGCTTGTCGCCGACTTGGGAGGTACGGAATTTATTGACATACATCCTTCCGCAGCATATACAGGCGCCAACCCTATTGAGAGCTATGAGCCTTCGCACGAAACAAAGATTGGCCGCGCTGGATATTGGATCGGGAGGGTATGAGATGATTCGCGACACGAGCTGGATTAGTGGCGTGGTTTTGTTTGGGCTGGCGCTTGTTTTTCCTGGCCGAATGCTGGCGCGACAGACCTCCACTCCGGAAGAGCGGGCGCAATGGGTGGACGTGACCCATAAACTGGAGAGTGGTCCGCTCGATGACGCCCTGAACCGCCAGGGCGAAACTGCGTTCAAGCAAGACAGCGAGGCGCATGACATCCATGCTGCACTTTGCTCGGTGCTGTTTAACGAGTTCGGCGGTATGAAGTACAGCTACTCTCACCTGATTACGCGGCAATACATGCTGGCCATCGAGAACCCTGACAAAACAGGAGATACCGATGCGATGAATCTCTCTGCCGTGGAGAGTGTGCTGAAGACTTACCAATCGATCTTGCAGCAAAAGCCGGACGCGAAGGCCAAGGCTCTCGACGACATGGTGAAGAAACAAAGCCAAGAGAAACTCAAGGATTTTGTGCACAAACAGTGCCACTAGGATCGGATCGGACGATTTTCATATATTCTTGCTGGCGATTGCGCTGCAGCAATGGGACATGACAAAACCGCCGGCCTTTGAAATCTCTGATGAGAAGGAATTGCTGCTGGCTTGCCTGCGGGCGCCCTCGCCGGCGGATTCTGATGCGCGGATTGGGGAACTGCTTAGGCAGGCGATCGATTGGGGGGTGGTGATCGAGGACGCTGGGAACCACGCGGTGACGCCGATCGTCTATTCGCGGCTGGCTGGATTTCGGGATGCTATTCCGGCGGGGCCGTTTGAGGAGCTTGCGAAAGCATACCGCGCCAATTCTGCTCGTAATATTTTCCTGGCTGCTGAACTGGCGCGAATTCTCGATGGTTTCGCTGCCGCGCAGATCGAGGCTGTTCCTTACAAGGGTCCGGCTATCGCGGTGCAGGCTTACCGCGACTTGACGCTGCGCGAGTTCGAGGACCTCGACATCGTGGTTGCGCAGGGCAGCATCGCTGCTGCCCATGCGGCGATGCGCGAGCTTGGGTTTACGCCGCGCTTTCCGTGGCTGCACGAAACTGCGGCTAGCCGCAGTTTCGTGCCTGGCGAGTACGCGTATGAAGACGCGGCTTGCCGCGTCTTCGTTGAGATTCATACCGAAAGGACGCTGCGGCATTTTCCATTTCCGCCCGATCTTTCCGAATTTTTCACCCGCTGCGTGCCGGTGACGGTTGGGGGCAGCGAACTGCGCACTTTCGCGCCGGAAGACCAATTCATTTTTTTGGCGGTACACGGCGCTAAGGACTTCTGGGAGCGGCTGGTGTGGATCGCGGATATTGCGGCGCTGCTGCGCGCGGTTCCCGATCTCGACTGGCACACAGCGGTCTATCGTGCGGAGTCTGCTGGGGTCGGGCGGATGCTTCGCGTGGGGCTCGCGCTCGCGGTGAGTCTGCTGCACGCGCCGCTCCCGCCGGAGATTTTGCAGAGTATTCGCGCTGACTACCGCGCTCGGGAGATCGCCGAGCAGCTCGAGCGACGCATACTTGCGCCGGCGCTGCCGGCGCTGGGTGCGGGGGCGCGGATTCGGTTGCGGTACCGGATGGTGTCTGGGCCGGCGAGCGCGGCGCGGTACGCGCTGCGACTCGCGTTTGTTCGTAGTGAGGTGGACTACGATTCGGCGCGGCTTCCGCGGGCGCTTCGGGTGTTTGGTGGGGTGCTGCGGCCGTTTCGGGCGATGCGGAAATACGCTTCGGATGAAACGCCGCCGCCGGAATCGTGAATTTGAGCTCGGGCGGTCTGGGACTGCGGCGGTGGTTGGTGCATTTCGTAGGCCAAAACGGCCATCCTTTGCGCACGGCGCAAAGGACGGGGCATTCGGGGTACATCTCCTTGCGTGGAAATTCGCTGTCGTCCCAATCACACACTTGAGCTGGGTGCCCCACCGGGAGTTGCTCGACGGGCGGCTGGGATTGTGGAGGTCTCAACGCCCACCCTTTGCGAAGGGCGCAAAGGATGGGCTGGCAGCGAAGGAACTTTGGAGTTCGAAGTTTACACAGATTGGCTGTGCCACAACGCCCGGCGGCCGGCATCTTGCTCATGTTGGCGACTGTGGGAGCTTTGGGTTTTTTGGGTCTTTGCCGCCAGGAGTGGCGGCGCTTGTCTTGACGATGGAGCGAAACTCGATGAGGAGTAATCGGCGAGTAGTTCCGGGGAGGGAGGCCGTGGCGGCGCGAGGCCTGGGATGAAAGTTCCAAGAGCCTGAGTCAGTAGATCGGCCCCCCGCCCTAGTTTCCGAAAACTGAAGAGAATCACAGGCTACTAGAGCCTGCATTTACAAGCTCAGTTGGAAGCCACGCAGGGTCGGGGAGCCGGAGCCACAGCCTGCTGCGAGGAGGCGGTGATGGACAAGATGGAAGTGTGGGAAGAGGAAGTCGTGGGGCTGGAAGTGAGTGCGAAAGAGTTGGTGGTGGCGCG
>Ga0302326_10018190_pt1 | contig 14579 bp, 15 predicted proteins | sample Palsa_T0_3_FD_202264 | JGI IMG/M metagenome (GOLD analysis project Ga0302326, IMG submission 202264) | Peat permafrost microbial communities from Stordalen Mire near Abisko, Sweden - Palsa_T0_3 | ecosystem: Environmental > Terrestrial > Soil > Palsa > Peat permafrost | place: Sweden: Abisko... | reverse complement strand
CATACCATCTGCCACTGCAATTGCTGGCTAAGGTGCTGCAACAGCTGACCAAGTCTGGAATGCTGGAGTCGCATGCCGGCACGCATGGCGGCTACTCGCTGGCGCGTCCGGCCGGGGAAATTAACGCGTATGAAGTAATTCGAGCCATTGATGGTCCCTTCTTCATCACATCATGTGCGACGGTGCGCGGGTCTTGCGTTTTGCATGACCACTGCACGGTGAAGGAGCCGTTACAAAAGCTGAACGACGCGTTTCGCGACGTGTTGATGGATGTACGGATCTCTGATCTGGCGCAGGATGCCCCGCGGAATCCGCAAGCAGCAGCAGCGCGCGAGCTGGTGCAATTGATTTAGCAGTTGAGATTTAACGAGCCACGACAAGAGCAAGACACTTTAGGAGACGCAAGCAATGATCAGGACGGAAAGCCCCACCGCCAAGGGAGTCAAGCTCCCCATCTACATGGACAACCACGCCACCACGCAGCTGGACCCGCGCGTGTTAGAGGCGATGATGCCGTACCTGACGGAGACGTTTGGCAACGCGGCGAGCCGCAACCATGCTTTTGGCTGGGAGGCGGAAGTTGGCGTTGAGGCGGCGCGTGAGCAGATTGCGAAATTGATTGGTGCGACGGCGAAGGAAATCATCTTCACCAGCGGCGCGACGGAAGGCAACAACCTCGCCATCAAGGGCGTTGCGGAAATGTACAAAGAGCGCGGCAATCACATCATCACGCAGGTGACGGAGCACAAGGCTGTGCTCGATACCTGCAAGCGGATGGAAAAGTACGGCTATCGCGTGACGTATCTGCCGGTCAACAAAGACGGGCTGATTGAGATGGAAGACCTGAAGCGCGCCATGGATGACAAGACCATCCTGGTGAGCATCATGTTCGCGAACAATGAAATCGGCACAGTCCAGCCGGTCGCGGAAATTGGCAAGCTTTGCCATGAGAAGGGCGTCGTCTTCCACACCGACGCGGTGCAGGCTGTGGGCAAGATTCCGGTCGACGTCAACGCGATGAACATCGACATCCTGACGCTGAGCGGCCACAAGATTTACGGGCCCAAAGGCGTGGGCGCGATGTACGTCCGCCGGCGCAATCCGCGTGTCCAAATCGCCGCTCAGATAGACGGTGGCGGTCACGAGCGCGGCATGCGCAGTGGCACGCTGAATGTTCCCGGCATCGTTGGCTTGGGCAAGGCTTGCGAAATTGCGCGGGTGGAGATGGCTGCAGAAGCTGAGCGCGAGATCAAGATGCGCGATCACCTGAAAGAAAAGTTCGAGAAGGCGCTGGATTATGTTCACGTCAACGGCTCGTGGGAGCATCGCCTGCCGGGCAACCTGAACATGAGCTTTGTTTACGTCGAAGGTGAGTCTCTGCTGATGGGCATCAATGATGTCGCCGTCTCCAGCGGTTCGGCCTGCACCTCGGCGACGCTTGAGCCGTCGTATGTATTGAAGGCGCTTGGGCTGGGCGACGATGTCGCGCACAGTTCGATTCGCTTTGGTCTTGGCCGCTTCAACACGCCGGAGGAAGTGGATTACGTTGCCGACAAGGTGATCGACATCGTGCAGAAGCTGCGCGAACTGTCACCGCTCTACGAGATGGTGAAAGAAGGCATCGACCTCAGCAAGATTGAGTGGGCTGCGCACTAAAGCATTTGTAACAGTCATCGGAAATTTAGAACGACAACAGTTTTTTGGAGGAACAACATGGCATACAGCGATAAGGTAGTCGACCACTACAACAATCCCCGCAACGTCGGCACGCTCGACAAGTCCAGCACGGAAGTTGGCACGGGCCTGGTTGGCGCGCCGGAGTGCGGCGACGTGATGCGCCTGCAGATCCGTGTCAATCCGGAGACGCAGGTCATCGAGGAAGCCAAGTTCAAGACCTTCGGCTGCGGCTCGGCCATTGCTTCTTCGTCGCTGGCGACGGAGTGGGTGAAGGGCAAGACGGTGGAAGAGGCGATGGCCATCAAGAACACGGACATCGTCAAAGAGCTGGCGTTGCCGCCGGTCAAGATTCACTGCTCGGTGCTGGCGGAAGACGCCATCCGCGCGGCGATTGGCGACTGGAAGGTAAAGAACGGCGTCAAGGAACAGGTCGCGGAAACCGCGGCAGCGAACTAATTTAGCAATGGACACGACGACTTCACACACGCCGGCAACGGCCGTCGCTCATAACGATGGCCCGCCGAAGCACGACATCCAGGTCACGGATAAAGCCCTGGCCCGGATTCGTGCAGCGATGGCGAAAGAGGGAATTTCGCCGTCGCAGGGTGGACTGCGCCTTGGCGTGCTGGGCGGCGGATGCTCCGGACTTTCGTACAGCGTGAAGTTTGACACCCAGGCCCGCGAGCGCGACCGCGTCTACAACTACGGCGATGAGGGCGACGTCCGCATCTTTGTTGATCCGAAGTCGTTCGTTTATCTGCACGGAATGATTCTGGATTACGAAGACACGCTGATGCGGCGCGGCTTCAATTTCATCAATCCAAACTCCACGAAGTCCTGCGGCTGCGGGTCGTCGTTCTCCGGTTGATGCATGCCGGTCGAGAGTTTGCGAGCGAATCGGAAATGACACAAACACAGTTACAATCCGCGGGCGTGGTGTGTTGGGCCTGTGGAGCGGAGCATGCCGCGGGCGCCCCGGTCTGTCCGACGTGTCACAAAGTTCAGCAGCATGCCGCGGGAACTGACTATTTCACCGCATTAGGATTGCCGCGGCTGCTGCAGATTGATGTTGCCGCTTTGGAGAAGCAGTTTTATCGGCTCAGTCGCCGGTTGCATCCCGACCTTTACGCAACGGCCGGCGAGGAGCAACAGCAGTGGAGCACAGAACAAAGCTCGCTGCTGAACGATGCTTACCGGACGCTGAAAGATCCGGTCGAGCGGACGCGATATTTGTTGCAGCTCGAAGGCGCGAGTGTCGAGGAAGAGTCGGAGAAGGACCGCGCTGCTGCCAAAGCATCCGGCAAGGCGCGGGAGCAGAAAGTTCCGCCGGATTTGCTGGAAGAAGTGTTCGAGTTGAATATGCAACTCGAAGAGTTGCGAATGGACAGCGAAGACGCTGACTTGAAGCAGCAGTTGCTGGTCGCGCGCAACGGGTTTACCGCGCAACTGGCGGCTTGTGACGACCAGTTGCGGCATCTCTGGCAACAGTGGGACGCGGCATGGCAGTCGCAGGACGAAAGCGGCAAATCAGCCGCGAAAGACAAGCTGGTGGCGCTATTGAACCGCCGGAACTACATCCGCAACCTTGTGCGCGATGTGAACGAAGCATTGGGAGAGTAAAGAATTTTGGCTGAACGCGAACGCATCGTCGGGATTGACCTGGGCACCACGAATTCGCTCGTCGCTTACATGGAAGCGGACGGGCCGGTGGTGATTCCCAGCGAAGATGGCACGCGCCTGGTGCCGTCCGTCGTCGCGTTGACTGCGGATGGCGCGGCTGTCGGCAATGCTGCGCGCAAGACCCTCGTCGAGCGGCCGCAGGATGCGGTTTACTCGGCGAAACGCTTGATGGGGCGCGGCGTGGAAGATGTGCAGGAGGAGCTGAAGCTGTTTCCGTTTCGGCTGGCGAAGGACAGCGTGCCCGGTGGGGTGCTGCGCTTGCAGCTGCGAGATCGCGAGCTGACGCCGCCGGAAATCTCGGCCTACATTTTGCAGCAGCTGAAGCGCAACGCCGAGCGCTACTTTGGCGGAGCCGTCACGAAAGCCGTGGTTACGGTGCCGGCGTACTTCAATGATGCGCAGCGGCAGGCGACGAAGGACGCTGGCCGCATCGCAGGTCTTGAAGTGCTACGCCTCGTGAATGAGCCGACGGCTGCGGCGCTTGCCTATGGCCTCGATCGCAATCATGAGGGGACAGTCGCGGTGTATGACTTCGGCGGCGGCACGTTTGATGTTTCGATCCTGAAATTGAGCGATGGCATTTTCGAAGTCATCGCTACCAGTGGCGACACGCATCTGGGCGGCGACGATCTCGACAACCTGCTGCTCTCCGTCGCTCTCGACGACATCGCCGGCGACATGAAGATTGATGTCCGGCGCAGTCCCGAAGCCGTGCAGCGCCTGCGCAATGCCGTGATTGACGCGAAGATTGCGCTGTCTTCCGGTGATGACGCCGAGATTTCTGTCGAACTTCCTGGCGGTCAGCGTTATCAGCGGACGATCACGCGCGAGCAATTCGAGGAGTTGGCTGAGCCGGTCTTCCAACGCACCGCGGATCCATGTCGGCAGGCGATGAAAGATGCAGGCTTAAAGCCGGAGCAGATTGACGAAGTTGTGCTGGTCGGAGGGTCGACGCGGATTCCGCGCGTTCGCACGTTGGTCGACGACGTCTTCCAGCTTTCGGAGCGGGGTAAGAAGCCACACACCGAGATGAATCCTGACGAAGTTGTCGCGCTTGGCGCGGCGGTACAGGCGCACATTTTGAGCGGCGGTTCCACCGTAACGGAAGACATGCTTTTGCTCGACGTCACGCCGCTTTCGCTCGGCATTGAAGCGCTTGGGGGTGTTGTTGCGAAGATTATTCAACGCAACTCGACCGTTCCGGCTTCCGCGACGGAGCATTTCACTACGGGTGTCGAAGGACAGACGAATGTCGCGATTCACGTCGTCCAGGGCGAGCGGGAACTTGCCGCGGATTGCCGGTCACTTGCGCGATTTGATTTGAAGGGCATTCCGCCGATGGTCGCAGGATTGCCGCGCATCGAGGTGAAATTCCTGATCGACGCGAATGGCATCCTGCACGTCTCCGCGCGCGAGCAACGGAGCGGCAAAGAGGCGGAGATCGAAGTGAAGCCGACGTACGGGCTGACCGATGACCAGGTCGAGACAATGATCCTCGAATCTTTCGACTACGCGGAAGATGATTTTCGCAAGCGGCAGGGAATTGAAGCGCGGCTTGAGGCGGAAAAACTGCTCGAGCTGGTGACGAAGGCTCCGAGCGATCCGGCGTGGAAGAAGCTGGACGCGACGGAAATTGCTTCGATCGCCGAATCAAAAGCTGAGCTGGAGAAGTTGAAGGACAGCGACGATTACAAGGCCATTCGCGCGACGATGGAAGTGCTGGATAAGGCAACGCGCCGATTTGCTGAATTGATGATGGATGACGCGGTCGGCGGCGCTATGCGCGGCCAGACCATGACGGAAGCCGGAGAGCACCTGGGGGACGGGCCGACTGCGCCGCATCCTTTCGCTCCTGCAGAGATTGAAGAACGATAAGGATACGTAACTGTGAGCGAGCAAATTACAAATAAGAAGCCAATTCCGCCGGAGAAGCTGGTACGGGTTACGTTTCAGCCCGAGGGCCGGACCGTGGAATTTGAATTCGGCACGTTGCCGTACGACCATCACGGGAAGCCGATGTCGTTTCTGGATGTTGCTGAGAATTTCGGCATTTTTCTTGACCATGCCTGCGGCGGCGTCTGCGCCTGCAGCACCTGTCACGTCTGGGTAAAGGGCAGCACAGACGGGCTGACAGAAGCCGATGACGACGAGTTGGATCGCCTCGACATGGCCGCGGATCAACAGCTGAATTCGCGCCTCGGCTGCCAGGTTGTGATTACCAAGCCGGGCGACTACACGGTCGAAATTCCCAAGTGGAATCGCAATTACGTTTCCGAAGGCAAGCCGCTGACGCTTGCTGAAAATGCGACGCCGGTGCTCGCCGAGGAGGTCAAGTAATGGCGAAGGAATTGACGTGGACGGACGCGGAAGACATCGGCATCGAGCTACAGGAATTGCATCCGGAGCTCGATCCGTTGGCGGTGCGTTTCACGGACCTGCATCGCTTCGTAACGGAGTTGCCGGCGTTTGCCGACGATCCGGCGAAGTCAAACGAAGGCCGGCTTGAGGCGATTCAGATGGCCTGGTACGAGGAATACAAGGACGCGCAGGGCTCGTAGTTAAGTTGCGCTCCACGCAAATGCGCCAGCGAAGTGTTCGAACCTTGGCGGCCGATTCAACTCGAGATATACCGAGACAATATCGAAGCGCCGATGCGGCGGCGGCATTGGCATTCTTCTTACATATGCGCGCGCCAGTCTTCGCAGCGTCGTCCGCTTATCTTCATTCACGGCCGATTCGGCAGTGAAAATGTCGCTGCGCTTGGTGCGGGTCTTTACTTCGATCACGCAAAGGCAGTCGTCTTGCCAGGCAATTAGATCCAGATCACCCGGAAACATTACAGACTTCCACTGGCGCGCGATGACGATGTATCCCTCCCGCCGCAGGTAAAAGAGCGCCTCGTCTTCGCCGCGTGTCCCGACGATTAGGTGCGGCGGCAGCTTCGGCTCGCGGCTTGCGATTCGCGAAAATTGCGCGGTCCGTCGCAGGCTGCGCTGCAGCACGCGAAGCTGCAGCCTGTGAAAATATCCGGACTTCCGCGCGACTGGCTGTGCGGCGACTTGCATGGCGATGTGCGCAGAATACAGAAAGGGCCGGCCGAAGCCGGGCTTTCATTACGACAGGTATCCGTGCGACCGTTAGCAGACTAGACAGCAGTGAGATGCTTTTCGCCTGCGGTCTTCTCGGGAGTGCCTTGTTCTTCTGCGGCCAGCGTCAGGCACTCTTCCAGGATATCGAGTGCGATGTCGGCTTCCTCGGCATGGACGACCAGCGGCGGCGCCAGACGGATGCTGGTTTCCCCGCAGCCGAGGATGAGCAGTCCGCGCTCGAACGCAAGCTCGACGACGCGGTCCCGCAGCAGCGGCGCGACTTCGCGCGTTGCTTGATCCTTGACCAACTCGATGCCAATCATCAGGCCGCGACCGCGAACTTCTCCGACATTACTGTGCTTCTTAATCCATCCGTGCAAACGGTCCAGCATTGTGCCGCCGACCTTCGCAGCGTTGGCAATGCCTTCACGTTCGAGAATATCCATGGTGGCGAGCGCTGCGGCGATCGCCACCGGATTGCCGCCGAAGGTGGAGGCGTGCGAGCCGGGCTTCCAATCCATTATCTCTGCGCGCGTCATGCAGATGCCGAGCGGCATGCCGCTGGCGATACCCTTCGCGCTGCAAACGATGTCGGGCTCGACGCCGGCGTGCTGGATGGCCCACCACTTGCCAGTGCGGCCGGCGCCGGACTGCACTTCATCCGCGACCAATAAGATACCGTGGCGGTCACAAATACGGCGGAGCTCCTGCAGGAAATTATCCGGCGGCACGACGTAGCCGCCTTCCCCTTGAATAGGCTCTACGAAAATTGCTGCGACTTCCTCCGGCGGGAGGATGGTCTTGAACAACTTGTCTTCGATGTAGCGCGCGCAGCCCATGCCGAAAGCTTCCACTTCCTGCGCGCCACCGCTGCATCCTCTGTAGGCATAGGGGTAACGGACATGCGTGACACCCGGGAGCATGGGAGCGAACCGGCGCTTCTGCTGCGGCTTGGACGCGGTGAGCGACAGCGCGCCCATGGTGCGTCCGTGAAATGCGCCGAAGAATGCGATCACGTTTTGTCGACCGGTGTGGTAGCGGGCGACTTTCAGTGCGCACTCGACTGCTTCCGCCCCGGAGTTGCCGTAGTAAAACTTGTGCGGACCTGGCATCGGCGCGATCGCGGACATGCGCTCTGCAAGCTCGACCATGCCCTCGTAATAAAAATCTGTACCGGACATGTGGATGAGCTCGCCGGCCTGCTTTTGGATCGCGGCAACAACTTCCGGATGACAATGTCCGGTTGACGTAACGGCGATGCCGGCAGCGAAGTCGAGAAATTCGTTGCCGTCGACATCTTCAACGCGTGTTCCGCGGCCGCGCTTGGCGACGAGCGGATAGGAGCGCGTATAGCTGGGCGAAATATAACGGTCATCAGCTGCGACGACGGCCTTGGCCTTGGGGCCGGGCAGCGCGGTGATGAGTTTTGGTGCGAAAGACGAGTTCTTGTGTGCCATGGTCTGTTCCTCTCTGGCAGAAAAAGTTCGATTGCGGGTGCCCTGGAAATTTCATCAGGACAAGCGAAGCGCGCCGGGAGGCAGCGGACTTAGCCGACGAACAGACTGGGACGCGTGCGCGTGGGCAGCACGCCGGTGAATCGGCGCGGCGCGGGGAAATTGCACGGAATGGCTTTGGAAACGCGCATGACGTGAGGCGAGTATAGCGTGCTTTTGTAATCGCAGGCCAGTGAAGAATGCGTGAACTACCGCAATTCCGGCGCTTTTTTTCGTGTTCTGGTGCGATATAAGTGGGCCATGCCGCCCGCCGCAGCGCAAAGTAACCGCAAGCTCGACTCGAAATTGATAGCGGCGTTTGCATGCGTCTATTTTTTCTGGGGCTCGACATTTCTCGCCATCCACTTCGCGGTGCAGCATTTCGCGCCGCCAATGGTGTCCGGCCTGCGCTTCCTGATGGCCGCGCCGCCGGTCTTTCTCTTCGCGTTGCTGCGCCGCAAACGGATACGTGTAACGCGCGCCGAACTCTGGCGCCTCATCGTTACCGGCCTGTTGCTGTTGGTCGGCGGCAACGTATTTCTCGTCTGGGCGGAAAAGACAATCGACACCGGATTTGCTGCGCTGGTGATGGCCTGCGTTCCGATCATGATGACGCTGCTGGAGATGGTTTTGCCGGGCGGCCAGGCGCTTCCGCCCGTGGGATGGATCGGTATGTTTGCGGGATTCGCTGGCCTCGCGACACTGCTGTGGCCCACATTGAGCGCCGGCCATGCGCAGGCGGGACGCATCTTCGGCAGCGTCATTTTGATCTTTGGCGGCTTCTGCTGGGCGCTCGGCTCCGTGCTGTCAAAGCGTTTCAACTTCCAGATAGATCCATTTGTTGTTTCCGCGTGGCAAATGCTGGTCGCGGGAGTTGCGAACCTATCTATCGCAACGCTGGCCGGGCAGTGGCATACCGCGGACTGGGCGCCCGCGAGCATCTGGGCCGTCATTTATCTCGCGATTTTCGGTTCGATTGTCGGCTTCGGATCCTACGCTTACGTGCTGCATCACGCGCCGGTTGCGAAGGTCGCGACCTATGCTTACGTGAATCCGATCGTCGCGATTGTGCTTGGCGCGATCTTCGTTCACGAACGCCTGAAGCCGCTGGAGTGGCTCGGCACGGTCATCATTTTGTCGGCGGTCGCAGTGGTAAACACGTCGAAGATGCGGCCGGCGCGGACCCGCAGCGTTGCCGCGATGGAGTTGCCGGAAGAAGGCTAGCGCGCTCCCTTATACTTGAGGAGAAATTGAGGAGTTCATGGCCGCACTGATTGAAGCAATCGCCGTTAAACGTAAAACTGTCTTTGAGTTCGAAAACGTTCCTTACCTATGCCTGGAATTTGACATCAGCACGCCGACCGCGCGCGGTGGACAGACGCTGGTCCGCCTGAGAATGCGCAACCTGCTGACGAACGCTGTCTTCGACAAAACGTTTAAGGCGAATGACAAGTTCAAGGAGCCGGATCTGGATTTGGTTCCGGCGACTTACCTTTATAGCGACAATGACGGCGCGTATTTTCTCGACCAGCAGACTTTCGAGACGCTGACGTTGAACGAGCAGATGCTGGCCGGTGCGCTGGACCTGCTGATCGAAGGCACGCTGATTCAGCTGCATAAATACAACGGCAACCCCATCGGCTTGCAGCTGCCGAATTTTGTTGAGCTCGATGTTGCCTCGTGTGAGCCTGGCGTGCGCGGTGATACCTCGCGCGGCGATGTCACGAAAGCTGCGAAGCTGGAGACGGGCCTCGAGATTCGCGTGCCGCTTTACATTAAAGAGGGCGAAAAGATTAAAGTCTCGACAGAGAATCGGGAGTTCGCCGGCCGCGCGTAGGTTATTTGCGCTTCCAGCGGACGCCGTCTTTTGAGTCCTCCAGCAGAATGCCCTTCGCTGCGAGCTCGTCGCGAATTGCGTCGGACTGTTTGAAGTCCTTGCGCTTGCGCGCATCGTTGCGGTCTGCGATTAATTTTTCGATGTCGGCATCGCTCAGCGCGAAGGTCTGCTGCACTTCCGTCGTGGCTTGATCCATGACGCCTTCAATCTCCGCCCACGCCAGTGCAGCGCGCGTGACTTCGGCGTCGCGGTCGGTGAGGATGTCGAAGATCGAATCGAATTTCACCAACAGCGCCAGGATTTCTGCCACGTTTCCGGCCTGCAATGTGCCTTGATCCGCGGCGGTGTTGGCCTGGCGGACGAGGTCGAAGATGGCAGCGCGGGCTTCGGCGGTGTTGAGGTCGTCTTCGAGAGCCGCGGTGAAGGCTTTGTCGGCGGCGATCGTTTGCTCATGTAACTCTTCCTGGGTGCCGTCGGCGAATTTTCCAGTTGCTAGTCGCGCGTGGAAGACTCGCAGACGTTCGACTGCGCCGGCGGATTCGACCAGTCCGCTGAGCGTGAAGTTGAACTGATGGCGATAGGGAACCGACGTCAGCAGGAAGCGAATGGCTGACGATTTGTAACCCTTTAAGAGCAAATCGCGCAGCGTGAAGAAGTTTCCTTCGGATTTTGACATCTTGCGGCCTTCCACCAGCAGGAAGCGGACGTGCATCCAGTGCCGGACGAAGGGCTTGCCGGTGGCCGACTCTGACTGCGCAATCTCATTTTCGTGGTGCGGGAACATCAGGTCTTCGCCGCCCGCGTGCAGGTCGAAGCTGTCCCCGAGATATTCGCGTGCCATGGCGGAGCACTCGATGTGCCAGCCGGGGCGGCCCGGGCCGATCTCCGAGTTCCAGAAGTATTCGTCGGGCTTGGGCGCCTTCCACAGCGCGAAATCACGGGCGCTGTCCTTGTCATATTCGTCGACATCGACGCGCGCGCCGTCTTCCATGCCGGCGAAATCCTTTTTCGAGAGCTTGCCGTAAGTGGGGAATCCCGCGATGCGGAAATACCAGGAGCCGTCTTCGGTCTGATACGCGAGACCGCGCTTGGTCAGTGTTTGGATCATTGCGACCATCTCGGCGATATGCTCGGTGGCACGCGACAGGTGCTCCGGCCGCTCGATGCGCAGCGCGTTCATGTCCTCGAGGAATGCCTGCGTGTATTTCGCAGTGTAGGCCTCGATGTTCTTGCCTTCGGCGGCGGCGTTGCGGATGATCTTGTCGTCGACGTCGGTGATGTTCATGACGTGATCGACCTTCAGCCCGTCCAGAAGAAGCGCGCGGCGCAGGATGTCGACGTGCACGAAGGTACGGAAGTTGCCGATGTGGCCGTAGTCGTACACGGTGGGGCCGCAGGCGTACATGCGGAGGCGCTTGCCGTCGGCGGCAAACAATTCTTCCTGCTGGTTGGTGAGGGTATTGAACAGGCGGATGGGCATGCGGGCGCTTGCTTGATTTTACCGTGCGTGGCGTTCTAGAGAGCCAACGATGGCTGTGCGCTTAACTCCGGCGGCGCAAAGTTTCGACTTACAAGCTTTGACCATGCGGCAGCTGCGATCATTGCCGCATTGTCTGTGCTCAGGCCTGGCGCGGGAAAGCCAAGGGTGAGGCCGTGTTGCACGCTCTCTTCGAGGAAACGAATTCGCAGTTGCGCGTTGGCCGCAACACCTCCGGAAACGAGCACCGTGGTGGCGCCAGTGCGTTCGGCGGAGCGCATCGTCTTGCGGACGAGATCTTCGACCATCGCGTGCTGGAAAGATGCGATCAGGTCGAGCACCTGGTTGTTGCAAAGCGGAAGCATCTGGTCGGGCGAGAGCGCGTGATTGGCCGCGAGTATTTTGTGGCGCTCGGCGGCGGGTGCGGCCAAGCCGTGCAATTCGACATAGCGGGCGACGGCCGTCTTTATGCCGCTGTAAGAAAAATAGACCGCGTCCTCGGGATCGTCAGACAGTTGCGGGCGGTGCTTGTGGCGGAGATGCGCCTTGGGCTTGATCTGCGCAAAGGTGAACGGGACGGCGCGCGGATTGCCATGCGCGGCGAGCGCGGAGATCCACGGACCGCCGGGGTAGCCGAGGCCGAGCATACGGGCCACCTTATCGAAGGCTTCGCCGGCAGCATCGTCCACGGTGCGACCGGCATTTTGATAGCGCCACGCGCCATCTTCACCATGCGCGAGAAATAAATGCGTGTGGCCGCCGCTGACGACCAGCGCCAGCGCGGGCAGTGGCAGCCGATGGTGTTGCTGCGTTGCGGCGAGCAGCGCGGAGTGGATGTGGCCTTCGAGATGATTCACTGCAATCAGCGGCTTATTGCGGGCAAAGCTGATGGCTTTTGCGTAAGAGATGCCGACCAGCAGGGCGCCGGCAAGTCCCGGGCCCTCTGTAACTGCGATTGCCGAAACATCGCTCCACCCGACGCGGGCGTCGTCGAGCGCCTGCCGGACGACGGGGACGATGTGGCGAAGATGCTCGCGGGAGGCAATCTCCGGAACGACGCCGCCGTAGATGGCGTGCGATTCGATCTGCGATGCGATGGCGTTCGATAGCACGGTGTGGCCGGCATGGACGACGGCGGCTGCAGTCTCATCGCAGGAGGTCTCGATGCCAAGAATCAGGTCGGTTGGGGGCGCTGGATCCACGTCAACTTCTATATTAGGGCGATGGATGATTTCGAGCAGCCTGCGTTTCGAGCGGCGGCCGGGATTGCGGCGACGTTGCGCCGCGCCGGCTACGACGCCTATTTTGCGGGTGGTTGCGTGCGTGATCTGTTGCTTGGCGTCGCGCCGAAGGATTATGACGTCGCTAGCAGCGCGACTCCGGATGTTGTGCTGGAGATGTTTCCGCAGACGCAGGCTGTGGGCGCGCACTTTGGCGTTGTGCTGGTGCGGTCGGTCGACGGCACGATGACCGAGGTCGCGACCTTTCGCAAGGACGGCGCGTACTCCGACGGACGCCGGCCGGATGCGGTGAGTTATACGCGAGACGCGCGCGAAGACGTGCTGCGTCGCGACATCACCATCAACGGCATGCTGCTCGATCCGGAGAAGTTGGCCGAGACCGGCAATGTGGCGGCTGCGACGCTTGATTATGTCGACGGACGGAGCGATCTGGCGGATCGCGTGGTGCGGGCGATCGGCGATCCGGTGCAGCGGTTCACCGAGGACAAGTTGCGGATGCTGCGCGCGGTGCGATTCGCGGCGCGCCTCGAATTTGCGATCGAGGCGGCGACCTTTGCCGCGATTCGCGAGCTCGCTCCGCAAATTCATGACGTCAGCGCGGAGCGCGTCCGCGACGAGCTGACGCGCATGCTGACCGAGGGGCACGCGGCGCGCGCTTTCGAACTGCTCGATGCGTCTGGACTGCTGGAGCAGGTGCTGCCGGAAGTCTCGCGAATGAAAGGCGTCGAGCAGCCGCCGGAGTATCACCCGGAGGGCGACGTCTGGGTGCACACGCTGCTGTTGCTCGCGCAGCTGCCGGCGGGGTGTTCGGCGACGCTGGCGTGGGGAGCGCTGTTGCATGATGTTGGCAAGCCGCCGACGTTTGAGCGCGCGCCGGACCGGATTCGTTTCAACGGGCACGCCGAAGTTGGGACGCGCATGGCTGCAGAGATTTGCCGGCGGCTTCGATTCTCGCTGGTGGACACGCAGCAGATCGAGGCGCTGGTGGCGAATCACATGCGCTTCGGTGACGTGATGCAGATGAGGGAGTCGACGCTGAAGCGCTTTTTTCGGCTGCGCGACTTTGACGAGCACCTGGCGTTGCATCGCATGGATTGCCTGTCGAGCCACCGGAATCTGCAGCTCTATGATTTCGCCAGCGAGCGCTATCACTCGCTGCCGCCGGAGACGGTGAAGCCGCAGCTGCTGGTGACCGGCAACGATCTGATTGCTGCCGGGTATGTGCCGGGGGAGAGCTTTCAGGTGATGCTGGCGGCTGCGGAAGATGCGCAACTGGAAAGGCGAATTCATTCCACGGCAGAGGGTATGGAGCTGATTCGGTCGCTGTTTCCGAGCTAGTTCCGAGGGGTGTATCCCCCCTATTTCTAGCTGCAAAATATAGATTCGACAGGGCTTAGCGGGAGGCGAGCCGCGCAAAATATAGATTCTAAAGGACTTTCCCGCAGAATATAGATTCGATTGGGTTTATACGGAATTGCAACAGTTGTGCGCGACAGCGGGTAGATGGCAGCTTCTTGATATCCACCTATTCAAGGTTAGCAAATTTGGTGGGTCGGCGGTCCAGGTTTTCGCGAAAGAGAAGCTCTTTGCAATCAGCCGGATGAGTCGCGAGTGGGCTTGACAGGGTCCTAAGTTGGTCAGGATTTCGTTTATGGCGCTTTCTGCAAACTTAATTTTCAAAACAGCTGAAGAGATTGATTCTTCTTGCCGATGAGAGCGATCGGGGGAGTCCGGCTCGCGGCCCGGAAGGGGGTAGAGTTCGGGTTGCCGCGATGCGCGTGCCGCGGCAGTCCTTGTTTGGCGCGGCGGTCCTTGTTTGGCGCGGCGGTCCTTGTTTGGCGCGGCGGTCCTTGTTTGGCGCGGCGGTCCTTGTTTGGCGCAGCGGTCCTTGTTTGGCGTGACTGCGCTTTATCGATCCCACACGCGGATTTTTTTTGGCAGAAAGGCTGGACAGATTGGAGCCGTGTGCCGATAAAGGCCGAAGGAGAACGCACCATGAAGGGCATCGTAGCCTTGCTACTCGCTCTCCCAGTGTTGCTGACAAATGGCGCGGGCGGGCAAGAAGCCGGCCCGGCTACTCAAACG
>Ga0302326_10018189_pt1 | contig 14579 bp, 14 predicted proteins | sample Palsa_T0_3_FD_202264 | JGI IMG/M metagenome (GOLD analysis project Ga0302326, IMG submission 202264) | Peat permafrost microbial communities from Stordalen Mire near Abisko, Sweden - Palsa_T0_3 | ecosystem: Environmental > Terrestrial > Soil > Palsa > Peat permafrost | place: Sweden: Abisko... | reverse complement strand
GACGGCGCCGACGTGCTGATCAACAATGCCGGCGTGCTGGCTTTGCCGCTGACCCGCACGCCGGACGGCTTCGAGGCCCACATGGGCACCAACTACCTCGGTCATTTCGCGCTGACCTGCCTGCTCGGCGACAGGATTAGGGACCGGGTCATCTCGGTCGTCAGCTCGGCCTACGCGCTGAGCCGCCTTCACATCGATGACGTGAATTGGCACCACCGCAAATACTCGAAGTGGGCGGCGTACGGGGAATCCAAATTGGCCGTCATGCTGTTCAACCTCGAGCTGGTTCGCCGCGGGGTGCGGGCGTACATGAGCGACCCGGGCGCGACGGACACCGACATCGCCCGAGACGCCAGCGGCGTGGTGCCATGGATCCGTGACCACACCTTCGGCCGTTTTCCCGCGCACAGCGCGGCCACCGGCGCGCGGGCCAGCCTTCAGGCGGTCACCACCGAGCTGCCGTCCGGCAGCTACCTGGCTCCCCGGTTCAGCCAGTGGGGTAAGCCGAAGCTGACCACGCCGCGCAAGAACGCGCGCGACGCGGCGATGGCCCGTCGGCTGTGGGACGTCTCCGTCGAGCTGACCGGGTGCGATTGGCCCGTTTGACAGGTACTGATCGGCGGGTACACACCCGCGTGCCTCAATTACGAACGACAATCGAACCTCAGTTGCCCACAGCGCGTGGGCCGTTGTCGATGGCCGTTCGGCGCAGTCTCACCGAATCGGCGCCTCGCGATCACCTGAATCGCATCGACGGTTCGGTACTCGACTCCGATCCGTACGGCCTGGATCTGCAACTCGCTCTCTACATGTGCTACGAGCTGCACTACCGCGGGTTCGACGGCGTCGACCCCGCCTGGGAGTGGAATCCCGGACTACTGCATTTACGCGCCCAGATGGAGCGTACTTTTCTGTCGGCGCTGCGCCGTGAAGTCGGGCCCATCGATCCGGGCGACACTGCGGAAGCCGAAATGAACCGCCTCTCAATCGAACCCGCAGACGGAACGGGACCGTCGTACTGGCTGCGCGACAACGGAACGTGGGGCCAGATGCGCGAATACTTCGTGCACCGGTCGCTGTATCACCTCAAGGAAGGCGATCCGCACGCCTGGGCCATCCCTCGACTGGTCGGCCAGGCCAAGGCGTCCTTCGTCGCGATCGAATACGACGAGTACGGCGCCGGGCACGGCCCGAAGATCCACCAGCAGCTCTTCGCCGATCTGTTGAAAGCCGCCGGTCTGGATGCGACCTATCTGGCCTATCTCGACGTCGTTCCCGCCGAATCCCTGGCGGTGGTCAATCTGATGTCGCTGTTCGGCTTACACCGGCAGTTCCGCGGTTCTGCGATAGGGCATTTCGCGTCGACGGAGATCACCTCGCCTCCGGGTTCACGCCGACTGGTCGACGCGTTGGAGCGACTGGGTGCGCCGTCGGCGTGCGCTACGTTCTACCGTGAGCACGTCGAAGCCGACGCGGTGCACGAACAAGTAGTGCGCACCGATGTGGTAGGCGACCTGGTTGCGCGAGAGCCCCATTTGGACCGTGACGTGGTGTTCGGCATCCGGGCTCACGCTGCAGTCGAGGATCGGCTTGCGGACGCGGTCCTGGCGTCGTGGGAAGCCGGTAAGTCGTCGTTACGACGGCCCCTGCTTTGATTCTTATTGTGCGGTAACTCCGTCGGAAAGACCGGCGCGGGCCGGGCGACACCGTCGATGGCTGGTGTCGCACATCGGATAGTCCTTGCTGCGCCGGCACGTGCAAATGGCAACCATGAATCGGTCCGATTCGACGACGTCGCCACCAGGTGTCTCGATGCGCACCGGTCCCGGTATGAGCACCGGGCCATTCGGTATCACCTGCACCCGGGTCCGGGTGGTCACGGCTTGTCCGCTCGGATGACCATCAGTTCTTCAGTGCGGCAGCCAGCCTCGATCTGACCGGTGAATTCCAGCCACGCAGCCCGCGCCGATAACACGGGCCCGAAGGGAATGCATTGCGAAGCAACGACATTTGCGTCCAAGCCGTGAACGCGCAACATATCCAGCGATCGCTCGACACCGGCGAGCGCCGAGTGCACCATCAGCAACGAGCCGCCGTCTGCTAATAAATCAGCTGCCGAGGTGCACAGCGGATCCAGCACTGCCCGACCGTCCAGACCCGCATTCCATGCCCGCGCGGGACCGGCCGACGGCGGGATCCACGCCGTGTCGCCGCTCAATGGCGTTGGCACGTAAGGCGGATTGGAGACGATGACATCGAACGGCGCGCAGTCCAGGGCACCTCTCCATGATCCCTCGCGCACCTCGACGTGGACCCCGGCGTAAGCAGCGTTGCCGCGCGAAGCCCGCACCGCGTGCGGGCAGATGTCAAACGCCGTTACGCTGGTCGCTCCCATCCCAGCCGCGGCGATTGCCACAACTCCGCTGCCGGTACACAGGTCCAACACCCTTCGCCCCACGGCCAGTTCGGCCCGATCCAGGGTTTCGATCAACAGCATCGAATCTTCTTGCGGAGGGTAGACACCGTCGACGTCCAGCGAATCCAACGGTGGAGAGTAGGTGATGGTCACGGCGGCCTTTCGAGCTTTGTGAACGCCGTGGCGATCACGACCTTCAGCTCACTCATGCCCATAATGCAAAAGCGCGAAACTTCAACGTAACAGTCAGGCGCCCACCGAAGCTTGTTCGAGTTGCTCGACGAGCGCGGCGCAGAATGCCGGGAGATCACCCGGTGCTCGGCTGGTGATGACATTGCCGTCGATGGCCACCTCTTCGTCGACAACGTTCGCGCCGGCGTTCCGCAGATCGGTACGGATGCTCGGATACGACGTAAGGGTCCGGCCCGCCACCACGCCTGCCTCAACCAGCGTCCACGGTCCGTGACAGATCGCGGCGACCGGCTTGCCGGACATCACGAATTCACGCACGAACGAGACCGCCGTGTCGTCCTTGCGTAGCTTGTCCGGATTCACCGTGCCGCCGGGTAGGACGAGGGCGTCGTAGTCCTCAACCGAAGCATCGGACACCACGCGATCGACGGCAATCGTTCCAGCCGGCTCGAGATCGTGGTTTCTAGCTTGGATCTCACCGGCTTTGAGCGAGAGCACCGCAACGTGTACACCCTTCTCGGTGAGCGCCGCGCGGGGTTGCTCGAGTTCGACCTTCTCCACACCATCGGCAGCCAAGATCGCAACCCTCTTGCCGTGCAATGACTCTGACAACTCAATCCTCCTTCGATCGGGCACTGCTGTCGCCCGGGGCGGCCGACCTCAGCGCGTCCAGTAGAGGTTCGGCGGCTTCCTTGAGAAATGGCTCCTGGCTGTCACCGCCGATTTGTACCAGCGCGACGTCGGTGAAACCTGCTTCCCAGTAAGGCCGCACCGCATCGACGATCGCGTCGAGGTCGGGGCCGCAGGGGATGTTCTCGGCGACATCCTCGGGCCGGATGAACTGTGTGGCGCCGGCAAAGCCCGCGGGCGTCGGCAGGTCGGCATTGACACTCCAGCCGCCCGCGAACCAACGGAATTGATCGTGTGCGCGCTGCACGGCCGCGTCTCGGTCGGGGTCCCAACAGATCGGGATCTGCCCAACGACCCGGCCACCGCCGTCCAGTCCGTTGCTCTGCCGCAACGTGTGCCATTGGCGGACGAAGTCGCCGTCGGGCTCGACGGCGATCAGGTGATCGGCGAGCAGGCCGAATTTGTCGACCGCCTTCTTGCCGCCCACCGCGATCCCGATGCCGACGGGGACATCCGGAACGTCCCACAATCGCGCGGAATCGACCTTGTAGTAGTCGCCCCGCCAATCGACCAGGTCGCCGCTGAACAAGGCGCGAATAATGTCGATGGCCTCGCGCAGCATGTCCTGGCGTTGTGTGATGGCCGGCCAGCCCTTCCCGACGACATGCTCGTTGAGATTCTCACCGCTGCCCAGTCCCAGGGTGAAGCGCCCGTCCGCGAGGATCTGCAGCGTCGCCGCCTGCTGCGCGACGATCGCAGGGTGATAGCGCATGGTCGGGCAGGTTACGTAGGTGTAGAGGTCAACGCGCTCGGTGACCTGTGCAACGGCGCCCAGCATCGTCCAGGCGTTGGGCGCGTGGCCCTGCGATGTCAGCCATGGCGAGAAGTGGTCGCTGCTGACCTCGAAGTCGAAACCTCGTCCCTCTGCTGAAATCGCATACTGGACAAGATCTTTGGGGTTGTTCTGCTCTGTCATCAGGGTGTATCCGAAGCGTGTCACCCGTTTCGGATACCCGTGCGCGGCTCAGGCAAACAGCCCCCGGGCATCGTTGCTGGGCTAAAGACGCGCCTTGACGGCCGCTGACAACCGCGACCCGTCGGCTTTGCCGGCCGCCAACGCCGTGGCCGCTTTCATCACCTGGCCCATCTGCCTGATGCCTGGACGCTCGCCCGACTCCTCGGCCACCTGCGCGATCGCGGTGTCGACGACGTCGGCCACCTCCGCCTCAGTCAACGGGGTCGGCAGGTACTCGTCGATCACCCGTGCTTCGGCGTGCTCGTTCGCCGCCAACTCGCCGCGGCCGTTCTGGGTGTAAATCTCGGCGGCCTCGCTGCGCTTTCTGGCCTCTTTGCCCAGCACCTTCAGCACGTCGTCGTCGGAGAGCTCGTGCGCTACCTTGCCGGAGACCTCCTCGGTCTGGATCGCGGCCAGCAGCATCCGCAGCGTCGCGGTGCGCAGCTTGTCCTTCGCCTTCATCGCATCGGTCAGATCCGCCCGCAACCGGGCCTTGAGTTCCGCCATGACTAGAGACGCTACGCGCCGCACCCTGGTCAGAAGCCAGGGCTCGCAAACGTCGCGGCACGTTGAGAAAAGCCCGGGTGCTCGACAGTATGGAAGCCATGACGCGCGACGATGGCTCCAACTGGTGAGCACACCGCCGCCTGATTACCCGTACTACGCAGAACGGGGTTACCCCCCGCCCGGTTACAGCCCACCCCCATATCGGCCCCCTGGATATCCACCTCCCAGCTACCCCGCCCCGGGGTACGCCCATCCGTATCCGAGTTACCCGGGCTACCCGTCGCAGGCCGGTTATGGCACGCCGCCGCCGCAGGTTCGCCCCACCTTCGCCCCAGGCATCATTCCGCTGCGGCCGTTGACCCTCAGCGACATCTTCAACGGTGCGGCTGTCTACATCCGGACAAACCCGAAAGCCGTTCTAGGGCTGACCACCGTCATCGTCGTCATCACTCAGATCATCACTTTGCTCGCGGCGACCGGACCACTGGCCGCGGCCGGCCGAATGGACAGCGCCCCGTCCGACGAACTCACCGGCAACGAAGTCGGTGCCTGGGTGCTCTCATCAGCGCTCAGCGGGGTGGTCGGCTGGCTGGCCGGCATCCTGCTGACGGGCATGCTCACGGTGCTCGCCGGCCGTGCGATATTCGGCTCGACGATCAGCGCCGGCGAAGCATGGTCCAGGGCTCGCGGGCGGATACCCGCGCTGATCGGATTGGCGGCGCTGGAATGTCTGGGGCTGGTACTGCTGGCCGGCGTGGTGGGGCTGATCGTCGCCGCGATCGCCGCATCCGGTGACGCCGGGGCCACGGTGATCCTCGGGCTCCCACTGGTGCTGATGGCGGTCGCCACGGTGGTCTACCTGTACACGGCCCTCTCGTTCGCACCAGTGCTGATAGTGCTGGAGCGGCTGCCGGTCATTGAATCGATCACCAGATCACTTGCTCTGGTACGCAACAGCTTCTGGCGAGTACTCGGCATCCGGATGCTGACCTGGCTGGTGGTCACCCTCATCGCCAGCGCGATGGCTGTCCCGTTCGACTTCCTCGGTCTCCTCGCCGGCGGACCCGTACTCGCCGCTGCGACCGTGGCGGCCATCGGAGCGGCTATCGGCCAGATCGTCACCGCCCCGTTCAGCGCGGGGGTGGTCGTCTTGCTCTATACCGACCGCCGGATTCGTTCTGAGGCATTCGATCTGGTTCTGCAATCCGGTGCAGCCGCCGGGCCGGCCGCTGGTGGGTCGACTGATCACCTCTGGCTGATGCGGCCGGTTTAGGACCACGCCAGGGATGCCCGCAATCGACATCGACCGCGACACCGCGCGCGACGCCGCGCAGCGTGAACTCGACAAGCCGATCTATCCCAAGGGTTCGATCACTGAGCGCGTACAAGAGTGGCTCCATGAATTGCTCTATCGCATTCTCGAACAAGGTTCTGCACTACCGGGCGGATGGTTCACCGGGAGCGTGCTGATCATCCTGCTGGTCGTCGCGATCGTCGTCGCGATCCGCATCGCGCGACGGACCATCCGCACCCGTCGCGACGGTGACTATCAGCTCTTCGATACCGGTCAGCTCAGCGCCGCGGAGCATCGTGCCATAGCAGAACGCTTTGCCGCTGAAGGTGATTGGACTGCTGCCATCCGGCATCGGCTGCGCGCGGTGGCCCGCGCCCTCGAGGAGAACGGCACGTTGGACCCGGCTCCCGGTCGTACCGCCAACGAGCTGGCCCGCGACGCCGCCGAACATCTACCTCAGCTGGGATCCGAGTTATCCGGCGCGGCCAACGCTTTCAACGACGTCACCTACGGCGAAAGCCCGGGCACACCTACCGCCTACCAGCTGATCGCGGATCTCGACGACCGCGTGCGATCTCATTCTGCGACAGGTCAATCCCGCCCCACCGCGCGGCCCGCCGCCGACGCGTGGGCCCCGATCAGATGACAGTCGCCGCCACGCCGACCCGAGTGCGACGCAGGCCATGGCCGTCGATGGTGCTTGCGCTGATCGCCATCTGCGCTGTCGCCGCCGTCGGCACCTATTTCACCGCGCCGCGACCGGGCGGACAGATGGATCCCGAATCGACCGGTCCGCACGGCGCGCACGCGTTGGTGCAGCTGCTACAGGACCGTGGTGTCAACGTCGTCACCGCGCACAGCATCGAGGACGTGGAGAGCGAAGCAAGCCCAGGCACGCTGCTGCTGTTCGCCCAGACCCAGCGAGTCACCGACGAGTCGCTGCTCAACCGGCTCGCCGACACTCCAGGTGATCTGCTGCTGGTGGAGCCGACTTCGCATGCCCGTGCCGCGCTCGCCCCGGGTATCCGCAATGCCGGCGCCAGCGTGCAGGACGTCAACCCGGACTGTGCGCTGCGCGAGGCGAATCAGGCGGGATCAGTGGATCTCGGGCCCTCCAACACTTTTCGCGCAGTCGGCGACAGAGCTGTTAGCAGTTGCTACGGTGGGGCCCTGATCCGTTACCGTGACGGCGAACGTCAGATCACGGTGGTCGGCAACACCGAGTTCATGACCAATGGGAGTCTTTTACGGGCCGGCAATGCCGCACTGGCGATGAATCTGGCCGGCCAGCATCCCCGGCTGGTGTGGTACGCACCGCAGCGTCTCGAAGGTGGATCATCCAGATCTGCAACGATTTTCGACTTGATGCCGACCAGCGTTACCTGGGTTGCCCTGCAACTGGCGTTGACGGTGCTGCTGGTTGCGTGGTGGAAGGGCCGTCGGATCGGCCCCCTGGTCGCCGAGAACCTGCCCGTCGTCGTCCGGGCATCGGAGACGGTCGAAGGTCGCGGCCGGCTGTACCGATCGCGCCGAGCACGAGATCAGGCCGCGCAGGCACTACGGGCCGCGACGTTGCAGCGGATGTTGCCCAGGCTCGGCCTTGGTATGGACAGCCCGGCGCATACGGTCGTGATCGCCGCTGCCCAACGCGGCAACATGGGCTCAGAGTCGTTGCAGCATACTCTTTTTGGTCCGTCGCCGGACACCGACGCCGACCTGACCCATCTCGCACGTGCGCTCGATGACATCGAAAGGCAGGTCGTACACATATGACCCAATCGGCATACCGTCCCGGTCAGTCGCCGACAGAGCAGTCGGCACGCAGTGCGTTACTCGCACTGCGTGGCGAGATCGGCAAGGCCGTTGTGGGACAGGAAGCGGCGGTGACCGGCCTGGTGGTCGCGCTGCTGTGCCGCGGTCACGTTCTGCTAGAAGGCGTTCCGGGCGTGGCGAAGACATTGCTGGTCCGGTCTTTGGCGGCTGCGCTCCAATTGGACTTCAAGCGCGTCCAGTTCACCCCGGATCTGATGCCCGGCGACGTCACGGGATCGCTGGTCTACGACAACCGCACCGCCGAGTTCGTATTCCGCAACGGCCCGGTGTTCACCAATCTTCTGCTAGCCGATGAGATCAACCGGACACCGCCGAAAACTCAGGCCTCCCTGCTGGAGGCGATGGAGGAACGTCAGGTCAGCGTGGACGGCGAGCCCAGGCCGTTGCCGGATCCGTTCATCGTCGCGGCCACACAGAACCCGATCGAATACGAGGGCACGTACCAGTTGCCCGAAGCACAGCTCGACCGGTTCCTGGTGAAACTGACTGTGCCGCTGCCGCCGAGGGACGCCGAAATCGCCATCCTGGGCCGGCATGCGCACGGTTTCGACCCGCGCGACCTGTCGATGATCCGCCCGGTCGCCGGGCCCGCCGAGTTGGCCGCCGGCCGCGACGCGGTCGGCCGGGTCCTGGTAGCCGACGAGGTGCTCGGCTACATCGTCGACATCGCCGGCGCCACCCGGCGTTCGCCGGCACTGCAGCTTGGCGTGTCACCCCGTGGCGCAACGGCTTTACTGGCAACGGCGCGGGCGTGGTCGTGGCTGTCCGGCCGCAGCTACGTCACCCCCGACGACGTGAAAGCCATGGCCCGGCCGACGTTGCGACACCGGGTGCTGCTGCGGCCGGAAGCCGAGCTGGAGGGCGCGACCGCCGATGCCGTGCTCGACGGCATCCTGGCGTCGGTCCCGGTGCCACGTTAGTGGTGCTGACCGGGCGCACCGGTGTGCTCGCGCTGTTGTGCGTGCTGCCGATTGCCTTATCACCAACGCCGGCAGCATCTTTCGTCCTGCTACTGTCGCTGCTCATGGTCGCTGTTCTCGTTGACGTCGGTTTGGCGGCCAGCCCGGCTCACCTGCAGTACAGCCGCTTGCCGAACGACTCGGTCCGCCTCGGGGAGCCGGTGAGACTCGGCTTGATCATCCGCAATGAGGGGCGGCGTCGGTTTCACGGACAGGTTCGCGATGCATGGGCACCCAGCGCTCAGGCCGAACCTTCAGCCCAAGCCGTCGACATCACTGCTGCGCGGGTGCAACGGATAGACACCTGGTTGCGTCCGGTCCGCCGCGGCGATCAGCGCGCGGCGGCGGTCACCGCTCGCTCGATCGGGCCGCTGGGCTTGGCGGGCCGGCAACGGTCACGCCCGGTGCCCGGCCAGGTGCGCGTGCTGCCGCCGTTCCTGTCCCGCAAGCACTTACCGTCGAGACTGGCGAGGCTCCGCGAAATCGACGGTTTATCACCGACATTGACGCGTGGCCAGGGCACCGAGTTCGACTCACTGCGGGAGTACGTGGTCGGTGACGACGTGCGTTCGATCGACTGGCGCGCGACGGCCCGCCGATCCGACGTGGTGGTCCGGACGTGGCGGCCGGAACGTGACCGGCGGGTCGTCATCGTGCTCGACACCGGGCGAACGGCCGCCGGACGTGTCGGTGTCGACCCGACGGTCAGCGACCCGAGCGGTTGGCCACGGCTGGACTGGTCGATGGACGCCGCCCTGTTACTGGCGGCCCTGGCGTCCAAGGCAGGCGATCGTGTCGACTTCATCGCGCACGACCGGGTGACCCGCGCCGGCGTGTTCGGCGCATCGCGCACGGAGCTACTGAGTCGGCTGGTCGAGGCGATGGCGCCGCTGACGCCGTCGCTCATCGAATCCGATTCCACCGCAATGGTTTCTGCAATCCTCCGGCGGACGCGGCGCCGGGCACTGGTGATTCTGCTGACCGACCTCAACGCCAGCGCCCTCGACGAGGGTCTGCTGCCGGTGCTCCCCCGATTGTCGGCTAAACACCGGGTGGTCGTCGCCGCGGTGACCGACCCACGCGTCGATCAATTGGCCGCGGGCCGCGCCGATGCGGCCGCGGTGTATGACGCGGCCGCCGCCGAGCGATCCCGCAACGACCGCTCGGCGATCGCTTCCAGGCTGCGCCGCAGCGGGGTCGAAGTGATCGACGCGGCGCCCACCGAGCTCGCGCCCGCACTGGCCGACCGCTACCTGGCCATGAAAGCCGCTGGGCGGCTGTAGCTCAGTGCGTCGAACGGCTCAGCGGGTCGGCACGACGTCGGGCGCGTCGGCGATGTCCCCGGTATCGCCGGCGTTCTCAGCACGCCGGCCGAAGAACACGACGTAGCCCAAGAAGCCTGCCTCAGCCAGGATTCCGATGCTGATCCGCAGGAATGTCGGCAGCGGCGACGGCGTGACGAACGCCTCGATGGCGCCCGAGACGAGCAACACCACCGCCAGACCCACGGCGACCGACACGACGGCGCGGCCCTGCTCGGCAAGCACCTGACCGCGTGGGCGGTCACCCGGCGCGATCACCGACCAGCCCAGCCGCATGCCGACGGCGCCGGCCAGGATGACCGCCGTCATCTCCAGCAGGCCATGCGGAATCAGCAGACCCAACATGACGTCTCCCTTTCCGGCCGACGTCATCAGACCGGACACCACGCCAAGATTGGCGGCGTTCCCCAACAGCACGAACGGAATCGGGGCGCCCAGCAGGATCGAGAACGCGATGCACTTGGCGGCCACCCAGGAATTGTTCACCCACACGTGCAAACCGAACGCGGCCGCCGAGTGCTCGCTGTAGTAGGAGGCGAAGTCGTGATTCACCAATTCGTCTATCTCGCTGGGTGTTCCGATCGTAGACTGCACTTCCGGGCTGCCGATGACCCAGATCGAGATGGCGGCCGTCACTGCGAAGAACACCACTGCTGTCGCCAGCCACCACCACCGGGCCCGGTAGGCTATTACCGGAAATGACACCGTCCAGAACCGGGTGAACTCCCGTGACACCGGTGCGTGAGCTCCGGTGACGGCAGCGCGGGCACGCGCGACCAGGCTCGACAGCCGGCCGACCAGCGTCGAATCGGAGGTCCCGGAGCGCAGCATCGACAAGTGCGTCGAGACCCGTTGGTAGAGCTCGACGAGTTCGTCGACCTCATCTCCGGTCAGCCGACGGCGATTTTTCACCAAGTGGTCGAGGCGATCCCAGGTGTCGCGATGGGTGAGCACGAACGCATCGACGTCCACCCCCGCAAGGCTAGCCGGGTAGCGTTCGCGGTATGTCGGAGGTGGTGACCGGGGACGCCGTCGTCCTCGACGTGCGGGTCGCTCAGTTGCCGGTGCGGGCAGTGAGTGCCTTCATCGACATCGCCGTCATCCTCGTCGGCTATCTGATCTCGTTGGTGTTGTGGGCCGCCGCGTTGAGTCAATTCGACGAAGCGCTGAGCGCGGCCATCATGGTGATCTTCACCGTGCTGGTCCTCGTCGGATACCCGCTGATTTTCGAGACGGCCACCCGGGGGCGGACACTCGGCAAGATGGCGATGGGCCTGCGCGTGGTGTCTGACGACGGCGGACCGGAGCGCTTCCGCCAAGCCCTGTTTCGTGCACTGGCGTCGATCGTGGAGATCTGGATGCTGGCGGGCAGCCCCGCGGTCATCTGCGGCATGCTCTCGCCACAAGCCAAGCGGATCGGCGACGTCTTCGCCGGCACGGTGGTGATCAGCGAACGGGGGCCGAAGCTGGCCCCACCGCCGACCATGCCGCCCTACCTCGCCTGGTGGGCGGCATCGCTGCAGCTCTCCGGACTCAGCGCCGACCAAGCTGAGGTGGCGCGCCAATTCCTTTCGCGGGCAAACCAATTGGACCTGGAGGTACGCCATCAGATGGCCTACCGGATCGCCAACGATCTGCTGAGCCGGGTCGCTCCGCCGCCTCCACCGGGAACTCCGCCGCAGCTGGCACTGGCCGCAGTGCTTGCCGAACGGCACCGGCGAGAACTGGCCCGACTGCGCCCGTGGTCCCAGTGGGCGCCGACCCGTTAGCTACTGCGCGACGGTGACAGCGAGGATGGCGATGTCGGCGATCAGCAGCGCCAGAGCCAGGACAGGTATCACGAATCCCCATCGGCGCTTCGCGGTGAAGAACGACACGACGATCGTCAGGGCTGCCAGCGCCGGAGCGCCGTAGAACAGCGCGTTGAAGCCAATGCCGGCGGGCCCGATGTTCGGGCAGGCCTTGTCGCTGCACGCCGCAGTGCTCATGACGGCACCCAGCGCCACGGCCATCACGATTCCCGCGCCAACGACCGTGAGCAGCGCCAGCGCCCAGTTCACCCACAACCGGAGTCGCTTGGTGCGGTTGGTGTGATCAGGCGTTTCGTCGACTTTCACGTCAGTTTTGTCCTGGCTCATCAGGTGGCTTCTACCCGCTCCTCCGGGTGGCAAACCGTCACCAGCAGAATTCAGCCTTGCGTAACGATAGCTTCCGATATATCGTTAACGCATCGGTAGCGCACAGGGCGTTACCCATCCAGAAACGAGATCACATCCATGAACAACCCAATTCCCCATGTGGAAGGGCCATTCGCCGGCGGGCCTGGGCCCGCGAACTTCGGCTTCGGCCTGCATGAACGTGTCCGCGAGCACCGCAGGCAAGCACGTCGCGAGTTTCGCGACTACATCCGCGGCAACGACGCCGGCGGACCTGGCGCTGGAGGCCCGTTCGGGCCCGGCTTCGGCCGTGGCTTCGGTAGGGGCTTCGGTCCCGGTGCCTTCGGACCCGGTTTCGGACCCGGTTTCGGACCCGGCCAGCGCGGCGGACGCCGCGGCGGTCACAACCGGCGCGGTCGCCGCGGCGATGTCCGTGCGGCCATCCTGGTGCTGCTCGCCGAGCGACCGATGCACGGCTACGAGATCATCCAGGAGGTCGCCGAGCGCAGTCAGGACCTGTGGAAGCCCAGCCCCGGCTCGGTCTACCCGACCCTGCAGCTGCTGGTCGACGAAGGACTGATCGTCGGAACGGAAAGCGAAGGCAGTAAAAAGCTGTTCGAGTTGACCGATGCCGGCAAGGAGACCGCGGAGAAGGTCGAGACCCCGCCGTGGGACGAGATCACCGACGGCGCCGACCCCGCACAGATGAACCTGCGCGCGGCGATCGGCCAGCTGTTCGGCGCCGTGGCGCAATCCGCTCACGCTGCCAGTTCTGAGCAACAGCAGCGCATCATCGACATCGTCAACAATGCTCGTCGCGAGATCTACGGAATCCTCGGCGAAGACGACTGATCCAACCCTTCGGGCGGTGGGGGACCGGCAGGTGCTGGTCCCCCACCGGCTGCGTCAGGACACGTCGACCCAATCCAGCGTGCGCTGAACAGCTTTGCGCCACCCCGCATATCCGCGGGCGCGTTGGTCGTCGTCCCAGGTGGGCGTCCATCGCTTGCCTTCTCGCCAATTGGCCCGTAGTTCATTCTGGTCGGCCCAGAAGCCGACCGCCAGGCCCGCGGCGTAGGCGGCACCCAGCGCCGTCGTCTCGGCAACCACCGGTCGCACCGCGTCGACACCCAGCACGTCGGCCTGGATCTGCATACACAAGTCGTTGGCCGTGATGCCGCCGTCGACCTTGAGCACCTCGAGGCGTACACCCGAATCGGCCAGCATTGCGTCGACCACGTCACGGCTCTGATAGCAGATCGACTCCAGCGTCGCGCGAGCCAGATGTGCGTTGGTGTTGTACCGCGACAGCCCGACAATCGCGCCACGGGCGTCCGAACGCCAGTACGGCGCAAACAAACCCGAGAACGCCGGAACGAAATAGACGCCGCCGTTGTCGTCGACCTGTCGGGCCAGCGCTTCGCTCTGCGCTGCGCCGCTGATGATGCCGAGTTGGTCGCGCAGCCACTGCACCGCGGAACCGGTGACGGCGATCGAACCTTCAAGCGCGTAAACCGGTTTGGCGTCGCCGAACTGATAGCACACCGTGGTCACCAGGCCGTTGCGGGACCGGACAATCTGCTCGCCGGTGTTCAGCAGCAGGAAATTGCCTGTGCCGTAGGTGTTTTTAGCCTCGCCGGGATTGAAGCAGACTTGACCGACCATTGCCGCATGCTGGTCACCGAGGATCCCGGTGATCGGCACCTCCCCGCCCAGTGGTCCGGTCTGCGCCGTGACGCCGTAGGGCTGTAGCGGCGAGGACGATGCAACAGACGGCAGCATCTGCCGCGGGATACCGAAGAACGACAACAGCTCGTCGTCCCAGTCCAACGTCTCCAGATCCATCAGCATGGTGCGACTGGCGTTGGTGACATCGGTGACGTGCACCCCGCCGCGGGGTCCACCGGTCAGATTCCACAGCAGCCAGGTGTCTGTCGTGCCGAACACCGCGTCGCCGCACTCGGCGGCGGCGCGCACACCGTCGACGTTGTCCAGAATCCATTGCAGCTTGCCGCCAGCGAAATACGTCGCCGGTGGCAAGCCTGCTTTGTGCCGGATCACGTCGCCGCGGCCGTCGCGGTCCAGCGCCGCCGCTATGCGGTCGGTACGGGTGTCTTGCCAGACGATCGCATTGTGATACGGCCGGCCGCTGTGCCGGTCCCAGACCAGTGTGGTCTCCCGCTGGTTTGTGATCCCCAGCGCGACAACATCTTTCGACGAAAGGTTGGTCGCGTTCAGCGCCGACATCAGCACCG
>Ga0302326_10018188_pt1 | contig 14580 bp, 13 predicted proteins | sample Palsa_T0_3_FD_202264 | JGI IMG/M metagenome (GOLD analysis project Ga0302326, IMG submission 202264) | Peat permafrost microbial communities from Stordalen Mire near Abisko, Sweden - Palsa_T0_3 | ecosystem: Environmental > Terrestrial > Soil > Palsa > Peat permafrost | place: Sweden: Abisko... | reverse complement strand
GTCTTCGCTCAGACCGAGGCCCTGGCGTTCGGGAAGACGCCCGAACAAGTCAAGGCCGATGGCACCCCGGACTGGCTCGTGCCCCACCGCGTCTTCGAGGGCAATCGCCCATCCAATACCATCCTCGCCCAGCGGCTCACGCCGGAAGTTCTCGGCAAGCTGGTGGCGCTCTACGAACACATCGTTTTCACCCAGGGGACCATCTGGCAGATTAATTCCTTCGACCAGTGGGGCGTCGAACTCGGCAAAGTGCTGGCCCAGCGCATCATCCCCGAACTCGAGGGCCAGGCCGAACCCGCCCCCGCACATGACAGTTCCACCAACAATCTGATCCATCGCTATCGCAAGCTCAAGGCGGCATCCCTGTAACGCAAAGCTCTCAGCGCCTCTGGCGAAATCCACGAAGGAGTGAACCATGCAACTTGGAATGGTTGGTCTTGGAAGAATGGGTTCCAACATGGTGCGGCGGCTGCTGAAGGGCGGGCACCAGTGTGTGGTCTTCAATCGGTCCCCCAAACCGGTGCAGGAGCTGGTCCAGGAGAAAGCCATAGGAAGCTCTTCGCTGGCCGACCTTGTGGGAAAGTTAGCCAAGCCCCGGGCTGTCTGGTTGATGGTCCCCGCGGCGGCCGTCGAGGAAACCATCTCCGAGCTTCTCCCTCTGCTTGAGCCCGAAGACATCCTCATCGATGGCGGCAATTCCTATTACATAGACGACATCCGCCGCGCCAAGGAACTCGCGGCAAAGCGCATCCACTATGTCGACGTGGGAACCAGCGGTGGCGTGTGGGGCCTCGAGCGCGGTTACTGCATGATGATTGGTGGCGAAAACGGCGTGGTTCAGCGCCTCGATCCCATCTTCGCGACGCTCGCCCCGGGTACGGGCGACATTCCTCGCACGCCGGGACGCGAGAAGTTAGGCGGCACGTCCGAACAGGGCTATCTCCACTGCGGTCCAAACGGCGCCGGCCATTTTGTCAAAATGGTCCATAACGGCATCGAGTACGGCATCATGGCCGCCTACGCCGAGGGGCTGGGAGTATTGCGCGCCGCCAACGTGGGCACAAAAAAAGAAACCGTCGATGCCGAGACCACGCCCTTGCGCGACCCCGAACATTATCAATACGAGCTCGACCTGCGCGACATCACCGAGGTCTGGCGGCGCGGCAGCGTCATCGCCTCCTGGCTGCTGGACCTGACGGCGGCCAGCCTGGTGAAGGATCCCACTCTGTCCCAATTCGCCGGCCATGTTTCCGACTCCGGTGAGGGTCGCTGGACGATCAAGGCGGCCATCGACGAAGCCGTGCCGGTTCCCGTCCTCTCTTGCGCGCTTTATCAGCGCTTCAGCTCACGCGGCCAGGCGGATTATTCGGACCGCCTGCTCTCCGCCATGCGCTTCGGCTTCGGCGGACACTTGGAGAAGGCAGCGGGCAAATAGCGCTGCGTCAAATTGGAGAAAATTTCATGAAGATCGAAATCCTCAAGGATGCCGATTCCGTTGCCCAGGCCGCTGCGGCAACCATTGCGGCGGATGCGCGCGAAGCGATCGCCGCCCGCGGCCGCTTTGCAATGGCCGTCAGCGGCGGTAACACGCCGTGGGTCATGCTCCGTGCCCTCGCTGGCAAAGATATTCCCTGGGAGTTTGTGCACGTATTTCAAGTGGACGAGCGCGTGGCCCCCGCGGGAGACCCCGATCGCAACCTCACCCACCTGCAGGAAAGCCTGCTTCAGCATGCCCCGCTCCGTGCGGAGCAGATCCACGGAATGCCGGTTGAAGCCCCTGATTTACAAGCTGCTGCGGCTCAATATGCCTTGGCCCTGCGCGAGGTCGCGGGATCGCCGCCCGTGCTCGATCTCGTCCACCTCGGGTTGGGTCCAGACGGCCATACCGCCTCGCTGGTGCCCGGAGATGCTGTGCTGGATGTCGCCGACAGGGACGTGGCCCTCACCGGAATCTACCAGGGCAGGCGCCGCATGACTTTGACCTATCCGGCCATCAATCGCGCCCGGCGGATCGTTTGGGTTGTCACGGGAAGCGAGAAAGTCGACATGTTCCGTCGCCTGCGCGATGGCGACTTGTCCATTCCGGCTGGCCGCGTTCGCCGCGACCTGGCTTTGCTGCTGGCCGACCGCGCCGCGGCGGGCCAGTTGGCCGCCACCGGCATGGAAGGAGCGTAAAATGCGCGTTGCAATCGCCGCGCCGCGCAAAAGAGCCGTCTTCGGAGCGCGGGAACCGAATCTGCTGCCGGCAGCGAAGCAGTTGTTGGTCGGAGGTAAGTAATAATGGGTGTCGTTGTGGACAAAACCACTGTCGCAAAAGCCGCGCCACCTGCGGAAAAGAGCGTTGAGGGTCCCGGCCAAAGCTCTCCCATCGGGGCCACCGTTTTTCCGGACGGAGTGAATTTCAGCGTCTATTCGCGGAACGCTTCAGGCGTGGAGTTGCTGCTCTTTGACCGCGAAGATGATGCCCCGCCCGCAAGCGTGATCGCCATCGACCCCTCCGCCAATCGCACCTCTCATTATTGGCATGTATTCGTACCGGGCATAAAAGCCGGGCAGCTTTACGGGTATCGTGTGCACGGTCCGTTCGACCCCGCGAACGGCATGCGGTTTGATGCCACCAAGGTTCTCCTTGACCCCTACGGGCGCTGCGTGGCCGTTCCCGGGAATTACAACCGCGGGGCCGCTGGCCTCGAGGGCGACAACGCCTACACCTCCATGAAGAGTGTGGTGGTGGATCCGCGTGCCTACGATTGGGAGGGCGACCAACCGCTGCACCGTCCGTCTTCCCAGACCATTATCTACGAGATGCACGTTGCAGGTTTCACGAAACATCCCAGCTCAGGGGTTCCCGCGAACAAACGCGGCAAATACAGCGGTTTGATCGAGAAGATTCCCTATCTCCAGCAGCTCGGCATCACCGCCGTCGAACTTCTGCCGGTGTTCCAGTTCGACGTGCAGGATGCCCCGCTCGGACGCGTCAATTACTGGGGATATGCCCCGGTCTCCTTCTTCGCGCCGCATCATGCCTACAGTTCCGGTCTCAATCCCCTGGCGCCGGTAAACGAGTTTCGCGACATGGTGAAGGCCTTGCACCGGGCGGGCATCGAAATCATTCTGGATGTGGTCTTCAATCACACTGCCGAAGGCGATCACCGCGGGCCCACGCTGTGCTTTCGCGGGCTCGAAAACACCGCCTACTACATCCTGGAACAGGACCGTTCCCGTTACGCGAACTTTAGCGGCACGGGAAACACCCTCAACGCCAACAATCCCATCGTCCGCCGCATGATCTCCGATAGCCTCCACTATTGGGTCGAGCAAATGCACGTCGACGGTTTCCGGTTCGATCTCGCATCGATCCTCGAGCGGGACGAGTCGGGCAATCCAATGCCCGCTCCTCCAGTCCTTTGGGATATCGACTCCGATCCCGCTCTGGCCGGTACCAAGCTCATCGCCGAAGCCTGGGACGCCGCCGGCCTCTACCAGGTGGGCAGCTTCCTGGGTGACAGTTGGAGAGAGTGGAACGGCCGCTTCCGCGATGATGTTCGCAGTTTCTTCCGCGGTGATGAGGGTTCCGTGCCCCCCCTTGCGGACCGTCTGCTCGGCAGCCCCCAAATCTATGGGCACATGGAACTCGAGGCTGAGGAGAGCGTGAATTTCGTGACCTGTCACGACGGCTTCACGCTCAATGACCTCGTGTCCTACAGTCAAAAACGCAACGAGCCCAACGGCGATGGCAACCGCGATGGCACCGATGACAACCGCAGCTGGAATTGCGGTGTCGAAGGGCCCACCGATGATCCCGCGATTGAGAGCCTGCGAAACCGCCAGGTCAAGAATTTCCTCACCGTGACCTTGCACTCGCTGGGTCTGCCGATGATTTTGATGGGCGACGAAGTACGCCGCACCCAACAGGGAAACAACAACGCGTACTGCCAGGACAACCAGACCAGTTGGTTTGACTGGACTCTGGTCGCCAGGCACGCGGATCTGCATCGCTTCGTAACCCTGCTCAGCAAACGATGCCTGGTGCGGGACCTGGAGGCGCAGCAACCGGGCCGCAGTCTCACCCAGGTTCTGCGGGAGGCCAATAAGGCCTGGCACGGTGTAAAACTCGGGCAACCGGACTGGTCCAATTCTTCGCATAGCCTGGCGCTAAGCGCGGAGGCCCGGAGCGAGAAGCTGTTGTTCCACTCCATCCTCAATGCCTTTTGGGAGCCGCTCGAGTTCGAGCTGCCACGGGTAGGCAATGGCGCCGGGGACATCTGGCGCCGCTGGATTGATACCACCCTCGACTCGCCGCAGGATATCGTTGAATGGGAAAAAGCGCCGGCGGTTCCCGGCGGCGCCTACCGTGCCGGGCCTCGATCGGTGGTCGTGCTTTTCGCTCCCCTCGGAGACGGGGCCAGCCCAATTTTGCAATCGGTTTTTCGGCGTTGACGTGAAATACCGCAAGCGGCGTCGGAAGGAGACCCCCTATGGGATGTGGACCCGCCGAATCGCATCGCCAATTTGAAATTCCGGGCACCGCATCGCTTGTCGAGGGCCACGGCGGATTGCCGAAGATCAGCGTCAACTGCCCCGAAGCCGCTGGGGAAATATATTTTCACGGTGCGCATGTCACTTCCTGGAAGCCCGCGGGCGGAAGCGAAGTGCTCTTTCTCAGCTCGCAATCCCGATGGGAAACCGGGCGCGCAATTCGTGGAGGCGTGCCCATCTGTTTCCCCTGGTTTGGAGACAAGGCCGATGATCCCGCGGCGCCCGCTCACGGATTTGTGCGCACCAAGGCTTGGCGCCTCGAGTCCATTGTGGAGGACGGAGATGCGGTCACCGTCGGCATGTGTACCGAAACTGACGAAGACACCAGGCGATGGTGGCCCGCCGATTTTCGCCTGCTCTATCGCGTCACCTTCGCTTCACAGCTGAAACTCGAGCTGGCGGTAACCAATACCGGGAAAACCTCGCTGCGATTCGAGGAGGCCCTGCACGCCTACCTTGGCGTCGGGAACGTCCAGGACGCCCGCGTAACGGGCCTCGACAACATCGAATACATCGATAAAACGGACTCCAATCGCAAGAAGGTTCAGCGCGGCGAAATCGCCATCGTCTCGGAAACCGATCGCGTGTATCTGAACACGGACCATGAGATCGAATTGCGGGATTCCGTATTGCATCGCCGCACCCGCGTCGCCAAAGAGAATTCGTTGACCACCGTTGTGTGGAATCCATGGGTTCAGAAAGCGCATTCCTTGCCGGATCTTGGCGATGACCAATGGAAGCGGATGATCTGCATCGAAACCAGCAACGTCTCCCAGTTTGCCGTGGATCTTGCGCCCGGCCAGGAACACAAAATGAAAGCTCTCGTCAGAGTCGCCGATTTCTAAATGCGCCGGGCGGCTCGCATGGCTCTCGATGGCCGATCCGTACTGCTCCTCGCGCTTCTATTCGCATCGGCCATCTCCACGATCCTTCCGTCCCCGGCCACAGGCTCGCCGGCCCAGGCCCCCGCAATCCAACCGGCCGATCCGGGTCGCTTCCTCGACACGATCAAAATCCTGACGGAGCCCGCGATGCAGGGCCGCGGCGACGGCACGCGCGGCCTGACTCGCGCGGCTTATTTTGTGCAGCGGCGTTATAAAGAGCTTGGCCTCGCTCCGGGCGGCCGGAATGACTATTTCCAGCCCTTCCGCGTGGTTACCGGCGCCAAACTTGTGGGGAGAAATAGCCTGCAGGAACAAATCGACGGAAAAAGAAAATCGCTCGCGCTGAACAAGGATTTTATCCCCTTCAGTTTTTCTTCTTCGGGCAAAACCAACGCGGCCGCGGCCTTTGTGGGCTACGGCATTTCGGCTCCTGAATTTGGCTACGACGATTATTCCGGAATCGATGTGCGCGGCAAGGTCGTGGTCCTGCTCCGCTTCGAACCTCTGGGCTTCGCCAGGCTGAGCGGCTATCCCGAGATGACCATGCACGCCGACATCCTCACCAAAGCGATGAACGCCAAGAATCACGGCGCCAGCGCCGTCATCTTGCTGAATGGCGTCCTGGGCGACGGCGAAGAGGATTCCCTGGCTCCCTTCGAGAGTTCCGGCGGCCCGGCAAATATCGGCATCGAGGTGTTGCAGGTGGAAAATAAGGTCGCCGAAGCCTGGTTCAGGGCCGCGGGCAAATCGCTCGAAGAGACGGAGAACCAGTTCGACGCCACCAGCAAACCGGCGTCGTTCCCGTTTCCTGAGTCTCTGCGCCTCGTGATTCGCGTCGGTGTCCGACCCACGCGCGCCACGCTGAACAATGTCCTCGCCTATCTTCCCGGCCAGACCCCCGAATACATCGTTGTCGGCGCGCATTACGATCATCTCGGTTATGGCCCCCAGGGTTCGCATGCCCCGGCGGCGACCCGCGAAATCTATCCCGGCGCCGACGACAATGCCTCGGGCACCGCCGGCCTGCTCGAACTGGCGCGCATGTTTGCGCCCCTCCAGGGCCGCCTGCGGCGGGGAATTTTGTTTGCGTCATTCGCCGGCGAGGAGATTGGCGCGCTCGGCTCTGCCGATTGGGTAGACAAACCCACGCGCCCGCTGCCGCAAGCGATCGCCATGATCAACATGGACATGATCGGCCGGATTCAGGACGGAAAGATCTACGTGGGCGGCGTGGGCACAGGATCGACGTTTCAAACGATCCTCGCCGGGCAACGGGGGGATTCCGTCTTGCAACTGGAAGACTCAGCCGAGGACTACGCGGCCAGTGACCAGGCGTCGTTCGCCGCCCGCCGCATTCCCGCCCTTTTCTTTTCCTCCGGGTTGAATCCCGATTACCACAAACCCACCGATACCTGGGACAAAATCAATTCCACTGACGCCGCGCATTTCCTCGACCTGCTGGCCGCACTAATTCTTCGCCTCAATGACGCACCCGCGCGCCCCACGTTCGCCGCCGCGCCCGATCTCGACCCCGCCGCCACCAACGCCCAATAAGCGAGGCATCACCATAGGCGACGCATCACGCCGGCCCCACCGCCGTCTCATAGGTCAGCGTCATCACCCAAAGATCGTTCCGCAGAATCCACACGTCGGTGGCCTCCAGCGGATTGCCGTGCGCGGGCTGCAGCTTCGTCCGCATCACCACCACGCCCGGAAACTCGTACATCGTCGCCGTCGCCACCGGTATGGGAACCAAACCCGTCAGGTTCTTCTGATGCAGTTGATCCAGCCCCATGTTTTTGCTCAGCGGCTGCGCCATGTTGGAACTGGCCTCCACGAATTCATACGTGATCAGGTCGTTCCAGACAGGTGCATCAAACGCGGCGGCCGCAGTTTGCAGGTTCTTGTAAGCGTCGGCCACGCCCTTTTGCTGATCGTCCTGCGGGGTGAAGGGAATATTCTTGCACGGGTTGTCGCAATTGGCCGCTGCTCCGGCAGCCGCGGCCGGGGCCGCGGCGGGCAGCACCACTTCCTGATACACCAGCGCGCGCCAGCCCTCCGGACGCTTCACCCACACGCGCAATTCCTGGGTCTTGCCGCTGCTGACCGCCACGGTATGCACCACGTTGGCGTAGGTGAATTGCGTGATGCCGCAGGATCCGTTCGGATCGGAGTTGCAGTTCAAGCCCGCGGGACTCTCGTCGGCCAGCGCCGGTTTGGGCAGCGTTTTCAGCGTATCCGCGCGGTTAAAAATCTTTCCGCTGGCGGAGATCCATTGGAAATTTGCGTCCAGCAGATTGCCAAGCGTGGCCGCGTCGCCCTTGTGTGCCGCGTCCACAAAGGACGTATCGGCCATGTTGACCGCGGGATCGACGGCCAGCACCTGGGTTGCCTGGGGAGCGTTGCTCCCGCACGCGCTCAAAAATACGGCCGCCAGCGCCGCAACCAGCATCGGCGCGCCGGATCTTCGCGCTCTCGAATCCGTCGCCGTGCAAACTGTACTTGCCAAGTCTCACCTCCCGGCACACACCCACTCGCTCTGTTCCGGAATCATAAACCTGCAGAAACCAATCGTCCGCACAGTATGCGGCACTTCTACTTCTGCGGCGGTAAAATCGCCGTTAAATGTTTTTAACCTCGGCTTAACGCCATTCCAAACCAACGGATTCGCGCTTCCGCGGCGGCGGCTTCCGCGGCAACGAAATGTTCAAATCCCGCGCGTTCCGCCGTTTTCCTTCTCTAAGTTTCGATCTCTTATCTTCGCGAAGAAAAAAAATCCTGCAGCACCGCAAGGCTCTCCTCCTCCAGAACCCCCGAAGTGACCTCCGTGCGATGATTCAACGCCGGATGATCGAAGATCGCGAAGCACGACCGCGCCGCCCCGCCCTTGGGTTCCGCGCATCCGTACACCACGCGCGCCACGCGCGCCTGGATCATGGCCCCGGCGCACATGGCGCAGGGCTCGACGGTCACATATAAGGACGCTCCCAGTAGCCGGTAATTTCCCACCTGCCGCGCCGCCGCGCGCAGGGCCACGATCTCCGCGTGCGCCGAGGGATCGCAATCCGAAATCGTGCGGTTCCCCGCGCGCGCCACCAAGCGGTCTTCCATGACGATCACCGCGCCCACCGGCACCTCCCCTTTTTCCGCCGCCCCGCGCGCCTCTTCCAGCGCCATGCGCATGTACGTTTCGTCGCTCATCGCTCTGTCGCTGATCACTCGCTAAGGGAAGCCGGCGGCACCTGATATTCCACGGCAACCACGTCGCGCAGCCGGTTCCCGTGCCGCGCATGTTGCTGGTAGACGCCCACGGTGTGCCACCCGGTGGCCTGGCACAACCGCATGCCGTCGTGGTTCTCGGCCAGCAGCAGCCCGATCAGCTTGCGATAGCCCAGCCGCGCCGCCTCGCTCTGCGCCCGGCGCATCAACTCGCGGCCCACGCCATAGCTGCGAAACGACCGCCGCACGAAGATCAGCACCTCGCCCATGTCCTCTAGGTTGCGCCGCTCGTCGTGCGGCTCGATGGCCGCCGAACCGCACGGCCACCCCCGAATCTCCGCCACCAGCACGGGATACCGCAGGTCGCGCGCCGCCGCCGCGACGATGCTCTTCTGCTCTTCCAGCGTGCGCGGCGCGCCCGCAAACGTGGCCAGCCCGTCCTCCAGCGCCTCGTTGTAAATCTCGCGCAGCGCCGCGGCATCCCCGTCGCGCGCCGCCCGAATGGTCAACCGCGGAGAAGTTTCGCCCCCAGTCATGCCCCAGATTCTATCACCCGCCCCCCGCGCATTCTCAGGCGCGGCCGCGTGCCACCCGCGAACGCCAATCTCCCGATTGGCGAATCGAGCCCCGTCAGGGGCGACAGAACGTAGCCCAACGCGGAAGCGGTGGGGAAAGGTTCTCTTGAACAAAAGAGCCCCGTAGGGGCGGCACATTCAAAACACGCGCGCCGTTCGGATAGTAGAATCCGGCGGGTGGCACGGGCTTGAAAGCGTCGAGACGAAGTGGGTGCCGCACCCTTCGGGTTATGAGGGTGCGGTTTTTGACTTTCTCCCTTATCGCCGCTTCGATGTCGCCCTTCGAATCGATCCCGCCGGGACAACCGTCCTCGAAGACCCGTTCGAATCGAACGCCGCCGGTAGAATACCATTAAGTAAGTATGCTGTTGACGAAATACATATCTTGTGTTAACCTGTCTTATGCTCGCCGCAATCCCCCGACCTCTTCGATTTTCCCACCGCCCGGGGGCAGCCAAAACCAGCCGCCCCGTTCTCTCCCGCGCTTTTGGTTCTCTCTCAAAAACAGCATCCCCGCGTTTTCAAGCACTTGCGAACTCTTTGTTCTACACCGCAAAAAGACAACCGCCTTGTTTTCAATTCCTTCCACCCTCTTGGTTCCCTCTTTGCGCGAATGAAGGACCGCAAACCTTGTCCCTTCAAAAACTTCCGGCCTCTTGCGCAAAAATACCGGGGGTGGGGGGTACCCGCCCAGAAAAAAATCGCCCGGAGAAAAATCGGTCAGAAAAAAGGACAAGTACCAAAATGGTCCTCGTGCGGTCCCCCGTTCTCCCCTGTGCTTTTGCCGCACTCCTCGCGGCCCTGCTGGCATGCGCAACTCCCGCCGCGGCACAGATGGGCATGCTCGTCTACGACTGGAATCCCAAGGTTGGCTCGGGCGTCTCCTACCAGTTGGCGTCCAACTCCGGCAACACCGAACTGGAGTTGAGCACCGTGGGAACCGAAGACGTCGCCGGCAAAACCGGCTACTGGATCGAGCTCACCAACATCGACACCGCCAGCGTCGAGAAAGACCTCATGGTCGCCGTGGACAGCACGCACGTGCACATCGCCCGCGCCATCCATCAGGAGCGCGGAGCCGATCCCGTGGAAGATCCGCCCACCTCGCCACAGTCCACCGGTCCCGTTCTATCCGAAGTCGGCGACCTCATAGGCCGCGAAGATGTGACCACTCCGGAGGGAACATTTTCCTGCCAGCATTACCGCGACAAAGACCGCAAGTGGGACGCCTGGTTCTCCAAAGAAATCACTCCCTTCGGTCTGGTAAGAATGACCTATGCCTCCGGCGCCGAAATGGTTGCCGTGCGCAGCATCACCGGCGCCAGGGACCACATCACCCAGCCATCGCAAAAAACGGAGCCGCAGCCAAAACCAGCGCCGTCGCAAAAACCCGCCGCCGGAAAAAATGTTTCCCCGGCCGGGGACGTTGACATCCTTCCCCTGTGGTTGACACCGGCGGGAGTCGGGCATATGGTTTTTGCGCGGGGAGTGCTAAAAGGAGGACAAAATGCAACGGGAGGACATCAATGACTGATCAGCAGCGCGATTTCGAGAAGCAGGATGAAGCAGTGAGCGATGTGTCGCGGCGCGATTTCATCGCCATGTCGGTGGCCGCCGGCGTTGCCGCCGCGACGGTAGAGTCGGCATCGGCTGCGGATATGCCGGTGGTCGAGACCGACGTCATGATTCAAACGCCGGACGGCGTGTGCGATGCCGCGTTCATTCATCCGGCCAAGGGTTCGCATCCCGGCGTGCTGATCTGGACCGATGCCTTCGGCCTCCGGAAATCCATGCGCGATATCGGCAAGCGCATCGCCGCCGACGGCTACTCCGTGCTGGTGCCCAACCCGTTTTACCGCGTGGCCAAGGCCCCCGTCTTCGGAGACATCGCCAACTTCAGCTTCGCCAACGCGGACGACATGGCCAAGCTGCGGCCCCTGATGGGATCGATCAACGCCCCGGGTGCGGCGGAAAAGGATGCCGTGGCCTTCATCGCGTTTTTGGATGCGCAGCCCCAAGTCAACAAAAAGCGCAAGATCGGAACCCAGGGCTACTGCATGGGAGGCCCGCTGGTGATGAAGACCTGCGCGGTGATGCCTGATCGCGTGGGTGCCGGTGGTTCCTTCCACGGTGGCGGTCTGGTCACGAATAATCCCGACAGCCCGCACCTGCTGGCGTCGAAAATCAAGGCAAAAATGTATTTTGGCATCGCCTCCAACGACGACATGCGCCAGCCGGACATGAAAGACAAGTTGAAAGAGGGTTTTATCGCGGCCAATAACCCGGCGGAGATCGAAGTCTATTCCTCGAAGCACGGCTGGTGCGTGGTGGATATGCCGGCCGATGCCCAGGGGCCGATTTACAACATGGTCGACGCCGAACACGCCTGGGGCAAGCTGGTGGCGCTGTACAAAGTGGGCCTCGCCTAGCCGTCCAGGACGCGCACGCCGGTCAAGCAGCGGCCTTCGATCGCAAAGCCGGATCGAAGGCCGCGTTTCGCCCCCGTGTGGCCCACATGTTGGCCCGCATATTGGCCCACATGTTGGAAAGTTGAGCGCGGAGTCAAAGTCAGCGCGGCGGTCTTTCTGATTGCACCCCGCCGTTCTGGCGTTGAGGATGTGCTCAAACTCTCCTTATGACCCAAACAATCAAGCAGATAATCACAATCGTCCCGAGCAGTCCGTATCCAAACATGGTGATCTCCTTCTTTCCTGAGCGCGCAAATTCGAGTTCGCCTATGAGATGCTGTCGAGTTTCATTGTGGACCGTATCCAGCGTCCCGTCTGTGCAATTTCGCACGGAGAAGAAATCGCCGGGGAATTTCCGCAAGAGAAAAATCAGACGCGGCAATGCGCAGGCGGGAAAAGCATTTTGAAAAAAGGCGGTGCGAGAAAGCGAGATGACGTGGAACCTCTGGAAGTGACGCTGTATACGCGGCCGGGATGCCACCTGTGCGAGGAGGCCAAGGCGCAGATCGCTCCCCTGCTCGAGCGCGCCGGGGCGCGGCTGCGGGAAGTGAACATCGACGAGGATGCGGAGCTGCGCGAGCGCTACAACGTGGATGTGCCGGTGATTTTTCTCGGCGCGCGCAAAGTGGCCAAGCATCGCGTGGACCTGGAGCAGTTTCGCCGGCAGCTCGAAGAGGCCCGGCGCGATTCTCAAACCAAGGACTCGGCCGAATAACGAGTCAGGGGAATGAGCACGGAGCGGGAAGATACACGGGCTCGGGGAATCGCGCGGAATCGCGGGCGCGGCCGGTTAGCGTCTAGTCTTCGACTTCGGGATCGGGCAGCACGCCCACGGTTTTGTCGGGGATATCGCCCGGGCGGCCTTGCACGCGGTCGTACACGGAAACCTGCGAGGTGGAACCCAGCGCTTCATTGTAATAGGTGGGCACGCCCAGCGCTGAGCGCAGCTCTTCATTGAAGCGGCACAAGCGCTTCAACTGTCCGGCATGGGCGGGAAGCTTATGCTTGTCGTCGGTGATGAAGAACTTCTGGTAGCCGGCGTCCCACAGGAGAGTGAACTGGCCGTTCAGCAGCAGGGATGGCAGGATGGTCATCTGGAAGTGGCCGTCGGGCAGGCGGCGCAGTTCGGCCGCGCAACCGTACTTTTCGATGCGCATGACGCCGCCGGTGCTGCGCACCTGAAAACCCAGTCCGGGCAAGGTTTCCAGCAGCGCCCTGTCGAAGTGCTGATTGACGTACCACATGGTCCCCAACAGGCTCGCTGGCGGAGGCGAAATTGTCAATTCCCCTTTGCGCGCCGCCGCCGCGGATCGTGGGTGCGGAATTTTTTGCGGGAAGCCGGAGGAAGCCGCGCATGAATATTCAAAAGGCCACGCGCAGTTACGAAGCGTGGATGTCGGCGAGAACCAGAGTGGTCAAGAGCGATCTGGCGTGGAAGCACGCGCAGATGTCCGCCTCGCCTTTCCAATTTCTGCGCGGCACGTACTACCGCTGGCTGCAGGTCTGGCCGACGGTGTGCAAGAAACTGGCGGGGGCTCCGCGCGTGCTGGCTATTGGCGATGTGCATGTGGAGAACTTCGGCACCTGGCGCGATTGCGAGGGCCGGCTGATCTGGGGTTGCAACGATTTCGACGAAGCTTATCCGGAGCCGTACACGCTGGACCTGGTGCGCCTGGGCACCAGCGCGCATCTGGCTTGCCGGGAGGGGCATCTGAAGCTGCGCCTGGGCGACGCCTGCGCGGAAATCCTCAATGGGTATACCGAGGCGCTGGAAAGCGGGAAACCATTCGTGCTGGCGGAACGGCACAAGTGGCTTCGCGACGTGGCACAGGGAAAACTGCGCGCGCCGGCGCCCTTCTGGGAGAATATGCGCGAACTTCGGGATGCCAAAGGGGGCGCGACCAGGCACGCGCGAAAAGTTCTGGCGGACCTGCTTCCCGAACGGGGATTGCCGTTCACGCTCAAGAAGCGTGTGGCGGGGATGGGGAGCCTGGGTCGTCCGCGCGTGGTGGCGCTGGCGAATTGGCGCGGAGGATACGTGGCGCGGGAAGCCAAGGCCCTGCTGCCTTCGGCGCATGTATGGCTGCACGGCGGCGCGGACCGGATCTGGTATGAAGCGATTATCCGGCGAAGCGTGCGCGTGCCGGATCCCTACGTGCTGGTGACCGAAAAATGGGTTCTGCGGCGGCTGGCGCCGGATTGCTCGCGAATCGAAATCGCTTCGCTGCCGAAGGCCTACGAAGAAGATCGTTTGCTTTTCGCCATGGGCTGGGAAACCGCCAACGTTCACCTGGGAAGCCGCAAGGCCATCGCCGGCGTGAGACGGGACCTGAAGAAGCGCGGAAAGAAATGGCTGCACGCGGCAAGCAAAGAGATGGCCGCGGCGGTAATCGAGGATTGGGAAGCGTGGCGCAAGACGTAGTGCGGCGCTCGTGTGTTAGCTACCTGTAAAACAAAGTGCTTCCTTTTCAGTAAGCCATGCCGTCCGCCGCCAAGAGCGGGCCTTGCCAGGCCAAGTTTTGGGGATTTACGCTGCGGCGGAGCTGTTTCTTGCCCGGCCGATGGCGGGAGTTTGCACCGTTTTTGCGAGCGGCCTACGGGGTGCCTACGAACGTGGTAATACTGTCGGGAGGCAAAGTGTAGGTAAAGGAGTTGGACGACACCGGCACGGGCGTCTGTGCAACGAGACTCAAAGTCGCGGAGGTAATCCACGGAGTCATCGATGAAAATGCGGGAGCGTTGGTTATGGCGAATGGTTGGCTGACGGCGGAGGCGGAGTAGTTGGCCGCGACGATGACCAGGGTATTGGTGGCCAGGCTCTGGTAGGCGGAGACGCTAACGCCGGTTTGCGGAAGATGCGTGGCGTCGATGCGGTAATATCCGGGCCGCACAAAT
>Ga0302326_10018187_pt1 | contig 14580 bp, 10 predicted proteins | sample Palsa_T0_3_FD_202264 | JGI IMG/M metagenome (GOLD analysis project Ga0302326, IMG submission 202264) | Peat permafrost microbial communities from Stordalen Mire near Abisko, Sweden - Palsa_T0_3 | ecosystem: Environmental > Terrestrial > Soil > Palsa > Peat permafrost | place: Sweden: Abisko... | reverse complement strand
GTCCGGATCCGGAAATAGATGCGGTTGCTGCCGGATTGAGGAATGACGTCCAATCCTGTGATCGGGTACCGGCTATATGTAGCAAAAAGCCCTTTGATGTCTTCGATAACGGCTTGCATGGGCCGATAAAGATAAGAAGAACCGGCTAAACTCCGCGGCCCTCCGGATCAGGGTGTCCCGCCGCCGCTCTTGGCGCGCTTGTTCTCCTCTTCCGCGCCGGATACGTGCCGCTGGGCTGCCTTTACCTGCTTGTTGCCAAACCGATACGTAAAGCCCAGCTTCAGCAGCCGGGTCTCGCCGGCGTCACCCGCGTTATAAATATACTGCCCGGCGAAATAGCTGGTGGCCGAGTAATGCAGGGTACGGAAGATATCGCTGACCGAAGCCTTTAGCGTGGCATTACCCGAAAAGAGGGTTTTCTGGATGCCGGCGTCCAGGCTCCAGATGGTACTGCTTTTCAAGGTGGCCTGCCAGATATTGGGGGAAGCGTACAATTCGGTGAGACTGCCTGTCCAGCCGTCGCCCAGCCGGAAATTGTGCTGTGAATAGATGGTCGTGTGAAAGATATTCTCGTTGATGATCAGGCCCGGACCGCCAAAATTGGCTTTGTAAAGCGCGTAGAAGCTATTGACATTGGCAAACGCGCTATACCATTTATACTGAAAGGAATAGCTGACGCTAAGGCCGGTGATATCCTGGCCGGCCAGGTTTACACTGGTGACGACCGTTTTTGAACGATCAGTCGTATCGGGAAGCGTGGTAAAAAGATCGCTGATATGGCTATAGCTCAGCGTGACCGATAAAGCATACTTATACGTCCAGGTCAGCCCCAGGTTGTTGCCGAATTGCGGCCGCAACTGGGTATTGCCTTTTGAAAAGGTATAGTCATCCAGCTTGAATTCAAAGGGGTTCAGCGCTGCATAGTCGGGCCTGTCGATCCGCCGGCTGTAGGTCAGCGACCATTGCCGCATCGGATCCTTGTTCCATGTCAGCGCCACGCTGGGGAAAAGATCGGTATAGTGCCGGGGGTAGGCGGAATCATAAACCGAATAGTCACTGACCTCCTGCTGCCATCCCATGGAAACACCTCTGCTGTTGGTGTTTTCTACCCGGAGGCCGGCTTGCACCGCCAGATGCTTAAAGGTCCGGTTGTAGTTGACATAGACGGCATTGATGTTCTCCTTATAATTGAAGTTATCGCTTTGCAGGGAATCCAGCGTGCGCCCCGAATTCAGCAGATCGTATTCCTGGAAATCATTGGCGGTGGTAACATAAGAGACCTTTCCGCCCAAACCAAGCTGACCTTTCCCGAAGTTTAACTGATAGTCTGCTTTAAAGCTGTAGATGTCGATATTGGTAGGTGAAAGGATATTATAGTCATTACTGTACAAAAAAGTTTTGCCGGTAGAATCGAAATAGTTGTTGGGCTGAAGCTGGTTGCTGCGGATCCGGTAGAGTCCATAGTCTGCATCGAGGGTGAGCACGTGGCCGCTGCTGTCCGCATAGTGGTAGTTGAGATCGAAAATATAGCGGTCCCCGAGATCGCTCGTACGGTTGTCGGCTTCCAGCAGCCGGTTTGTAACATTAGCCGGCAAATAGATGATCGACGTATTGCTGTTGCTCTTGACACTGTCAGTAGCCAAGGTCCCGCTGACAACTACTCCCAGCGTGCTTTTTTTAGTGAGAAAATAGTCCAGGCCTGCCCGGAATGTGTGGCTGACGCCTTGCATCACCAGCACATCCTGCTGCCGGAACAGCGTGTCCAATTGTATCCGGTTTTCGCTCGAATGGAAGACGTTGGTATAATTCGCATAGGTATAATCGCCGAATACGTTGAGATGCTGATCCCGGTGGTTGAAGCTGATATCCGCATTGTATTTACTATAAGTACCGAGATTATAACCGGCGCTGGCCGTCAGGTTTGTGCCCAGGGATTTATCTTTTTTCAGGCGGATATTGATAATACCCCCGGTCCCCGCCGCCTCGTATTTGGCGGACGGATTGCTCATGATCTCGATGGATTCTATCGAAGAGGAAAGGATGGTCTTCAGGTATTGGGCAAGATCGTTGCCGGATAAATAAGTTGGCCGGCCATCGACGAAGACCTGTACGCTGCTCTTGCCGTTAAGGGCCAGGTTATTGTTATTATCTGCGGTGACACCGGGCGACTTGCGCAGGAGGTCCAGTGCGTTTTCGCCAATGGCATTTATATTGCCTTCTATATTGAGGATGATCTTATCGAGCTTGACTTCTATCAGGGGTTTGAAGGCGGCAACCTCGGCTTGTTTCAATTCCCGGGAGGCAGGTTCCAGCATGATCGGGGGCACTTCGGCCGCAGGGCCATCGGTTACGTTGAAAGAGGCGGAATTGCCCGGGGCATAGCCTACATGGGATACGGTAATAAAATAATACCCGGCGGGTACGGCTGAAAATTCGTACCGGCCACCGGCATCGGGAATGCCCAATTTTACGATAGAAGAATCCTTACTCTTTTTTAAGGCGACAGAAGCGCCGGCTAATGGTTTGCCCTGGTAATCTTTTGCAAATCCACTTATCTCCTGCGCTCGTAGTCTTCCATAGGAAAAGAGGATTAACAAAAATAGAGCAGTCTTTCTCATGTTACAGGCGGTTTAAGGTTAATGGTCGGCCAGGACTTTTTAACGGCGGAAAGGGGTTTGTTTTGGTCCCGCAAAACTAATTTACAAAAAGTTATAGCTGAAAAGTTTTTCCTGCGATTAACGGTTAAAAATATTTAGTGAATGGGGTAATTTGCTTCTATTTTCGAAGAATAAATGGATTATGTCAGGGAATATAAGCGTTTTATCAATAGCCATTATTTGAACGGGGCTATTCGCATCACCGTAGGTATCACTTTGCCTGCCATCCTGCTCGGCTATTTCAACAATCTTTCTGCCGGTATTGTCGTGTCTATCGGCGCCATGTGCGTTGGCAATACCGATAATCCGGGCCCGATCCACCACCATCGTAATGGGATGATAGCCTGCGTGTTAATTATCTTTTTGGTCTCGCAGCTCACCGGCCTTGCTTCGGGCTCCGCCGTGCTGATGGGATTGCTCCTGCTCCTGTTCTGTTTCCTCTTTTCCCTGATGAGCATTTATGGTAACCGCGCCGGCTCTATTGGTGTCAATGCCTTACTGGTCATGGTATTAAGTCTCGATCGCCGCCAGCAGGGATGGGCTATCCTGGTCAATGCGGCCTATGTGCTGGCGGGAGGCTTGTGTTATACAGCTCTCAGCTTGCTGCTTTATAGCTTTCGTCCATACAAGGTTGTTCAGCAAAACCCTGGGAGACTGCGTCCGGCAGCTCCTGGATAGCCTCGTCAAGGCAATCGAAGATCAGTTCGGGTTTATTGCAAAAGCCTCGGGAGATATCCGCAGGCTAAGTCTTTCCCTTCATGAGGCGCTGATGCCGGTAGAGAACGACACAGCTTAATTATTCGATCCCAGCATTTCGCGAACTTTCATTACCAACTCCGTCTTGGTGATCGGTATACCCATGATCTTGTGGTATCCCGCTGCGTCGATCAGGTATTGGTCACGGATGATTTTGATCAACTGTCCGTTGTTGATCTCGGGGATCAACACCTGCTTGAAATTGCGGAGGATTTCTCCCAGGTTGGCGGGAAAGGGACGCAGATGACGAAGATGGGCGTGAGATACGGCATAGCCCTGGTTCTGCAATTCTCCGACGGCGCTTTTGATGGCGCCATAGGTGCTTCCCCAACCCAATACCAGCAGGTCGCCTTTATCGGCGCCGCTATCCAGTTGTTGTGGGGGGATATGATCGGCTATCCGGGCTATTTTTTCTTCCCTGATCCTCACCATCAGCTGGTGATTTTCGGGGTCATAGCTGACGTTGCCGGTAATATTTTGTTTTTCGAGACCGCCGATCCGATGCTCCAGACCCGGCGTGCCCGGTATTGCCCAGGGCCTGACCAGCTTTTCATCCCGCAGATAGGGTAGAAAGGTTTCTTCCTCCGGTCCTAGCCCTGTCTTGAATTTGACTTCTATCGGGGGCAGATCGGCGCTTTTGGGGAATTTCCACGGCTCAGCGCCATTGGCGATATATCCGTCACTGAGGAAGATGACCGGCGTCATATGCTGTACCGCGATACGCACCGCCTCATAGACGGCTTCAAAGCAGTCGCTGGGAGTGGAGGCGGAAACGACCGGCATCGGACATTCACCGTTGCGGCCATAATAGGCCTGCAGAAGATCGCTTTGTTCGGTCTTCGTCGGCAAACCGGTTGACGGTCCCCCCCGCTGGATATCGCAGATGAGCAGCGGGATCTCCAGGACAACGGCCAGGCCCATGGCTTCTGCCTTTAGGGCCATGCCGGGCCCCGAAGTGGTCGTTACGCCCAGCGCCCCGCCATAGGCGGCCCCGATGGCGGCAGTGATGCCGGCGATCTCGTCTTCCGCCTGGAAAGTGCGAACGCCAAATGCTTTATGCCGGCTCAGCTCATGCAGGATGTCCGAAGCGGGAGTGATGGGATAGGAACCCAGGAACAGCGGCAGGCCGCTCTTCCGGGAAGCGGCGATAAGCCCATAGGCCAGCGCCTGGTTGCCCATGATGGATCGATAGACGCCGGGGGCCATTTTCGCCTTCTCTACCCGGTACGTGGTGGTAAAGGTTTCCGTCGTATCCCCAAAATTATAACCGGCCTGCAATGCTTTTGCGTTGCTTTCAAAAATTTCAGGCTTCTTACCAAACTTATCTTTCAGGAACTGGATCGTATTCTCCATATTCCGGTTGTACATCCAATAAAGAAAACCGAGCACAAACATATTCTTGGCCCGATCCTTTTCTTTCGTGCCCATCGGTATGTCCTTCAATGCCTCGCGGGTCATTTTCGTCACGTCCACTTTAATGACGGCATAGCTTTCCAGGCTTTGATCCTCCAGCGGGTTTATGCCATGGGGATAATTGGCAAGACGGAGGTTCTTGGCGTCAAACCCTTCCGTGTTGACGATGATCTTACCCCCTTTTTTCAGCCCTTTCAGGTTGGCTTTTAGCGCGGCGGCGTTCATCGCCACCAGCACATCGCATTCATCGCCGGGGGTGAAGATCTTGTCGCTTGAAAAGCGCAGCTGGTAGCCGCTGACGCCCGGAAGGGTACCCTGGGGGGCCCGGATCTCGGCCGGGAAATCAGGGAAAGTGGCCAGGTCGATGCCCAACATGGCGGTATTGTTGGTAAATTGACTGCCGGTCAATTGCATCCCATCGCCGGAATCCCCGGCGAATTTTATAACGACGTCCTGCAGGACCTCTTCTTTTCTTTTCATACTTTTCTGTTGGTGGGTAAAGGTAATATAAATCTGCTCACTCATAGCGCAGCGCCTCGATTGGGTCCAGCCGGGAGGCCGCCTGCGCCGGATAATAGCCAAAAAAGACACCGGTTATAAAACATACGAGAAAAGACAATAAAATGGAAGATTCCGTCACGAGCGTTGGCCAGGAGAGAAAGAGGGTGACCAGCCGGGCCGAGGTAATACCCAGGATGACCCCGATCAGGCCCCCGGTGATGCTGATCAGGATGGCTTCTGTCAGGAACTGCAGCAGAATATCCACGCCCCGGGCGCCGATGGACATCCGTAAGCCGATCTCTTTCGTCCTTTCGGTGACGGAGACATACATAATATTCATAATTCCTATCCCGCCTACCAGCAGGGAGATACCGGAAATGACGGCAAGCAGGACCGTCAGCAGCTGGCTGGTCGAACTGAAGGTATTTATCAGCTCCTGCATGGTCCGTACGGCGAAATCGTCGTCGTCGGTTGCTTTCAGCCGGTGGGATACCCGCATGATCTGGGAGACCTCATCGGAAGCCGCCGTTGTGGAGGCTTCGTCTACGGCCGAGGCATAGATATTCTGCAGGTAAATGGTGGATAAGATCCTTTCCTGCACCGTGGTATAGGGCGCGAGGATAATATCGTCCTGATCCTGACCAAAAGCGCTTTCTCCTTTTGCCGTCAGCGTGCCGATGACCAGCAGGGGTACTTTTCCAAAGCGGATATATTTTCCAATGGGGTTGTCACCGTTTGGGAAAAGATTGGTGATCACGGTCTGCCCGAGAATACACACTTTCGCCGCCGACTGGACATCCCGGTCCGTAAATTCTACGCCGTCCTGCAGGGGCCACTGGCGGATGATATCGAGATATTGGGTATTGACGCCGGTGATGGTCGTGGACCAGTTATTATTTCCATAAATGGCCTGACCCTTGGTGCTCATGACGGGAGTAACGGCGCTGAGATGGGTGGCGTCCTTTTGAAGCGCCCTTACATCATCCATCGTAAGGGTTTGGACCGAAGTCGCATCCAACCGGGCGCCTGCTGAAACGTTGCTGTTGGGCCGGATAATGATCATATTCGATCCCATGCCGGACAATTGTTTCTGGATGCTTTGTTTTGAGCCCTGACCGATCGCTACCATGGAGATAACGGACGCCACACCGATGATGATGCCCAGCATGGTGAGAAAGGCTCTCAGCTTATTGCGTTGAAGCGCTTTCAGGGCGATGCGGAGAAGATTGAACAGGCTCATGATTCATTTTTTTATGATCCGGTGTCCGTCTTACGGCGCCGGCGGCGTATAATCATCCGATTGGGGAAGGGAGGCCAGCACTTCTTTGGCCGACCGCTTGTTTTCATTTTGGCTGTCTTTCATCACCCTTCCATCCCGCAGCATGATCGTCCGGCTGCTGAACGAGGCGATATCGGGTTCATGGGTCACGAATACGATCGTCTTTCCCTGCTCATTCAGGTCCTGCAGCAGGGCCATAATGCTAAAGGAGCTGCGGGAGTCGAGGTTGCCCGTTGCTTCGTCGGCGAGGATCATCACCGGCTCGTTGACAAGCGCCCTCGCAATGGCCACCCTTTGCTGCTGTCCGCCGGACAGCTGATTGGGCGTGTGGTCCAGCCGGTCGCCGAGGTTGACCGCCTCCAGGGATTTGATGGCCCTCTCCCTTCTTTGCTTTGCGCTGAACTGTGGATTGTAGAGCAAAGGCAGCTCTACGTTTTCCAAGGCGGAGGTGCGGGGCAAAAGGTTATAGGACTGGAAGACGAAACCTATTTTATGATTTCTCAGTTTGGCCAGCTCGTTACGGCTGAGCTTGCGGACATCTACGCCATCCAGCAGATAGGTGCCGTCCGAAGGCTTGTCCAGACAGCCAAGGGTATTCAGCAGGGTGGTCTTGCCCGATCCGCTGCTGCCCATGATCGTGAGGAATTCACCGGCCTTTACATCAAACGATACACCCTTCAGCGCCCTGACGGTCTCCGACCCCATCCGGAACTCCCGCTTGATATCTTTTAATTCCAATATCTTACTTTCGCTCATGGTGTTGGTTTTGGCTTGCCGCCGCCGCTATTTCCGGCAGGTCTTCTTGCGGGCATAAAGGGACTTCTGACAGCACCGGAAGATTTTTCGCCCTTGGCCACTATTTCGGTGCCATTGATGACATCGTCATCGACGCCCAGACCGGAGAGTATCTGCACCTGGGTATCGTTATTCAGCCCGGTAGAGACCATTCTTTCCACTAAGCTGTCCCCCACCTTCAGCCAGACAAACGCCGGGGTGCCTGCACTCGAGGCCGTATCGACTTCGCGGCCCGTGCTGTCATGCCGGTGGCGGGGAGGGGCCAGGGGATTGTTGGTCGCCTTGCGGAGGAGCCGTTGTGCCTCCCGTTCTCCGGCGCTATCCGGGATGATCATAAACTGCTTTGCCATGGAAGCGTCCGGTTTGAATTTGAGTGCCTTGGCAGATATCAGCAGGGCGCTGTCCACTTCCTTGGTGAAGATGAAGATATTGGCTGTCATCCCGGGCTTTAGCTTGAGATCCTGATTGGGCGCGGTAATGATAGTGGTATAGGTCACGACATTGGCCGATATGACCGGTTCCAGCCTGATCTGGTTTACGGTTCCGGTAAAGGAGATATCGGGATAGGCGTCAACGGTGAAGGTTACCCGCAATCCGATCTTTACATCGCCGATATCGGCTTCGGACACGGCTGCCTGCACTTGCATCTTGCTGATATCCTTTGCTATGACGAAAAGGGTAGGCGTGCTGAAGCTGGCGGCGACCGTTTGACCCACGCTGACGTTGCGGGTCATGACCACTCCGTCTACCGGAGAATAGATGCTGGCATAATCGAGATTTTTTACGGCGGCATCCAGCTGCGCCTGCACACTCTCCACATTGGCTTTGGCGCCAAGGTAGAGGTTCTGGTCATTTTCAAAATCAGCCTTACTCACAGCCCCCGTAGCGTATAACGTGTTTTCTCTGTCGAAGGTGCTTTTGGCATAGACCAGCGAAGCCTTGGCCACATCGAGGTTGGCCTTGTACTGGTTGACCGACGCGACAAAAAGGGATTTGTCGAGCGAAGCAATCAGCTGATGCCTGGTTACCTTGGCATTGAAGTCGGTATATATGGCGTTGATCGTGCCGGAGACCTGGCAGCCGACGTTGATGGTATCCACCGGCTCGATGGTGCCCGTGGCGGTGACGCTCCTGGAAATATAGCCATATCGGGGCCGCTCCGTCGTCAGGACCAGCGGCTTGTCTTCCTTTCGCATCCAGAAATACCAGGCGCCGCCCCCGGCCAGCAGGAGTAGGACAATAATGATGACTGCTCTCTTCATATCGAAAGTCGTTTATAATTTGACTGCTTTTCCCATGTAGAAATCATAGATCTCGATGCTCAGCGCCGAATTGTACTTTGCCTGCACATAAGACTGGAAAGCCTGTGTATACAGGGTCTTCTGCTGCAAATAACTCACGATATCGGAAGCTCCTACCTTCAGCTGCTCTGTGGCTACGCGGAAGGCTTCCTGGTTGGCTTTGAGCTCTTCGACTGCGGCGTCATACTGACCTTGCGCATTCAGTACATTGATATAGGCCTGTTCGATGGTCTGCGCCAGGGTAGTTTGATTGGCCAGCAGCGTGAGCTTCGATTGTTCGATCTGGATCTTCGCGTTTTCCACCGATGTCTTCACTGTTCGCCGGTTGAAAATGGGTATGGAAAGGTTCAGCCCCACCTGCTGGAAGAAATTGTTGTCCAGCTGCTGGACATAATCTGAAGTTTGGTTATTCGAATAGCCCGTGGATAAAGTGGCTGCCGCGGTAAGCAGCGGAAGATAGCCGGTCTTTGCGATCGCCAGGTTATAACGGGATATATCGATACCCAGCTCGCCCAATTTGATCTCCGGCCGGTTGCGCAAGGCGTATGCTTCCACGGAATCGAGAGAGGAGACCGCCTCGCTGGAGATCACCGTATCTGGCTTGACGATGTCGAAACTGTCCTGAAAGGGCAGCTGCAACAATTGCTTCAGCATGAGTTTATTCTGCCGGACGGCATTCTGAGCTGTAACCAGTGTGTATTTGTCCGTCGCCAGCTGCGCCTGTAGCTGTATATAGGCGTTTTTCGCAATCGTGCCGACTTCGTATTCCTGTTTGCCCTGGTCTACCTGCGCCGCCGTCGATTTCAACAGGTCTTCCACATACACCACATTTTCTTTGGCCAGCAGGATATTCAGGTAGTCCTGCACGATCTCCAATATAATATCCAGCTCATTCTCGACGACGGTCTGATTGCTGGCTTCCAATGCCAGGTTCATCGCCCGGATATTGTCCGTGATGGCGCCGCCATTGTAAATAGTCACTCCCGAGGCCAGTGTAAAGTTATTGGCGAAGGATGATTCCGTCTGGAAGCCACCAACGACCGGGTTGGCATTTTTACTATGGGTATATGTAATGGGGACAGCGCCGGTAAGGTTAGGCTGGCGGGCTGCTTTGGCCAGCAGGTAATTTTGCTCGGCAGTCCGGACATTCAGCCGCAGACTATTGAGCGTAATATTGTTCTTTTTGGCATAATCCAGACAGGCCTGAAGATCCCAGCGCGCCGGCAGGCGACCGGCAAGGGAATCCTGTGCACAGACTTTGCCTGCCAACGATCCCAGGCTGATGAAGATGAACACCGCTAGTCGTAAGACCATATGCTTCCTGGTTTAGGTTATTCGCCCATTCCAGTAAAAATAAGGATTTATTGCTTTCCTGCGGTCCTTCTTCGGGCTGCTCGCCGGCAATCCCCGAAGGTCCATCGTTCAGGAGACCTTGCGGCGCCGCGTTTTCCAGTCGGGATTCTTTTCCAGCAGGATGCTGGCTTTGCGTTTAGTCTCCTGTGTGGTGCGCCATTTTTTGATGAGCTTTTTTACGGCTCTTTCTCTTTCTGTTTTTTCTTTTGTGGAATCGAGCATAACCTTAACCATTAACCTTGTGATGAATACTGGCCTTAAAGGTAGGGGTGAGATTCATCCGCCCCCGCTCCCGGCGGTATTCATTCGGGCCGGTAATGGTATTCTTTATGTTTTTCTTTTCCTGAACCCTAGCCCGCGTGTAGTTCGTTTTTTGCGGGCTGGGTTGTGATCTGCTGCGCATGCCCCCTAAGGCTAAAATTATGCCCGTGTATTTACATATTATACGCGCCATAGTACGCCGCACCTTGCAACGCCATTTTATCATTCAGCACGACGTGTACCGGTATCCTGTCCGAAAGATCGTGCATCCGGCCGTTGTTATCGAAATTTTTCGTCCAGCTGTCGCTTTGCAGCAGGGGGAGTATTTTGGGTGGGATACCCCCCGCCAGGTAGAGGCCGCCGGTAGCCATCAGCTTCAACACCAGGCTGGCCGATTCCGTTGCCAGGTAGCGGACGAACAGCTCCATGGCCTGAGCGCATACAAGATCTTCATGATGAAGGGCAGCCTGACTGATGACGGCGGCGGGGTCTTCGTCCTGCAACCGTTGCGATAGCCATTCCGGGATTTGTTCCTTCCGGCTGTCCGTGAGAAAACGGAAAATATTTTTGATGCCCATGCCGGAAACAACGCGTTCCCAGCTGACATGACCGAATTGTTTTTGCAGGTAGTAGAAGATCTCCACATCCAGGGTGGTACGGGGAGCAAAATCGCTATGACCGCCTTCCGTCGCAAACGGATGGTAACGTTGACCATCCCAATACAAACCTGCTTCGCCCAGGCCCGTTCCCGGAGCGATGATGGCAATATTGCCTTTTGACCCCGCTTCACCCATAGCCAGCGTAGCCCGCTCCTTTTCACCCAGCCCTGCCAGACCGAATGCCGTCGCCGCCAGATCGTTGAGAAAGCAGACAGGGATCTTCATATCCAGACTCATGGCCGAGCTGTCCAGCAGCCAGGGCAGGTTGGTCAATTTGCTTTTGCCATTGATGACCGGGCCGGCAACAGCGGCGCATACCCGGTCGGGTAAGGCGCCGGCCGAAAAGTCGGTAATGATGTCGGTCAGGGATGCATGTTCGGCAGAGCCATATCGTTTTTCGCGGACGATGGTCAGCCCGTTACTGTCCGCCTCATAAAGAGCGACATTCGTCTTGGTGCCGCCGATATCGGCGGCCAGGATGGAAATAACTTTTTCTCCGGACTGGATTTCGTTTTTGAAAGCGATCGGGACGAGCGATGAAGCTGCCATGCTATTGCGTTTTAAAAATGCTGCCGGCAGCAAAGTTACATACTGCGGCGATATTGACCGCCAACTTCATATAAAGCATTGGTTATTTCTCCAAGCGTGCAATATTTCACCGTTTCCATCAACTCTTCAAAAAGGTTGCCGTTGTTTACCGCTACCTTTTGCAACCGCCGCAGCATGCCCTGGCTGCGATCCATATTTCTTTCGCGGAAAGCCTGGAGGTTTCGGATCTGCTGATCTTTCTCTTCTGTCGTGCTCCGGATCACCTCCGCGGGTAAGATAGTAGGAGACCCCCCTTTACCGAGAAAAGTATTGACGCCAATGATCGGCAGCTCACCGTTATGCTTGAGACTTTCGTAGTGGAGGCTTTCCTCCTGGATCTTATTCCGCTGATACATCCGTTCCATCGCCCCCAACACCCCGCCGCGATCTGTCAGCCGGTCAAACTCGGCCAGCACCGCTTCCTCCACCAGATCGGTCAGCTCTTCCACCGCAAAGCTGCCCTGGATAAAATTTTCCGTCCGGGCGGTGCCAAGCTCCCGGTTGATGATCAGCTGGATGGCCATCGCCCGGCGGACACTTGCTTCCGTGGGCGTAGTAATCGCCTCATCATAGGCGTTTGTATGCAGCGAATTGCAATTGTCATAGATAGCGTAAAGCGCCTGCAGGGTCGTCCGGATATCGTTGAAGTCTATCTCTTGCGCATGCAGACTCCTGCCGCTGGTCTGGATATGATACTTTAGCCGCTGCGAACGGCTATTGCCCTTATAAGCCTCTTTCATGGCCTTGGCCCAGATCCTTCTGGCTACGCGGCCGATCACGCTATATTCCGGGTCCATGCCGTTGCTGAAAAAGAAGGATAGGTTGGGCGCGAAATCATCGAGGGCCATGCCGCGGCTGAGATAATATTCCACGTAGGTGAAGCCGTTAGCCAGGGTAAACGCCAGCTGCGTAACGGGGTTGGCGCCGGCTTCCGCAATATGATAGCCGCTAATGCTGACGCTGTAGAAATTGCGGACTTTCCGGTCGATGAACCAGGCTTGTACGTCGCCCATCAACCGGAGCGCAAATTCTGTGCTGAAGATGCAGGTGTTCTGTGCCTGATCCTCCTTGAGGATATCTGCCTGTACGGTCCCTCTCACCTGGGACAAGGCTTCTGCTTTTATCTTTTCATAGATATCCCCTGGTAATACTTCATCGCCGCTGAGCCCCAATAAAGTCAGTCCCAGCCCGTCGTTGCCTTCGGGCAGTTCGTTAGGGGAGGATGAATTGTGATAGAAGGCTTTTGGGGTGGCCGACTTTCCGGTCGCCGCCTTCCCGCTCCCCGCCTTCCCGCCTGCCGCGAGATATTTTTCACATTGCTGATCGATCGCTGTATTAAGGAAAAAAGCCAGCAATATCGGCGCCGGTCCGTTGATCGTCATGCTTACGGAGGTCCTGGGGTCGCAGAGATCGAACCCGCTATAGAGCTTTTTGGCATCGTCGATGCTGGCGATGCTGACACCGGCATTGCCGATCTTCCCATAGATATCGGGCCGGTAGTCGGGGTCTTCGCCGTATAAGGTGACCGAGTCAAAGGCCGTACTGAGCCGCTTGGCCGGCTGACCGGCGGAGACGTAGTGGAAGCGCTTGTTGGTCCGCTCCGGGCCGCCTTCGCCGGCGAACATTCTTGTCGGATCTTCTTCCGATCTTTTCAACGGGAAGGTACCCGCAGTAAAAGGGAATTTGCCCGGGAAATTTTCCTGTACCCTCCAGCGGAGGATATCCCCCCAGTCGGAAAAGCGCGGTACGGCGATCCGCGGGATGCGGAGATGGGATAGTGATTCGATATACAGCGGCTGTTGGATGATCTTTCCGCGTACCTCGTATTCGAAATATTCGCGGCGATACCTGTCCCGGGTCGGTTCCCACTCATCGATCAGCTTTTTACAGACCGGGAACAGCTGCTGTTCCAGCTTTTCCCTTTGCGCTTCGAGCTCGCGGCGGCCGGGAGACGCGGCAGGTAATTCCTCCAGTGCTCCGGTCAGCTTATATAGCCGCGAGGCGATACCCGCCTGCTCGTCCGTCCGTTTATTATAATCACGGATGGCAGCGCTGATCTCGGAAAGATATCTTACCCGTGACGATGGGATGATCAGCGATTGTAACGCCGTGTCCCCGAGATGCGGGTGATGTTCCGTCTCACCGAAGCGAATGCCCGTCTTTTTTTCGATGGTTTCCATCAGCAGGTCAAACAGTTCGTTGATACCGGCATCGTTGAACTGTGAGGCGATGGTGCCGATGATGGGGAGGTCGCCGTCTTTGGCGGTCCACAAACCGTGATTGCGTTTGTATTGCTTTCTTATATCGTGCAGCGCATCCAGCGCCCCGGCTTTGTCGAATTTATTGAGCACGACGAGGTCTGCATAGTCCAGCATATTGATCTTTTCCAGCTGCGAGGCCGCTCCGTATTCGGGGGTCATTACATACAGGCTGAGGTCGACATAATCGAGGATGGACATATCGCTTTGCCCTACGCCTGCCGACTCCAGGATGACCAGGTCGTAGCCGGCTTCTTTGCAGATGTCGATCGCCTCCTGCACATGGGCGCTCAGCGCCTTGTCGCTGTCTCTTGTCGCCAGACTGCGCATATAGGCGCGGGGGCTGGAAATGGCGTTCATCCGGATCCTGTCGCCCAGCAGGGCGCCGCCGGTCTTTTTCTTCGAGGGATCGACGGAGATAACGGCAAGCGTCTTGTCCGCGAAACGATGCAGGTAGCGCCGCACCAGCTCGTCGGTGACGCTGGACTTGCCTGCGCCCCCCGTGCCGGTGATGCCGATTACCGGGATAGTCCTGGTTGCGGCGACTGGCTCTGCGCCTGCTGCGTGACGCTCCGCGCCCCCCGCGACCGGCTCTGCGCTCGTTGCGACAGCCGTTGCCCCTGTCCCATTCTCCGCATTGGAAATGGCCCGGGCTATTTTCCGGATATCCTTCCATTCACCCAGCTTCATTTCCCCCTTGAAATTCGCGGGACTGCCATTCAGCGGGAAGTCGCATTGCCGGACAACGTCTTCGATCAT
>Ga0302326_10018186_pt1 | contig 14581 bp, 10 predicted proteins | sample Palsa_T0_3_FD_202264 | JGI IMG/M metagenome (GOLD analysis project Ga0302326, IMG submission 202264) | Peat permafrost microbial communities from Stordalen Mire near Abisko, Sweden - Palsa_T0_3 | ecosystem: Environmental > Terrestrial > Soil > Palsa > Peat permafrost | place: Sweden: Abisko... | reverse complement strand
CTAGCAGCGGGACGCTGCTCGAGTCGACGGCAGCGAACCAGTTCCTGGCGCGCGCCACGGGCGGCTTCACGTTGTGGACGAATGCGGCCAACTCCGTCGGCGCGACGCTAGCGCCGGGCTCCGGGACCTGGGCGTCGGCGAGCGATCGCAACCTGAAGACCGACGTCGCTCGGATCGACGACGCGGCCGTGCTCGACAAGGTCGCGGCGCTGCCGATCAGCCGTTGGAGCTACAAGTCCGAGCGCGGCGTCCGTCACGTCGGCCCGATGGCACAGGACTTCTACGCCGCGTTCGGCGTGGGCGAGGACGACAAGCACATCACCTCGATCGACGAGGACGGCGTGGCGCTCTCAGCGATCAAGGCATTGCACGCGGAAAACGGCGCTCTGCACGCCGACAACAAGACGCTGCACGCCGAGAACGCGACGCTGCGTCAGCGGCTCGCGGCCGACGAGGCGCACGTTCGCCGGGTCGATGCGGAGCTCGCCAGCGTCGTCGCGGTACTTCGGAAGTAGATCCAACGCCGCTGGGGACCACGAGGCACGACGGACGCGCTGAATCCCTGTCATTGATGCATGGTGCGAGCGCCTTCATGGAGAACTCTTGTGTCTCTTCGCTTACCTGCATGCGAGAAGCACATGGATGATTCGTTTCAGAAGGCAATCCGCGAATCCGATGCTAAAGCATCGCAACGAACGGAACGCCGTGAAAGCCTCGTCGGGAGCGCACAAGCCCGGGCGGATACCCTAGCCGGAAAGGCTGCCGACGCACTAAAGGCGGCACTGAGCGGCTATGCTGGTTTGGATCAGCCAATCGTGAACATCGTACCGGGATCGGGTATCGGTGAGCGACACGTTACGGTCGAAGTCTCAGGAGCAGAACTTCAGATCAGCGGGAGGGTTTCGGTCGGCTGGCGACCTGGTGACGGCGTGAACATTGGCTCAGGGCGCAGCACGAACATCGCTATCAACGTTCGGCGGGGACCCAAGCGTCGAGAGTCGTTTACCATTCCGGTGGATCCGGCAGGGCCGGTCTTGTCCGGCAACTTCGCCGTCGATCGCGAAATGACAAAGCGTGAGATCCTTGCAGCGATACATCGGATGTCCAATTGATCCCAGCGCGCGAGGAACTCATGATCGTCCGCCGTGTTCTCGTTCGCGCCGTGCAGGTTCCGATGCGGCGCCCGCTGGCGACGAGCGCACGCGTCGTCGACATCGCGCCGCTGTTGCTCGTCGACGTCGAAACCGAGATCGGCATCGTCGGTCGCGCGTACTTGTTCTGCTACGATGCGCTCGGGCAGCGCTTGATGGCCGAGGTCTTGGAAGACGCTGCCGCGCTCGTGTCGGGCGCGACGGTCGATCCGCGTGAGCTGCGCGCAAAGCTGGCCCGGCGGTGGCGGCTTTTCGGCACGGCAGGTCCGGCGGCCATGGCGTTGGCCGGGCTCGACGTCGCGTTGTGGGATGCCCTGGCGCAAGAAGCGGGGCAGCCGCTGGCGCGGTTTCTCGGCGCGGAGCTCGTCGCGTTGCCATGCTACAACAGCAACGGACTCGGACTGATCGGACCCGCTTCCGCCGCCGCGGAGGCGGCCGAGCTCGTCGAGGAAGGATACGACGAGATCAAGCTGCGCCTCGGCTATGCGACGCTCGACGAAGATCTGCTGGTCGTGCGCGCCGTTCGGTCCGCGGTGGACGACGGCGTGCGCGTGGTGGTGGACTACAACCAGCTGCTCGACCGAGACGAAGGGCTGCGGCGGTGCGCGTCGCTCGACGGAGAACGCCTCGGCTGGATCGAAGAACCGATCGCACATGACGATTTCGCCGGTGCAGCTGCCATCGCCGCACGGGTGGAAACGCCGCTGCAGATCGGCGAGAATCTGCCGAGCGCCTACGCTGTGGAGGCCGCACTCGCGGCCGGTGCGTCCGATCTGCTCATGTTCGACCTGCTGCGCATCGGTGGTGTCAGCGGGTGGTTGGACGCGGCACGCGTCGTTGCGCATCACCGCGTGCCGCTCTCATCCCATCTCTTTCCCGAGGTGAGCGTCCATCTGCTGGCGGCATCGCCGACGCGCGACCGCATCGAGATGGTCGACTGGGCCGCGCCGATCTTGCAAGAGCCGCTCCGCGTTCGGGACGGTAAGGTCGCCGCACCGAACCGGCCCGGAACGGGCGTGTGCTGGGACGAAGACGCGGTGAAGCGTTACTCCTGCTGATGCTCAGTCGCGCGCCTGCATCCGTGCGCGCTGAGATTCGACCGTGTATTTCGGATCTTCGGCCGATTGCGTGCCTGCGGCCGTGACGGCGAAGCGTTCGATCATGCCGGCGGCGGCGACGCAGGCCGCCGCGAACCGCGTCGCGGTGCGATTCTTGCGGCCGAGCGTGCCGATCACGATGCCGGCGAGCGCGCACGTCGCGGAAGCGCGCCGCAGACTGCCGCCTTTTCCGATGCGGTACGGCTCGGAGAGCAGCTCGCCCAGCTGGTTGTCCATCGCTCGACCCGCGGCGAGCAGCGCGATCGCGCCCCCGATCATCAGCTGGCGCGCGGATCGGCTCTCCGCGGGTGGGGCGAAGGCCGCGCCGATCGCGCCGGCGCTCGCCATCCCGCTAGCCGCAAAGACGAACGGCAGCGTGTCGCCGGCCTCGTGCCAGGCGGGCGTCGCTGTATCGGCGACCAGCACGGCCGTGTAGACGGCCAGCGGCGGCCCGAACCCGGCGGCCACGACTTCGAGCGCGCGCGACGTGCGCTCCCAGCCCAGCAGCTCGGCAAGCGTCGACGCAGCGATCGCGCCGCCGAACCCGGTCAGGATCCAGGAGCCGACGCTCATCGGCGAGGTGAGCTTGAAGACGCGCAGCATGTTGACGAAGCGCAACTTCACGCCGAGGTCCGCGATCAGCAGCGGCGGTGCGACGAGCACGCCGAGCAACGCCGCGCGCTTTTCGACCGTCGCGAGCGCGTGCGCGCCGCGCATCCGCGCGCAGACGCATTCCACCGCAGCGGCGCCGGCCGTGCCGCCGATCCAGAAGTACAACGGGATGTACCACCGCCAGACGTGCGGCTTGACGATCGGCCGGCCGTAGTACGACGCGGTCGTGGGCGCAGTCTCCGCTGCGTCTACCGGCCTCCCGTCCGTCGTGCTCACCGGCGCGTCCCGACGGCGGCCAGCGCGGTGACGCCAACCAGCGCCAGCGCCGCGTACGCAGCGTGCTTCCACAACCGGCCGAGATCGCGGGTGGTGTCGAACGGGTCCGGCGGCAACCCGTACACCTCGGGCTTGTCCAGCAACAAGAAGAACGCTCCCGCGCCGCCGATGCCGTTGTCGGTGTCGCGCAGATACAAACTGGCGTCGGTGTAGCGCCCTTCGCGCTGCAGCTTCTCGAGCCGTGCGTCGGCGCGCGTGCGCAACTCTTCGAGGTCGCCGTACTGGATCGACTCGGTCGGGCACGCCTTCGCGCACGACGGCGTCTCGCCGTCCTGCAGGCGGTCGTAGCACAGCGTGCACTTGCCCGCGTGACCATCGTACTCGCGCTTGTCGATCACGCCGAACGGGCAGGCCGGGACGCAGTAGCCGCAGCCGTTGCAGACGTCCTGCTGGACGAAGACGGTGCCGAACTCGGTGCGCACGAGCGCACCGGTCGGACACACGTCGAGACAAGCGGCGTGCGTGCAGTGCTTGCAGACGTCCGACTCCATCAGCCAGCGTCCCGCATCGGCGCGAACGACCTGCTGTTCATCCTCCTGTGGGGTCGCGCCGTTGCGCAGCTGCTCGACGAACGCGACGTGCCGCCAGGTCGAGCCGTTGAGCTCACCGGTGTTGTCGTACGAGTGCCCGGTGAAGCTGTAGCCGTCGGCCGGCAGCTGGTTCCACTCCTTGCAGGCGACCTCGCAGGCCTTGCAGCCGATGCACAGCGTGGTGTCGGTGAAGAACCCTTTGCGCGCTTCTGCCTGCGGGTGCGTCGCCATCTCGCGCTCGGCGGCGGTATCGTCGTAGAGATCGGACACCGTCACTCCTCCGCGGGCAGCCCGGCGCGACGTCGGTACTCGTTCACCAGCGCGCTGAGCGCCGTGCCGCGCGGGCGCCGGCCGGCGATCACGTCGCAGGTCGCGGCCTTGGTTTCCTGGATGTGCACGTTCGGGTCGGCGCTGATCGACCACAGGTCGTTCGCCGAATCACCGACCGAGATGCCGCGATTGCCCCAATGGTACGGCAGCCCGACGACCCGCACCGTTTGGCCTTGGATCTGGTAGTCGGGGACGCGATCGGTCACCAGCACGCGCGCTTCGATCGCGCTGCGGGCCGAGACGATCGTCGCCCACGCACCGTGCACGAGGCCTCGTTCCGCGGCCAGTGCCGGCGAGACTTCGCAGAACATCTCCGGCTGCAGCTCGGCGAGGTGTGGCAGCGTGCGCGACATCCCGCCGGCCGTGTGGTGCTCGGTGAGCCGGTACGACGTCATGACGTACGGGAACACGCTTGCGCCCGGCGCGCTGCCCGACGGGTGATACGGGTTGTTCGCGCTGGGCCAGCGCTCGCGCACCGGGTTGGCCTGCTGCGCGTAGAGCGCGTTGTCGACCGGCGACTCCTCGGGTTCGTAATGCGTGGGCAGCGGTCCGTCGACCAAACCGTCGGGGACGAAGAGCCAGCCTTTCCCGTCACCCTGCATGATGAACGGCGAGCGACCGTCGAGCGCCTTCTCCGCCTTTGCGCCGTCGGGCGGAACGTAATCTGGCGGCTTGTCCTTCACGAAGTCGGGGACGTCGTAGCCGGTCCACTCTTTTTTCTCGGCGTCCCACCACACGTAGCGCTTGCGTTCGCTCCACGGTTTGCCGTCGGGATCGGCCGAGGCGCGGTTGTAGAGCTGACGCCGGTTCGCCGGCCAGGCCCAGCCCCACTCCGGCGCAACCCAGCTCTGCTCGCTGCCGGGTTTGCGGCGCGCCGCCAGGTTCTGCTCGCCGGTGAAGACACCGCAGTAGATCCAGCAACCGCTGACCGTCGAGCCGTCGGCCTTGAGCTTGGTGTACGTGTCGAGCGCCTTGCCGTCGGCTCCCCAACCGTTGATCTCGCGCAGCACCGCGCTCGCATCGGGATCGGCCAGCGCTCCGAGCTCGGGATAGTTCCAGGTCAGCTCGTTGATCGCGCGGTCCTTCGGATCGCTCGACGCGAGCAGCTTCTCGCGGATGCGCTTGCCGAGGTGGTAATAGAACCACAGCTCGGAGCGCGCGTCGCCGTTCGGTTCGACCGCCTTGTGGTGCCACTGCAAGAGCCGCTGCGTGTTGGTGAACGAGCCGTCCTTTTGGAGATGGTCGGCGGCCGGCAGCAGAAAGATCTCGGTCTTGATGTCGGCGGTGCGCAACTTGCCGGTCTCGATCTCCGGCGAGTCGTACCAGAATGCGGCACTTTCGATCTCGAACAGATCCCGCACCACCAGCCAGTCGAGATTCGCCATCGCGCGGCGGTGCAGCGACGCGTTTGCCGAGCCGACGGCCGGGTTTTCGCCGATGCAGAAGAAGCCCTTGACGGTCCCTTGGAGCATCCCCATCATCGCGGGATAGATCGAGTGATCGCCGTTGATGCGCGGCAGGTGACCGAAGCACCACTCGTTCTCCGCGGTCGCGTGCTCACCGTACCACGCTTTGAGCAAGCTGATCGTGTAGGCGTCCATGTGACCCCAGAAACCGCCCTTGGCCGTGGTCTCGTGCAGAAATTTCCCGAGGTCGGTCATGCCCTCTTCGGGCATCGGGATGTACCCGGGCAGCAGCTCGTAGAGGGTCGGGATGTCGGTCGATCCCTGAATCGAAGCGTGGCCGCGCAGCGCGAGGATCCCGCTGCCGGGCCGGCCGATGTTCCCGAGCAGCAACTGGATCATCGCGGCGGTGCGGATGGTCTGCGCGCCCTCGGTATGATGCGTCCAGCCGAGCGCGTAGCACATCGCGCTCGTGCGCTCGCGCCCCGAGTTCGCGCACAGCGCCTCGGCGACGGCCAGAAACTGCTCCTTCGGCGTCCCGCAAATGCGTTCGACCATCTCGGGCGTGTAGCGCGCGTAGTGCTTCTTGAGCAGCTGGAAGACACAGCGCGGGTGCTGCAGCGTGACGTCGACGTGCGGCGGCTCGCCGTGCTCGAGCGGACGGTCTTCCGCCGCTTTCTCTTCCGGCGAGAGCTCGTGCGTTACGATCTTGCTGCCGCTGACGGCCGAGCCCATGCGGCGTCCGGCCGAGCCGGTCATGTCGAGATCCTCGTATTGCCACGACGCCAAGTCGTAGGCGTCCTGTTTTGCGTCGAAGCCCGAGAAGAGGCCGCCGAGATCTTCGGTGTCGCGATAGCGCGGATCGATGATCACCGGCGCGTTGGTGTAGTTGACGACGTAGTCGTGAAACCAGCGCTCGTGCGTGATGATGTAGTTGACGATGCCGCCCAGGAACGCGATGTCGCTGCCGGGGCGAATCTTCACGTGACGCGTCGCGACCGCGCTGGTGCGGGTGAAGCGCGGGTCGACGTGGATCACTTCGGCGCCGCGCTCGCGCGCTTCCATCACCCACTGGAACCCCACCGGATGGTTCTCGGCCATGTTCGAGCCCATGATCAAGATGCAGTCCGAGTTCTGCAGGTCTTGCATGAAGGTGGTTGCGCCGCCGCGGCCGAGGGTGGTGCCCAGACCGGGCACCGTCGAGCTATGTCAAAGTCGCGCCTGGTTCTCGACCTGCACTACCCCGAGCGCCGTGTACAGCTTCTTCATGAGGTAGTTCTCTTCGTTGTCGAGCGTCGCGCCGCCAAGGCTGGCGATCCCCATCGTGCGGTTGAGCGGTTTGCCCTCCTTGCCGGCCGCTTCCCAGGTGGCTTCGCGCGTCGCGACGACGCGGTCGGCGATCATGTCCATCGCCGTGTCGAGATCGAGCTCTTCCCACGCGGCACCGTACGGACGGCGATAGCGCACCTTGTCCAGGCGCGACGGGCTTGTACTCAGACCACGCGTCGCCGAACCTTTCGGGCACAGCCGGCCGCGCGAGATCGGCGAGTCGGGATCGCCCTCGACCTGCACGACCTGCTCGTTCTTGACGTAGACGCGCTGTCCGCAGCCGACCGCGCAGTACGGGCAGATCGACTTGACGACGCGGTCGGCCGTCGCGGTGCGCGGCTCGAGCGCCGCCGTCGTGGCGGAGATCGCTGCGTCCGCGAGCGCGTGCTTGTCCGGGCCGGTGAACTGCCGTACCAGCGGCCACGAACCGATGCCGCCGGGAAAGCCCTCCCGCATGTGGGTCTGGTACCCCGGTTTCACACCCGATTCCTCGCTTTGCTCTTGGCCACGTGCGCAGAGGTTTTCGTTTCAGACGTTCGGCCCAGCAACGCGTGGCATCATCGCGCGGATATGATTCAGCGATCCCTTCCGCTCACGGCGGCGGCCGTTCTCGCGTGCGCGACGGTGGCGACCGCCGCGACACCCACCGCGCCGCCGGCGCCGCGCGCGGCGGCGACCGCCGCGACGCTCGTGCTGGTCCCGGCTCGCCCGGGGACGAGCGCGATCTTCGGTTATCAGATCGACGCCAACGGGCCGCGTGGTTCGCAGTACGTGCACGGCGCAATCGTCATCACGCGGCTGGCGAACGGCCGCGCCGTTCTCACCGTCGCGCCCGAGGCCGGCCCCGCCACGGCGGTGGTGGTCGCGGTGGCGCCCGACGGGACGCTGCACGCGGCGCCCGAAGCGCCCAGCGACACGCTCAACCATGCGTTTGCGGCGCCGATCCCGCCCGGTATCCGTGCGCTGTCGGCGCTGCTGGTGACGCCCGAGGCGGGCGCATCATGGCCGGTCGCGATCGAGGCCGGCGATGCCACCGTCCCCGCGACGCTCAGCCTCACCGCGCGCGTCGCGCAGCAGAACGGCGAGCGCACCGTCTCGGCCGACGGCACCGGCACGATCACGATCGCACAGCAATCGGCGCAGGCCGGCCAGCGCGGCGGCTACTCGCGCGGCGGCGGTCGCGGTGGCGGGTTCCCGGGCGGCGGCGGATCTCCGGGCGGCGGCGGGATGGGCCGCCGGGGCGGCGGCAGTTCGGACAGCGGCGGAAGCGGCGCGGGTACGGCGCCGCGCGTTCCGGCCAACGTCGTGCTGCACGTCGAGGCGTCGTTCCGCGGCGCGACGTTCCTCGGGGCGCGCGGTACCGAACAGACCACGCCGACGCAAGGCGATAAAACGCCGAGCTCGGCGACCTGGTCGCTCTTTCCGTACTGACGAACGTTCGCCGAGGGCCGTGAGCGGCGGCGGACGAACGGCGTCTCCGAGCCGAGATGGTTTCGGAACGCGTCGTCTGCCGTGAGTTCGTAGGCCGCATCGTCGAGCTGGAGCATCTTCGCGCACGGCGCCGAGCGGCGGCCGAGGGTCACGGCGGCCTCGTTCTGGTCGCAGGCGAGGCCGGGATCGGAAAGACGCGGCTGGTGCGCGAGTTCTGCACGCGGCTCGCGCCGGGCCGGCACCGCATCGCGGCGGCGGCCTGCCGGGAATTCGGAGGGCGGCCGCTCAGCGCGCTCGCGCAGGTGTTGCGGTCGCTCGACGGCAGCAGCCCGTTCGACGAGCGCAGCGCGTCGCGCGACGAGCAGCTCGCCACGGTGCTGGCCGCGTTCGACCGCGTCGCGGAGCGCGGCACCGCGGTGCTGACGCTCGACGACCTGCACTGGGCCGACGCCGAGCTGCTCGGGATCCTCGACGTGCTGGCCGAGCGCGCCGCCGCGCGGCGGGTGCTGATCGTCGGAACGTATCGCGACGACGAGATCGTCGCGGCGCACGCGCTGTTCGTGCCGTTCGGGCGGCTGCTGCGGCGCGACGGCGTCTCGCTGCTGCGGCTCGGCCCGCTCGACGACGACGAGAGCGAACGTCTGCTGCGCGGCGCGCTGCCCGACACCGAGCTTGCGCCCGAGATGCTGCGCGACGTGCTGCGCCGCTCGGCCGGCAACCCACTGTTTACCGAAGAGCTGCTGCGCCACGTCGTCGACCGCGAGCGGTCCGGCACGGTGCAGCCGGCGCACGCGCTGCCGCTCACCCTGCACGCGGTCGTCCGCGAACGCCTCAACCGCTGCTCGTCGCGCGAGCGCAGCGTGCTGGCGCCGGCGTCGCTGTTCGGGCGCCGCTTCCGCGCCGACCTCGTCGCCGAGATCACCGGCGTCCCGCTCGAGTCGCTGATCGCGCCGCTGCAACGCCTGTGCGACCTGCAGCTGCTCGACGTGCGCGACGAGGTGCCGCACGGTTTTCAATTCCGGCACGCGCTCACCCGCGACGCGGTCTACGGTGAGCTGCTGCCGGATCAGGTGCGCCCGCTCCACTTGCGCATCGCGCGGGTGCTCGCCGGCCGGCCCGACGCGCCGGCGTTCGCCGAGGTGATCGCGCACAATTTCTGCGCGGCCGGCGAGCTCGCGCAAGCGGCGCCCCACTGCGAGCGCGCCGGCGACGAGGCGTGCGCCGTGCACGCGTACGACGAAGCGGTGAGCTGGTACCAGCGCGCGGCACAGGGACGCGCCGGCGACGACGCGGCGGTCGGCGTGGTGCTGGCCAAAGCGGCTGACGCGCTGCTGCGCGCCGATGCGATCGACCGCGTCGTGGCGATGCGCGAAGCGGCGGCCGCGGCGTTCTTGCGCGCCGGCGATCTGGCGCGGGCGGTCGACCAGCGCAACTACGTGACCGGTTCGCTCGGCAACGACGGCCGCAGCGACGCGGCGCGCGAGTACGGCGAGGCGACGCTGGCGCTGATCCCGGCCGAGGCCGCGCACCTTCGCGCGCGGGTCGCGATTCGGCTGGCCGCGCTGGAAGCGGCGATCCGCCGGCCCGACCAAGCGGCGAGCTATCTGGCGACCGTCGACGAGCACGTGCTCGACCGCAGCACCGACGCGCTGGAGTACTATGGCGTGCGCAGCTCGATGCACGCCCAGCGCGGGGAAGTTTCGGCCTGGCGCGCGTGCTTCACGCAGGCCCTGGCGCTGTGCGACGCGGTCGACTCGGTGGCGTACATGCGGCGCTGGCTGCCGGGCAGCATCGCGGTGCAGGCGCTCAATTTGGGCGAGCTCGAAACGGCGCGCATCCACCAGGCGCGCAGCCTCGAGCTCGCGCGCGCCAACCGGCTGGACGTCGACTACGCACTTGCCGTCATGGCGCAGATCGAGCTGCGAGGCGGCAACGTCGCGCTGGCCCGTGCGCTCGTCGAAGAGGCTCGGCCGTCGCGCGAGCAGCTGCCGCGACTGGAGCGCGCGCTGGCCGGGCTCGGCGTGGCCGTCGCGCTCGGCGATCGAGCGGCGCTCGAGGAGCTGATCGATCTCGACCTCGTCGACAGCGGCTCGATCGGCGGCAGCGCGTTTCGGATGATCGAGGCGGCATGCGCCTCCGGCCGCGCGCTGATGCTGCTCGGCCGGCCGCGCGAAGCGCTGCCGCTGTTCGAGCGCGCCGTCGCCGCGGTGAGCAATCCGTTCGGGTTGAGCGACTCGATCGCGATTGTCGCGCAATATGCGCCGCAGCTCGTCGGCGCGCTGCGGCCGCTGGTCGCCGAGCGGGCCGAGGCGCCCGAGGACCGGGTGAACCGCGCGCTGCTCGCGCTCATCGACGCCGCGCTGGCCGGCGACGACGCCGATGCGAGGCGCGCGCACGCCCAGCGCGCAGCGGCAGGATTCGGCGCCCTCGGCTGGCCGTTGTTCGAGGCGCGCGCACACGAGATTGCCGATCGGCGCGAAGAGGCGCTGGTGCTGTACCGGCGCTGCGGTGCGACCGGTGAAGTGCGCCGGCTCGGTCGCGAAGTGCGCGCAGCGGGACCGGATGCCGGTGACGTGCTGTCGTCGCGCGAGCGCACGATTGCCGATCTCGTCGCCGCGGGGATGGCCAATCGCGCCGCCGCCGCGTCGCTCGGCGTCAGCGAGAAGAGCGTCGAAAAGACGCTGACGTCGATCTACGCGAAACTCGGTTTGAACTCACGCACGCAGCTGGTTGCGTACATCACGACGGAACGCAGCGCGCGATAATCGCCGCGCCATTGTTCGAATTCGTGGTCCTGATAGTGGTACAGCGTGATCGTATTTCGTGACGTGCAATGTGAGTGCCGTACTGGTGGCACTCTCTCGTGTCATGATTGCATCATGCAAGTCGTGACGATTCCATACCGAATTCCCGGCGTATCGTTTCTGTTTCCGGAGTTCCCGAGTACCGTTGACGGAAATCGATTCCGACGAGATGACGAGCCAACGCGAAACACGAAGGCCGTCGGCGACCGATCAGAAGCGGCGGTCTTGGCAGCGCTAGTAAGAGCAGGTTACAAGATCTCAATACCTTTTGGCGAGAACCAACGCTATGATTTATTGGCAGATGACGGCGAGCGAATTCTTCGCATACAGGTCAAAACGGGCCGGCTTCACGGTGACGTCATCCGCTACAGCTGCTCGAGCTCACACTCGCATCGCGGCGGCGTCTTTGCCCGGCCCTACTTCGGACAAGCCGACCTTATCGCCGTGTTCTGCCCGCAGAACGGGAAGGTCTACGTCCTGCCGGAGAAGGAATTTGTCGCCACGCGCGCCCATCTTCGGCTGTCCGAACCCGCCAACAATCAAAGACGGCGAATCCGCTGGGCGCGGGAGTTCGAGCTGGCGTAGCTTAGTGGTAAAGCACGACTTTGGTAAAGTCGAGAGCGTGAGTTCAATCCTCACCGCCAGCTCCAGGTACAGGCGAGACCCCCGGGCGCCGGAGGGTCTTGCCGCTTTCCTGAGTAGTCGAAGGCGATGCCAACCGCCGTTTCGACCGACAGCGCCAAGCGGGCCCTCCTCGACCGCCTGATCGACGACGCCGCGCTCTTCCCGCCGGCCAACCTCACGATGCTGCCGGCGCTGCGCGCCCACGCGCGCCACAAGGAGAGCGCCTACTGGTGGATCGGCGGGCGGTTCGTCGTCCCTGCTTCACGGCTCGATGAGTTCGCCACCGCGCGGATCGGCCGCGATACCATCGACCTCAGCGTCGTGCTCGACGCGGGGGTGCGCGGTGCGCGCGGCGACACCGTGCGCGCCGACCTCGAGCGCACCGAACGCGTCCGCAACCTCGACGGCGTGACCGTATCGTCGTTCGAAGCGCGGCTTCCCCGACTCGTCCTCGACGACGCTGCCATGCAGCGCATCGTCGCCGACATCGTCGAACGCTATCCGTCGACCGACGTCGCGTTCTGGTACGAGTCCGCCTACGACGCTGGCTGGATCGCGCCGCCTGACGAGTGGCTCGCGACGCTCGCGGCCGCGCGCGCGTCCGCGCCCGCGAATCTCACCATCGGCGCGAAAGTCCGCTGCGGCGGCGCCGCCGCCGGCGCGACGCCGTCGATCGATGACCTCGCGGCCTTCATTGCAGCCGCGCACGCGCACGACGTCCCGTGGAAAGCGACGGCCGGCCTGCATCATCCCGTCCGGCGCCACGGCGTGCACGGTTTCCTCAACGTCCTCGTCGCCGGGATCGCGCTGCACGCGGGAGCGATCGAACCGGCCCGCGTCGCCGACGTGCTCGCCGAAATCGATCCTACCGCCTTCGTGCTCGATCCGGCGCACCTCGCCTGGCGCAACGTGCGGCTCGACGCCGAGCAGGTGGCGGCGGGGCGCGAACGCTGCGTCGCGCTGGGCAGCTGCAGCTTCGACGAACCGGTGAACGACCTGCGCGAGCTCGGCATGTTGTCGTGATCGACCCGCGCGACTACGGGCCGGACAACCTTCCGTTCGGGATCGTCTCCACCGCGGCCGATGCGCGGCCGCGACCGGCCGTTGCGTTCGCCGACCGTGCGATCGATCTCGATGCGCTCGTGGCGCGCAACCTGCTCGACGCGGAGTCGCTGCGCGGCGCGACGACGCTCAACGCGTTTCTTGCCGCCGGATTGCCGGCGTGGCGCGCGGTGCGCGCGCAGCTGCAGCAGTTGCTCGGACCGTCGGCGAGCGACGACGAGCGAACCGCCGTGGCGGCGTGCTCGTTCCCGCGCGAAGCGGTGACGATGCATCTGCCGGCGGCGGTCGGCGACTACGTCGACTTCTACTCGTCGATCGAGCACGCGACCAACCTCGGGCGCATCCTGCGCCCCAACGCCGAGCCGCTGTTGCCGAACTACCGGCACGTTCCGATCGGCTATCACGGGCGCTCCGGCACGGTCGTCCTGAGCGGAACGCCGATCCGGCGGCCGCACGGCCAACAGCTGCCGCCGGGCGCCGACGCGCCGCGCTTCGGGCCGTCGGGCGCGCTCGACGTCGAGCTCGAGCTTGGTTGGTTCGCTGGTCCGGGCAACATCCTGGGCGAACCAATCTCAGCCGATAACGTCCGCGAGCACGTATTCGGCTACGTGATCGTCAATGATTGGAGCGCCCGTGACATCCAGGCGTGGGAATACCAGCCGCTGGGGCCGTTTCTGGGCAAGTCGTTCGCCACGTCGATCTCGCCCTGGATCGTCACGCTCGACGCGCTCGAGCGGTTCCGGGTCGCCGAGCCGGTGCGCGAGCCCGAGCCGCTGCCGTATCTGCGCTCGGCCGAATCGTGGGGCTACGACATCGAGCTCGAGATGCTCTTGCAGACGGCGCGCATGCGCGAACGCGGCGAGCCCCCGGCAACCGTGTCGCACACGAACTTTCGCGCCATGTACTGGACGGCCGCGCAGCAGCTCGCCCACGTCACCTCGAACGGCGCGCGCATCCGGCCCGGCGATCTGTTCGGGACAGGGACCATCTCCGGGACCGCCCAAGGAACGCAGGGCTCGTTCATCGAGCTCACCTCACGCGGGTCCAACCGGCTGTCATTGCCGGGCGGGGAGACGCGCGGCTTCCTCGAGGACGGGGATACGGTAATCCTATGCGGGCGTGCCGTTCGTGATGGTAACCGGATCGGATTGGGGTGCGTCTCCGGGACGATCGTTGCGTAACTGGACGCAGGAGCGCTGCCAGTTCGAGAACTCGGTTTACCGCTATACCTGGCCGCTGGGGATGGTGCGAGCCGTTCGCAACTCGCTGCGCCGTTTGCGCGTGCGCGGGCTGGCGGGTGGCCGTGGAGCGGCCTCGGCGTTCGCGCCCGGCGACGTCGTTCGCGTGCTGGACCGCGACGCCGTTCGCGCCAGCCTCGACGCGCGAGGAACGCTGCGCGGGCTGCTCTTCACCGACGAGCAGTGGGCGACGTGCGGGAACACGTATCGCGTCGCGACGGTCGTGCGGCGCTTGATGGACGACGAGCGCCGCTTGCGGCCGATCGCGCGAACGGTGACGCTCGAGGGAATCGACTGCGGCGGCCCCAGCCGACGCGGCGGCTGCGGGCGCGCGTGCCCGCTCCTGTTTCGCGACGAATGGCTCGAATCGTCGGCGTCGCCACCCGCTGCGCTGCCGGTTCCGACGGCGTTCGTCACCGTGAGGCCGCTCGACGCGATCCGCCGGTCCCTGGACGCGCACGGGCGGCGCGACGGCGTGCTGTTCGATCCGGCGATGGCGCGCTACGCCGGCCGGCGACTTCCGCTCTACGGTCCGGTCGGCCATCGCGTCGCGACCTGGTGGCGCCGGCCGCGCAAAGGGTTGTTCATCATCGCTGGTGCGCGCTGCACCGGCAGCATCTTGGGTGCTGAGGGT
>Ga0302326_10018185_pt1 | contig 14582 bp, 15 predicted proteins | sample Palsa_T0_3_FD_202264 | JGI IMG/M metagenome (GOLD analysis project Ga0302326, IMG submission 202264) | Peat permafrost microbial communities from Stordalen Mire near Abisko, Sweden - Palsa_T0_3 | ecosystem: Environmental > Terrestrial > Soil > Palsa > Peat permafrost | place: Sweden: Abisko... | reverse complement strand
CGACGCAACGCGAAGAACCTTACCTGGGCTTGAACCGCCAATGACCAGCAGTGGAAACATTGCCTTCCCGCAAGGGACATTGGTAGAGGTGCTGCATGGCTGTCGTCAGCTCGTGCCGTGAGGTGTTGGGTTAAGTCCCGCAACGAGCGCAACCCTTACCCTTAGTTGCCACCCGCAAGGGGGAACTCTAAGGGGACTGCTCCGGATAACGGAGAGGAAGGTGGGGATGACGTCAAGTCAGCACGGCCTTTATGTCCAGGGCTACACACGTGTTACAATGCATGGTACAGACCGTCGCGAACCCGCGAGGGGGAGCTAATCGGAAAAACCATGCTCAGTTCGGACTGCAGTCTGCAACTCGACTGCACGAAGCCGGAATCGCTAGTAATGCCGTATCAGAACGACGGCGTGAATACGTTCCCGGGCCTTGTACACACCGCCCGTCACATCACGAAAGTGGGCTGTACTAGAAGTCGCCATGCTAACCGCAAGGAGGCTAGCGCCCAAGGTATGGCTCATGATTGGGGTGAAGTCGTAACAAGGTAGCCGTAGGAGAACCTGCGGCTGGATCACCTCCTTTCTAAATCAATGTGGCAGTGGATCCTGTTAATGTACGCAGGAAGAAGCTGCCCAACGGTTCTCACGGACCGGTCTTTCGGTTCCTTATAGGCAGTTCGGGTTCTGGCAGGTCTCATTCAGCGGTCAAGCGAAGCAGGTTTTCTTCGATCTTTTTCCGCGGTTATTCTAAGAAATAGGCAGGCTGTAAGTACAGCCCGCACCCGGAATTTTTTGCCCGTCCGCTTGCGAGAGTAGCGGATGAGATTCCATTTCCGCGAGCAATGCTTGCGGGCGGCCTCGGAGAAATGCTAACTTCATCTTCTTCGGGGCATTCAAATAGCGCATTTTCGTCCTTGGACGGGAATGACCCTTGCGCACAGCCGACCCACAGAACGGTAAACGACACACACAGACCAGCACGCCGCCGGGTTTGTCACTGGGCGCGTCAGATGGCTTTCCATCGTCCTCCCTGGGGCGCGCAGAACCCATTTGGGGAAACAGGCCGGCGGGCGAGCCCGTGTTCTGGCGCGTGGAGGGCAGCCTTGCGGACCTGACGGCCGTGCGTCCGGTGGCATTTTTCACCTGGAACGCGCACACCTTTGCGGGACGCTGGATGCGGCGAGGAACCTTGTTTTTTGAGGCGCTGTTGCGGCCGGCGATGTATGCCAGCCACCGCGTGTTTGCCACGCGGGTACTGCACGCTTTGCTTCGCGGGGTGAGCCGGGACCGCCTGGATCTGCTGGGCGAAGAATACTTTGAATACGTTTTGAAACCGCAACTGAAGCCCAAGGGCGTTCGCTATTTGCAGGAATGGATGGCCGCGCACGGGCAGGTGGTGCTGGTGAGCCAGGGCCTCGATCACGTGATGCGACCGCTGGCCCGGCATCTGGGCGCGGAATCGCTGGCGGCCAACCGGCTGGAGTTTCGCAACGGCATGGCCACGGGCCGCCTGCTCGATCCGGTGCTGCGGCCGCGCGGGCCGCTGGCCCTGGTGTTCGGCGGCAACCCGGATGGGCGAGTGAGCCGGGAACGCTTACTGAGCGATTTGGGGCTTGAAAAACACCCGGAGCGCCTGTCGGCGGCGATTATTCCAGCCATCAGGCCGGCGCCTGCGAATCATCGTTCGCTGGTGGTTTTCGATCCGCGGCAGCGGCCGCAGCAGCTTTCGGTGCGCGAGGCGCTGCGAGGCAAACGGATCCTCTTGATTGGGGTTACCGGTTTTATCGCCAAGGTGTGGATGGAGCACCTTCTTTACGAAGTCCCCGATATCGGGAAGATCTACCTGCTCATCCGGCGTCAGCGCAACGTTTCGGCGCAGCGGCGGTTTGAAAAGATCGTGGAAGAGTCTCCGGTGTTCGACCGGCTGGAACAACGGCACGGCAGCGGCCTGGGAAGTTTTCTGGAGGAAAAGATCGAGGTGGTGGCCGGCGACGTGAGCCAGGCGGGGTTGGGCCTGGAACCGGAAGTGGCCGCCGAGTTGATGAGAACGGTCGACGTGGTGGTGAATAGCGGGGGTCTTACGGACTTCAATCCGGACCTTCGCGAGGCCCTGGGCAGCAACGTGGAGTCGGTGGCGCATTTGATCGATTTTCTGCGCGCCTCCGACCACGCGGCGCTGCTGCACCTTTCGACCTGCTACGTGGTGGGCGGGCGCGACGGCCGGGTGCGGGAAGAGTTGACACCCGACTACACGCCGGCGGGCGTGGCGGATTTCGAAGCCGAGCGGGAATGGCAATCGTTGCAGGAGATGGTGCGCAAGGCCGAGACCCGCGCATCCAGCGCGGAAGTGGAGGCAGCGCTGCGGCGGCAGGCGCTGGGCAGGCGGCGCCAGGGGGAACATCCTCCGGGAAGCGAAATCGATAATTTAATCCGCAAGAACCGCACACGGTGGATGCGCAACCGGCTGACACGCGCGGGGACGCGGCGCGCCCGGCATCTGGGCTGGCCCAACACCTACACGTTCACCAAGAGCCTGGGCGAATCGCTACTGGCCACTCGCGGGGCGGGCCTGGCGATTGCCGTGGTGCGGCCATCCATCGTGGAGACTTCCACGGCAGAGCCTTTCTGCGGCTGGAACGAAGGCATCAATACCTCGGCTCCGCTTTCCTATTTGCTGGGGACCTATTTCCGGCAGTTGCCTTCGAACGAGCGCAAGTGCCTGGACATGATCCCGGTGGACATGGTGAGCCGGGGGATGACGCTGATCGCCGCGGCGCTGGTGACGCGGAACCACCAGCCCATCTATCAACTGGCGACCTCGGCGAACAATCCCTGCGACATGGGGCGCTCCATCGAGCTGACCGCGCTGGCGCACAGAAAGCATTACCGGGCGCAGCAGGGGCTGGAGCATTGGCTGCGGACGCGCTTTGACAGCATCCCGGTGTCCAAGGAGCGCTACGAAAAGCTCTCCGTGCCGGCGCAGAAAATCGTGGTGAAGGGCATCAACCGCGCGGCGTCGGCGTTACAATTCAAGCGCCCTCCCCTGGCCCGCGCGGAACGGGACCTGGAGCGCGTGGAGAAGCTGATCCAACTCTACGAACCGTTCATCCTGCACAACGAACAGATCTTCGAGGCCGATAACGTGCAACTGCTTTCGGCGGCGCTTCCGGAAGAGGAGCGCGCGCATTTCGGTTACGAGCCGGGGGCCATCGACTGGTGGGATTACTGGATCAACATCCACATTCCGGCGCTGCGCAAGTGGTGTTATCCGCTGATTGAAGGCCACGCCATTGAATCGCGCCACCGGCGCGAATTTCATCTGACCGAGCCCGCGCCCGGGTCCGCGAATGGGGACCGCGAAGCGCGCGCCGCGGGCGTCGCCGACACTCGAGCCACATGGCCATCTTCCTAACCGGCGCCACCGGTTACATAGGCTCCTATCTGGCGGCGGAGTTCCTACAGGGGCGCGGCGAGCCGCTGAATGTGCTGGTGCGCGCGGGCGACACCCGGGAGGCCGAGCGCCGCCTGTGGCAAGCGCTGCAACTGCACCTGGACTTTCCGGCGTTTCGCGAATACCTGCGGACGAACGTGCGGATTTTTCGCGGGGATCTGACCGCTGAGCATTTCGGGCTGCCCGCCGAGGAATACAGCGCGCTGGTGGCTTCCACCGATTCGGTGCTGCATTGCGCCGCTTCGCTCAATCGCAAATCGGAGAAGAGCTGCCTGAACGTGAACCTGCGCGGCACGCTGGAGGTGATCCAGTTGGCGAGGCGGGCGCAGGATCATCACGGCTTGAGGCGCTTCAGCCAGGTGAGCACGGTGGCGGTAGCCGGGCATCGCCACGATGAAGTGGTCAGCGAGGATCTGGCCATCGATTGGGGGCGCTCGGATTACGATCCGTACGCGCGCACCAAGAAGTTCTGCGAACACATGGTGCGCGAACTGCTTCCCGACTTGCCGCGCACGGTGTTTCGCCCAAGCATTGTGCTGGGCGACAGCCGCCGTCCGGAGACCACGCAGTTCGACATGGTGCGGGCGTTCGTGTTTCTCGCCGATCTGGCGGTGCTGCCGCTGCAACCCACCGACCGCGCGGACATCGTGCCGGTGGACTACGTGGCGGACGCGGTGGTCACGCTGCATTTGAAGGAACAACCCGCGCATGAGATCTATCATCTGTCGGCGGGAACCGGGTCGGAGACCTACCAGCAATTGACCGACGCCCTGGCCAACGCGCGTGGAAAAATGAAGCCGCTGTACTGGCCGGGATTGGAAGGACCGTTCGCTTCGTTGACCGGGTGGCTGGCGCGGCGGCGCGACACGGTGGGGCATGCCGCTTCGCTGCTGAAGGTTTTTCTTCCCTATCTGCTGTGGAACACGGTGTTCGACAACAGCCGGGTGGTGGCGGAACTGGGCCGGGCGCCGGAACCGTTTTCATCGTATTGCTTCCCGCTGCTGCGGTTCGCGCGAGAGAATCATTTCCGTTATCCGTATCGAGACTGGCCCGCGGAGGGAGATGCCCATAGCGAACTCGCCATGCAGCGGATAGCGGGAGGCCCCGCGCGATGATGGATCTGGTGCTGGAGGCATGGGTCGCGGCGCTGATCGAGCGAACCAAGCTGGCCTGGATGCTGGGAGCGGGGAAGAAATGGCAGCCGGGGGAGCGGCTGCAACTGCTGTTTGCGGGATACAATGGCACGCGCAACACCGGCTCGGACGTGCGCGTGGCGGAGATGCTGCGGCAGGTGCGCCGCGTGCTGGGCGCCGAAAACGTGGCGCTCACGGTGATGACACAGGATTTTGAAAGTACCCGCGGCTACTTTGACGATGCGGCCCAAGTCCATCTGCCGAATATTTTCCCGCCATTCCTTTACCGCGAAGTGCGCCGCCATCACGGGGTCATCGCGTGTGAAGGCTCCATGTTCAAGAGCAAGTTTGCCAACGCGCTGAGCACCATGATGATCGGCTCGCTGGGCATTGCCGCGGCGGAGAATAAAGTTTCCATCGGCTATGGAGCCGAGGCCGGGGAGATGGATGCGATGCTGGCGCGGCTGTGCGCACGCTATTGCAAACAGTCGCTGATTCTCACGCGCAATGAGGCTTCGCAGGCCATTCTGACGGCGATGGGCGTGCCCAGCGAACTGGGCACCGATACCGCCTGGACGTTTGAGCCGCACGGCCGCGAGGCCGGGCGGCGCGAGCTACTGGCGGCGGGATGGGACGGCCGCGCGCCGGTTCTGGCGGTGTGCCCGATCCATCCTTTCTGGTGGCCGGTGAAGGCGTCGGTGGGAAAGTTCGCGGCCAACGCCGCTTTTGGGGCTTACCGGTCCAGCCATTACCGCTCGGTCTATTTCCACACCGCGGGGCCGGAGGTGGACCGGGCATTTGAGCATTACATCTCCGCGCTGGCCGGCGCGACGGAAGCGTTTCGCCGGCGGCACGGGGCGTTCGTCATTTTGGTGGCCATGGAGCGGCTGGACGCCAGGGCGTGCGAAGCTTTGGCGGCGCGGATGAGCCGGCCGGCGGTCTTTACGTCCGACCGGCTGGATATGTACGAGCTGGTGAGCGTGCTGCGCGAATGCGACTACATTGTATCTTCGCGTTATCACGCCATCGTCACCAGCATGCCGGCGCTGGTGCCTTCCGCGGGCGTAACCATGGACGAACGTATCCGCAATATCATGCAGGAACGCGGCCATGAAGATCTGGTGATGGGCGTGGACGACCCCGAACTGGAGGCCAAGCTGCTGGCGGCCATGGAAACGCTGCGCAGGGATGGCGACGCGGTGCGCGAGGCCATCGGGCGCACGGTGGTCAGCAACCTGAAACGCATGGCGCGCATGGGCGTGTACCTGGAGCGCAACGTCCGCGAATTGTATCCCGCGTTTCCGCTCGCTGGCGGGGTGCGGAGCTGGCAGGATTATCTGCCTCCGCTTAGCCCGGGGCTGGTGAAGCTGGTGGAACGCCACGAATCGCGCGCGCAGGCCGTGGCAACGAACTGAAGGGCGACCGGATCAAGATGAATTTTCTCGAACACATTTTGCAGAACCTCGCGCGAACCCCGCAGCGAGTTGTGCTGGAAGAGATGTGCGCGGATGGGCGCAAGGCGGCCACGGCCGGAGAGCTCCTCGAACAGATCGCGGCGGCGCGCGCGTTTCTGAGCGCGGCCGGGCTTCGCAAGGGGGACCGCCTGGCGCTGCTGGCGGCGAACAGCATTGCCTGGGCGGCCGTCGATCTGGCGGCGATGGCGGACGGGATCATCGTGGTGCCGCTGTATGCCCGGCAGGCGATCGGCGAACTCACGGTGATGATGCGCGATTGCCAGCCGGCGCTGGTGTGCTGCGGAGATGAGGAGCTTCGCGACGCGGTGCGCGCGGCGTGGCCCGATGGGCCGGCCAGCGTGCTTGTGCGGGAAGTGGTCGCAGCGCCACACGAGGGTGCCGTGGCCGCGAATGCTCCCCTCAGCGATGGCGACGCCGTGACCATTATCTACACCTCGGGGACTTCCGGCGAGCCCAAGGGCGTAGTGCTGACGGCGGGCAACGTGACGCACATGATTTCGTGCACCACGGCGCGGCTGGATCTGCTGATGGGGGCGCGCACGGAGCCGGATCGGGTATTTCATTATTTGCCATTTTGTTTTGCGGGCTCGTGGATTTTGCTGCTTTCGTGCCTTTCGCGGTCTAGCGTGCTGAGCCTTTCGATGGACCTGACGCGCCTGGCCGACGATTTGCGCGCGGCGGCGCCGGAATATTGCCTGAATGTTCCGCAGCTATTGGACCGCATACGCACCGCGGTGGAGGCGCAACTGGCCAGCCGCGGAGGATTCACCTACAAAGTGTTCCGCAAGGCCCGCTCGGCGTGGCGGGCGCGGCAGGAAGGATCGGGTTCGGGAGGAGCGCTGTGGCTGGCGGTGGGGAACGCGCTGATTTTCCCCACCATTCGCAAGAAGCTGGGGCCGAACCTCAAGGCGCTGATCTGTGGGTCGGCTCCTTTGGCGCTGGATACACAGCTTTTTTTCATGATGCTGGGGATTCCCGTATTGCAGGTCTACGGCCTGACGGAGACGACGGCGATCTGCACCATGGATCATCCGCAGCACGTGGAGCCCGGCACCGTGGGCCCGGCCATCGCCGGCGTGGAGATGAAGCTGGGAGAAGGGAACGAAATTCTGGTGCGCGGGCCGAATGTTTTTCCCGGCTACTGGGACCGCCCGGAAGCCAGCGCCAAGGTTCTGGTGGACGGCTGGTTCCATACCGGCGACCAGGGCGAGGCCACCGCGGCGGGAAACTGGCGGATCATCGGTCGGCTGAAAAATTTGCTGATTCTCAGTTCCGGCCATAACATTGCACCAGAACCGTTGGAGGAAAAGTTGGCGCAAACCATTCCCGGGGCGCAGCAGGTGGTGCTCTTCGGGCACGGACGAAGCTATCTGACCGCGCTGGTGACGGGCGGCGTGCAGAAAGAGAAGGCCGAAGCGGAGGTGGCGCGGATCAACGCGGACTTGCCGCATTACCGGCAGATTCGCGCGTGCCACGTGGAAACGCTTCCGCTGACCATCGAGAGCGGCCTGCTGACGGCCAACGGCAAGCTGCGCCGCGACGCGATTGCCGCGCATTTCCGCGAAGCCATCGAGGCCATGTATGGCAGGAAGAGCGCATGACCGGCCATCAAGGCAAATCCATCTCCTGGCAGATGAAAGATGGCGTGCTGGAACTGGCCCTGCACCGGGCGCCCTGCAACGAGGTCGGCACGGCCATGCTGGAGGAACTGGAAGGTTTCATTACCGCGCTGTCGGCGGCCGAGGGTAACGCCAGCGCACTGATTATCTATAGTCAGCGGCCGGCGGGATTTTCCTCGGGAGCCGACTTGCGCGAGCTGTATGCCGGGGCGCTGCTGAAGACGGCGGCGGAGCGCACCACGCTGGTGCGGGCGTTTCTGGAGCGCACCCATCACGTGCTGAATGTGCTGGATTCCTCTCCGCTCACGACGATCGCCGCCGTGCACGGCGTTACCTTTGGCGGCGGATTCGAGCTGGCGCTGGCCTGCGATCTGATCGTGGCCGACAAGATGTCGAGATTTTGTTTCCCCGAGCTGCGCCTGGGATTGATCCCGGGTTTTGGCGGCATTCCGCGCCTCAAGCGCGACCTCGGCAACGCCATGGTGCGAGACCTGCTGCTGACCGGGCGCAGCATCAACGCATCCAAGGCCCTGGCCGCCGGGTTGGTCAGCCAGGTGACCGGCGAGGGCGAAGCCCTGCGCGTGGCGCGCAGCGTGGCCGCGCAGGTGGGCAAGTTTGACCGCATGGCCAGCGCGGCCGCCAAACGTTTTCTGAAGCCGATCCCGCGGGAAGAGCTGCGGCGGGAGATTTCGCTGTTCTGCGAACTGTTTATGCGGCCGGCGGTGATGGAAGGATTGCGCCGCTTTGTGGAGAGCACGGACACGCATCCGTACTTGCCGTAGGACTGTCTTTAGGGACTGGCGCGCGATTCTCGCGTCATTTTTTGTAAAATGGGAGTGAAGGATGGCCGTGAAAACGCTGGAACAGACGACCAATGAAATCCTGGGCCTGGCGGCGGAACATTTCCGCGTGCCTCGCGAGCAGCTCGCGGCGGGCGACGATTTCTACAAGAAGCTCAAGATCGACAGCCTGCAGGCTCTGGAGCTGCTGACGCGGCTGGAGAACCACTTCGGTGTGGAGCTGCCCGATTACGAGGTGGCCGGGGTGACCGACTTCCGCACCCTCGCCGGGCGCATCCAGGCTCGGCTCTAGGCGGCTCGGCTTTAAGGGGCGCGGCTCTAAGCGCGGCTGGGATACGCTCGACTAGCATGAGCGCGTGCCGAGGAACTGCCACGGCGGCCTTCTCCCATTCCAAGGAATTCTTTAGCGATTCGATCCGCGATTTTTTCCGCATGGGCGGAAAAGTGCGGCGGCCCGCGGGCGCGCTGGAAAACTTTTGCTGGACCTGAACCAATACGAATCGCTGGGTGCGGCGCTGGCCGCGGCGATGGAGCGGTGGCCGGAGGAGATCTGCCTGATCGAGGCCGACCGCGACCGCGAGCGCAGCCGGCTGACGTACCGGCAGTTTGCGGAGGCGGCCCTGCCGCTGGCCGCGGCGCTGGAGGAGTCCGGTTTTTGCGCCGGGGACCGCGCCGCGGTGATCATGACCAACCAGCCGAAATGGCTGATTTCGGCGTATGCGGTTTTCTACTCGGGGGGCGTGCTGGTTCCACTGGACTACAAGCTGACGCCGCGCGAGCAACTGGCGCTGCTGGCGCATTCCCAGGCGCGCGTGCTGTTTGTGGAGTATCCGCTATGGCGCCTCATCTCCCAGGAGGAAAGTTTCGCCATGCACGGAGTTGGGACCGTGCTGGTTACCGAGGCGCCCGCCGGCGCGGACCTTTTCGGCGCCAAGCGCTGGGAAGAGTTTCGCGAGGAGGTTTCCGGAGGACGGGCTCCGGAGTTCCGTCCGCGGAAGCGCGCGGATATGGCCTGCATCGTTTATTCCTCGGGCACTGGCGGGCGTCCCAAGGGCTGCGTGATGACGCACGAAAATTACATCGAGCAGTGCCGTTCGCTGACGGCGCTGTACCCATTCTGGCCGGGCGTGCGTTATCTGAGTATCCTCCCTACGAACCATGCCATCGATTTCATGGTGGGTTTCATCGGGCCGTTCGTTTGCGGCGCCACGGTGGTGCATTTGCGGACGCTGCGTCCCGAATACGTGCGCGAGGCGTTCACGCGATACCGGATTACGTACATGAGTTTGGTGCCGCTGGTGCTGAAAAATCTGGAGAAGGGCCTGCGCGCGCGGTTCGCGGAGCTGCCGCCGGCGAAGAGAAGCGTGTTCAATGCGCTGCGGGGAATTAACCGCGGCCTGACTCGCCGCCGGGCGAACCTTGCGCTCAGCCGAAAACTTCTCCCGCAGGTGCACAGCGCTTTTGGCGGCGAGTTGCGCGCCCTGTTCGTGGGCGGGGCGTTCACCGAGCCATCGACTCTGCAGTTTTTCTTCGATCTGGGCATTCCGGTGGCCAACGGTTATGGATTGACCGAGGCGGGCACGGCGGTAACGCTAAACGATTTCGCTCCCTTCCGGCCGGATACCGTGGGCAAGGCCCTGCCGGGGATGGAAGTGCGGATCGCCGATCCCGGAGCGGACGGCGTGGGCGAAGTCGCGGTGCGCAGCAAGACGGTGATGTCGCGCTACCTCGACGACCCGGAGATGACCGCGCAGACCATCGCGGACGGCTGGCTGATGACCGGCGATCTGGGGCGGCTGGACGAGCGGGGATACCTGCAACTGGTGGGGCGCAAGAAAAACATGATTGTCACCGCCGAGGGCAAGAATATCTATCCCGAGGACATCGAAAATGTCTTCGAGGGGCTGGCGGTGAAGGAGTTTTGCATCTTCGCGGCAAATTATCTGTGGCCGGAACGCACGCTGGCCGGAGAACAACTGGTCCTGGTGCTGCATGCGGAGCAGGGGCAGCAGATCGGCGAGGCCGTGCGCAAGGAGGTCGCCGAGCGCAACCAGAAGCTCCTGCCGTACAAGCGCATCGGCGGGTACATCGTGTGGGAGCGGGATTTCCCGCGCACGGCGTCGCTCAAAATCAAGCGCGCCCCGCTGGCCGAAGAGATCGGCCGGGAAGTGGACCGCGCCATAGTGACTTCCTTGTGAGTGAGCCTGTGAGCGGGCAATTCCTGGCCATCGTGAATCCCGCGGCGGGCGGCGGGCGATGCGGACGTTTGGCGGAGGCCGCGCTGGCAAAGTTGCGCGCGGCGGGCATCGCCGTGGAAGCGGTCCGGACCACGAAATCCGGGGAGGCCACGCGCATCGCGCGCGAGGCCTACGGGCGTGGGCAGCGCCAGTTTCTGGCGGTGGGCGGAGACGGCACGGCCTTCGAGATGGTCAACGGACTGTTTCCGGAAGCGCTGACGGGAGGCAAGCCCACGCTGGGTTTTCTCCCCCTGGGAACGGGCAATTCGTTCCTTCGTGATTTTACCGATCGCGGCGCGGAGCACGCCGCGGAAGCCATCGTCGCCGGCCGGCGGCGCGGTTGCGACGTGTTGCGCCTGCGCTACGCGGGCGGGGAGCTTTACTATATCAATCTGCTCAGCCTCGGTTTCACCGCGGACGTCACCGCGGCGGCCAACCGGCGCTTCAAGGCGCTGGGCGAACTGGGCTACATTCTGGGCGTGCTGCTGTGCCTTGCGCGGCTCAACCGCCGGGCTTTTCCGCTGCGCATCGACGACGATGCGGAGTACGACCGGCGGCGATGCTTATTTTTGACATTTAACAACAGCAAGTTCACCGGCGGCAAGATGATGATCGCGCCGAAGGCGGACACGGGAGACGGCTTGATCGAATACGTGCGCTGGGGTCCGGTGGGGCGAATCGGGCTGCTGCGCAACTTTCCCAAGCTGTTCGACGGCACGCACATCGCGCATCCGCAGGCGCTGCGGCGCGCGGCGCGCGGCGTGCAGTTCGATCTGCGCGAGCCTGTGGACGTGATGGTGGATGGCGAGGTGCTTACGCTGCATTGCCAGCGCGTGGACGTGTTGCCGGGCGCGCTCGACGTGCTGGTATGAGCGCGGGGCCGCAGAGCGAGCCCCCCGCGGCGAATCAGGACGCCGCGCAAGCGGAGTCCTTCGCGCAAAGGGCCTACGGGGCGGCCCGCAGCGTTTTTCGGTGGGCCCTGGCGGGCGGCTATTTCTTCATGGTATGCCCGGTGCTGATTCTGATCAGTTTTTTCGTGGATCAGAAGAAGAACGACGGCGCGCAGCGCTGGTTATCGCGCAGCGTTGTACGGCTGGCCGGGGCGCGGTACCAGGCGCGGCGCGCGCCGGGATTCGATCCCACGCGAACGTGCTTTTTCGTCTCCAATCACGTCAACCTGTTCGATCCCTTCGTTCTTTACTGCACGGTGCCGCAGTATATTCGCGGGCTGGAGCTCGAATCGCATTTTCGCATCCCAGTGTACGGCTGGCTGATGAAAGCCGTAGGGAATATTCCCGTGCCGGAAACCAGCCAGCCTTCGGACCTGAAGCGGATGTGGCGACTGACGCGCGCGGCGCTCGACAGAGGCACCAGCATTGTGGTTTTCGCGGAAGGGCGGCGGACGATTACGGGGCGCGTGGGGGATTTTCAGGACGGGGTATTCCGCATGGCGCTGCGCTTCGGCGTGCCCATTGTGCCGGTGAGCATCGTGGGGGCTTTCGAGTTCAATCACAAAACCAGTTGGATGCTGCGGCCCGCGACGATCACGGTGTATTTGCACGACACGATCGAAACGGTTGGGCTCAGCAAAAACGGCGTGGAGGAGCTGCGCGACCGCGTGTGGAAAGTCGTCGCCGCGCCGGTTCACGAGCGCATAAAAGCGGTCGAAGAGCGCTGCCGTTGAGGCCGGCCCTCGCCGCCACGGCCGCGCTATTTGTCCGCCGACACCTTTTGTTGGGTATTGTTCAGCAGGGAGTCCGGAATGATCAGACGTTCGACGGGCCGGCCTCCAATAATGTGTGATTCAATGATTTCATCAATATCCGCCGCGGTCACATGGCCGTACCACACCGCGTCCGGGTACACCACCACCGTAGGGCCGAGCTCGCACTGATCGAGGCATCCAGCCTTATTTGCGCGGACCGTGCTGCCCGCAATTCCGTGCTGGGCCAGCTTCATCTTGAACTGGCGTTGCAGGTCGCCGTCCCCGGATTGATTGCAGCACCCGCGGGGGTGGCCCTCCGGCCGTTGATTCGTGCATATAAAAATATGTCTCTCGAACTTTGCCATTAGCCCTTCCGTTGTTTTTGTTGGGCTCGCGTGCTTTTTCTTAGGCCAACACTTTCTCGGCTCTTTCCCTCAAATGTCCATTGTACACGCTGTGCAGCACACCGCTGGACCGGAGGGACAAACAGGATCCATCTACTGAACTTTGTGACCCACCTACAGGGTGAGGCGGATGCCGGGGAGGGTGCGTCCGGCCTTGGTTTCCTGCCAGGTGAACACGATGCGATGGATTACGGTGATGGTGGAGACCACGGCAATCACCCACAGCGCGGGGGCCATGCGGTCAAACAGGCCGCCCAGGATCAGGAGCACCAGCCGCTCGGGGCGTTCCATGAAACCCACTTTGCAGAGGGGAATCAACGATTCGGCGCGCGCCCGCGCGTAGCTGACCATTACCGAGCCCGCCGTGGCCACCGCCGCCAGGATGACGTAGGAAGAGCGGTCGTTGACCGCGTAATAGACGAGCAGGCCCATGTACAGGGCCATATCCGAGTAGCGGTCCAGCGTGGAATCGAAAAACGCGCCAAAAGCGGTGACGCGCCCTTCGCGGCGGGCCACCTGCCCGTCCAGCATGTCGAGGAAGGCGGCCAGGAAAAGCACCGCGGCGGCGGTGCGAAACATTCCCGTGGCAAACAGCACGGCGGCCCAGAAATTCACGAACAAGCCAAACGCCGTAAGAACGTTGGGATTGATATTCGTGGCGGCGACGGCGCCAACGATTTTGTCCAGCAGCCAGCGGCAGCCGTCTCCGATAGCGCGGGTGATCATTTGCGGGCGCGTATCATGCGTGCGCGATGATACGACACCTCGACGCAACCCTCAAGTGGCGCAAGCCTCAGGTCCCGGCATCGGATTGATCCGGCTTTCGTTTAGGCTCGGGTTTGGGCCTGGCGGTGAACAGATCGACGGCCACGGCGCCGACGAGGCAGACGACGGCAAGCGCGGCCAGGCCATAGAGCTGCAACTCCTGCGACCAGGTGAGGTAGACAATCCAGCCGTTGGCATTCATGGCATAGATCTGGCCGTATTCGGGATAGCTGAAATGCGGCAGGTTGTAGGCGTAGACGTACCACAGGTGATAGCTGGCCGCACCCAGCAGCAGAGCTACGATTCCCAGTAATTTGCTGAAGATCTTCAACGGATGTCCCTTGTGGCCTCCACGGGTCCTGGGGTTTCATTCCGCGAGCTAGGCCCTCTTCAACAGCCGCGAGATCCAGACGAGAAATACGGCTCCAACGAAGGCTACGATAATCGAGCCGATGATTCCGCCGCCGGGCCAAATTCCCAAAAGCCCGAAAATCCATCCTCCCACAATTCCGCCGATGATGCCGAGAATAATGTCCATCAGAACGCCGTAGCCGCCGCCCTTCATCACTTTCCCGGCGAGCCAGCCGGCAATGAGCCCAACCACAATCCAGTAGATGAATCCCATTTGTACCGCCTCTCCTTATGATGCGAACGACTCAAATAAAGGCACCCATCAAGGAACAGGGTGCTGCGGGAATCAGGGCCCTACAATATGACAAACGGTCCCAGGAGGGAAGCGGGCGGCCTGTTTGGCGAAGGGGGACATAGCTGGGCAGCCGGAAGACAGGCCTGCGCGTTTGGCCTGCCAACGCAGTCCCGTTTTTACTTTAACCACGCCTTGAGGGCGCTGAAGGAGTCCGGGTCGAGTGTATGCGGGACGTCCTGGCAATGCGTCCGGGAACCTCGCCGAGGCGTTGCAAACCTGAGGCGGCCGGGTTATAGACTATTGCTCGGCCGGGAGATCAAGATGGAAATTCCGGCCAAAACGTCATTTTT
>Ga0302326_10018184_pt1 | contig 14582 bp, 16 predicted proteins | sample Palsa_T0_3_FD_202264 | JGI IMG/M metagenome (GOLD analysis project Ga0302326, IMG submission 202264) | Peat permafrost microbial communities from Stordalen Mire near Abisko, Sweden - Palsa_T0_3 | ecosystem: Environmental > Terrestrial > Soil > Palsa > Peat permafrost | place: Sweden: Abisko... | reverse complement strand
CCGTTTCGACGAACGACAGATGCCGGGCCGACACCCCGGCGCGCAGCGCGAGGTCGAGCTGGCTGAGCCGTCGCCGTTCTCGCCAGCCGCGCAGGAGCGTGCCGACCGGGGTCGGCTCCCCGGCAGGCAGCCGGGTCGCCGTCGCGAAGCTCACCCTGGCTACCTTAATGTCCGCTGGTGCGCTGGCCTTCAGGCCGGTGGTGAGGGCGGAGGTTGACCTGGGGCTGGAGCATTTCGCGGTGCTGTCTGATGGCCGCAAGATCGCCTCCCCGCGGTTCTTCCGGCGTGCGGAGAAGAAGCTGCGGCGGGCGCAGCGGTCGCTGTCCCGCAAGCAGGACGGCAGGGGACTGGCCCGGACACGAGCCAGGTGTGCTCGGCGTGCGGGGTCAAGGACGGTCCCAAGCCGCTGCACGCCCGGAACCGGCGTGACAGGCGGGAATCCCCGCCCATCAGGGCGGAGAGGAAGTCAACTTAGGCAAGAACCGGGGGGACCCGGCGGTGATTCCGGGCCTCAGCCGACACGCATCACTCGCGAGGCGGCCGTCACCGGTCGAGCGGGACGACAGTCTGGCCGGGATGCTGACCGGACTCGGCCTCATCGAGCATGGCGGCGGCGACCGTGGCGCGGCTGATGCGTGCCGGGAAGATCCGCCGCGGCGCGTTCTGCGGAGTCACGGTGCGGCGCGTCGGGCTGAGCGGCCCGTCGGAGAGCGGCCCGCAGTGAAATACCGTGCCGCCCGCCGTCAGCACCGTCGCGTCGGCGGTGATCTTGTCGTCGAGTTCGGCCCGCATGAAGGTCCGCAGCAGGGTGCGGGTCAGCGCCCCGGCGGCGGCAGCTGAGGTGCCCGTCCCGTACGCGCCGATCCAGATGATGCGGTGCGGCCGGGCATCGGTGACGGCGTGCGCGCCCGCCGACAGCACGCCGGGTTTCTCGCCGTGGGCCACGCCGAGCCCTGACAGCACGATCGTGCTGCCCGCCAGGGCGCGGGTCATCGACTCCGGATCGCGGACATCGGCGGTGACGCGGGTGAGCAGGCCGGAGTCAGCGACGGTGATGCGGGCCGGGTCGCGGGCGATGGCGGTCACGGTGTGCCCGCGTTGCAGGGCCTGGCGGGTGAGTTCGCGTCCGGTGGCGCCGGTGGCGCCGAGCACGGTGAGGTTCATGACAGCTCCTGGTCAGGCGGCGGCGAGCGCGTCGATAGCGGCGGCGTGCAGGCCGGGCGCGGCCATCACGACGTCGGGGCGGCCCGGCTGCCACGGGCGGCCGCGCACGTCGCTGACGACGCCGCCGGCCTCGCTGACCAGCAGAGCCCCGGCCGCGATGCCGGGCAGCACGGGTTCGTACTGCCAGAAGACGTCGTAATGCCCCGCGGCGACGTGCAGCAAGGGGAACGTCGAGGGAACGGTCGCCCGGACCAGCAGAGCCCGGCCGAGCATGGCCGCGATGGAGCCGCCGATCCGCCGGTAGGTGAGATCCTGCCCAGCTTCGGCCTGGCCGGTGGTGACGATCGCAGCCGCCAGGTCGGTCTTGGCCGAGGTGCGCAGCGGCCGGCCGTTCAGGTAAGCGCCTGAGCCGCGGACCGCGGTGTAGGCGAGGTCGCCGACGGGCTGGTAGACCGCGGCCAGCACGGGCACGTTGTCCCTTATCAGGGTGACGCTGACGCACCATTCGGCCAGCCCGTGCACGTGGTTCACGTTGCCCTCGACGGCGTCGACCGTCCACCACTCGCCGGCCGGCAGGGCCACCGTCTCCTGGTTGTCGTTCACCCAGCGGGCCTGCGGGCGGGCTGCCATCAGGGCCGGCCGCAAGCGGGCCGAAGATGCCTCCTCGTTGCGCCGGCCCGCCGCGAGCATGTCATCGCGGTCTGCCGGGCGGGCCTGCGGCGTGTAGAGCGCGAGCAGTGCCGCGCCGGCATCGTGCACGGCCTCGACCATCGCGGCCAGGGTAGCGGTGTCGTCGCGGCTGGTGGCAGTGCCAGCTTCGGCGGATGGCTTCATATGGGTGGCCATCGCAAGTCATCTCTTCTCGTGTCGATGTCCCTTGCTGATGACGGTAGGCAGATCCATACATGATTTCAAATGCATGTTTCGCACTGCTAGCTTTACTTTCATGCAACTGGATCTGAACTTGCTAAGGGCGTTCGACGCGCTTCTCGAAGAGGGCAGCGTGGGCGCGGCGGCGGACCGGATGAACCTGTCGGCGCCGGCGATGAGCCGGGCGCTGGGGCGGATCCGGCACGTCACCGGAGACCAGATCCTGGTCAGGACCGGCCGCACCATGACCCCGACGCCGTACGCGATGCGGGTCCGCGCGCAGGTCCATGCCCTGGTCGGCCAGGCGCAGACGGTGCTCTCCCCCGAGCGCGAGCTGGACCTGGCCTCGCTGGCGCGGACCTTCACGTTGCAGTGCCATGACGCGATAACGATGGCGATCGGGCCGTTCCTGCTGGACAAGGTCCGGGCAGCGGCCCCGCAGGTCTCGCTGCGGCTGCTGCCTGAGGCGACCGTGGACACCCTGGACCTGCGGCATGGCCACGTCGATCTCGAGATCGGGTCGGGCCCGGCCGAGCTCGCCGAGATCAGGTCGCAGACGATCGCCGAGGACCGGCTGGTGCTGGCCATGCGCCCCGAGCACCCGCTCAGCCAGGGCGAGCTGACCGTGCCGCGCTACGCCCAGGCCGAGCACGTCAGCGTCTCGCGCCGCGGCCGCCTGCGCGACCACGTTGACGAACTGCTCGAGCGGGACGGGTTCCGCCGGCACGTGGTCGCGACCGCGCCGACCGCCATGGCGGCACTGTCCTTCGTGCAGCGCAGCGACCTGGTGGCGCTGGTGCCCGGACGCATGTGCCGGACCGCCCTGCTCGCGCTTGAACTGGCCACCCGGCCGGTGCCGCTGGAGCTTCCGGCGAGCCCGGTGGTCGCGGCATGGCACCAGCGCTACGACGACGACCGGGCGCACCGGTGGCTGCGCGAGGTGGTGACCGAGGCCATCACCTCACTCGACCGCCCCGGTAGTACGGTTGTGCGCTTACTTTGCCCGCCGTGGGTAGAGGAAGCCGGATACGTGAAAAGCCCGGTTAGCGCAGCCCCAGCGTGAGGATGCCTTCGATGTTCCGTCGCAGTGCTCTAGCCACCGTCACCGCCACCGCGTCGCTCGCGGCCGTGCTGCTCGGCGTGGCCGGCTGCAAGGTCGACGTCCCGAGCGCCGCCGGGTCCAGCAGCGGCACCTCCGACGCGGTGCAGGCCGCAAGTTCAGGCGTGACCCGGGCCGGCTCGCTGGTCATCGAGCCGGGCGCGGGCTTCTCCCCCGTCTACAGCCTGATCAACAGGGCCAGGCACAGCATCGACGTCACGATGTACGAGTTCGCCGACACCACCGCGGAACACGACCTGGCCTCGGCCGCCAAGCGCGGCGTGCAGGTCCGGGTGATCCTCGACGAGCGGGAACGCAGCGAGAACTCGGCCGCGTACTCCTACTTCTCCTCGCACGGGGTGAAGGTCACCTGGTCCTCGTCCAGTTTCCGCTACACCCACCAGAAGACGGTGATCATCGACGGGTCCGAAGCCGTCATCATGACCGCCAACCTGACCAGCGAGTACTACGCCACCTCGCGCGATTTCCTGGTGGTCGACTCCGGCCACGACGACGTGGCCGCGATCACCGCGGTGTTCAACGCCGACTTCGCGCACCGCTCTATCACCCCGGGCGACGGCGCTGACCTGGTCTGGTCGCCGACCGACTCCCAGGACAAGCTGCTCGGCCTCATCAACGGCGCCACCAGCAGCCTGCGCATCTACAGCGAGGAGATGGGTGACACCACGATAGAAAACGCGCTCATCAAGGCCGCGAAGCGCGGCGTCGACGTGCAGGTCTGCGGCGAGAACGAGAGCGGCGAATACGACAGCGCGTACGCCAAGCTGGCCCGCGCCGGGATCCACATCAGCTACTACAGCTCCTCGACCGGCTTCTATATCCACGGGAAGGTTATCGAGGCCGATTACGGCACATCTCACGCGAAGGTATTCATCGGCTCGGAGAACTTCTCCGGTACCTCCCTTAACGACAACCGCGAGCTCGGGCTGATCATCTCCAATCACGCCGTGCTCACCGCGATTGCCAGCACCTTCGCCGCTGACTTCAAGAACGGGACGCACTTCTCGTCTTGACGATCAAGCTCGCGGCGCCTGCCCGCTCGACGGGCCGACCTGGCATTAGCGCTAGCAGCGTCCCAGGTAGGCGCCGCTGGTAAAGGTGGTCCAGGGCGTCCAGTTGGTGCCGTCGGCCGAGATGGCCACGGCCGCCTCGGCATTGCCCAGCGGGTCGTAGGTCGACAGCGAGCCATGATCGGGGTTGATCTGCCAGTAGCCTCGCTCGCCCGCCGCGCCGGTGGCGAACTGCTCACCACTGGACTCGGCCATGGCGATCTGCGCGGCCATGAAGGCCTCGGCGTGCGAACCGCCGCCCTCTTCCCACAGTTCCTCAAGCGCGCCGCAGCTCAGCGTCCCGCTCAGCGACGTTGAACTGGTCAGCATGGTGGTGGGCTTGCGGTGCTTGGGCGTATGGGCCGTGGTGCTTGCGGTTGTTCCGGACGGGATCGTGAGCACCATTCCGGTACGGATCACGTTGGGATTAGACACGACGGACCTGTTGGCATCCCAGATCCGCGGCCAGTCCGCCGCACTGCCGTAGAACCGCTGGGCGATCGAGGACAGCGTGTCACCCTGCCGGACCGTGTAGCGGCTGGTGGCCTGATCGTGCCTGACCACGGCGTCGGTCCTGACCACCGCATCGGTCCTGACCACGGCGCCGGTGCGTACCTGCTCGGCGGCCGCGGCCGCCCGGGCTGGTGTCTTGACGGCGGCGTGTGCGTGCGGGGCGGCGACGAGCACGCCCGCCATCGCCATCGCCGGCGCGGCCTTGCCCGCCTTCTCCGCCACCTTCTGCACCTGTGACGGCGTCGTATGCCGGCCTGTCCTGCGGATCTTGCGTGGCTGGCGCTGCGTATGCGCTGGATTCACGGCACTCCCTCACTGGTTCGGTGTCCAGCGCCGGATAGGCGCGGGCAGGCCAGGACCGCGACCGCGATTATTGAAAGAGGACGCCATAAAGGACGCGCATACTGGCCACTCAATTCGGAACACGGCGTGGCCAGCCGGCTGGGTTCAAGGGCGGCGCCCGGCGTAATAAACCGGCAATATCTTTCGATTAACGGCTGCGCAAATCCGCACCACTCGGCATTGCACGCAAATTCCGCCTGTCTAAGAGCACGAAGGCACAGCCGTCCCAGTAGGCCTCAACGCGGGGATGACGTCGCCCTCGCATGCCTATCTCCAGGAAATCGGGCTGCCTGCCCGCCGGGGCGCGAAACCAGATGGCGAGATCCCCCGAATGCGTCGGATCGAAGCCGGACAGGCCGACCGGCGCTTCCGTCGCTGTGTTCAGGTAGGCCGGGCTGCCCCAGCAGCACACCCTCGGATGGGCGGCCCAGACCCATAGGTGCCCACCCTGAGCACGGACGTATTCACCCGCCTCAGCGCTCACCTCAAGTCGCATTGCGTTCTCCATGCTCTCCCTGGCCATTATCCCTCTGCTGGCGGCCACGGCAGCGAGCGGGAGGCTATTTGATCGTTTCCGTCTTGACCGTCGCGCCTTTTTCATCGCGGTACCTGACCTGGATCTGATCGCCGTCCAGGTCCATGACCGCGAAGCCGAAAAGCGCCCAGTGCTCGCCGCTGATATTCAGGAAGCCGCGTGGCTCCCAGGCGCCCGGCGCGGGAATCGGCGCGTCGGGCGCATGGGTCTGCAGAACGGGAACTCCGCCGTGTCCCACGCAGCTCAGGAACTGGACCTTGTGCACGGGGTTCAGGCCCATGACGCGGTGCTCGTGGCCCCACCACCACGCGGTGACCCGGCCGGTCTCCAGGACGGGGCCGAGCTTGGCGGTGAGCACAGGGCCGATGTCCTCCTTGTCGTAGGCCGAGTCGAGCTGGTGGTGGCTGAGCAGGAAGAGCTTGCGGTCAGACGCCTTCGCCACGGTCGCGACGAATTCCGCCTGCGGGTCCTGCAGGACCGCGGACGCGCCTTTGGACAGCACGTCGGTGTCCCACGAGGTATCCAGGCCCACGAAATCCCAGGACGGCGAGGTGAGCCGGAAGAAGCTCGTCGCGGCGCCGTCGGCCGAGTGCTGTGCCGCGAACCGAGGGTCACCCAGCAGGTTCTGGTAATAGCCGAAGCCGCCGCTGTACATGTCATGATTGCCGTTCAGCGACCACGACGTCACGCCGGCCCTGGCCTGCTCGGCGGTGACCGGCCAGTATGCGAGCACATGCCGCTTGACCTCGCTGGGCAGCCCGGAGTAGTACACATCGCCGAGGTGGATAACGTGCACCTCGCGTCCCTGGCCCAGGGCTTCGGCGATCTCGGTCGCCATCAGCTTGGCGACCGCCTGCGCGCGCGGCAGCCCGGTACCCCAGTCCCCCACGATGACCAGCCGCGCCGAGTCGCTGATCGCATGCTCGGCAGGCTTGGGGTTGAACGGCGCGTTGCCCATGGCCAGATGCCCGAGCATCGACTCAGCGATCTTGGTCACCCAGTCCGGGTCATCCGGCGAGAAGTTGCCCGGGTGCCGGAGCCCCGCCAGGATCTGGCCGAACTTCACCCAGTGTGCCCGGAGCCACGCCCAGATCCCGGGGGTGCCCGGAGCCTGGCCGGTCACGCCCCGCTGATGCCAGGCGTCCTCGACGGCGCTCTGGACCAGGCTTACCGCCGGCTCGCGTGACAGGTAGGGAACATCGCCGCCCTCCGCCCCGCCGGATGAGCCCTCGGCCGCATCGATGCTCGGCAGCGCCGCGTTGATCTTGGACCTGGCGTCGCCGTCGCCGGAAAGCTGCGCCGCGGCCCGCGCTACCGAGTCCGCCAGGGCATCCGATCCGAGCAGCGGACGGATGGCTTCGACATAACGCCCGACCGAATCGCGGTCATACGCGTCTTTTATCACGCGAATCCCTCTTCATTGATGCCGTCCGACCCTGTGTGCCGCAGCCAGTATCAAGCAGGCACGCACCTGATTTATCACGGATACTGGAGCCATGGTGGGAATGGTCATCAAGCTGCGCCGGTACCCGGTCAAGTCGATGCTCGGCCAGGACGTCGCCGTGAGCACCGTAACCCGCACTGGCCTGGCCGGGGACCGGCGCCTGGCCGTGGTCAGCCGCACCACGGGCAAGATCGCCAGCGCGAAGTACCCGCGGCTGTGGCGGGACCTGCTCACCCTGTCCGCCCAAACGCTCGATGAGGACCGCCTCGGCCAGGTCCAGATCACCCTGCCAGGCGGCAAGACCGTCGACAGCACCGACGCCGACGCGGACGCCATCTTGTCCGAGGTGCTGAACGAGCCGGTCAGGCTGACCGCGACTCCCCCTCCCGGCGCCACGCTCGACCGGGCGGTGCCCGACGCGGTGCTGCGCAACGGCATAACCGCGCAGGTCCCGGCCGACGTCATAGAGATCGGCGCGGGCTCGCCGCCAGGGACCTTCGTCGACTTCGCGCCGCTGCACCTGCTGACGACGGGAACACTCGCCCGGATCGCCGAGCTCAGCCCGTTCGGTAAATCCGATTTCGAGCGGTACCGGCCCAACATCGTCATCCGCAGCATCAAGCCGGGCTTCACCGAGAACGACTGGCTGAACCGGGAGCTGCGGGTCGGAGCTGACCTGGTCCTGCGCGTCATCGCCCGGACTCCCCGCTGCGCCGTGCCGACCCTGGCGCACGGCGACCTGCCGCGCAACACCGAAGCCCTGCGGGTGCTGGCCAGGCACAACCGCATCACGCCCGTGGAGTCAATGGGCCCCGAACCGTGCGCAGGCGTCTACGCCGAGATCCTCACGCCGGGCCGGGTGCGTACCGGCGACCCGGTCCGGCTGTCCTGACCGGTCAGAACGGCAGCCCGGCTGGGCCCAGGACGGACGCGCCAGCCTCGGCGAGCTCGGCTTCGACGGCAGCCGAGGTGTCGCGAGCCGGGCTCTCGCCGTCGTAGGTCGCGTGCGCCCCGCGGACCAGGATGACCGGGTAGCCCCTGCGCAGGGCGGACAGCGCCGTCTCCCTGATGCAGAACTCGCTCTGCATCCCGGCCACGATCACGGTCGCCGAAGCCGGCACCAGGTCGGCCAGCCGGGTCCCGGCGAACGCATCGCATTCGTCCTTGTCGACGACATGCTCGCCGGCGGCGACGTCGTGCACCAGTTCCCAGCCGGGCGTCCCTGGGGCATCCGGGTCACCCGGGCCGCCGGTGTTGCGGATATGGATCACCGGGATCTCGGCCGAGCGGGCCCGGCCGAGCAGGTCCTTGATGGCTTCGCCCACCGGTGCCGCGTCCGGGACCGGCTCGGGCGGTTGGAGCATGTCCTTTTGCACATCGACGAGCAGCAGAACTGAGGTCATGGTCGCAGCCTAGGCGGCGGGTCTGACATTTACCTGCCGGGATGCAGCCACCCGCGGGCCGCCCGCTCCAGCGGATGCGTGCCGGCGTCCGAGGGCGCCAGGACGATCCCGTCGGCCCGGACCGCCGGGGCAGGCAGCGGCTCACCGCGCTGCGCCGCCTGCACGAGATGACGGACCCGGCGCTGGATAGAGGCGTAGAACCGCCGCTGCGTCAGGCGGCCGAACAGCATGAAGCCCAGCCGGATGAACAGGTTCGGGATCGGCGCCATCCGGGAGTAGCCGGAGACACGGAAGATCACCTGACCGGTGCCGGTGTTCTTGATCACCTCGTAGTTGAGGCGGCCCTGCTCCAGGTGCCCGTCCAGCGTCTGGTAGCTCCAGCCCCAGACCCGCTGCGGCCCGGCGTCGGTGTCCCTGGCCTCGTCGATGACCCGGGTGACCCGCACCCCCAGGTAGAACCGCAGGCCGTAGAACCGTCCCTCGAGCAGCATGTCGCGGTCCAGCAGCTCGCCGCCGGCCCGGTAGGCCGCCCGCAGGATCCGCGGGTCGGCGAACTCGTACTGGCGAACCAGGACGCAGCCCATCTCCCAAATGCCGCTCGGCACAGGCTCGCCGGGAGCTTCCTGGCCAAGGACCATGTCGCTGGAGTCCACGTGCCAGTGGCCATCGGCCCGGCCGTCCTGCGGCGCTCGCGCCGGGTTGTAGTTGATCCCGCGATGGCGCAGCCCGTTGAGCTCGGTCGCTTCGTCGACCGAGCCGAACAGCTGCTCCCGCACCTAGTCGTTCTCCGGGATGGAGTCGCCGATCAGCCACAGCGTCGGCGGCCATAGGCCGACGAACAGGGCCCGGCGTTCCGCGTTCCCCCGCTCGTCCTGATCGACGGTCTTGGCGCGGATCCACAGGCCAATGCATAGCGCCACAGAGCTCAGTGAGGCGATATGCAGGTGCGTACCGCGCACACCGGCCTGCCGCAATGCCTTGCCTATAGTCATCCAGAACCTCCCGATCCAGCCCCTGCCGTCCGGAACGGGCCGCGTGACATGGGACGATCCTGCCATGACGACAAGAGGCAGCCCAAGCCGGCTCGGGATCGTGCTCCGCTGGCCGATCGGAATCGCCCTTGTCAGCTGGCGCTATATGTGGCGCACGACGCCGCTGCACCGGTCCGAGGAGCAGGGCGACCGGGACGACGTGCCGGCCGGCGCCGTCGACGACCGCGAGCCGAAAGACGGGCGTCAGCCGCTCAGCGCGGGAGTCGGCCAGCTGCTGCACCGGACGTACTCGGTGCGGATCGTCCGCAGCAAGATGAGCCCGGCGGACCTCATCGATCTCGTGATCGGCAACATCAACCGCTTCACGCCTGAAGTGGCCGTGTTCCGCAAGACCCGCGGCGCGAGCAGCGGGCTGCGCGAGGGCGACGAATTCCTGGTGCGGATGCCGGGCCCGTGGGACGGGCCGGTCCGGGTGGTACGGCGCGAGCCCACACTGTTCCGGCTGGCCACCCTGGAGGGTCATCTGGAGGCCGGGGAGATCGAGTTCCGGGCCACCCAGGGGGACGCGCTCACCTTCGAGATCGAGTCCTGGGCGCGGGCCGGGGACCGGATCTCCGCGCTGCTCTACAACAAGCTGCGGCTGGCCAAGGAGATCCAGCTGAACATGTGGACGCATTTCTGCATCCGGGTCGCGAAACTGGCCGACGGCCGCGCCAAGGGCGGCGTCACCATCCGCACCCGGTGGCTCCCCTGGCCGCCACCCGCTTAGCCTGCCGCGCTCAGCCGGTCCCGGTCCCCCGGAAACGGCGGTGCAGGTCATGGACCTGCTCATCCAGGCCGGGCACCGGCCCCTGAACCAGCACGCCGGGCGCCACCTCGTTGATCGCCAGCGGGCGCACCGGTGAGCCGGTCACCCCGAGCTCGGCGAGCCAGCCGACCAGCTGCCCGGTCGAGCTCACGTACACGATGCGGCCGAGCCCGGCCCAGGCGTGCGCGGCGGAGCACATCGCGCAGTGCTCCCCCGAGGTGAAAACGGTCGCCGCCGCCCGCTCGTCTGCGGTCATGTTCGCCGCGGACCACCGGGCCAGCTCGAATTCCGGATGCCGGGTCGGGTCGCCCATGCTGTTCTCGCGGTTGCGGTCCTCAGCCAGCACCCGGCCGTCCGCCGCGACCAGGACCGAGCCGAACGGGAAGTCCCCGTCGGCCACCGCCTCGGACGCCAGCTCCACGCACCGGCGCAGGTGGGCCAGGTCCGCCGCGGAAACGCCCGCCGGGCGGTCGTCCGCTGGGCGGTCATGGGCACTGTGCTCGTGTGACATGTCATCCTCCGTTCGGGATCGTGTCAGGGGTCCAGCACTCGGCCACGGCCGCCAGCGCCCGCCAGGCTCGCTCCGGGTGCGCCGTCTCGCCGGGTTCGCCGTTGAACGGGTCGAGCAGCACCGTCTCGGCGCCGGCCGAGCGCAGCTGCCCGAGATCGCTCGCGATCTGGTCGATCGTGCCGTGCCCTGCTAGCCGGTCGTCGCCGGTGACCGGATCCTGGGTCAGGCGCAGCGCGATGCGCGGCATCAGGGCAGGCCGCGCTCGCTGCTGCTCGGCGGCGGCCGCCGTCAGCCGCGCTGCGGCACCGGGCAGCCAGCCGGGAGTGAACCGCAGCGGATGCCAGGCGTCGCCCAGACGCACCGCCCGGCGGATGGCGGCGTCGCTGTTGCCGCCGATCCAGATCGGGATCTGCCCGCTCCGGTAGTCCTGGTCATCGGCCCAGGCGGCGCGGATGGCGATCAGGTACTCGTCGGTCAGCCGGCCGCGGTCGCGAAAGGCGACCCCCAGCGCGTCGAACTCCTGCCTGGCCCAGCCGACGCCGACGCCGAGGACCAGGCGGCCGCCGCTCAGGTCGTTGAGGTTGGCGGCCATGCGAGCCACCAGCAGCGGGTGCCGGTAGGGCACGATGAGCACGGTGGTGCCCAGGCGGACCGTGCTGGTGACGCCGGCCAGCCAGGCCAGCGTGGTGAACGGCTCGTAGAACGGCGCCGGGTACTGCTCCGCGACGTCGGGCGTCACCGCGATGTGGTCGGAGATCATCAGCAGGCCGTAACCGAGGCCCTCGACCGTCTGGGCCCAGCGTTGGAGCAGCTCCGGGTTGGTGCCCGGCCCGAAGTTGGGGACGTTCACGCCTAGTCGCACCGGCTCAACCTATCGGGCGCGATATACTTAATCACGTGAATATCGACGGACGACTGGTCATGATGCCCCGCTCGCGGGGCCGCTGACGCGTCCGGAAGTTCTGTTTCCGAGGCCCTGCGACGGGGCCTCGATGTGTTTGATGGCGGTCGGAGCCCCCTTAATCCTGAGGAGGCTGCGATGACCGCGCCGCATACCTACATCACCACGACGATCCCCTACGTCAACGCGCGCCCGCATATCGGCTTCGCGCTCGAGCTGGTCCAGGCCGACGTGCTCGCCCGCCACCGCCGCGCACGCGGCGACCGCGTCCGGTTCCAGGCGGGCACCGACGATAACTCGCTGAAGAACGTGCTGGCCGCGGAGGCGGCCTGCGTCCCGGTGCGCGAGTTCGTCGACCGTAACGCCGAAGCGTTCCTGGCCCTGGGCGACGCGCTGTCGCTGACCGTCGATGACGTGATAAGGACCAGCCGGGACCCACGGCACCGGCCGGGCGTCGAGCGGTTCTGGCGTGCCAGCGCGCAGTCCGGCGACCTGTACCGCAAGCAGTACGAGGGCCGGTACTGCACCGGCTGCGAGCAGTTCTACACCCCCGCCGAGCTTGACGACGGCCGCTGCCCCGAGCACGACACGGTGCCGCAGCAGGTCACCGAGGAGAACTGGTTCTTCCGGCTGTCCCGCTATGCCGCGCCGCTGCGGGAGGCGATCACCTCCGGCCGGCTGCGCATCGAGCCCGCCGGGCGCCGCAATGAGGTGCTCGCGTTCATCGACGGCGGGCTGGCGGACTTCTCGGTGTCACGGCCCGCCACCCGGGCCGGCGGCTGGGGCATCGCCGTGCCCGGTGACCCGGACCAGGTCATCTACGTGTGGTTTGACGCACTGTGTAACTATGTCACCGCGCTGGGCTACGGCGAGGACGGTGCCGGGTACCGGCAGTGGTGGGCGAACGGCGACGCCGCCGCCAGCCGCGTTCACCTGGCCGGCAAGGGCGTCCTGCGCTTTCACGCCGTCTACTGGCCGGCCATGCTGCTGTCCGCGGGCCAGCCGCTGCCCACCGCCATCGTGGTCCACGATTACCTGACCGCGGGCGGCCGGAAGATCAGCAAGTCGGCGGGAGCGCCGGTGAGCGAGCCTGCCGCGCTGGCCGCCGGGTACGGCGCCGACGCGGTCCGCTGGTGGCTGCTGCGCGAGGTGCCGCGGGTCGGCGACGCCGATTTCACCGTCGAGCGGCTGATCGCCCGGGCCGACGATGAGCTCGCCAATGGCCTCGGCAACCTGGTCAACCGGGTGGTCGCGATGATTCACCGCTACCGCGCCGGGCGGGTGCCGCCACGGGCCGAAGGCAGCGCCGTGCTACCGGGCGGAGAAGATCTTGCCACGGCGGTCAGGCGGGCCGGCCCTGATATCGACGCGGCACTCGCGGAGTTCGACTACCGCGCCGCGGCCGCGGCGGTGTGGGCCATCGCGGACGAGGCGAACCGGTTCGTCAACCGGATCCAGCCGTGGGTACTGGCGAAGGCCGAACGGGCCGGCACCGGCCAGTCCGCTGATCTTGACGCTGCCCTCGGGGCGCTGCTTGGCGCCTGTCAGGCGCTGGGCCGTGAGCTCGGGCCGTTCCTGCCGGACGCGGCCGGCCGCATCGCCGCCCAGTGCACGCCCGGGCCGGACGGTCGCCTGCCGCTTCCGTCTCCGGTGTTCCGGCGGCTGGCACCGCGGCCTGCCGCCGGAACACCGGGTTAGTGGCGTTCAGCTGAGTTCCGCCGCTTTAGCGGCGGCGGCCTCGGCCGCGCTCCATGCCGGTGACCCGGAGCAGGAGCAGCAGCACGAAGGCACCAATGATCGACCCGATGATGCCCACGGTGTGGAAGCTGTGAATGTTCACCTTGTGGTACTGGATGAGGTTCTGCAGGAACCCGCCGATGAAAGAGCCGACGATGCCAAGAACGATGGTGCCGAGAATCCCGATGGAGTCACGGCCAGGCAGGAGCAGGCGGGCGATCAGTCCGGCGATAAGCCCGATGATAATCAGCACGATGATGAAAGTAATCATGCCGGTAGTGTTTCCATCCTGCGCGTTTTATGCCTGCCCGGCGCAACAATGACGAACTGTGATGACCGCCGCTACTGGCTGGTGAGCTCACGCTCGAGGGGAGTCCGGAAGCGCGGCGTAATCCGCGCAGGTCCGACCCACTCCTGGAGACGCTGCGCCATGCTGTCGAGCTCGGCCGGCGCCTGCGCGCCGACGTCCTCGAGCATCCGGACGGTAATCGACCCGTCCGTCCGCTGCGTCCAGCCGCCGACGATCCGGCCATCCCACCACGCCGTCGGCCCGATGTTCCCCGACCGGTCGAACAGCGCCGCGGCGTGATCGCCGACGTACCAGGCTCGTTCGCGCCAGCCCATGGCGGTGGGGTCCAGGGCGGGCAGCAGCGCCGCCCACGGTTCGCCGGGCGGCGTCACCTGCTCATCGCCCGCCAGCACGATCCCGGCCGCGCCGTCGAGATCGACCTGCGCGATGTCCAGCTGGCCGAGCGCCTGCTTGACCTGCGCGGCCGTCCAGCCGGTCCACCACTGCAGGTCGCTCGCCTGCGCCGGGCCGAACGCCTGCAGCCACCGGCGGGCCAGGTCGGCGCGCGCCTCGGCTGCCGTCAGGGTGCCCCGGTCCGCAGCGACGGACCAGGAGAACTGGGTGGAGGTCCAGCCGCCGCGCGGACGGCCGCGCACGATGAGCCCCTCGGCCGACAGCACCGTCAGGAGCCTGGTCGTCAGGTTTACCGCCCCGCCGTAGGGATTGTCATCGGCGGCGATGATCTTGGTGCGCAGCCGCGGCTCGGCGGCCGCCAGCTCGTTGCCGGTGGCGGAGCCGATCCCGGCCAGCGCGCTCACCGTGGCCTCGCCGACCTCGGCGAGCCAGCCCGCCGCGTCCGGCGCGATGCCTGCTTGCGCCACGACCCGCGTGAGCTGCCGGCGCA
>Ga0302326_10018183_pt1 | contig 14582 bp, 9 predicted proteins | sample Palsa_T0_3_FD_202264 | JGI IMG/M metagenome (GOLD analysis project Ga0302326, IMG submission 202264) | Peat permafrost microbial communities from Stordalen Mire near Abisko, Sweden - Palsa_T0_3 | ecosystem: Environmental > Terrestrial > Soil > Palsa > Peat permafrost | place: Sweden: Abisko... | reverse complement strand
TGTATCAGGGCACGACTTCAGTCGTGCCGAAAAAGCAGCGCGCAGCGCCTTCCTTGCTGCCGCAGGCCCGCCGGTGGAGTTCGCCAGAACGCAACCGGCACACCTCGCCTTTCGCACAGCGTAGTTCGGAAGCATGCCGCTCGCAGACAAAGATAGGCGGCGCGAACTCGAAGACCTGCTTTTTTAAGGATGTCATCCTGAGCGGAGCGCGGCCACAGCTCTTGCCAGCGGTATTTTAGAATCAAATACTTACGCGTCAAACCGCAAGGCCGACAGAGTGTCGAAGTTTCGTCTAAACTTCGTGGAATCAAATACGTAACTGTTCATCAGTCCCTCTCGAAGAAATCATCGTTTTCTCCCCCGCGCAAATCCTCCCGTCCTGGTCCAAAATAGGACCAATGGCCACCACCGCAACCCCGACCCTCCTCACCCTCGCCGCCTTCCGCGAAGCCCAAACCCGCATCCGCGGAGTCGCCGCCCACACCCCGCTGGTCCGCCTGTTCATCCCAGGCTTCGACTCGGCCGAGGTCTGGGTCAAAGCCGAAGGCCTCCAGCCCATCGGCAGCTTCAAGCTCCGCGGAGCCTACAACAAGATTGCCCAGCTGACGCCTGACCAGCGCAGCCGAGGCGTCATCACTTACTCGAGCGGCAACCACGCCCAGGGAGTCGCCTACGCCGCCCGAGTCGTCCGAGCCAAAGCGGTCATTGTCATGCCCTCGAACGCCCCCGAGGTCAAGAAGCGCGCCACCGCCGCCCTCGGTGCCGAGATCGTCGAAGTCGGCCCCGCCAGCTCCGACCGCAAAGAGAAGGCCGAAGAGCTCGAAGCAAAGTTCGGCTACATTATGATCCCGCCCTACGACGACGAGCAGATCATCGCCGGCCAGGGCACCTGCGGCCTCGAGATCCTCGAAGACCTGCCCGACGTCGACCTCGTTCTCGCGCCCGTCTCCGGCGGCGGCTTGCTCAGCGGCATCGCCACAACCATCAAGCTCGCGAGCCCCCCCTCACGTTCTCTGCCCCGCGTCATCGGAGTCGAACCCGAGTTAGCCGCCGACGCTCAGGAGAGTTTCCGCGCTGGTCAGCTCATCGCCTGGCCCGCCGATAGGACCACGCGAACGATCTGCGACGGCCTTCGCACCCAGTCCCTCGGCGAGCGCAACTTCGACCACATTCGAGCCTTCGTCGACAACATTCTCACCGTCACCGAAGCCGAAATCCGTGCCGCCATGCGGACCCTGCTCTACTCCGCCCGCCTCACCCCGGAGCCCAGTGGAGCCGCCTCTGCCGCCGGCCTCCTCTTCCACCGCGATCAACTTCTGCCCTTCAGCAAAGTCGTGATCGTCATGAGCGGCGGCAATGTCGAGCCGGAAGTCCTCAAGTCCGTTCTCGCCGAAGAACCCCGCCAGTGAGATCGACCCCGGTGAGAACCAGCCAAGTGAGACGAACCAGCCCGATTGTGCGTCCTACCTTCGTCATGCGTCGAATCTCCGCCTTCCTCCTGCTGCTGGTCTGCGCCGCGCCGGCTCTCGGGCAAAAGCCGTTGCCCCGCCAGCAAATGCCAAAAAATGGCACTCTGGCCACCGTCGTTCGCGAGGCGAGTCTCTATGCCAATCCCGACGATTCCGGAGACGGTCCCATTGCCGACCTCCTGCCTGGCCGCGAGCTCGTCGTCGTCGAACGCAACGGAAAGTGGCTCCGCGTCTTCGCCAACACCGACGTTCCCGACACCCGCCAGGCCGACCGCCCCGTCTTCGGCAGCGAAACCGAAGCCCAGCCCATCTCCGGCTGGATGGTCGATAAAGGCGTCGTCGACATTAATACTGCCCACGGTGACCTCGTCCTCTTCGGCACAGCCGACAATCTGGAGCAACAGGCCGCCGTACCCGACCCGCCACCCCACATTGCCGAAGAAGCCCGCCTCCTCTACCGCCGCGTCGTCATCATGTACCCCCAGTCGCCCTGGGTTGCCGAGGCAATGTACCGAGCCGCCGACATCCGCTGGCAAATCCAGAAAGCCGACGCCTCCACCCTCCCCTCGGCGCACGAAAAAGAGAACTACCTTCGCGAGCAGATGGATGAAGACGAGATGCGCAAGGTCATCAAGTATTTCGCAGGCACCAGATGGGCCGACCTCGCCGCCTTCGACCTTATCGATAACAAGCTCTGCGGTGACTGGCAGGGCTCGGAAAAATGCCCCGAGCAGGAGACCACCTACTATCTCAAATACGTCGATGAGCATCCTGATTCGCCCAATGCCGCCGAAGCCCTCTACGACGCCCTCTGGCGTCAGGCTGCCGCTGGTGACATGTGGACCGCCGACGGCGATCGCAAGCGGGCCGACGAAGACCGCGGCCACGCCAAAGCCATCTTCGACCGCCTGCAGCAAAAATACCCGCAATCGGCCTACTCCGCGCGCGCCGCGAGCCTCATCTACAAAATCGACCAGGGTATCGCCGTTTACGGCAGCAGCCGCGAGTAAGGCATCAGGATTCCGTAGCGCCAGCCCGTTGCCGAATGGTCCCGTGTTCACCCCGGCACCTTCCGGCGAATATCGGCTTCCCGCTAACACTACGCGCACCGCAAGTCTGATATATAAAGTGCAGGAAATCGCCGATACAATAGCTGTCGCGAATCGTCCAGCAGTTCCTCCCCCAGGCCGGAGCAAGATTGAACGACTACGTGGCCTCCGTACTTCTTGGGATCATCGAGGGTCTCACCGAATTCCTTCCCGTTAGTTCAACAGCCCATCTGCGCATCAGCGAAGCGCTCCTCGACATCGGCCTTAACGATCCCTACTGGAAGATGTACACGATCGTCATCCAGCTCGGTGCCATTCTCGCCCTTACTTTGCTCTTCGCCGGTCGCATCATCGAATTCATTCGTACCTTCCCAGGAGGCGAAGACGGCAAGCATACTTTCTGGAATCACCCGCTCACTCTCACCCTTGTCGCCTTCGTTTGCACCGCCATACCCTCGCTTCTCCTCACCAATATCATCGGCGCGCATCTTGAAAGCCTGCCCGCCATCGCCTCTGCGTTGATCATCGGCGGCGTCGTCATGTGGATCGTCGACGCCTGGAGCGTGCGCCACGATGCCACGGTCAGCGATGTCGAGCAAATGTCCTTACCCCAGGCCATCTGGATCGGCCTCTGCCAGGTCACCTCTGCCGTCTTTCCCGGAACTTCGCGTTCCATGTCGACCATCGCCGCAGGTCAACTCGTCGGCATGACCCGTTCCGCCGCCCTCGAATTCAGTTTTCTGGTCTCCATCCCCACCATGATCGCCGCCACGCTCTACGACCTGATCAAGAGCCTTTGGCCAAATTTTCATATCCTGCACTGGCACAAACCCAGCGTGGCTCTCGGCAGTCATTCCGCGCTCGCCCCCGTTGCCATGAATCTCCACGGCTGGATCGTCCTCATCATCGGTTTCGTTGTCAGCTTCTTCGTCGCGCTCGGCGTCGTCGAGTGGTTCCTCCAGTGGGTGCGCAGACACGGCTTCATCTTCTTTGCCGTCTACCGGCTACTTCTCGGAATCGCGTTGCTCCTCTTTGGCGGACGCATCATGAGCGGCTCCTGATCCGACTCCATATCCACCTCGATTCCCCTTTCCCCCTTTTCTCCCCCTCCGCTTGCGCCATCTGGGATAATAGTTTTGCTCTGGCAGTTGGCCCGTCTCGTCCGATTCTGTCTTGCAGCATCGGTGGGCTTCGTGACCTGTCTGCCCAATGAAACCCGTCCGTCTGGTGCTAACGCCGACCCGCAACCGCCGACTCAATGAGCTCGTGGGCCTGCTGGTGTTCGCCTCCGCCGTCCTCCTCTTTCTCTCCCTGGTTTCGTATCACCCTACTGACTCCTCGCTGAACACAGTCGGTTCCGGACCCGTACGCAACTGGATCGGCACCGCCGGCGCCTGGATCGGCGACTTCCTGTTGCAGATGGAAGGCGTCTCCGCCTTCATGCTGCCCATTCTCCTCGGTGCGCTCGGCTGGACGTGGATGCGCTCGCGACCCGCGGGCTCACCTGGCTCCAAGACGATCGGCGTACTCCTCAGCCTCATCTTCGCCCCCGCGCTCTTCGGCCTCGTGCCCGGCCATCCCACCTTCCTCTATGGAGTGCCCGTCGGTGGTCTCACCGGCCGCTTGGTCGCCGACTTCCTCGTTCGCTTCCTCAACTTCCCCGGCGCGTGCATAGTCACCGTCACGCTCGTTGCTGCCGCCGTCTACCTCACCACCACCTTCAGCTTCAACACCGCGCGCGAATGGCTGGGCATCAAGCTCGCTTTCCTCATGGCGTGGCGTGACCGCTTTGCCAACTGGCGCCGCACTCGCGCCCAGCGCCGAGAACTCAAAGCCGCTGCCCGTCTCGACAAGATCCACGCAAAGGAACTGAAGAAGACCCAGAAAGCCGCCGAAAAGTCCGCGAAGTCCGATAATGTCGCAGCCATTTCCGTCGCCCAGGCCGACGATCGCGGCGACGTTCCGCACCGACAGTACGGTTTCGCCGAGACCTTCGCGCCCCCGTCTGCCGACCCTGCCTCAAAGCCCGCCGGCATGTGGGATCAAATGCCCCGCACCGTTGCCACGGAGCCTCCGCCGCAACCCGCGGCAGTAGTACCGACTGCACCTTCGCGTCCCCAACTCGTTCAGAAACGCGAAGCGCCGGCAGCCCCAGCCATAGGCGAGCGCGCCGACACAGAGCTGCGCACCATTACTGTCGCCCCCAAAAACGTCTCGGGATTCCGTCTCCCCCCCAGCACGCTGCTCCATCGCAGCGACGACCCTTCGCCCGTAAAAGAGGACGAACTCCGCGCCTCAGCCCAGACCCTCGTCGAAAAATGCGCCGAGTTCGACGTTCTCGGTCAGGTCGTGCAGATCAATCCTGGCCCCGTCGTTACCACCTTCGAATTCCGTCCCGAGGCCGGGATCAAATACAGCCGCGTAACCGGCCTGGCCGAAGACCTCTGTCTTGCCACCAAAGCCGAGTCCATCCTCATTGAGCGCATGGCCGGCAAGAGCACCGTCGGCATCCAGGTTCCGAATCACGAACGCGAAACAATCTGGCTCCGCGACGTCATCGAGTCGGAAAGCTTCGCCACCTCGCGCTCCAAACTCACCATCTCCATGGGCAAGGACATCAACGGCCGCATCGTCGTTGCCGATTTGGCGACGATGCCCCACGTCCTCATCGCTGGTTCGACGGGCAGCGGAAAATCCGTGGCCATCAACGCCATGATCATGTCCGTACTTTACAAGGCCACACCCGAGCAGGTGCGCCTCATTCTCGTCGACCCGAAGCGCGTCGAGCTCGGCATGTACGAAGGCGTCCCGCATCTCTTCACGCCCATCATCACCGAGCCCAAACTCGCCGCCAACGCCCTCCGCAACGCTGTTCGCGAAATGGAGCGCCGCCTCAAACTCCTCGCATCGCGCAGCGTCCGCAACATCGACCAGTACAACCGCCTCTTCGACGGCGCCACGCCCTCGCTCTTCGATGAAGAGGCGAGGGACGAGCAGCCGTTGCCCTACATCATGATCATCATCGACGAGCTCGCCGACCTCATGATGCTCGACAAGGCCAACGTCGAAGAGTCCATTACCCGTCTCGCCCAGATGGCCCGCGCCGTCGGCATCCATCTCGTCCTCGCCACCCAGCGCCCTTCGGTCGATGTCATCACCGGCCTCATCAAGGCCAACGTCCCCACCCGCATGTCCTTCCGCCTCGCTACCAAAGTCGACTCGCGCACCATCCTCGACTCGAATGGCGCCGAAGCCCTCCTCGGCCGCGGCGACATGCTCTACTTGCCCCCCGGCACCTCACGCCTCCATCGCATCCACGCACCGTTCGTCACAGAAAAAGAAATCGCCGCGGTCACCGACTTCTGGAAGAAGCAGGGAACCGCCGAATACGTTCAGGGCTTCCTCGAAGCACCCAAAGACGCAGGTTCGGGCGAACCTGGCACGGGAGGCGAGGAGGGCGACGAAGCCAACGACGATCTCTTCGAGGACGCCGTCCGTCTCGTTCTCGAATTCGGCAAAGCCTCGACGTCACTCCTCCAGCGCCGTCTGCGCATCGGCTATGGTCGTGCCGCGCATTTAATCGACATGATGGAACGCGATGGCATCGTTGGCCCCGCCGAAGGCTCCAAGCCCCGCGAAATCCTGAAACCACCCGACTGGCTTACCGAAGTCGAACCGACTCTGCGTTAAGAAGGCGGATTCACATCAGGTCGCCCTTCGTCTCCTTCGCAGTTCTCAACGCCACCAACCCCAGCACCACCACCACCAAAATCAGCGCTATCGACAACAGCGCCGGATGCTTCTCCGTAAACGGCCGTGTGTCCGGCCGCGCCTGATACTGCGGATTGTTCTCCTCCACCCCCAGCGCTGCCTGCTCAGCATCCACATCCGCCACGAACAAAGTCGCATAGTCGTACCGCGGAGCCGTCAGCGCCGGATCCCCGTAGTACAGCGCATAGCTCGCTCCCGCAGCCGCGTCGAAGCAAAGCTTCCGCTCCGCCATCTCGAGCCGCACATCCGTCAACGTCAGCGGAGCATCGTCACCGTTATCGATCGAAATCGTCCACAGCGAGCCAGGCCCACCAAACTCCGCCACCGGCGCATCGACAGTCAAGTGCTCCTCATCGATCCTCTGCCCATCGTGCGTTCCGTGCACCCGCAACAAATTCCCCGACGCAAGCACCGGCTGTGGCCGCTCCGCTTCTGTCGTCGTCGGTTTCGCAGCGGGCTCGACTCTGACCGCTACATCCCGGCTAAAATTCTCCGCTTCCGCACCCACCACAAACTCCATCCGCTCCACCGGCACATTCGCCGGCACCTTGAACTGAATCGTCGTCGCCTGTCCCTTCTGCGCCACTTGATTTGTATCCGCCACGGTGACGTAAAGCTGCTTCGCCGAAACACGCTCCACCGACAGTCCCGAAACATCGCCAGGCTTTACCTTCCCCGCAATTGTAAAGTGCAGATACCGAAAATCCGACTCCGGCAAATGCAGCACCGTGCTGCGCCCCAGCTTTTGTCCGGTCAGATCGAAAATCGTATATGCCCCCAGCTTCGTCCCTGCCGAACCTTGCGTTTGACTGCCCGTCACCTTGACCGTCGCGATGAAATCCGTTCCCGCCACATCCAGTTCCACATCGCTGTAATGCCCCTCTGGCATCGTCGCGTCGAAAACCGTTTGCCCGTTGCGCGATCCCAGGTTCAGCGGCTCAATCTTCGGCTGCTGTTGCTCCATCGGCATCGCTTCACGAACCACATAGGGCGTCTCGGTCGTGTCTCGATACAACCGCAGATCTGCCAGCCCTGGCGCGGCGCGTGCAAAGATCCCCGCATCCAGCGCCACGCACGTCTGTCCAGCTTTCGTAACCGGTGCGGACAGCGGACGCTCGTACCGGAAATACCGAATCTCCGGCGTCGCTGCCGCCAGCGCCAGCAGCACGACCATGGCCCGCGATCTCATACCGTTTTGTTTTCAGCTTTCCGCAGATTTAACCAGTCTCGCTGGTAAACGAAGCTGACTCCGAGTAGCAGCGCGCCCAAACCCAGGAAGCTTAGAATCCGATAGCCCTGGCTCAGTTCGCTCACATCGACGGTGAAGACCTTGCCAATCGCCACCGCCAGGAGCAGCAGCGCCTGCCACCGCAGAAACGCCGCCCGTCGCCAGAATCCCAGCGTCAGCAAAGCCGCACCAAAAACCATGAAGAACGCCGAATACGTGAACTGCGCGTACATCTGGTAGTTGTGCATTAGCGTCCAGTCACCGCGGTACCGCAGATACCACCAGTAGCTGTGAATTTCCCAACCCACCGCCAGCAGGATGAGCACATTCACCGCCAGCCCGGCAATCGTCGCAATGCTGGTCCACGAAAATTCCATTCGCTGCGTCGGATCACTTGCCGTCCGCACACCCAGCCACGCAACAAAGGCGCAGACCGCAACTGCGAACAGATAAGTCCCAAACCTCTCGTTGAAAATCGGCGTCAGCGACGCTGCCGGATTCACCGTCACCAGCGCAATCAGCCCCAATGCAAGACAAAGCACGGCCAGCACGCGTAGCAGAAGCCCACGCACCCGCGCAGCCAGCCACATCAGCGCAGCGCCCTCCGCCAGCCACCCAATCGTCAGCCACCGTCCCTGCGTCTTGAGCGGAATTGCGATCGTCAAGAACACCACCGCAATCGTCAGGTGCAGCATCGAGGTCGTCTCAGCGTTCCGGTGAATCGCCCCGCGTGCCGGGAAGCGCGACAACAGCAAGTAGAATGCTGCGAAGGCCACCGCGACCCAGGGCGCGGCCGCAGTGTTGCCGGCATTCTCGAGCATCAGGTAAAACCCGAGAAACCCGAGTCCCGCACTCGCCAGCGGCAGGACCGCCAGCGCCAGATGGTCCCAACTCGCGCCCGATCCGCCACCTTCCGCTTCCAATCGCACCAGCCGCGGCGCCCAGGCAAAAATCAAAAAGAAGAACGCCAGGAAAAACGCCGTCGTCCCAAACTGATCCTGCGAGTAGTACTTCAGCGACCACTCCGCGAAGAAAAACACCGTGCCAGCAAACGCCGCGCACAGGAGCCGCGACCACGGCTTCAGTGCCACCAGCACCAGTACTGCAGCATCCAGCAGCAACAGATAGGTGAACAACGCGACCTCGTGATTCTCTCCCGTCGAAAGCAGTAGCGGTGTGCTGAAACCGCCCACAATGGCGTATAGCGCGAGCAGTTCCGCGTCCTGCACCCACGCAAGGAATCCGTTGAAACCTGTCACCGCGATCATCGCCGCAAACGCAACGCCCGAATCTACCAGCTGATACAGCGAGAACGCGGCCCATAGCGACAAATACAAAACGCCACTGCCCACCGCCTTCAACGAATAGGAAAACGCCGCATAACCGCGGGTTCTGAACCGTTCCGACCACGCTATCAGCCCCGCTCCAGCGATGAGGCCGATCAGCACCCGCCCCAACGGCCCAATCCAATGGTTGTCGATGGCGAGCTTTAAAAACCACGCTGCCGCGATCAACAAAGCCAAAATCCCGATCCGGTTGAACCACTGCGATCCGATGCGGCTTTCCAGCGATCGCTCATCGCGAGCGGCCGGCAGTTCCACGGAAGCAAACGCTGGCGGCGCGGGAACGTAAGGCTGTGCTGGACTCGTCTGCGGAACTACTGGAACCACGCCGGCACCTTCGGCAGCCTGCACCGGGGTTGCCGCCGCCGCTGCCTGCGCTGGAATAGCTGGCTCCTCCTTCAACTCGATCCCATGTTCCTTCAGGGTCTCTTCCAGCCGCCACACACGTCCACGCAACGCGGCGATCTGCGCTTCAAGATCTTTCGGTTCCATTGCCGCCCACTTTACACCGCGCGCCCCGGCGATTCCACACGTTTGTCATAGCAAAAAAAAGGAGCCGCGATAAGCGGCTCCCTGGAGGAAGTTGCGGGCAGTTAGTAGAGAATCTTCAGCCCGAACTGCAGAATCCGCGGCTCAAACGTGCTCGAAATCTGTCCGCCGCTCGAGGGAATCCCCCCGCTGATCGCCGACAGACCCGGCGTCGCGCCCACGCCCAGCGTCGAGCTGGTCGTGCCCTGCGTTCCGCTGATCGTATTCGGCAGATACAGGTTGGTGTGGTTGAACACGTTGTACGCCTCCGCGCGAAACTCGATCTTCATCCGCTCCATTGGAGTGCTGAATTTCTTGCTGACGTCGAAATCCGTTTCGTAAAACGACGTCGTACGTCCCGGATTCCGCGACGCGTTGCCGAACGGGCTCAGCGCATTGCCCGCAGCATCCTTCACAGGAGGCAGCACGAGCGCTGCATAGTTGATGTAGTTCACGTATCCGGTGTTTGCCGCGCGCGAGCTGGTTCCCTGCGTTACCTTCTTGCCCGGCACCAGGTCCGGCCGATATTCGTTCGCGCCCCGGTAGGTCGCCGAAATCTGCTGCGATACCTGCTGCGCGGAGTTCGGTGTGTAGGTCAGGTTGAACGGCGTTCCGGCCTGCATCGTGTTAATCAAACCGAGCTGCCATCCACCCAGAAGCGCATCTTCCGCGCCGTTGATGTTCGACAGATACTGGCGTCCGCGACCGAACGGCGTCTCGTACACCAGGCTCAGCTCGTCTGAAACCGGCAGGTTGTAATCCGACTGCGCGTAATCCGCGTGCAGGTTGAAGGCATTCTGGGGTGACGGCGTATTTCCTTCCAGCGATGCCGACGCGTTATCCAGCGAGTGCTCCCACGTGAACGAATTCAGCAGCGTCAACCCGGCCACCGCGCGCTGCTCGTAGCGAACCTCCAGCGCGTTGAAGTTCGAGTAGAACTCGTTGTAAGCCTCCGTGATGTCGCTGGGCCAGTTCGTGAACGGCCGAGCGAACCCATTCGCCGGATTCTTCTGGTTTCCGTTCATGAATCCCTGCAAATGCACCCCGTGGTTACCGACGTACGCAATGTCCAGCAGCGAGTTCTTTGCCAGCTGTTGCTGCACGCTCAGGTAATAGCTCTCTACGTAGCCGTCGGGCGTGTTCTTCGGCACCCACGTGATGTTATCGGTCGCTGGATTGAACGCCGTTACCAGCCCGGAAGGAAATCCCTGGCTGGCCGTCGCGAAGCAACTCGGCGTCGTGGTGCCCGTCGTGATGATCTGCGCAGGCAGCGGCGTGACACACTGGTTCGTTGTCGTCGGCTTGATCTGCGTCACCGCGGCAAATTGTGCCTGCGGTGCGTTGATCGCAAGTATGTCGCCCGACCCCGCCCGCGTGTAGTGCACGTACCCCGTGCCAAATCCTGCGCGGATCGCCGTCTTCGACAACGGAGCGTACGCGATTCCGATACGCGGCATAAAATCCGTCAGATCCGGATTCATCAGCGTGCTGCCGTAGACGCCTCCCGCCTGCACCGGCGTGATGCCGTTGCCTGCCACCGCGCCCGGCGTAATCGTCAGCACTGTCTGCGACGCCGGATCCCAATTCGAGACGTTGTTCTTCCACTCCGAATACGGCGAACCATACTCCCAGCGCAGTCCCAGATTCAGCGTCAGTTTCGGCGCCACCTTCCAGTCGTCCTGCGCATACGCGCTGTCCAGCGATTGTCGCAGGTGAACAACGAAATAGTTCGCCAGCTGATAACTGCTCGTTGTCCCGAATAGGAAGTCCGCCCAATACGTGTCCGACACAGGAGCCGTCGGCGCTGCCCCTCCGCTGCTGGTCGTCGCGCAGTTCGCGGAAATCGCCGCATCGCACAAGCTGTACCCGCCGCCATACGTCCACGATCCGTACAGCGGATTGTTATCGTTCACCGCCATCCAGACGTGCTCGTATTCGTAACCGAACTTCAGCGAGTGATTGCCCTTCACCCAGGTGAAGTTCACCTTCGGATCGAGCAGCGCTGGATCCTGCCACTGCGGGTTCGTGCTCTGCCGTCCAAAACCCGTAAAGCCCGTGATCCCCTCGGATGGCAATCCGCCCGCGACCACCGGATTCGATGGCAATCCGGGAATCGCAAACGCGTCGTCGCCGATCGAGAGATTAAACTTCCCCGCCTTGGTCCGCGAAATCCCCAGCCGCGCATCCAGAATTTTGTTGGGACCGAACAGATGCGTATAACCCAAGGCTGCTTGCTGGTCCAGGATCCGAATCGTGCCATTCGTTTGTCCATCCAGCGGCAGCGGTATCGTCACATGGTTTACGCCCGTCTCCTTGCGATCACTCACGCGCAGGAACCACGAGCTGTTCGGGTCCTGCTGATAATCGAGCCGCAGGTCGCCCTTGTCGGAATTGTCTGTAAACGGGGCCTCGACTGAATAGTCGTTTGAGTTCAGCCCCGTAGTCGCCAGCCCCGATTGCGGCAGAGGAATCTTCTTGAAGTAGTTCACAACCTGGGCATTCAACGGATCGAACGCAGTTGACGGGATTGTCGTTCCCGCAGCATAGGTCGTCCCGGTCACCGGATCCCTCACCGGTACTACCAGCACTCCATTCAGTTCATTCTGCGTCGGCAACGTAAGTACGCTCAGCGGCGTCAGCGTCTGCCGGAATCCTTCATAGTCCAGAAAGAAAAACAGCTTGTCCTTCATGATCGGACCGCCGAAATTCACTCCATATTGATTGCGATTGAACGCCGGCTCGTGGAAAGGCGTCACCTTGCCCGTGTTGCTGACGATATTCGGCTTGAAGAATCCTGCCGCGTTCAGGTCTGTGTTGCGCAAAAATTCGTACAGCGTCGCGTGATAAGTGTTGCCGCCGCTCGCCGACGCCACATTGATCGTCGCCCCAGAACCGCGTCCATACTCCGCGCTCTCGTTGTTGGTCACCACCGCGAACTGCGCCACTGAGTCTGGCGGAACCGCAATAATCTGGTTGTCGAATCCCTGGTTGCTCTCGCCGTACGCATTGTTATCCATGCCGTCCAGCAGGAAGTTGTTGAACATGCTCCGCTGGCCGTTGACGTTGTAAGCGCCCGCCCTTACCAGGCTGCTAATGGAACTCGTCGTCGCCGCCGTCGGTGCCTGTCTCGCTCCCGTCACCAGCCCCAACAGGTCTGAATAGTTCCGGCTCACCAGGGGCAGCGCCTCGCTCTGATAATTCGTGATCGTCTGCTCGCGCTGGCTAGAATCCGTCTCCAGCTGCAACGCCACGTCGCTCACTTCCACCGTTGTTTCCGTCTGCCCAGTCACCAGCCTCAGGTCGATGCGCTGCCGGCTCCCGACCGAAATTGTGATGTTCTCCGCCACCGCCTGTGCGAATCCCTTCATCGTCGCGGCGATCGTGTAAACCCCGGTGCGCAGTGAAGGGAACTCGTAATCGCCTTCGCCACTAGTCGTTGTCTTTTCCGTGATCCCCGTGGCCGTGTTGGTGACGCTGACCGTCGCTCCGGAAACGACCGCTCCGCTTGCATCGTGGATCGTTCCCACTAAGCTGCCGTTCTCATATTGAGCATGAGCATAACCGACACAAACGAAGAACAGGCCAGCCAGAAAAGTGCGGATCAAAATCTTTATTTTTGTGTTCATGCCCACGAAACTAAGGCACCTATCGCGAATACCCTGTTAAAGCAACGCAAATGGAGCGTGAATCCGTCACAATCAGTGTGTAAAATCGTCCCGACATGGATTCCGGGCCTTCCCCCATTTCCCGACGTGTCCTGGCCGTCGACGACGATCCAGTCAGCCTCGCGATCACCGCGGTGCTGCTGGAAGCGGAAGGTTGTGTCGTCTTTCAGGCCCACAGCGGTGCGCAGGCCCTCGAATTTGCCTCCGCTGATCCTCCAGACTGCATTCTGGCCGACATTCGTATGCCCGGCCTCAGCAGCACAGATCTGGCACGTTCTCTTCGCAAGGCCGCGCCACGGGCTCTGCTCCTCGCCATGAGCGCTACCCCTCCCGCCCGGCTCGACGGCTATGATGGCGTTCTGAGCAAGCCACTTTCCTCCGAGAGTCTTCGTGCCGCCCTCGCTCGTCGCATCGCGAACGGTCCGCACGGCGCCACCACCGCACTCCACGACCCCAAAGAGGATGCCGTCCTCGATGCCGATATCTTCGAACGTCTTCGCCGCGCGATTGACCCCGATGGCCTCGAAGAAGTCTTCTCCGTGTTCCTCAAGGACACCTACGATCGCATCGCCGTGATGCGTCGCGCCGATCCAGCCACCCTCCGTCGCGAGGCTCACACCATCAAAGGTGGCGCCTCCATGGTCGGTGCTCTGCAGATTTCCCGCTGCGCCGCGGCCATCGAATCGGGTATTGACGATCCTGATGATCGTTTGCGCAAACTCGACGAGATGGAGACGCACTGCCGTTTCGCTGAGATTATCCTCAGACAGAGGCTCAAAGCATGAACTCCCAGGCAAGGTCTCCTCGTCCCGCTCCTTCGCGTCCGGCGAAAACCGCGTCTCCCGCCATCCGTATCCTCCTTGCCGACGACCATCCCGTCATCCGCATCGGCGTTCGCAACATGCTGCAGAGCGAGCAGGGCCTCGAAGTGGTGGGCGAATGTTCCGATGGCGATGAAGCCATCACCCAAACCCTCGAGCTTCTCCCCGACATCCTGCTCCTCGACGTCTACATGCCGCGCCTGCCGGGCATTGAGGCCATGCGCGCCATCATGAATGGCTCGCCCTCGGTCAAAATCATCCTCCTCACCAGCACTATCAGCACACAGCAGATCATCGAGGCCCTCCAGATCGGCGCCCGCGGCATTGTTATTAAGGATGCTGTCGCGGAACACGTCACCGCCGCTATCCGCGCCGTCGCCGGTGGCGATTACTGGATTGGAGGCCGCCGCGTCGTCAACCTCGTCGGCGCTCTGCATGAACTGATGCAGCAGGCCGCCATCCCCGACCGCAAAACCTTCGGCCTTACCCCGCGGGAAATGGAGGTTGTGGGTTGCATCGTCGAAGGCTGTTCCAACCGCGACATTGCCAAGCAATTCGGTCTCAGCGAAGAAACCGTCAAACGCCACCTGTCGAACATCTTTGACAAGACCGGCGTTTCCACGCGTCTCGAGCTGGCCATGTTTGCGATCGCGCACCACCTCGTCGCCACCGAGCGCTAACCTGCCTCGCTCGTAACGTCCTCCCCGG
>Ga0302326_10018182_pt1 | contig 14583 bp, 11 predicted proteins | sample Palsa_T0_3_FD_202264 | JGI IMG/M metagenome (GOLD analysis project Ga0302326, IMG submission 202264) | Peat permafrost microbial communities from Stordalen Mire near Abisko, Sweden - Palsa_T0_3 | ecosystem: Environmental > Terrestrial > Soil > Palsa > Peat permafrost | place: Sweden: Abisko... | reverse complement strand
CGCCGAGTTCGACGCGCTGTTCACGCCCGATCGGCCGGTGATCTTCGCCTACCACGGCTACCCGTGGCTGATCCATCGCCTCACCTATCGCCGGCACAATCACGCCAATCTGCATGTGCGCGGCTACAAGGAGGAGGGGACCACGACGACCCCGTTCGACATGCTGATGCTCAACGATATGGACCGCTTCCACCTCGTCATGGACGTGATCGACCGCGTGCCGGGACTCGGCTCACGCGCCTCAGCGCTGCGACAGGAGATGGTCGACGAGCGTCTGCGCCACCGCGCGTATACGCGTGAGGTCGGAGACGATCCGCCCGACGTACGCGACTGGATCTGGGACGCGGTCGACGAGGCAGCTTCCGCCGCGCGCCACTGAGTGCGCATTCTGGTCGTCAACGCTGGGTCGAGCAGCCTCAAGCTCAGCGTGCTCGACGGCGAACGACTGGTGAGCTTCGAGACGCTGCCGGCCCCCGGGGGCACCGTCGATCCGACCGCGCTCGCCGCTGCGGTGGGTGAGCTTGGTCTCGTCGACGCTGTCGGTCACCGCATCGTCCATGGTGCCGACCGTTTCCGCGAGGCGGTGAAGGTCGACGCCGACGTCCTGGCCAGCCTCTGGGAGCTCGCCGATCTGGCGCCGCTGCACCAGCCCGCGGCACTGAGGATCTTGGAGACGGTCAGCGGCATCATCCCGGACCGTCCGGCGGTCGCCTGCTTTGACACGGCGTTTCACGCCACGCTCTCAGCGGGCGCGGCCACCTACGCCCTCCCGCGTGATTGGCGTGAGCGGTGGCCGCTGCGTCGCTTCGGCTTCCACGGCCTCTCACATGCCTATGCCGCCCGGCGCGCCGCCGGGCTGCTCGGACGGCCGTGCGACGGGCTCCGCGTCGTCACCTGTCACCTCGGTGCCGGCGCGTCGCTTGCCGCCGTCAGCTCCGGACGCTCGGTCGACACGACGATGGGCTTCACCCCGCTCGAGGGACTTGCGATGGCGACGCGCTCAGGCTCGGTGGACCCGGGGCTGTTGCTCTGGTTGATCGAGCGCACCGAGCTCAGCGAGCGTGACGTGGCCCACGCGCTCGAGCACGAATCCGGAATGCTCGCGCTCGCCGGAACCGCCGACATGGCTGTCGTGATCGAGCACGCCGCGCTGGGGCAGCCGGACGCTCAGCTCGCGCTTGCCGTCTACGTCCATCGCCTCCGAGCCGGCATCGCCGCGATGGCCGCCGCGATGGATGGTCTCGACGTCATCGCCTGGACCGGCGGGGTCGGCGAGCATGCGCCCGCCGTCCGCGCCGAGGCCTCGGACGGACTGGGTTTCCTCGGCGTCCGCATCGACGGCGAGCGGAACCTGACGGCCGCCGGCGACTGCGATCTCACCGCGCCGGGAGCAGCCGTGAGCACCGTGGTCATCCGCGCACGGGAGGACCTTGAGATCGCACGGCAGGTTCGTGGCGCTCTGACGTGAATCGATGAGGCCGCTACTGCGTGCGGCCTGCGGCGGAATCCTGCGGCAGCTGGTCGCGGGCGTCGAGGCCCTCGGGACGGGGCGCAGCCCAGACGAGATCGACGATGCTGGCGCTCCGCGCGACACACCGCGGACAATGCCTGATCGCGAGCCAGTGTGACCTCGACGCAATGCTCAACCCGCAACGCGGGCAGTTCAGAAGCGTCGCCTCGATCGTCACGGTCGGTCCGGGGGCGGTTCGATACAAGTGCGCACGGCTCGGCTCCTGAGCGATCGATAAACGGCATTGACCAACAGCAGGCGATACGCCTACCCCCGGCCGAGCTTTGCGCCGGGAACCTGCCGCGCGCCAGGGACTGGGGCAACGCCGTGACTGAGCGTACTCCCTTGCGACTGTCGTCCGGTGGTCAGGACAGCGTGCCGGCCGGCAGCACGAAGCGCTGGGGGTTCCGGGGCGGCGTGGCGTCGTTCATTCGTGAGCCGTGGAGGCCGCGGCTCCGAGTTGCGTGCACCGTGGCGTCGGGCGTGCCGGAGTGGGCAATGATCCAATCGATAACCGCCGGGGAGTCGGCGCCGGTGGCGAGGATCGCCGCGCGCTCGATCACGACTCCACCCGAGGGATGTGGTCGCGACAACCTTGTCAGCAGCGCGTTGATCTGGAGATCATCCATGTTTTACACCGTCGCTCTCGTCGGCACGGGTGGGGAGTGGGAGGGTTTCCCGATTGATCGCGACGTGCCGGTCGCATGCCTCTCAGGCAGGGCGCCCGCGGGGCAGAGAGGTCAAAGAGGACCGAGGGGGCGTGCAATCGTCGACCCCTGGAGGAACCGCGACGGACGCTTTCAGCTTACCACGCGCCACCGTAATTCCGAGTAGACGGGTGGGGATCGGTGGCGATGCGGTGCGGGCGCATCAGGCGCGTCCCGGCCCGTGGAGATCGGGATCGCATCGGCCATGGATCAATCGTCGATTTTGGCCCACAAACGGTGCGGATCGGAGTATTGTCAAAAGCGTTGCTGCCCCCGCAGCCACGGTAATCGGCTCACGCCCGCAGGCCCCAACGGCGCAATCTGCGCCATGAGGCGCGAGTCACGGATCTTTGACTGTGGGGTGGTGGTTTCACCCGGTCAAACGTGGTTGCACCGACCCGCCGGCTTCATCTCTGCCGGGGGACCTTCAGGGGCGCTGGTTATTTCGGTGTCGTCACGACAGCGAGATAGGAGGCCTTGCGAAGGCCATGACGCGGACACGACGGGATACCGGCGCCCACACGCGCGGCGACGTGACCTGGGACCGAGCGCGGCGCCGCCTGGGAGACGATCGGCGGCCGCCGCCGATTGCACTCCGCTCAGACCGAGCGGCGCCGTTGAGTGCGCCGTCGCCGACGAGCGGTGCGCTGGCGGCCGCGGCTACCCTGGGTCTGTCAGCCCTGGCCGGCGTGCTGGCGGGCGCCCAGGATGGGGTGGCCATCGTCGACGCCGAGCGCCGTTTCCTCTACGCCAATCCGGCGGCCTGCCTGATGCTGGGCTCCACCCTGCAGCAGCTGCGCGGCCGCGACTTCCTGGGCAGCATCCCGGCTCGGGAGCGCGCGTCGATATCGGCTCGTGTCTCCGACCAGCTTGATGACCGCGTCGGCAAAGTGCCGACCCCGTTCACCTGCAATCTGCTCGGTCTGAACGGCGTCGAGCGTGAGATCGTCTGTTCCGCCTTCGACGTCGAGGTGGCCGGAAGCCACCGTGGCGTCGCGATCTTTCAGGATCTGACGGATTCCCGCGCCGCGGCCCGAGCGGCGGCGGCTCTGGCGCAGTCGACGGCGCAGCTGGTCCGGGCCGGAACGACCACCGACGAGATCCTGGCCGGGATCGCTCGCCACGCGGTCGACGAGACCCGGGCACTGGCGTGCGGGATCAGCGTGGTCGGCGAGGATCACCAGCTCGCGTCGGCGGGAGGCTACGGCCTATCGCTGGCCGACGGGAAGGCAAGCAGCGACCTCTGGACTGCCCTGGCTGACCATCGCGGCGAGGACGTGGTCGCGGCGATCACGGCCGGTTCGATTGTCATCGGCCAGATTCCCGGCAAGCCGGTCGTCCTGGCCGACGCCCGCTCCGCCTGGGAGACCGATCCGGTCATCCAGGGCTTTGCCACCGGCCTGGAGAGCCTGGACTGGCAGGCGGGGGTGTATGTGGGGTTGTCGTGGGAGAACCGCGTGTTCGGCCTGTTCGCGGTGTACCTGCCGACGGGAGTGGTCGGGCCGACCGAAGCCGAGCTGGCCTTCTACACCGCGCTGGCCGATCAGGCTGCGGTCGTCGTGACCAACGCCCGACTGAACGCGCAAGCCAGGCAGTCGGCAACCGCCTCCGAGCGGGCTCGCCTCGCGCGTGAGCTGCATGATTCGGTCAGCCAGGGCCTGTTCTCGATGACGATGCACGCGAGAGCCGGCCAGCTCGCGATGGCTCACACCGGCCTGCCGCAGGACGGAGCGGTGGGCCGTTCGCTCGGTGAGCTGACCGAGTTGGCACGGGGCGCGCTGGCCGAGATGCGCGCGCTGATCTTCGAGCTGCGCCCAGCGGCGCTGGCGGAGGAAGGACTGATGGCGGCGCTGCGCAAGCAGGCCGCGGCGCTGACGGCACGCGAGCGGCTGATGATCACGGTGGACGGACCCGAGCAGCGCCTCACGTTGGGGCCGAGCGTCGAGGAGCACCTGTACCGAATCGCCTCAGAGGCCCTCCACAACGTGATCAGCCACGCTGGGGCCGAGCGGGTGACCGTGAACGTCGTCGACCACGCGGACCGGCTGCGGATGCAGGTGCACGACGACGGCGCAGGGTTCGATCTCAAAGCCGCGCATCCCGGCCATCTCGGGCTCTCGACGATGGCCGACCGCGCCGCGATGATCGGGGGACAGCTCTCGGTCACCAGCATGCCGGGCAGCGGGACCACGGTGGTCGTGTCGGTGCCGATCGGTGGCGAAGGTCAGCGCACGGCGGGCCCGGTGGACGGTCGTGAGGCGGCTGTCGCTGACTTCGGCCCTCATGCGCCGGCGCCGAGTGAGGGGCCGGACCGCAGGCTCTCCAGCGACCGGCAGCCAGCCACGCACGGCGGCACCAGCGATGAGCCGGAACGCCTCGCATCCGGTCTCGGTGAGTCCTCGACGCTCGCCGACGCCGCCGCGTTGGGAACCCCGACGCTGGCCGCGGTGCTGGCCGGCGCGCACGAGGGGATCGCGATCGCCGACGCCGACCGGCTTTGGGTGTACGCCAATCCAGCGGCCTGCCAGATGCTGGGCCAGCCGCTTGAGCAGCTCCGGGGCCAGGACTTTCTCACGAGCGTTCCGATCCGCGAACGGGGCTTCGTGATTGGCCGATTGTTACAGCTGCTCGCCGGCATGCGAGCCCGATTCGGCAGCGTGTTGATCGACGATGCGGGCGAGGAGCACGAGACCGTGCACTCCATCTCCACCACCGAGATCGCCGGACGTCCCCATGCCGTGGCGATCTTCCGAGATGTCACCGGAGCCCGTGCCGCTGCCCGGGCCGCCGTCGCGCTGACGCAAGCCACCTCACAGCTGGTCGGAGCCGGCACCACGATCGGCGAGGTCCTGGCCGGGATCGCTCGCCACGCCGTAGAGGGCACCAGGGCCGTGGCCTGTGGGTTTGAGGCGATGGGGGTGGCGGAAGGAGGCTACGGTCCTGCCGGCCTGTCGTACGGAGAAAACCGGTCCGCGGGTTGGGTCGCGCTGGCCGATATCCCGGTGGCGGAGAGGATCAGGGCGTTCACGGCGGGCGCGATCGCGATCGGGGAGGTTGCCGGCAAGCCGGTGGTGTTGCCCGACGCTCGTGCTGTCTGGGAGGCCGATCCGGTGTTGGAGGCGTTCGTGGCGACGATGGGCGATTGGCGGGGGGCGGCGGTGTTCGTGCCGTTGGCGTGGGAGAGTCGGGTGATTGGTTGGGTGGCGGTGTTTCTGCCTTCAGGGGTGGCCGGGCCCAGCGAGGCGGAGCTTGCGTTCTACACGGCGCTGGCCGACCAGGCCGCGGTGGCGGTAACCAATGCGCGGCTGGCTGCTGAAGCCCGACAAGCCGCCGCCTTGGTGGAGCGCAGCCGGTTGGCTCGGGACCTGCACGATTCGGTCAGCCAGGGGCTGTTCTCGATGACGCTGCACGCCGGAGCGGCGCAGCTCGCCATGGCCCAGACCGGCCTGGTTCAGGACGGAGCCCTGGGACAATCGATCGCCGAGCTGGCACAGCTGGCCCGGGGGGCGATGGCCGAGATGCGGGCGCTGATCTTTGAGCTGCGGCCCGCGGCCTTGGCCGAGGAGGGACTTGTCGCGGCGCTGCGCAAGCAGGCCGCAGCGCTGAGTTCGCGCGCGGCGACGAAGGTGATGGCCCAAGGCCCGGAGGAGCGCCTGGATCTCCCGGCCGAGGTTGAAGAGCATCTGTACCGAATCGCGTCCGAGGCCCTCCACAACGTGATCAACCATGCCGGAGCGCAGCGCGCAACCGTGAGCGTGATCAACCACCTTCGCGAACTGCGCGTCGAGGTGCGCGACGACGGAGCCGGCTTTGATCAGGATTGCGCGCACCCCGGCCATCTCGGGCTGGCAACGATGGCCGAGCGCGCGGCGGCGATCGGAGCCGCGTTCGCGGTCACCAGTGCGCCGGGTGCCGGCACCCGGGTCGTGCTGTCGCTCCCCCGGTAGCGCCCGCCCGCCGCCGTGTCGATTCAGATATGCCGGTGGTCGGCCCGACGGGTTCGTTCGCGCTTGAGCACGCTGAGCAGTTCCTCGTAGGGACCGGCGAGGTAGGCGTCGTCGCCCAAGGCAAAGCGCGTGTCGCGACGTGGCGGATGCTCAAGCTCGTAGTCGTCGGCCTGCCTTCCGATTGCGATCACGCGGACGTTGGCCGTCAATTCGCTCATCGCGAGCCCCGCTAGCCCGCCGCCGGCTCCGACGCGGAGCTTGGCGATCAGGAACGGGTGGCTGCCGACGTAGAAGCTGAACAGGACCTCGAGGCCTAGGGCCGCTCCCACGAACCACGGCGCCGCGATCGCCACCGTCGACCAGACGTGGCGGAACCCGAACGTGTCCTCGAGCCGACTGCCGAGATCTCGGTCGAACACGCGAAGGATCACGGGGACGTCGGACCATCGTGGGCCGAGTCGATCGCGGACGGCCAATCCGGTCTCGATGTTGGTCATGTCGTCGGAGGTCACGATCGCGACTGACGCGGCGGTCGCGAGGTTCACCGAGTCGAGCGTCTGACCGAGCGTCGAATCGCCGAGCACAAGGGGCACGCCGAGCTGGCGCACCTGATTGAGATACCGGTTGCCCTCATCTCGCTCGACCACCACCACGTCACGGTCGTGGCGCAGCAGCCCGTGGAGCACCTGCATGCCGACGGAGCCCAGGCCGACCATCACCACATGCGCCCGCATCCCCGGGATCTGCGCCTGTCCGAGTGACTGAGCGATGCGGCGGCTGACCAGCGTGTTGGTCAGCAGCGCGAAGATCGTCGTCACCAGCGTGGTCCCGGCGAGGATCAGGCAGACGCCGAAGACCTCCAACCACACGGGCTGGGTCGCGAACGAGAAGTCGCCGAAGCCCACCGTGGCGATCGTCTCGACCGTGAAGTAGATCGAGCTGACGAAGCTGAGGTCGCGCGGAGTCCGGCTCTGGTAGCCGAAGTGGATCACCAGGGTCGAGACGACCAGGAGCGCCAGCGTCAGGCCGAACGCGATCCTCAGCGATCGGTCGCTGTCGCTCATCACTGCTCCGACGAAGCGACGGACGCTGCCGACCAGCCGCGCGGCGGCGGTGCGCCGCTGCCGGCCTGCCGCCCGCCGCGAGCCGAGCCCGACCGCAGCGAGCTCGTGAGGGGTGCCGAACAACGTCACCCGGTCCCCTTCGGCGATACGCAGGTCACGGCCGGGGCAGACGATCGGGTCCTGCTCGGCGTCGTTGACGACCCCGAGCGGCACCAGGCTGCCGTACAGCTCGCGCAGGGTCGCGTCGCGTGGCGCCTGCACCTCCGTCGTCACGAAGTCCGTCGCGCCGATCGTGATGTCATGCGCACGACGCTTCAGGCAGGCCTCGATCACCGACGGCGCAAACAACGTCGCGACGTCGAGCACCGTCGCGACGCCACTGATCTCCTCGACCGCGCTGGCCACCGCCGGGTTGTCGAGGTGGGCCACGAGCCTGACATCGGCCCGCAGATCGTGCACCAGCAGGACCGTCTCGAGCGTGCGCAGATCCGTTGACTCGATCACGATCACGGCCTCGGCGTGGCGCACCCCGGCCGCGAACAGCGCGTCGGACAGGCTTCCGCGACGCTCGACGATCGTGATCCCCCAGTCGCTGACGACGCTCGCCTGCCGCTCGCTCACGGTCTCGTCGTCGATCACGACGACGCGGGCGCCGGCCAGGTGCAACTGCTCGACGGTCCGCACCCCGACCGCCTGTAGACCGCAGACGATCACGTGCCCACTCCAAGCGACCCGCCCTGCGACGTCCGTGGCCGGTTTGCCTTCGATCTCCCCGTTTCCCGACGGGGACGGCCACCCGTCATCCTCCAATGCCTCTGACACGTGGTGATCGTGGCCCCCGGTGCGGGGCTCGGCAATGGCCAGATGGCGCAAGATCCGGCCGTCGATCCCAAATCGGTACCATGTTGGTATGAGCAAGCAGATCGCGGTACGACTCCCCGATGAGCTGGTCGAGTTCGTCGACACGATCGTGGAGAACGGCGACGCGCGCAGCCGGGCCGCCGTGGTCACCCGCGCGCTTGAGCGCGAGCGCCGCCGGATGTTCGCCGCGCGAGACGCGAAGATCCTCGCTGAGTCGGGGCCAGACCCTGATCTCGAGGCGCTCGCCGGCCATCGCGTCGGTGCCCCGATCAATCTCTGATGCGTCCGATCTACCGGGCCCGACTGGACAAGTCCCGCCCGGTTCTCATCCTGACCCGTGAGCTGGTGCGCCCGCACCTGAACACGGTCACGGTCGCCCCGATCACCACAACGATCCGTGGGCTCTCCACCGAGGTCTCAGTCGACATGGCCAACGGCCTCCAGGAACGCTCCGTGGTCGCGTGCGATCACATCACGACCATTCCGGTCGCCGTCCTCGGCGATCAGATTGGCCGGCTCCTGGACGCTCAGGAGTCCGATCTCACTGAAGCGATTCGCGCCGCGTTCGACCTCGATTGACTCGTCCGCCAACCCCGCGCCCCCGCCATCAGCGTGTCGTGAGCAGCCGCCCGACCGCGTCGCGGACCGCCCCGGGCTGCTCCAGCCATGGAAAGTGACCGGCGGCCGAAGCGATCGAGAGAAAGCCGCGTGGTCAGCGGCGAGCCAACCGCCGCCCACTCTCGGTGTTCGGCGGCGTGTAGTTGAGCTCGTAGTGGTGGTAGAGCGCTGACTCGTCGGCCTGCGAGAGCTCCTCGCCGTGCTGTTCGATGTTCGGGGCCGCCTTGATCTGGTCCTTGGTCACCGTCACCTGCAGACCGTCGGGACCCACGGTGAGGCCCCCCAACGGAACGAAGGTCAGATGGCGGCCGATGAGGCCCTCCTTGACGGTTCCGAATTGCGGCTCGTCGTTCTCGACGTCGACGTAGACGTCCTCCAGCTTGCCGATCTTTTCGCTGTCGCGGTCGACCAGCACCTTGCCGTGCCAGTCCGCGACATTCCACTTGGCATCTTCCTGGTAATCGCTCATTGACGTCTCCAAATCTCGACCGGATGGCATCCGCCATCAGGTCGACTTATCGTGCATGTGCCTTGATTTTGCCGGGCAAGCGGGCCGGAGGTCACGATCAGCCGGGTGCACTTGCGAGGTCGGTGCTCGGGGCAGGTTCTGGGAACGGCAAAACCCCGCTTCACCTAGGCTGACTGTACTCCGTCCGCCCTGCCGCTCTGCGGCCTACGGCAGCCTGATTCAGAGCTCGATGCGCTCGCGAATGGCGACGGTGCGGCTGTCGGGAAGCTTGAAGTATTCAACCGGATCCGACGCGTTCCGCGCCAGCGTGAGGAACAGCTGTGTCCGCCATCGCCCCATGCCCCCCGCGTCTGAGCGAACGATCGTGATCTGGGAGAGGAAGTACATCGCCTGGTCGACATCAGGATGGCCTTCGAGCAGTCCTTTCCCAGCCGCGAGGCGGAGGACCGCGGGAACGTCGGTGGCGTCCAGAAAGCCGTATCGGGCGGTGACGCGGGTGATCCCGTCGCCCGGCTCGCCGAGGTCATCGGATCGGACCCGATCGGCATCGGCGACGTGGGGGACGCGCTCGGTCTCGATCGAGATGATCACGATGTTGTCGTGCAGCACGTGGTTGTATTCGACGTTGGCGCGCAGCGCCAGGGGCGTGGTCTGCGGGTGGATGTTGAGGAACACGGCGGTGCCCGGGACGCGCAGGACAGCGGGGTCTTGAGCATCGAGCCGTTGCACGAACGTGTCGAGGGAGCCCTCGCGGCGCGCACGATGGGTGGTCACGATCCGGTCACCCTTGCGCCAGGTGGTCAGCACGGTGAACACGAGCGCGGCGATCAGCAGCGGCAACCAGCCGCCGTGAGGGATCTTCGTGAGGTTGGCCGCAAAGAACGTGCCTTCGATGCTGAGGAACACGATCGCTCCGAGCGCGATCAGCCACCGAGATTTCCTCCACAGCACGCGGGCCACGGCGAGGAACAGGATCGTGTTGAGGATGAAGGTTCCGGTGACCGCGACCCCGTATGCGGAGGCGAGCGCGGCCGAGGACCCGAATCCGATCACGAGCGCGACGACGGCGACGAACAGGCCGCGGTTGATTGCGGGAGCGTAGACCTGCCCGATCGTCTCGTCGGAGGTCTGGCGGATCCTCATCCGGGGCAGGAATCCCAACTGGACCGCCTGATGGGTGAGGCTGAACGCCCCCGAGATCACCGACTGGGAGGCGATCACGGTCGCCACGGTGGCGAGCAGCACGATCGGCACCTGTGCCCACGAGGGGACGAGCAGGAAGAACGGATTCGACGTCGCGCCGTGATCACGCACGATCAGCGAGCCCTGTGCGAGGTAGTTGAGCGTCAGCGCCGGGAAGACGAGCAGAAACCAGGCGCGACGAATCGGCGGGCGTCCGAAATGGCCCATATCCGCGTACAGCGCTTCAGCGCCGGTGACGGCCAGCACCACCGAGGCCAGCGCGATGAACGCCACCGACCCGTGATCGAGGAAGAACTGTGCCCCGTAGCTCGGCGACAAGGCTCGGATCACCCCCGGATGCTTCGCGATCTCCGACGCGCCGAGCACTGCGAGCACGGCGAACCACAGCACCATCACAGGCCCGAACAGACTGCCGACGCGGTGGGTGCCGAACTGCTGGATGGCGAACAGCAGCGCGATCACGGCGATCGTGATCGGCACCACCAGCGAGCTCAAGCTCGGTGCGGCGACCTTGACTCCCTCGACCGCCGAGAGGACTGAGATCGCCGGGGTGATCATGCCGTCGCCGTAGAACAACGAGGCGCCGAGAATGCCAAGCAGGATCAGCGTCAGCTTGGCCCGGGGGTGCTTGAACCGCAGACCTTCGACGAGCGCGGTGAGCGCGATGATGCCGCCTTCTCCCTCGTTGTCGGCGCGCATGATGAACGTCACGTACTTGACCGAGACGATCATCGTGATCGACCAGAACACCAGCGAGATGACTCCGTAGACCTCGCTCGGGGTGGTGTGCACGGCATGCCCGTCGGCCGCGAAGACGGCCTGTACGGCATAGAGGGGACTGGTTCCGATATCGCCGAAGACCACGCCCAGAGCGCCGAGCGTCAGAGCCGCGCGGCCCGATCTGGTGTGCGATGCCGGCATCAACGCGGGTGGCTGGTGCCTTCGCCGGCACCGGTGGCCGGACGTCTGTGAACGGTGATGCCCCCGGCCACCGCGGCGAGCGCCACGATCGCCAGTGCGATGTACGGGAACTCGCCGTAGGGCGCCGGCTGGCCGGGCTTGCAGAGCTCGACGAACGGGACCACGAGCGTGAGGGCTCCGAGCACCGGGATGACGACGTGGCGGACGACTGAGAACGCATCTCGGTGGCGGCGCCACATGAACACGGGGAGGGCGAGCGTGGTCAGGAAGTAGACGAACAGGATCACGATCGTGCCCATCGTCGAGCATTCCGCGTAGAGGCCGACCGGGTTCGTCGATCCCCGGTCGATGCCGACCAGGTGCACCGCCCACCAGACGGCGATGATCCCGAGACCCACGCCCGCCATCGCCAGCAGCGCGTTGCGCGGCGTGTCGCCCGGCGGGCGGACTCGGCCGAGCCACGCTGGCAGCAGTCCGGACCGGCCGCCGTCGAACAGCATCCGAGCCTGCGAGTTCGCGCCGGCGATCAGGGTCGCGAGCACGGAGACGATCCCGGCGATCCAGGCAACGATCGCCGGGCCACCGAGATACCGGTCGGCCACCGTCAGGAACGGGACGGATGAGCGACCGATCGACGAGACGTCGTAGTGAAAGCCGGTGATCGTCGCGTAGGCGAAGAACACGAACAGGAAGGCGCCGATCGCGATCGACAGGTAGAGCGCCCGCGGCACGGTGCGTCGCGGGTCTCGGCACTCCTCCGCCAGCGCCGGGCCGTTCTCCCACCCGATGAACATGTACAGGGCGAGCGGGAAGCCCGCGGATAGCCCACCCAGGCCGCCGGCGAGATGCGACCACGAGAACGGGACGCTCGAGAGATGAGCGCGCCGGTCTACCAGGACGATCGCGCAGACGACGAGCATCACGCCGACCTGGATCAGCACCGCCAGGCCCACTGCCGTGGTCGAGAGCTTGACGCCACGCAGCGTGAGCGAGATGGCTCCGATCGTCAGCGCGAGAGCGAGCGGCTCCCAGGGGAGATGCCAGCTCGTGTAGTGCGCGAGGGTCAGCGACACCATGCCGCCCGACATGGTGAACACGCCGGCGATCGCGACGGTGTATCCGACCGCGACCAGGAGCGACACGATGACGCCGGCCCGCGGTCCCAGCCCGGTCTCCACATAGGTGATGAAGCTGCCCGCCGACGGCTCAGAGCGGGTGAACTCGGCCACCGTGAACGCCAGCAGGACCACCGCCAGCCCCGCGGCGAGAATCGTCAACGGGGCCGCAACCCCCGCGGTGACCGCGATCACCCCGAAGGCGAAGTAGAAGTCGATTCCGGGCCCGATGTTCGCGACCGTCGACACCGTCAGGTCCGCCGTGCCCAGTTGTCCGGATCCGGGCCCGCTGGGGGGTTCGGCCGCCGGCCGGCCGGCGCGCGTCACGGTCGCACGACTTGATCGCTGCCAGCGAGTGCCGGGGTCAGACGGTTGATCGGCTTGGCTCCTGAGTCGACAGCGATCTGCAGATGTGGTGCGGCCGGCCGAGTCGTTGAGGCCGGAGAATCACAGCTTGCGCCGGTGTCCTGAGTGCCGGGGCCGCTTACTTGAGGGCGGGCAACGGGCGCACGTCGGGAAGCGTCCACGCCGCTCGCGCCGGCTCGCTGAAGAGTCGCTCGCGCGAGTCGAACCCATCACGGGTCTCAAGGATGTCGTGGAGCACCTGCCGGTCACGCTCGCGCACCACCGCAGGATACCGCGACGCCCCTTCAGGGGCGACGACTCTCGCTGGCTGAGGGCTTCGTCTGGCGGTCGGGAGAGGCGGCCTCTACGATCAACGCGTGCCGGAGGTTCAGGAGATCATCGACGAGATCGATCGGGGGCTGATCGAGGTCCGGGAGCAGATCGCTGCACTTGAGGGGGCTCGCCGAGCGCTGACCGGGACGCGACCGTCGCGGCGCCCGCCGGCGGGGGCGAGGCCGTCAGTCGACCCGCCGCCGCCCGCGAAGGTTCGTCGTTCACGCACGAGCTCGGCCGCGGCTGCGGGGCCGACGAACTCCCAGGAAGTTCCGTCGCGGCCCCCGACCTCGCTGCCTGCCCGAGCGGCGAAGCCGTCGCGGAGGGTCCGATCCAGGGAGCTGGAGACGAGCCAGGTTGAGGACCTGTTGCGGGACTCTGAGGATGGCCTCAGCATCGTGGCGCTGACGCGCCGTACTGGGGTCAGTGAGGCCAAGGTCCGCGAGCGGCTCCATGGGCTTCAACGATCGGGTCAGGTGCGCAGCTCAGGGCCGCGACGGACGAGCTTGTGGCGGCTGGTCTCAGACGAGGAACGGATTGCCGAACGCGCGGCCGAGCTCGCGCGCGCGTCCGAGGCGTAGGTCTACTGGCGGGGGGAGGGGCCGGCTATTCGTCGAGGTGGTGAGGCCGGCTATTCGTCGAGATGGTGAGACCGGCTACGGGTGACGCCACTCGGCCTCCGACGATCCCGGTGGCAGATGGCCCGGCGCCGGATGCGCCGGTCCGCCGTGCTCGTCGTCTTGGTCGGGCTCGGGCTCGGTCTCTGGCTCCGGCTCGGTCTCGGGCGACGCGGGCGGCTGATGGCCCGGCGCCGGATGCGCCGGTCCGCCGTGCTCGTCGTCGCCCTGGTCGGGCCCGGGCGGACCCTGGACTGGGGTGGCCATGGTCGTCATCGCGCGGAATTTTAGCTCTCCGCGCCGAGCCCACCAGAGGAACGTCGTCGCTCGACGCTGAGTGCGCAGCGGGTGTGCTCGATTTTGTTCACCCCTCGGTAGAAATCGCGACCAGCACGCCCACCGCGACCACGGAATCCTGACGGGCGCTGATCAATGAGCGTTGCCGGGCCAAGCGGGCCGCCCGTAACGCGCGACGAGCGTCATCCCGGCCCGCACCTCGATCACCTTCGTGAAATGGCCGTTCACGGGGTCTGAGAAGGTGACCTTGGTCGAAACCGGGGTCTCGGTCCCCTGCGCGCAGTTCGGAACGCAACCTTGGATGTCACTGGTCCCGGTGCCGACCGCGCCGGTCTGCGTCCAGCTCTTCCAGTGGATGCGCATGACGATGTTGCCGCCATCGCCGCTGAAGCCGATCGTGGTCGGCCTGATCCCGGACCACGCGTAGGTGACCAACTTCGGAAGTCGGCGCGAGGACGCGACTGCCTGCGATGCGCACATCGCGGCGATCAGCGTGAGCAACATTGCGACCAGCGTGACGCGGTTTCGCATCTTCTCCCACTCTCCTGTCGTGCTGCGCTGAGGTCCAAGCCTCGA
>Ga0302326_10018180_pt1 | contig 14584 bp, 13 predicted proteins | sample Palsa_T0_3_FD_202264 | JGI IMG/M metagenome (GOLD analysis project Ga0302326, IMG submission 202264) | Peat permafrost microbial communities from Stordalen Mire near Abisko, Sweden - Palsa_T0_3 | ecosystem: Environmental > Terrestrial > Soil > Palsa > Peat permafrost | place: Sweden: Abisko... | reverse complement strand
CGTCTCTGGTGTCTCCTTCCCGCAATGGTCATGTCACCCTGCGGTATCATCATCTACGGATTATCGGCCTATTATAAACTGCATTGGATCGGGATGTTCTTTGGTGTCGCAATGCTTCAGTCTTCCAACTTCCACGGTTTCTCAATTATTATTGCTTATATGGTACATTCATCCTTGGATAATACCTAATGAATAGGTCGATTGTTATAATCGTAACACGGCTGAATTGCTCGGTATTTTCATTGCTTGCAAGGGCACTTTGTCCTTCGGGCTTGGATTCACGGTTCTCACATGGATTGAGGCAGACGGTATCGGTGTCGTTTCTGGGATCTTCGCAGCTGTCATGCTGTTCATCTATCTCTGGATTTTCTTCTTCATCTACCTCGGAAAACCAATCCGCAGAGTGACCGCCAAATGGAAGATTTCCCATCTCCACAAGGGATAGTTTACAAGTCGTTGCGAAAATGGATAGAAATCACATCTCCACAAAGGATAGATGTATTTCTAGTGATGTTATATTCTGTAGTTACAATAAAATGTACTTATATTATCACGCTTGTTGCGGTTCCTGACTCCTGTGAACATACATATATAAACTTTCCGATCCCATATGCCCGATGGATCCGCAAGTCTGGGTCCCGATATGTTGAAGATCGGCGGTGACGCTTTGATACTTTTGTTGATGCGGCCTCCGCGACCGTCACCGCTGCTCGTCCTCCGAGCATGTCGTTCCCATATCCGCTATCATCGCTATCATACAAGGCAATTGACCGTCACAGATCCTCTTGTGATATACCAAAATCTAGTGGAGAGCGACCTTCTCAAACCCGATGAGGCTCAATTCCGTGCCGCCGTCGAGTAGCCCCAACACTGCATCGTGTGGATTGACTGTAGATTACAAAAGCTGTCGCGCCGTCTAAGGGATTATGTCCCGCCCGAAAACTTCTCCAAAAGGATACAGGAACTGTCTTCTCTGCTGTCGGAGGTTCAACCATTGATTCCCTGCCCTTGTTGATTTCAGGACCGTCGTCCCTTGGAAATGCCGTGGTACTCGCCGCAACGGCGGTCTTTGTCCCTCGTGCGCACATTATCTCGCGAAGAGGAGATCTATGAACTACAAACACCCCAGGGACTCCTGTTGTCGGGAGAAGTCGGGACTGGAAAGACAATGTTGATGGACATGTTCTTTAACAGTCTACCCGTGGAACGGAAAAGGAGATGGCATCATCACGCACTGATGCTGGATTTATATTCCCGCATTCATCAGATTAAAATACCTTCAAGCACGACAGTTGATATTGGCAATGAGTATGTGTTGTTACGGATTGCGCGGGAGTTGATACGGGAAGCAAATGTCCTGGCGATCGATGAATTCCAATTACCCGATCCGTTCCGACCTGAGTTTGAATTTACTGATGACTAGAGCGGTGGCGGGAATAGTAAAACAAGTGTTCTTATATTATTTCAAGCTTGGAGGTGTTCTTGTGGCGACTACGAATCGTCTCCCAGAGGGTATTCCTTCTCCCCGACGATGAACTGATTGTAGATTTATACGCCACTGACTTCCGAAGGGCACAATTCAAATCGTTCCTAGACATCCTTCAGGCTCGATGTGTTTCGTTCGACATGCGCTCCAAACACGATTATAGGAAAGGCCATGAAGACGAGCCAACAAGGTATTTTCTCACAGATCAGCCTGGATGGGAGGAAACATGCGCCCATGTCATGGGAACACCCGCCCCCCCAAAGATTATTACAGTATACTCCCGAACGATTCAAGTCGATACAGTTGGAGCCACCGGCGCGGCACGATTTGATTTTTCAGAGATATGTGGACAATACCTTGGACCAGCAGATTATCTGACTATCGCATCAACATTCGCCGCAATCATAATCGATAATGTCCCGGTTCTGACACTTCTCAAGAAGAACGAGGCGAGAAGATTTATTACACTCTTGGATGCATTATATGAATGTCGTGTCAAACTTCTCATTCGAGCGGCCTCCGCACCAGATACATTGTTTTTCCCCGACGCAGATAAATCGACTGCGGACGATGATTTATTGTGGACCGAGTCGTATACAAAAGCACAATTAGATATGACAACACCATACCGTCCTAATATCTCGACTTATACCGGCGGCAATGAGGCGGAGAGGGTGGTTCATGTTCCACTGGTGGATAGACCGGTGGATTCCAGTAAATTGACTGCTTTCACGGGTGAGGATGAGAGATTTGCGTTTCGCAGGGCTGTGAGCCGATTATACGAGATGCCATCGCAGAGATGGTGGGAAACACAAACACATATGCCATTGAAGGAACTAGCTTGGAGTAGGACAGGCGGATCTGTTTTACCCGAGACAACGACAGAAGACAAGGAGAGAGAATTTAGACATGCTGCATCGCCATTTCGAGTCAGCAAGGAAAAACCGCCATCGTTCTTTGATGGTCATTTCTGGGGAGTAATGAGATGGGGAAAGAAAGCTGGACGATGGGGAATGGGTATATCATCTCGGAGATTAACTTATCTAACTCTTAGGGACGGATGTATATAAAGACAAAGACAAGAAATAGAACATAGCTTGCAATCGTAATGATACCCGATCATTGCAGACCAGCGGCTACTTTTTACTTTTAATCTATTCGTCATCTGTATCTGTGTCATCGTTGGCTCCAGAGAATACAGCCCGTCCCTTCATCGCTCCGAGACCAATACTCCTCTTCCCAGCAGCAGCAGTAGTATTCGTCGCCGTCGTATTCGCAGCAGCCCCCGACCCCATCTGAACAGCCGCACAACCACCAAAAGGCCCCGCCCTAGCAGGATTCGTACAACCTAAAATCAACACCTATCCAAAAACAAGGTAATACGAATCAATCCCATATTCCCATTCGGTCCTCCCGTCAATTTCACCCCGTCAGGCATTTGCACCGTCAACGGAAAGTCCTGCGCCCGGGCCCCACTCCTGCCCTTCTTCCCAGGAACATTCGTCGTCACCGTCATGGCAACGAAATTATTCCCTGTCCCCGTAGCATCAACCTCACAGGTATACGGTCCCGCACCATCCCCATTGACCTGATGGAGCGTCATGGTGAATTGCCCCCCGGGACTGACTTCCGGCAGGGCGCCAAATTCGGACAGTTGGGCAGCTACGCCAGAGGTAATGTCGATGTTGCCCTGTCCGAGGGTGCGGCCGCAGGGGCCCGCGGCTCCGGAGGCTTGGTCCTTGGCGCGGATGATGGCGGTGTCTTGTTCGAAGGGGTTGCGGGTTGTGCCGTCACGGGGAGTGGAGGCGACGACTGGAAGTTAGAGATGGAGGGAAAGAGGGAGGGGTACTTCCGAGACCGCGGCCAGGGACGCCGTTGGTGCCGGGGCCCGTGGCGATTAGTGCGCCGTGAGCGTTGATGAGTGCGACCAGCGCAGAGAGAGTGAAGGTTGATGTGATTAAGTGCATGTCTTGAGAGAATCAGAGTTGAGTACTGATTAGATCCGAAGGCAAATGGGGTCTTTTATAGACCAAGGGAGGGGGGGAAATCTATCCCGAATTTTCCATCCTCGAGGAAGTTGAGACGGTAAGAACTTGATCTCAATAAGGTTTCGGATTCGGTAGAACTTGAGCTGAGATCTGCTTCATGAGTACTTCTCGCATTATGCCGTCCGCTTAACTGCAACACAGCTGAGATGTGGTCCCCACAACGAAACATTCAATGTTTGAGATCTGCTGCCAAACACCGACCGAGAAGGTACAATACCCCAATTCATATAAAGTATCCATAAATTACAAATTCTGTCCACTTAATGCTCTCAGAAAGCATCAGTAAATAACGGAAACCGTTGCCCCTGAATTTCGTAACGAAATACGCATCAACCGCTGTTTCGTAGCGATGGATCTAATTATCAAATTCAGATGATATACTCTGATCACCCCATCTCGATCTTATCTTTAATTAAAGAGCACAGCCTCGTTCCGTATTTGGTATAGTTAACAGTATTAGCGGTGGTTGTGTTCATCGATCAGATGGTTCACCTCCGAGACTCCTCGTCGTTCCACTGAGGTTTGACGCCGCAACGTTAGAAGGTATATTGTGGCGTGCGGCGCTAAGAAAGCGGCAGGACCTTGCACTTGGCCTATGAAGTCCCTGTTAGAATACGCGAAGTCCGTGTCACATCCATTTCGTTTTTAGTACTTGGAATGGATATTTAATCCAGGCACAGGGCTAGGGGAAATCAGTGCCGCGGCCCGCCAAATCAGGCGCCGGCCCGTGCAAATTGCCCAATGCGTGCCTGACACACATTCCACCCAAACGCAAGCAACGATTGCCGATGCCTCAGCGTCTGACTCGTTTCACGCGGTGAACAGCCCCCATCTTCCACCAGGCTCTGTCTCCCTCACACAGAATGTCTCCGTCGCCTCTGTCGACGCTTCTCATCGCGGCACTGTTCCTGCTCAACATCGGCTTCTCGAACGGATACCTCTACGCCCGCTTATGTCGTCCCTCGACGCTCCTCGTCCGCAGCGTCTTTGTCGCCACGTTCGGTCTGAGCGCCAGTCTGCTACAACTCTGTCTGTGGGAAATCAACGGCAGTCTCGACAGCGATGCCCGGGGCGTGGCCTGGAAAATCGTCGTCCGCGCACTCCTGGCAGACTTGATTGTTGTCATCCCGCTGTTGGCAAGTTACACTCTGCTCGAGAAGGTGGGCGCACAGCATTTGTCGAGGGGGTACAGAATTGTACTACCCATGGGACCGTTCATGGTTCTTTTGTATTTGTTTTATCAGCTCGGGTCGTTGTTGCCTTTGCCGGAGACGAAAGGGTATTTCTGGAGGACCGAGTCAAGGAGTTTGACTGAGGAATGTGTGTTGAGGGTCGGCGCCATGGGAGTCACGCTTATGGCTGTGTTGTCGGGGTTTGGAGCGGTTTGTGCTGGATGGGAGACATATCTTACGCCGAATCGGTAGTACCTTTTAATATGGAATGGGGGGTTGATTTTGTAGGTTCGTCACTGAGGCGGATGTCGTGAGGGCCAAGATGTCGGTGCAGATGACGCAGGATCTCATCTCTGAGAAGCGACGGAAAATAGAGCATTTAGAAGGACGTATCCATGAGAAAGTATGACCCCCTTGCCCTTTGATCGGGGGAGTATTGATTGTAGAGTCAAGAAAATTCCTCGTTCATGAATAGAGTAGTGAACACCGTCCGCGGAAGCAGCGAACAACAAGGTTCCCTCTCAATCCTCCCTAACCCATCTTCCTGCAATAAACTAACGATCGATAGAACTGCACGCCCTTCAAATGGAACTCACCGGCCTTTCACAAATGCATTCCTCACTGCAATCCCATCAATCCTCCCTCCAAACAATGTACACCCGCCAATCCACGCGCAACACCCCCCTCGGAATCCTCTCCTACTTCGCCCGCCATCTCTTCGCATTATACTGTATCTACCGCATCCTAAGCACAACCCACACCCTCCTGCGCTCACTCTTCTCCCCCTCCCGCATAACCAACGCCGAAGACCCGGTCTCGCGCTTCCTGGCCCTCATAGCCTCCTACCTCTCGCCCGCGGACCTCGAGACCCTCGACATCGAGGGCTACAGACACGTAATCGGATTCATCCTCGTCGGGATCATCATAGCCGGGAGCGTGAACGCGGTGATCAACACTGTCCAGCGAATGAGTAAACGCACGCCACTGAGTCCCGCTGTCAGCACCATCTGTGTGAGCTGGACGAGCGGGATTTATTTCGTTAGTACGGCGCTGATGTTGAGGGGGAATTTACCCGAGAAGTATTCCGGCGGGATAGTCCATGCTTTGGGGACGAGTTTGTCTCGTGGGGTGTTTGAGCGGTGGTTTGATGTTGTTTTCTTTGTTACTGTTGCGGTTACGGGGGTCGGGTTGGTGGTTGCGCGGAGTTGGAATGAGGAGGACCTTGAGGTTGATGGGAAGGAGGTATAAATAATACGCAGGTCTAATATATAGTGGCTGTTGTACAATTCTGTTCTGGAACAGATGTTTAGAGTATATATATATATATACATATGTGTCCTTGTTCATAGGGAGTATTGTGTATTTGGGATAGATTGAATGATATCAGGTTAATGGATTGGTACTGATTCAACATCCCCCTTCTCACTGTACAAAGTATACTTCTCATCCACGGGTAATCGTCTCTTGGTCCCACAATGTACACACTCGACTTCAAGCATATCAACCCCCTTCCCCGTCCCCTCCACAAGTCGCGTCCTGGCATTCATACTCTGAGGCGATATCAGTGCTGCACATCGTCGACAAGTCAATCTCTTCAACGAAGGATCCCTATCAATAAGCGTTTATTACAATGAAAAGGGCTGTACAGTTTGAGCATTGCCTTTTTCATGGCGACTCTGCTTGTTGTGAGGTAATGCCGCTGTAGTGGCAAGGGAACGATCCGAGAAGCTTGATGGAGGAAGTTTATCCGTGATAATGTCGCCGCATCTTGTACTTTCTTCTCCTTCTGCTGTTTCTTCTTCGCCATCCCCTGACCACACGGGTTTCCCTCTCAGCCGTAGTCCACCTCCTGTGTCCTGAATACTAACCCCTGAAGCAATATACTGCCAATGAGGCGAAGTTTGGCATGAAGTTTTGTCACTTTGTGGGCCGAAACGCCGATCAAATTGGCCCCCTTTCGAAAAGTCACGACGACTATCAGTCAACAACACTCACCACCACCGGCTCGAGAAGAGAGACTCCTCGTCGCGATGGACTTCTGGCGTAAAATGATGCTGCCATCGCCGGCAAGGAAGGGAGACCCCTCGCCGCCGATGTCCCCTGAAGCCCGTCTAGAGCGCTACAAACGCGGCTGGGCAGCCGTCGAGGTACCTGCCCCCTGTCCATCCGTCCCCAACCCACCCTCCCCACTTCCCCATTCATATGCCTGAGTCCCCGTTGCATCTTCAGCTCATGCTGTAGAAATCCTGGCTAGCACTATGTAATCCGCACTCAATCCAACATACCAGCGCATTCCAACACCAGCTCATCTCGCACATCCAAGTGCAATCGCGCCTCCTGCGCGACCGCTCCGCCTCCAAGCTCTGTCTAGAATACACCCTGCGCCAACGAATTGTCCCCACAATGGTCAAGATCGCGAAAAACTCGCCCTCTCTCGTGGCGACCGAGATTGTCCGCTGTCTAGTGGCTTTGATCGATGTCAGTGACGAGGAGTTTTTGGCCCATGAGAGTGTTTGTGTGAGTATCTCGGAGCTGGCGGGGAGTTTTCATGGTGGGCTCGATGATGAGTATCGGGAGGCGTTGATGGAGTTGTTGTTTAATGTGGCTGCTACGACGAAAGTTAGGAGGGTTTTGCTGAGTTAGTGGTTTAATTTGGATGGGTTGAGGGTCAGGGATGGGCAGAGTATAAGTGATGTCTCGCAGGATACTGTATTTCTCCCAATGCTCCTTCCCATTCTCTGTTTTTCTCGGTGTATGGACGGGTTTGTATGCTTGTTTATGTGTGTTTGCTTGAAATGCTTCATTCGATGGTGCTGACTATAGAATGACTTTCCTATTTTCTATGCACTGTTGGAGAATGTCCCTGTCGAGGGAAGGATTGGAGATTTCGCCAAAACAGGGTTACTGTATTTCATCGAACTCGCCAGCGACGGCGACGAACTCGAAGAATGGATCCTCTCCTCAGATCTCGCCACAATGATGGCAGCAGGGTAACCAACCCCCTCTCCCATATCCCGTGGAATACCAAACTAATGATAGCCTGGGTGCATCGTACTCACAACTTCCCCGCAAAATAATCATCGTGAGTCCTCCAGAGGGAACAGTCCCTACCCTGCTCTCCGCAGACGATACCTCCCCCTCCCTAATGATCCCACCCATAAACAAAGACGAATACGAAAGGACAGATTCCCCCGCCTTTCTCGACGCACTGGACAATTTCCTCCGATACCTAGGTTTCTGGCAAGACGTCCTTGACCACTGTCCCTCCGACCGAATCCGCGCCTCCCTCCTCGAAACATTCAAATCCCTCTTCCTAAGCCAACTCCTGTATCCCTCGCTCTTGGAATCCTCCGAAGGCGATTCCGTCGCAATACTCACCTACCTGCGAATCATCCTCGAAGTCCTCGAACACCAGGACCTGGCACATTTGATGCTCACGTACCTGATGGGCGAAACCGTCGAAAGTCCCCGGGTGAGTAAACGGCGCAAAATGCGAAGGGCGAGTACCATGAATTTACTCCGTGCACTGCCAAGTGATGACAGTCTAAGCACCACCCCCCAATTATTCAGTGCCGCCGACTTGATCATGGGGAATCTCAAGGCTCGCAGGGAAGAACGAGTGATAGCTACCTTACGTCTAGCAAGTACCCTTCTTAAACGCCATTGCGGGTATACCGTCAACACCCTCCTGCGCACGACAGCACATCCTAAACCCACCGTCACAATCGGCCACCACTCCAAGGAAATGGAACTCTTTCTCGGCCTCATTTCCCCGGGAGGGTTAAAAGAGCAGGGGTCCCAGGGATACGATTCCTACGTCAAGGACGCGATGGTTTACTTGGAAATCCACCCTTGTTCGGATCATGTGTTGCATACTTTGATTTCTCCCGAAAAGAGCACTCGGGCGCCAAAAGTCGGGTACCATGCTTTGAGGAACGATGATCCCCTTATGAGGGACTTGTTGAGACTTTTTGCAAGTTTTTTTACAAATTGTGTCGAGTTGAATTTATGGTTGACGAGAGTTGTTGTGGATTTATGTTCGTGTCGGTTTCGGTCTCCGGAGGGGTGGCTTCTTTTCCGTCCCGAAGACGGGTACCTGGTTGATGATGAATCGTTCATCAACACCCTCGTTCCAGAAAACCATTCCTCCTCGTCGAATAATCTCCTTTCGGAATTCTCGTCGCTTACCGCAGAGTTGGAAACCCCCTCCGACGACGACGACGACAACGATTCAGATACCAACATCGACATGTCATCCCCCGGCAACCTCTCACGGGGCCAAAAAGCCCGCCAAAAACCCACGTTCACTAAATTCCCCACCCTCTTCACCCTACTCAAGACCCTCCGAGCACAAATCCAGCACTACAAATCTGAACTCCAAGACGAGGATTTCGACCAACTACTCGAAGAACGGCGCCGGGCACTTGGGTTTCTAGACGGGATTTCCTCCGCCATGAATACCGCACATCATACCCCCTCGACGAAACCGACACCCAGATCGCCCCGCTCGCGACATTCAACGGACTCGGTCGCCCTGTCGATGACTTCGAATACCCCGTTTAGTGTCCACTTTGAGAGGACGCGCAAGTTGATCCAGCCGCTGTTTCCAATGGGACTGGATACCAGTGCGCCCAGTTCTCCCGAGGACAGTTTCGCGGATCTGAGGGACGTGGAAGTGCTGGATCCGACGACGACGACGACGGCGGTAAAGAGACGCACAGGGGAGTTTGAACCCCCTGACGAGATCAGTTTGGGAAGGCTGTTGAATAATATTATTGTTTTTGAGGTATATGTTGGAGATGACTGGGGAGCTGATGGTAGGAATTTGTCAAGGAGATTACTGCGTTGGTGCAGTGTAGGAGGATCTTGTTTGAGCCGGTCAAGTATTTTTGATACCTGGAGGAGACGTGGGGATTCATGGCGATCAATGAGCATCAGGGGTTTTTGGTAAGGCATTTAATGATATGTATGGATACGGATCGATCGATCATGTTTGCAGAAGACACAGATACCTCGACGGGAGAATCTATGTAGTTTCTTCAGCGCGAGTTTATTCACCAAGTATTAATGACGATGCGGATAAATCGCGGTTCTGATTGCATTGGATGTAATTTTCTTGGTCGATGTGATTATAAAGGATCGGCACTCGACGCGTGGGGGTGATAGTTGGAGGCGTTACTGGATAAAAAAGGGCTTTAGATAAGGTTTTGGTTATCCAGTTTCTCGGTCGGCTCGGATAAAACCTGCATTTTAGTACACGCCTCCTGCATTTTAGTACACGCCTGGACCTTTGACAACATCTATCTCGGCTGTTAAGGTTACTTTGCTTATTTCCGGCGAGTCCCATGACGATCACACGACAAAGTCAGTTATAAATCAGACAACTCAATCTATCCATGTGCAGCCTGCAGGTCGTTCGATGAAGCGTGAGGGAATTTGTCAATCTCCGCAGAATCAGAGTCTGCTGGAGGGAGACGCCAAGATTGTCTTGCTGTGGAGATGTCGAACGAATGGCAAAAGAGCAAGGTAAACCGCGCTTTATTGCTGCGATGCCATCCACACACATTCATCGTCTCTGCGTTATTTCTGCGGATGTGCGATTCGTCACCACACACCTCAGCCTCACTCCGCGATCTCGCCCAATCACCGTGCGACGTGGAACGTTAATACAATCCACCCCTTCGTAATAAATCCAAGGAGGTAATTTACATCCGTGCCGCGCAAGGAGCGACAGCGTCTCCAGATTACAATATAAAAGACGGGTCACGGGGCGCTAGTGTCCTGTCACCTCTCCCCTCTGAACGTCCCCCGTTGAATGAAAGAAACTTATTCCCCTTCAGAAAGCGCATTTCTCGCCTCATCTGCGTCTGCCTCGCATGAGAAAGGTGATTCGCAACGTGCAAATCCGCTCGCTCTTCAGGACTCGCCAGACGACGACGATGAGCCCCCGATACGACCGCCCGCATCAACAACAAGTCACACAAATCAGTCAAATCAGCAACATCAGCTTGCAAAGAAATCTGCCAGCTTTCACCATGCGTCAGCAAACACGGTTCTTGCTGTCGAAAAGAGACCCTTCGACAGAGACCCCGCCGAGTTGGCTCAGTATCTGCGTACCTCCTTGAGTTCTGGACTAGATGACTCTGAGGCCCAGAGTCGTCTTAAACAGTATGGAAAAAATATCTTGAAGGGACAAGGAAAGGTCACCGTCTGGGCCGTTCTATGGAGACAAGTCTCCAATGCCATGACCGTGATTCTTCTTGGCGCGTTGGCTATTGCTTTTGCCACCGAAGATTATGCTGAAGGCGGTGTTATCGCTGGTACGTCCACTCCCTACTATTTAGCTCTCGTCTCGACTTCCTGGGTTTCTTGACTGACACTGATATTAGCGATCGTTGTTGCCAATGTCGGGATTGGATTTTTCCAGGAATATCGCGCGGAAAGGACCATGGAATCGCTCAGGAAACTAAGCTCGCCCTCTGCCACTGTCATCAGGACTCACCACGGAGTATCCAATGTCGTCTCAATCCCCACATCCGACATCGTCATCGGCGACCTCGTCGAGCTAAGAACCGGCCAAGTCGTCCCTGCCGATCTCCGTTTATTCAACACATCCAACCTCGAAATCGACGAATCTCTCCTCACCGGCGAATCCCTCGCCGTTCTCAAAGCCACAGATATCCTCTCGCCAGCAGATGGCGACGACGCCCCTCTCGGTGATTGTTTTAATCTCGCTTATTCCGGAACGGTAGTCACCAAAGGTCGCGGTCGTGGAATCGTCTATGCAACTGGCATGAAATCCGAGATTGGAAAAATCGCAGAAGCTCTCGGAGGAAGTAAACCCAAGAAAACGGAACGTACCAAGAAATCCCTGGGACAACGCGCCGTTATCGTCGTCAAAAAAGTCCTCGGATTATACAATACGTCGCCATTACAAACCAAGCTCACGAAACTCGCTCACTTTCTCTTTGTCACGGCCGTTATCCTCGTCATCGTGGTCTTCGCGACTGCACGTTTCAGTGTCTCCCCCGATGTTGCGTTATATGCCATTTCCCTCGCCCTCGCAATTATCCCCGAATCCCTGATCGCCGTCGTCACGATCACCATGGCAAAGGGCGTTACGCATATGGCTAAACGGAATGCTATTGTCCGTCGTTTGGATGCCATTGAAGCCCTCGGTGGTGTCACGGATATCTGCTCCGATAAAACTGGAACGTTGACTATGGGCAAGATGGTGGTCAGAAAAGTCTGGAACGGACATGGAACGTGGAATTGCGAAGGAGGTGATCTTTCGCTCAATGAACTTACCATGACAAACATCTCATCTGATTCCAGTAATGTCGAAGATATCCTCCGATGTGCTGCCCTATGTAACGGAGCCGTCGTGTCAAAGAAAGAGGATAAATGGCACGCAACCGGTGAACCAACTGAAGTACTCACTCCTCTCCCTTGCCCCGTCTGATTTAGATTGCCTTACAAATCTTCGCAGCAAAGTCAGGTTTTTCCAAATCCTCCGTCGTGGCACAATCTGAACATCTCGAAAACAAGAAACAGGGTATCCGCTACATACACATCCAAGAACACCATTTCGACTCCACTGTCAAACGCATGACAGTAATCTACCATGACCTCGACCAAAACACAAAAATAGCTTTTATGAAAGGCGCCCCCGAACGCATCCTCGATGCCTGTCTCTACAATTCGCAAGGAGACGTTTTAACGGACGACGCCAAAAATCAAGTCCTCAGACTTATGGACCGGTTCGCAGGGGAGGGTCTCCGCGTCCTTGCTCTGGCTTCTAAAACCCTGAAGGAGGAAAACATGTCTCGCGACTGTGTTGAAAGCGAGATGAATCTTCTCGGTCTAGTAGGGATTTACGATCCCCCGCGATTGGAGTCGTTGCCCTCTGTCCAAGAATGTCAGCGCGCGGGGATAGTAGTCCACATGTTGACGGGGGATCATATCGCCACTGCCACGGCCATAGCAAAAGAAGTCGGCATCATCACACCCAGCACACAAACCCGCACCAGTGTCATCACAGCCCAAGAATTCGACCGTATGACGGACGTGGAAATCGATTCCCTGCAAAACCTACCCCTTGTCGTCGCGCGTTGTTCCCCCGCCACTAAAGTCAAGATGGTCAAGGCTATTCATCGGCGCGGGAGATTGACGGCCATGACGGGCGATGGGGTCAATGATTCGCCTAGTTTGAAGGCTGCGGATGTGGGTATTGCGATGGGCCTGGCCGGGAGTGATGTTGCTAGACAGGCTGCGGAGATTGTCCTTGCGGATGACAATTTTGCGACGATTGTGGGGGCTGTGGAGGAGGGCAGGAGGATCTTTGATAATCTTGTCAAATTCATGTTGCATCTCATGAGTTCGAATTGTGCAGAGGTTATTGTTCTTGTGGTGGGATTGGCATTCATGGATGCCTCGGGAAAACCTGTCTATCCTCTATCGCCAGTTCAAATTCTCTGGGAGAACCTTATCACTTCGGCTTTTCCTGCTTTTGCGTACCTTCCCCTCTTCCCCTAGATCCGTCGGATTTAAGCTAATCTGAAGGCTCGGGTTGGAACCTGCCGCACACGATGTCATGCACCGTCCCCCTCACAATGTCATCTCCGGAGTCTTCAACAAGGAATTCGCATCAGATATCCTCGTCTACGGGCTAATCATGGGCGCGGCCCCACTCCTCTCCTTCGTCATCGTGGTCTACATAGTCGGCACCGGCGACCTCGGCACAGACTGCAATCACGGCCTCAACCTGGGCTGCGACACCGTCTACCGCGCCCGCGCCGCTGTCTTCGCCTCCCTAACAGTCCTCATCCTCCTGCATGCGTTTGAGATGAAACATTCCCGTCGCTCAATATTCACTATGAATCTCCTGGAGAATAAACCCTTGTTTATCTCCGTGGTGGGCGGGTCGCTAGCTTTGTTCCCGACGATTTATATCCCAAAGGTCAATGATACGGTGTTCAAGATGACGGATATTACGTGGGAGTGGGGACTGTGTGCTGCGAGTATTGTGTGGTATATTTTGGGCGCGGAGGGGTATAAGTTCTTGAAACGACGGTTTGGGAAGAAAAATGAGGGGATTGTGGTCAGTGTGGGGAAGATGAGTCCCGGGACTGAGTTGAGTAGGAATACTACTGTCGAGACGTTGAAGTAGGATATATTGGAGTATGGGATAAGGAGTGGAGGAAGTGGAGTATGTATTCATATTGATGGAGATTTATTTTCATTTCTTTAGTTTCTAGGTAGCTTTCTTTATCGTGTTCAGTTGGGGTCATAAATAGCTAACAAGGCAGTTGCGCGCCACCAGACCGTGTTCGTTCTTATAAAAATGCCTCCCTGCCATGGAGGAATAGTTTGAGGAGTTGGGTGGTAAGGTCGCCCGCCGTTCAGTGGCAAAGTGTGTCTGCCAACTGATGTCCGCTGGTCCAAGGAGTGTCCTAAATAGTGTACATTCCATGCTGAGTCTATCCAGATATCTCTTTGCTCACTTTCCATTCTCGTGCACTTCATCCCTGGTCCTTTCCAATGCTTCAATATCCTCATCAACCTGCCTAATCTTCCTATCCAGTTTCTCAACCTCGTCCATCAATAACTTCATCCTCTTACTCGTCCCCTTCGTCTTGATGTCCGCCAACCCATCCAAAAAGCCAAACTTCTGATCCAATTCCCTATGTTTCTCCATCCCTTCTATCCCGCCGACCGCGTCAACCGAACCTCTCGTCTTATTCAACTCCGACAACCGTGTATTCTCATTCCATTCATCTTCATGTTCGTAGATATACCGCACCCGCCACCGATTGAGTCCATTCATGACCAGTTGTCCCCCAATCCCCGCAACCGTAAACATTATCCCCCCCGGAACA